>Ga0307512_10003684_pt1 | contig 17440 bp, 16 predicted proteins | sample 14_EM_MG_FD_200267 | JGI IMG/M metagenome (GOLD analysis project Ga0307512, IMG submission 200267) | Populus trichocarpa ectomycorrhiza microbial communities from riparian zone in the Pacific Northwest, United States - 14_EM | ecosystem: Host-associated > Plants > Roots > Unclassified | place...
CTCACCTTCCACCACCCATGCCACATCATCAACAAAAGATATACCCTCACTTCCACATTCTTCTTCTTTCTTTTCAACTTGGCCGAACAACCCCGAAAGGTATATGATGAAAAGTACTGGCGACACTGGCGACCCCTGCGGAACCCCCATTTCCACATTCATACTGTCTCCCTCCTTCCCGTCCATTGACATTATCACTTTCCTGCCTTCCATGAAGCTTTCTACCCACCTCACCAGGTCGGCCTCAAACCCCATCTCTTCTATTCTTTTTATCAAGTTCCCCTTTGCCACATGTGGAAAGGCTCCCTTAACATCCATTAACAACACTGCCGCGGTATTCCCTCTCTCCGACACCTCTTCAACTCTCTTCATCAACCTTCCAACCGCATCAACTGCAGACCTTCATTTTCTGCATCCAAACTGTCTGTCATGAAGTAGCCCCCTTTGCTCACACTCCTCTGCTATTGCATTGGCTGCTACCTTCTCAACAACCTTTCCCAGACAATTTAACAACGTTATCACCCTATATGCTTTGGCGACTCCGTAATCTGGCTTATTCAGTTTTGGTATAACAACTCCCTGTGCCTCCTTCCAGACTTGTGGATGTATTCCTAAGCTAAATGACGTTTTGACGATTTCGATTATCATTTCGGAAACCCAATCCCACAATGATCTTATAACCTTAAACCCCAACCTATCTGGGCCAGGTGCCTTTTGAACTGACTGATTTAACAGAGCCTCTCAGATGTCTTCCTCAGTTATCTTCTTCCACATTTCTCCTCCGTCTTCTTGGGCCTTTTTCACCACACCCTTCAAAGGTTTTGGAAACTCTTCTTCTTTTATCAACTCTGCTTTTTCCTCCCAGGATTCCGCCACCTCCCCACTCCTGGACCTCAAAGCCTTCATCGCTTGTTGGCTTCCTGGCTTTGTATACCTCAACGCCTGCCATACTTGATCTCTTGTGGCTGAACTTGAAAACTTCCGCCACATCTCCGTTTTCGACTGACGTATCATGCTTTGGAGGTTGCTTCGCTGCTTCCTAACTTGTTGTTGCGATGCCTCCCCTTTTGTTCTGGCTCTTTTTATCGATCCCAAAATCTTTCTGTTTTCCGCGATCTCTGCCCTCCACCACCTTTTAGATCTCTTGCAAACTTTAACTTTTTTGCAGTACCTATTAAGATGATTAACAAAATTTCGCTGAACCCACTCAGCTTCCCTCTGTAAATCTTCTTCACTGCTTTCCTCATTGAGGATTGGTCTCTTCAGGCTCTTGTCCATCCAGCTTGTTTGTGCTTTTTTATAATTTTCTTCCTCCTCCTTCGACTTGAGCCCATCCATATCCCATCCTGTAACGTTTCTTGATACTTTGACTCCTTCCCCTTTGTCCCATCTTAACTGGGCACACACAATCATGTCATCCGAAGTAGTTGCTAAATCTGTCGACGTCTCTAACCTATCCACCAATCAGGCTTTAGTGATAAAGAAATCAATAAGCGATCCCGAAGTTTCGCCATTTCTCGTTTTCGTATGGGTTTCTTCCCTGTCTGTTACATCAATCAGATTGTACTCATCCATAAGATTTTCCAAAAAGCTTGCATCTCGTTTTGGTGGGCACTGCGGGTCCCATCTATCGCTATGAGCATTCCAATCTCCTCCCAAGAGAATCTTTTCCTGCTCCATAATCTCTTCACATCTTGCTGTCTGTGCCGGTCTTCCTTGACTCCTCACTCCTCCTTCTTGTCTCAGTTGATCGTACACATTCACCAATCTCATTTTTCTACCCGACGGGTATTATATATCAAACACCTGTACTTCTCCATCTCCCCCTTTATCCACTTCCGAAAACTCCAGGTGTGTATCTTTTCTTATTGCAGTCATCGTTCTTCCTTCTCTAACCAGCCTATATCCTGGGTGACTGATGTTATATCCCTCCCTCTCCACATACTGTTCTTGCATCATCGCAACATCAGCCCCCCAAACAATTCCTTTTTCCAACACCATCATCGTCGCCTCATATCCCCTCCCACAATTATGCATTAAGCACTTCACCATTGCGTCACAGGGGTGACTGAGGTCCCTGCATTAGAAGATTCTGCTTCCGTCTCTTGTCTCGTTACGACTTGGACTTCCGGCTTCTTTCCTGTCTGCTCATCATTCTGAGCCTTCTTTTCTGCTTCCTCCGTAGAGGTTACTCCCCCCTCAGTTCGTTCCGGTTCCACTTGTTGATCTGTGACCACATTGCGACGTTCCCCTTCTCTCTCCTTCCAAGTTTGCCTTTCTTCTCTCGCTTGCTGAATTGCCTCTTGTTTCTTAACGCAACAATTGGCCTTTGCAATATGGTTCCCCTTGCAGTTGACGCACTTGTCAATGTTATGGGTGCAGCTCTGTCCTGCATTAGCTTTGCAACCTACCACATTGCACTTATAATCCTTCGTTAGATGCTTCCCCACACACAACATACACACCGGCATCTTCAAAGATCCACATTCCACATCAACATGTCCCCATCTGCTGCCCACTCCGCAGAAAGAATCCGGTCCAGCGTTCATAAACTTCTCCACATCGTATTTTATTCCCGCTGCCCTTAATCCTCCTTTCAAAACTCTTTCGGCCATATCACTTCCTTTGACCGCAAACACAACCGATGATGCCTTCTTTCCGTCTCCCTTCTTTTTCTGAACATCCTTTGGTCCTCCAATCCAATTGATAGCGAGGGTCAACACAACGCCCTTGTTCTCAGCTTGTAACTCAGCGCGCCATTTCTCCAGGCCTTGTCCTGTCTTCTTACCCAGATACCTATCAAAATTGACCCCATGCATTTTCACTCTCTCACAGAGCTCATTTGTTTCAATGTCCACTATTCCAGCGTCCACCTTTCTTGCCGCCTTTATCACAATCTCTCTATGCCGAATCAACATTTCGGCTGTTGCTCCTGGAGTTGTAATCGCTGTCAAGCATCTTCGGGTATTCTTAGTAACTCCTTGGATGCATATAAAATGTGGGACTTTCACTTCGAACATCGCTCTATTGATCTCCGACGAAATGTCCAAGTCTTTCTTCTGAGACACCGGTAAGCCATTATCTCCCCTAACGGTGACCCTGCTCGTCTCCATCGAATTTTGTCCTGGGAAGACCAGCTTCAACTCCTCCTTCTTTTGTTGCCTCTTCACCTCCGTGAAGCCATCTCCCTTCTTCTTTTGCTGCTGTCCCATCGGCTGCTGTTGCTTCTGTTCTGGTTGATTCATTGGTGGCAGTGGTGCCGCTGCCCTCTGTGCCCACATATCCTTCTTCTTTCTTCCAGTTTTTTCTCTGGCTTCTTAATTTCTGGCTTCTTAACCTCTGGCCTCTTTTTCTCTCCTGCCTTTGGTCCCTTTGGTACCTCCTTTACCTCCGGTTTTTTCACCTCCTTCTTCTTTTGCTGTGGTACTGCCGGTGCAATACCTGGTCGCTTCGCTAATGTAACCTGTCCACTCGGAGTGAACCTTGGAAACTCCTGTCCCTTTTCACCCAGTGGAATAACAGGTGCATGTTTCGATGCCTCCAACTCCTGTTCCTCCCAATCCATTCTTTCGAGTACCTTTGCTACTTTCTCATTTTCCTCTTCCGAAAAGGTTGCACCCAGTTCAAACTTGATGTCGCTCATACCATTATTCTCCGGAGTGGCTTCTACCTGTTTCCCCCTTCGAATTTCCTCTCTTTTTTCCTTCTCAGCCCACTTCTCAAGCTTTCCCACCACCTGATCTGTCACCTGCTCTACCATCTGTTCCATGCAATCTTTCATCGCATTTTCAATCGTCTTGGCCATATTCACCGGTGCGATCCTGGCCAATCTTTTTTCAATCTTGCTCAACCTATTGTCAAGCCTATCTGGTCTATCTTCATCGTACTCCCGACTTAGCTCAATCTGTTCCTTAATCTCATTACTGATTTTTTGCACACTCATAACAGCTGCGTCAGTATGATTCTGTCTTGCGGCGACGTGTCCCCCCTGCTCCACACACCACTTCACATACTCCACATTATATTTTTCCTGTCCAACCGTAAAATCCCTCAGTCCATTAGTATTCCAAAGATACTCACCAATAAACTTTCCGAGGTCTGCTGGTTCATCCTCACTGGCCAAATTCTCTGCAGGCTTGCCCCAATCAGCTTCGAGCTTCCTCCTGCTTGTTGTTTGCAGCATATTTGGGCTTGGTCGTTCGGGTGTTACCGGCCTCTTTACTCCCTTCCCCTCATTGCATTTCTTCCCCTTCTTGGTTGGCGTCATGTAGGGTTCCTCGTCCCTCCACTCCACCTCCATCCTCGCATCATCGCTATCATCACTGATTTCTAATTTTCTCGGAATGGGTGTGTCGACTTTCAGGGTCTCTTCCATTTCCTCCTCTTTCTCTGCGTGGTGACTGGTATTTTCCTCCAACTGAATATACCTTCGTGCAATAAGTCCAGCGCTTGCCCTAGGAGTCCAACAAGGATCCAGTGGGAGGGTGTTTGGAGGTAGGCCCAAAAGGCTTCCCCCATAACTTGTTGTTGGCGGCGGCGACAACAATCCCAAAGAATCATCGCTTCCATATCTAGTTATTCCTGTAACTCCAGTTTTTCCTGTAAGGTCAGAGTATGCTCTCATATCATCCAGGTCGCTAGGTAGCTGTCCTGATCCCAATCTAGGAGTTTCTTGGGAATCCTCCAATCTCCTCAAATCATCCTCAATCCTGGCCCTGGCAAGTCCAGTCTCAAAATCTTCCCTTTCCTCTTGCGCCTTGAGTCTTTCGTACTCCTGCGTGCCGTGAAACGCTCTCTGTTGATCCTCGCAATCAAGTTCGTTAAGTTCATTTGCGATTTCCAAGGTTGTCGCCACTCCGTCGTTGCTGGAGAGCGGTCTGGTAATCCTATCAAGTAGGCCACCACTGTGGCTGCTGGAGGTGGTAGAAACTGCCGAGCTGGCCGACATTTTCTCCTCAAAAATTCCCTTGGCTCTCTTAAGGATCTCCTTAAGGGGTTCTTGCTTTTTGGCTCCGAAGAGGCTCATTGTTGTCTGCTTCTAAGCGGTTGAAGTTCGTTCAACTGAAACCAAAGCAAAAATTTTCTCGCGATGTCAAAATTGATTGGATAAAATCGGTCTTGGCAAAACTAAAAGGTGGTGTGGTGTGTTGTCGGAGGTGTGAGAGTTTAGAGCTTGCGACCTTAGTGTTTACAGCACTGCAGTTTTCGAACCCGCACTTGCAAATTGGTGTTTCTAGCACCATGCTAAGCCAGTTAAGTTAAGTGATTATCACAGTAATAGATTTTCTTACATAGAGCCTTGGCATTGTTCAGAATTGCGTGAGTTACGGCTAGGTAAAAGAACAGCAAAAAGTGACTGACCCTGTAGGTTTTGAGCCTGCGACCCAAGTGTTTACAGCACTGTAGGTTTCGAACCTGCATCTAGCGTTTATAACACCTGGTGTTTCTAGCACCATGCTATGCCAACTAAGCTAAATGTTTAGTTGCATATGTATTGATTCTCATCATCAAGTCTCAAACCGTAACTAGTGCAAGACTGTCACCACGCGTACACATAAGCTGGGGAGGATCTCAACGGACAAAGGAGTAAACATTACGATCTTTGGACCCGTGGTTTCGATAATATCATTCATCCAGTATTACACGCAACCCTCCAAACAAAAAACACCACCATATCATCTACACAAACCCTCCATTAACCCTCAAATTCTGTCCCATAACCCACCCACTCTCCTTGGAACTCAAAAACGCAACAACCTCCGCAATATCCTCAGGCTCTCCAATTCGTCCCCTCGGATTCATCCCCCGAAACATCTGCAGCGTCTGCTCGCTTTTCCCATTAAAGAACAGCTCCGTGGCAGTCGGACCCGGCGACACCGCATTAACCGCAATATTCCTCCTGCCAAGATCCTTACTGATCCCGCGAACCATCTGCTCTACCGCCCCCTTCGTGCTTACATACAGCGTATACCCTGGCGTGAGCGTGTTTGCGCCCGTCAACGACGTCGAAAAGAACACCACGCGCCCCGAGCCGTCCTCGGGGATATACGGTGCGGCGGCCTGCGTGATGAAGAACGGGCCCTTAACGTTTGTATTGTAGCAGCGATCGAAGATCTCCTCTGTAGTTCCCGCGAGGTCGGCGGACGGCATCCACCCCGCGTTCAGCACCAGGATGTCGATGCGGCCGTACTTCGCGATCGTTTCCGCGACCAGGCGCTGGCACTCGGAGACCTGCGAGACGTCGGCGCGGATGGAGAGGTGCGTTTCGGGACGCGGGAGAGAGGCGAGAACGGATTCTGCGGCGGCAGAAGAGGAAGCGTAGTTTATTACTACTGTTGCGCCGCGGGCGGCGAGGGTGCGCGCGATCGAGGCGCCAATGCCTTTACTGCTGCCGGTGATGAGCGCGATTTTGCCTTCGAGGGATGACATGATTGGTTAAGTCCAGGGTAGTAACTAAGTATTGTTGAATTGACTGGAGTTGATGAGCTACAAGACGTCGTGTTCCGGCGGCCGCTTTTATACCCACCTCACCCCGCCCCCCGCTATGATGACGGATTTCCCAGTATCGCGAGTTCGGATAACGGGCTGCACCTGGATGCGTAAGAGTAAGCCGATTTGCAATGTGTAACGCGGATATAGCTCCCATGGTGCGGCTGTCAGCCATGCATGCATGCATGAACCAAACACATTCTTCCCCCGATACATATCCCCTATATCCGACACAGGCGGATTTTTTCCGGGAGCGGATATAGAGTACTCGCCGATTGCTCCTTTGAACACACAGGGGCTCCGTTGCTGGCATTCTACTTGCTCTCTCTCGGATAGTTGTATTCTTCCGTAACAGGTCATCCTCATGGGTGAGAAGTTGTGATGATACCTAACCCACCAGGATATCGAAGATCGGTACACCAGATTGGCCATGATTATCATGGACAACAAGAAGAAACTTACTAGCTTAGATAGCCAATATGATGCTTGAAATACTGGATGCAAGTTCGAAACCTGGGTGCTATAAACGCCAGGCTGGAAACCTGTGGTTATCACTTTTCCTCTTTTACATGTGCTTCCGCTGGCAGTCGACGGCGGAACAATCTCAGAACCTTGGCCTAAGACTACAACTGGAATTCTTATGTTGGCTAAAATTATCTATCTAGTAACAAAAGATCCCTTAATTTTGAAAGCTGAGCATGCTACAAAGAAACACCGGGTGCAGGTTCGAAAACTGCAGTACTCGATTGGTGTTGTAAATGCCAAGATCCCAGGCTGCAAACCTGCCGTCATCACTTTTGCTCATCATTGGCATGCTTCCGCCGGCACGTCCAATTGCAACTGGGATGCTCTCAGAATTCTATCCTTCTATCCGAGACTACAACTGGAATGGACATCAACTTAACAAAAAGTGATCTCTTAGCCGAGATAGCGAGAGTGGTGCAAGAAACACCATGATGCAGGTTCGAAACCTACACATTTCAACGGAGCTTATAAACACCATCTAAACCTGCGGTGCAAGAAACGCTAGGTTGCAGGTTCGAAACCTGGTGCTATAAACACCAAACTCCTAGGCTGGGAATTTGGTAGATTACCTCTCTTTTCTCTTCTTTACATGCGCTTCCACCAAAGGTGCAGTGATTGTACGTGGTTGTTGAGCGAAAATACGGTCATGTTGGCTAAAATCATTGACTTAGCGAGAAGACATGGTGTAAGAAACATACCCCAGCCCGTAGAGTGAAACGAAGAACTCAAAGTGCTATAAACATCGAGTGCGGGCGATGTAAAACCAAACTATGATTATCTCTATTAGAAGATCAGTGTTTTCAGCCGTCTCGTCAGACAGCCGGGGACGGCACGCATCCGAAATCTCCCCAGCGCGGACGGGACGGTTAATTTTACTGTCGTAGATTACAAGAAACACGGATGCCTTGATTAATATTTGTCGCCTACCGCAGCCATGAACGCTGTCGAAATAACACGAAGCGGTCTTAGTGTAGAGATCTGAGCGCGGTGCAAGAAACACCGGGCCGCAGGTTCGAAACTTGCACGTTCATTGGTACAAGAAACACCAAATCTCTAGGTTCGAAACCTGCAGTGCTAGGACGTTATAAACACCCTCCCAGGCTAGAAACACTATGAGGCGGGTTCGAACCCTGCAACATTCAACCATGATAGTGCTATAAACACCAATCCAGGCTGGGGACCTGCCATTGCTTTTGACTCAGTGACTGCGATCCCAGAACGTCCGAGATTGCAGCTAGAGTGGGCTACATGTGGGCTAAAATCATCGACCTTGCAAGAAGAGATCTCATAACTTTGAAAGCTACATAGTACAAGGAACCCATAGTTATAGGTTCGAAACCTCCACAGTTTAATGGTGCTACATATAAACACCAGTATCTCAGGCTTGAAACCTGCGATTGTCAGTTTTTGCTTTTTTCACATGCGGCCGTGGTAAACGTGCAACTTTGTCTCGCGAGTCAATTTTGAGAGGAGAAATAGTCTAGAAACGAGAACTTGTCTAGCTGGAACAGATAGGCGAGAAGCGGTCTCTTGGGTTAAATAGCCAGCACGGTGCAAGAAATGCCAGATTGGCAGGTTTGAAACCTGCAGTCCCAGGCTTAAACCTACTGGCTCTTCTTTTATATGTGCCGTGCTCTCGTTCGTATATTGTTTCTATCCTCGCAGGTTCCCTCCTCGAAATGGAAAATAAAAGTCTAGGCACGAGAACATTGTGCTTATCATGACCGTCCGAGATTACATATATTAGTTAAATCATCGACTTAGCAAGAAAAGATATTTTAGCCTTGAAAGCTGAGCATGGTGCAAGAACATCGTGGTACAGGTTCGAAACCTGGTGCTGGAAACACCAAAACCTCAGGCTGGAAACCTGCGGTCATCGCTTTTGCTCTTCTTTACATCAACGCCTAACTAAAACGGCCACGGTGGCTAAAGAGAACACAGAACTGACAATTGCAAGAATCGTGACAGCTAATATATGCAAGAAACACTAAATCGGACATCCGAAACCTGATGAAGCTTCGTGAAATTACCACTTTTTGCTCCTCGTTCACCGATCACGGGTGAGAAACTCACGTGGCCACTACGATGTCGAAGATTGGTCCATCAAGCTTGTCATGAGTATATGTAACAAGAAGCGATTTAAGCTTAGATAGCTGAGAATGGTATTTTAAACACTGGATCCAGGTTCGAAACCTGTAGCGCTCGATTGGTGCTGTAAACACCAAGCCCCCAGGCCATAAACTTGGTTGATTATCTGCAATGTGCTGCTGCTAGAAACGGCAGATGAGGTTCGAAACCTTGGTGCTGTAAACATCGGATACAGGTTTGAAACCTAGAGTGCTATCAACACTAGGCAGCTGAGAACCTGCCGCTATGTTTTCCGTGGGCTCGAGCTTAGCAGGGGGGTGTTTTGGGGACATCCGCGTGGGTGGGCGGGCGGGCGGTCTCTCGTCTGTCGCGCTTCTGGTGCACGTCGGCAGAGCAAATAACTTTCTTACGACTGACAGCACCGTACACTCTTGTGAGACCTGACCCGTGCAACCCTGGTCTAGGTCTGATCCCTTATCCACGTCCTCCTCACCGCAACCTCCCACACAACGACATGTGCACGGTACTTGCAGAAACAAAACATGCAAACGCCCTACATAACAGGTTATTTGCAATAAATTCACTCACTCACTCACTGCGAGTAGAGTGGTCGTGCTTCCCCGCAAGTCGTCACCCCGCATTGACGGAGAATTTAACCGCCCGGCCGAGGTTAAGGCTGCAGGCGGGACTAAACTGTAAACATCACTTAATCCGGGGGATGACATGGATTCCCCGGAGTCTGTCTACACTCGGTATGGGAATGCGGCAGGAGGGTGACCGCCGAAGCAGCAAGTCTCACGCATCCGATTTGCTTGAATACCGATCTCACGTACCGCGGGGTAGGCCAATCTATACCCCACCCCGCGCAAGACAGTGTATAAATCCCCCGGCCCCTCCAGCACCCACTAGCACCCCACATCCGCAAAATCCTAACCCACCATGAATCCCGATCCCTCCTACACCGTCCCCCTCCTAATCAACACCAAGCCCATCACCGGGCCCAAAACCTTCCCCGTCCACAACCCGCGCACAGGGGAGGTGGTCTGGCACGGCACTGCAGCGACCACCGCCGACGCCACGGCCGCCGTCGCAGCCGCAGCCGCCGCCCTCCCAGCATGGAAACGCACCACCATCTCCGCCCGCCGCGAGCTGATCCTCAAAGCCGCCTCCCTCCTCGAAGCCGCCGGCCCCGACATCCACGCCGCAATGCAACTCGAGACCGCGGCCGAAGATAGCTGGTGCAAACTCAACGTCGACCGGAGCGTGGAGTTGCTGAAGGGGGTGGCTGGGTACATCAACACCATCGAAGGCCGCCTCCCACCCAGCGACGATCCCGCAGTCACCTCCATGATCCTCCGCGAGCCATACGGCGTCGTCCTCGCCATCGCACCCTGGTAGCTCCCCCCCTAACTCCTCCCTACCGCGCTGACAACCCAGGAACGCCCCCGTCATTCTCTGCGTCCGCGCCGTGATCTACCCGCTGGCAGCCGGCAACACAGTCGTACTCAAGTCCTCAGAGCTCTCACCGCGCACACACCACCTCATCGCCGAGATCTTCCAAAAAGCCGGGTTCCCAGCGGGGACCGTAAACCTCATTAGTCACGCGCGTGAGGACGCACCAGAGATCGCGACGGCGCTGATCTCGGCGCCGCAGGTGCGGAAGATAAACTTTACGGGCTCGACGATGGTGGGGCGGAAGATCGCAGAGAGTGCAGGGAAGTATTTGAAGCCAGTGATGCTGGAGCTGGGTGGGAAGGCGCCTGTGATTGTGTGTGCGGATGCGGATATAGAGAAGGCGGCGAAGGGCGCTGCGTTTGGTGCATTTCATCATGTACCCACACCCCACTTCCCCGGGGGGGCTGCACTAACACGGCGTGACACAGGCCGGACAGATCTGTATGTCCTCCGAAAAGATCCTCGTTCACAAGAGCATCTCTGGCGCGTTCACTACCGCCCTGCAGGCCGCATCCGCAGCAATGTACGGGTCCTCGCAGGTCCTGATCCAAGCCGTCGGTTCCCAAAAGGTCTCCTCGCTCATCACCTCCGCATCCAAGTCCGGCGCCACCCTTCTCCCCAAACCCGAAAAATACCAGAACCCCAACGAACACCACAACGTCATCGTCACGGGGGTAACTACGGACATGGAGCTGTGGCACACGGAGAGTTTTGGACCGGTGGTGATGGTGAAGGAGTTTGAGGATGAGGAGGAAGCGATCAAATTGGCGAATGATACCGAGTATGGACTCAGTGCTGGGGTGTGGACAACCGATCTGGCGAGGGGGATCAGGATTGCGAAGGAGATTGAGAGCGGGTATGTCTTCCTGTTGATGGGTGTGGGGATGATGCTAATGGGTGTGATAGGGCGGTGCATATTAATGGAGCGACGGTACATGATGAGGTTTCAGTCCCGCATGGAGGGGTCAAGAATAGTGGGTACGGAAGGTTTAATGCGACGTGGGGTTTGGAGGAGTTTTTGACGACGAAAGCGATTACGTTTAGACTTTGAACTGGGATGGAGATGTGTTTATGATACCAATATCTAGGATTTTTAAGAGACGTGGTGAATGCATGTTTTGGTATCTCTTGCGCGTGGCAGTGATGTTGACGCCAATACGTACATTCCACCCAACCACCGCGTGTAAAAGTGATGGCCGTAGGTTTAAAGCCCGTTCGTATGTTTCGAACCTCTATTCTAGTGTTTCTAGCACCTCAAGTTTCTAGCCTGGGAACTTAGTGTTTATAACACCTCTGTAAAGTGTAGGTTTCGAACCTGTATCATGGTGTTTCTAGCACCGTACTTAGCTTTCGAGGCTAAGAGGCCTCTTCTTGCAAGACAATAATGTTAGCCCACATATAGTCGCAGTCAGGATTCCAAGACGTACCATTCCAGCCAGTGAAGGGGCCGCAGATTTCCTAACTAGAAGTTTCAGGTTTCGAACCCGCAGGTGGTTTTCCTTAAACCATGTTCAGCATTCAAGGCTGGAAGATCTTTTTTTGTCATACACCCATTCCAATTGAATGACACTAGAGTTTCGGTCACCATAGCTAGAGTCGATTGCTGCATGTAAAAGAAGAGGAAAAAGTTATGACCGCAGGTTGCAACCTAGGGGACGATGTTTACAGCACCCGGTTTCGAACCTATATCGTGGTGTTTTTTGCACCAGTTTCAGCTTTCGAGGCTAAAGATCTCTCCTTGCTAGGTAGACGATTTAGCTACCATACCTATCCTCAAGTACGACACCGATGTTGACTAAGGGATTTAGCCCGCAGGCCATTGGGACTAAGGCATGCACGAGACTTAGCGGGTTTGGTACGGAGCTATCTCCCCGCCAGCCTCGGGCTTGGTGCGGTGCCTATCTCTCCGCGAGCCTCGGGCCTGATTAGTGCTTTTCTCTTAGTGATTCGCTCTTAGTGCTTGAGATGATTTCTTTATATATGTCTATCTTCTTCTCTCTCTGTACGATAGACAGTTCAATCAATCATCATCTTTCTCTCCCTCCTTTGATTGTCTCATCAACCGAAATTATTCGATTGGACAGAGACCACATAAAAGAAGGCCCAAAGTGATAATCGACCAAGTTTCAAGCCTGGGAGTTGGTGCTTATAGCACTAATCGAGCAATGTAGGTTTCGAACCTGCATCTGGTATTTCTCGCACCATGCTCGGCTTTCAAGGATAAGAGATCGCTTTTTGCTCATGCGTTCCAGCTGGACGCTTTTCGCGTTCTCAGACTATTTTGCCTCCAAAGTTTGAGTCTCCACTTCCAAAATCGACCGAAGACGAGTAAAAGTGATGAATGCAGGTTTTCAGCCAAGGGATTTGGTATTTATAGCACCACATGAGCGCTGCAGGTTTCGATCCCGCAATGCGGTGTTTTTAGCACCGTTGAACAGTGGAGGTTTCGAACCTACGGTCTGGTGTTTCTCGTATCATGTTCAACTACCTCAGCTACAAGATAGTTCGTGTGAGTTCAGAGGTTTTAGCCATTATGGCCGCTTCAGCTGTACATTTTCTCGTTTGTAAATTATTCCGTCCACCTAGCTGGCGAAGCGAAGTTAGACGAAACCGATCATCGCAGCCAAAATTAACCATTTGTGAAACAAAAAATATTACTGTATGTTTCCAGCCTGGAGCTTGATGTTTACTGCGCCGGCACTCGGAGCACTGCAGGTTTAAAACCTGTAATTCGATACTTCTTGCTCTGTGACAATTATCAGGGCTACATATCGCTTCTTGCCTGTTGCTCAAGTAATTCGATTATTTCGTTCCAGCTGGACGCTTCCTTGTTTCCAGACTTTTTCGCCGTAGATCCTGGCTGACGAAGGCAGATTAAGCGGCGACTACGACCAATGTCGACTGTCGGCGGAAGCAAATGTAAAAAGGGGGGCAAAAGTGACACACCGCAGGTTTTTAGCCTGGGCTGTGAATGGTGTTTCTTGCACCATGTAACAATGGAAGTTTCGAACCTACAATCTGGCCTTTCTTGCACCATGCTCAGCTTTCAAGGCTAAGAAATTGCTTCTTGTAGTTCTCTCGTAAAACCAGTCTGAAAATTATATTTCTCCTTTAAAACAATACAAATTTGCCCCTAAAAACTATAAATGATGTTATTATGTTGTTAATGTAATGATTAAAGAGCCTTATGGCTAACCACCATTGCGGACGTAGTCTCGTGGAGAGAATTAATTAATGGATGCTTGGCGCTTTTTTGCCCTAATTAACTACTTAGGGTTAGGGCTTTACAACAATTCGAGGTCAGAGCACTTCAGGTTTCGAACTTGCATCATGGCGTTTTTCGTACCATGCCTCGCTTTCAAATCCAAGAGATCGCTTCCTGTTAGTGGAAGACCTCCCGTAAGAAAGTCGTTCTAACCATTCTAACCATACTAAAATTTCCCCGAACAGGAAATCGTAATTTCGAAGGTTTTTTAGGTTCCGGATGAGGAAATATTTTATATCAGCTAGATTAGTTAGAACCTTTCTATCCTCGGGAAGTATGTAAAAGAAGCGTAAAATGAGATGCCCGCAGATTTTCTGACTGGAATCTGCAGGTTTCGAGCCTGAGTCATGGTGTTTTTGTATCGTTCTCAGCTTTCAGTTACAGTCCCGAACGCTGGGTTCCAATACTATTCCAGTTTGACGGTCACCGTAAAAGAGCAAAAGTAATGACTACAAGTTCCAGCCTAGAAAATTTAGTGTTTATAGCACAATTTAACAATACAGGTTTCGAACCTATATCTTGGTGATTCCTGCACCATGCTCAGTTGTCAAAAGGTACATGATCTTTTCTTGCTGGATTGATAGTTGTAGTCAAAATTTTCATACATTTCACTCAAATGTTCACCACTCTCATCATAGACTCAAGTTGGAACTTTGGCAAAAGTTAAATGTCTTTAGGACGAAGTTAGTCCGTTGGGTCGTCGTGAAGGATAATCTGTGTTGCCATTTCCCCCGAAGTAAGCATCTTTAGGGCTAAATTAGTCGCTTGGGTATTTAGAGCGAGAATGTCATCTACCAAAATCCCACTGAAGAAGACTTTGGATACACAGACAATATCACTAATAATCGGCCCGACTGCTTAAACCTTATTATCTAAAACATTGCAACGTCCCGAAACTTATCTCTACCGCCGATGATAATGTCTAATAGCCATAGCATTGAAACCAACAATATTTGCAATGGTCCGGGGGTGAACCAGTCCAGACCGGAACCATCCAGGTTCAGTCCAATCTACTCCGACCTTCCAGCTGGACCGGATTGTACTGAGCCCTACCTCGGACCGTTCGGACCGTTGCAAATATTAGAGGCCAACCAGCAATTCCTCGGTGACGATACAGTAACTAGTACAGATCTCTGATTCACTTTGCTAGAGAATTATCTAGCTAGCTTCCTATAGAATTTATGTAGGTACAAACTTACGAGCTGACGGCCATCCCTCATTGCAACGATAATGGTGATGGTGCTAATGGTGCTGGTGCTGGTGACGGTGTGGAGAACCTAGGCGAGCAGATCAGCAACCTATACGTACTCTTTCCATTATGGTTCTAATATTTCAATTAGCAAAACTAATGCCTGGCTTAGCTGATGCTGTAAACTCTAGGTTCTGTTAGCACCAAGGTCCGAAACCTTCGGCTAGTATTGTAAGCAGCAAAATTGGCTGGTGCTATAAGCAACTACATCCCAATTCTTTTAACCATTTAAAAAGAAGGTACAATTTTTCCCTTAGCATGATGATTTATACCGCGAGCTGAGCGGTATAGTGCAGTTCTATTTGCAGCCCTGAGATTATAGGTCTGTTCAAACCCTCTACATATCCGATACTCTGAGGGTTCACATTTTACCATTTAGTGTGACAATTAAAATTTCAACTGATTAGTGAGATGTCACCACAATTCCTCGGCCTATTACGAATGGGAGAACCCGTGTGTTGTGCTCTATAGAACTCAAACGCATAGAGACGAGGACCTATTTGCGGCGATTAAGGATCCTCGTATAGAAGGAAGCAACAGCGGGCAATATCCAAGGAGATATCGGGTGGGAGCGCTTGTTAATATATCGTTTCACCAAATGTGAGAGAAAAAAAGTGATTACCGCAGGTTCTAGCCTGTTTTTGGCCATTAGGCTGGTATCTGTGGCATCAATTAATAGGCTATAGTTTTGAATCCTGGGTTCTTGCCATTAGCACTGCAGGTTCTTAAATATCATAGTGTTTTTTGCATCATGCTCAACTATTAAACTACAAGCTCGCATCATGATTCCAGCCGTCACCATGCGAAGCCCATAAGTTTCTCCCGCCGGTTGCATATGAAGTGCAACTGATGACCTGGCTGCTTCAATGACTTCTTTTCTTAGAGACTTTGAGCTACCGGCGGTCCTCTATTCTCTACTACTCGTCACTACTTGCTCATCCGTAATAACCATCTATTGACGCGAACTCCTGTGGAAAATTCATTAATCATGAACAGACAGACACCCCACGTTGAGCAGTACAGTACACATTGACAGAGGCGATGTTCCTCGCCGGAGTGGGATGAAAGGTGGTTCATCCGCTCCCCAAGCATTCAATTGGGTTTTTTTTAGATACAAAATTGTGGGGAAGGTGGAATTAGAGCATCAGCTTTGTTCTACTATTAAACTGAGAAAAATAATTTTGCCTGGGGGTAGAAGGCAAGGCATCGGGCTCCTTAATCCATGCGTTAATGGAAAGTACTAGTCTCTCTCTGCAGAAACGGGGCGAACTCTTGCTCCCGTATACCAAACTTTCGTTTTCCGCTTCGTGGGTTTTCCGAGCGAACTTACAGACTCGGTGAAAGCTGGGGTAAGAGAGCAGTGAGCTCAAACTCTCTAGCTTCATTGCATCATAATTGCTTCGTCCTACTACGCACAGATAGAAACAGAAACACGCCATAAACTCAAATGAGTCGAGAGAAGTGGTTTGGGGAAAGCGACAGCCCATAATCGTTACTCTGTTTTTAGCTGAATCGCGAACCGCCAGCCCATACAGCACCTCCGGTCTACTGCTCGAACTAATAGTCTACTCTACCCACTAATGTAGAGACGGAAACACGCCAAAAGCAGTATGGATTGACTCGAGATTGGCAATGATCGACTAATGATTTTTCGAGATTTCAGATATCGCGCACGATCCCGCCCTGGTACCCCTCACGGATTCTGGCAAACTCACGTCATGCATGCCAGCCATAACATCGGTTGTGGTGACTCGTTGCAGGCACCAACCCTTACCCACTTTCACCTCCGTTCTTCCATCATGTACCGTCCTCATATCTCTTTCAACCCCAAGAACACTAGATCCGTCGATCATCCTCCCAAGCTCGCGCGGGACAAGCCCCAGGAACATCGGCAAGGCTGCCATATTCATTTTGGCGGGTGAATTCGCTCGGCTGGGCATTCTACCGTGTTTTCCGAGCATCATTAACCTGGGTCGCCTTGCTAAATATATGTTGACAACTCGGTTATTTGGGATTAACTGTATGGGCATTAATCAGGTTCATGGATTCTAGAATCATCATTAGACTCAGTTCGCTCGATTACGACTTTCCGTGGGTTCAGGCAGTCAAGTTCTTTCATGCTAGAAGTGAGCGTCACTATTAACCCCCACATCTACACACCTCCGACAACACACCACACCACTTTTTAGTTTTGCCAAGACCGATTTTATCCAATCAGTTCTGATATCGCGAGAAAATTTTTGCTTCGGTTTTCAGTTGAACGAACTTCAACCGCTTAGAAGCTACCCACGATGAGTCTCTTCGGAGCCAAAAGACAGCTTAACCTTAAGGAGTCACTTAAGAAGGCGAAGGAGAATTTGGAGGAAAAA
>Ga0307512_10003685_pt1 | contig 17434 bp, 14 predicted proteins | sample 14_EM_MG_FD_200267 | JGI IMG/M metagenome (GOLD analysis project Ga0307512, IMG submission 200267) | Populus trichocarpa ectomycorrhiza microbial communities from riparian zone in the Pacific Northwest, United States - 14_EM | ecosystem: Host-associated > Plants > Roots > Unclassified | place...
AGATACATAGATACATAGATGAGAATACAAACTGAATCCATGACTGTGATTCAAGGTGCTCCCAGACATGTGGCCGGCGCTCCCAGGTGCTCCCAGGCTTGTCGTCGATCGCCAGGCGTTGTGTAAACGGCTTGAGCATAACTGCAGCCCCTGCGAAGAGTGTAACACACGTGTCGTTCTGATGATGGGTATACGTCACCACAAAGTAAAGGAGGTAGGTATGCAACGCGACCCGTCGCCTGGGCGACGGGTAGCGTGTAATTCTCCGTCAGAGCGTACGAGGTTCCGTCAGAGCCGTCAGAGCCGTCCGGAACACCCGGGTGTTTCAGACGGAAATTAGGCTCGTTGCTGATGAAGACAATCTACATCCTGCCCGCAATCATCGGCACAAGTATCATGATTGACAAATTGAGCTTTGGGAAGAGCAGTAGCTGTATATACAAATCCCACAGGCAGATCTGCGATTTGGGAACTTTGAGTCTCATGATTGTCGCCGGGCGGCACAGGTGGCGTTCCGGGTGGAGGTGGCATTAGCTCTGGTGTGGGCTCTTTGCGTTGGAGTTGAGGAGGTGCACCCATTCCCTTGGGCCTCCAGCATGTCCATCGATCCTTGGCTGTGCCATTTTGGTAAGGGATTCAGCCTTCAGTTTGATTTTCACAAACCAGTGCCGGGTGTCGATCTGTCGCAGCTTTTACCTTTCTATGCCCCGGAAGTTGAACACCCCGCTTCTTCTCTTCTCAGACTTCTGTGCGAGATTAGTAGATTGGGTGTTGAAATTTGTCTATTGCGGAGTGCGAAAACCCTTATTTGGCCATTTTGGCCAAATTCAAATCAAGGCGCATGTCAGTCTGTTCTAGCTGTATCCGTCCTGCTTGCCTTGCCATCGTAGCAGACATGTTGATAACCTACAAGAAATTGCTTGCTGCTTCATAAAGTGGGAATCGGCAATTACCTCTACACTATACCCTTCCGTAGCTCCCACTACGGTGTTAATTGCTTTCTTTCCCCACTCTCGGGACGCTTATCACGAAATTTGTCAGCCAAAATGCCATCGCTGACAACATAGTGATGTTCGATTTACAGCACTGTGCATACATAGGTCTTCGTCGACCATTGGGGTTTCCCACTATAGGCAGCGATATATTCGTTGCAGATCTCCCTCTGTATACCTGCTGTGTACTATGCGAACAATTGACGGTTGTCTCCCACGATATCGACTTACTCACATTGTATTGCATGCTGCTTGTTGTGCGTGCTGCTTCCGGTTTTACGGAGAATTATCAAATGTGCATCCTGGGTCTTAATTTGGGTGGCTACATTGGCAGCTTCGCGGTGCACTAACTGGTGTCGGCATTTTTGTTGTGTCCCTTCTAGTGACACATTGGATGAAGCGCCCATTGTTTCGCTCGATTTGGATCCACTCTCACCTGCTTGAGGTGTTTCTGTAGCCATGAATTGCTGCTGTTGAAATGGAGAGGAAGATGATAACGAAAAGAGTGGGAAGTTCTGAAGAATATATAGTTAGCTTCAATTCAAAATTGACAGAGTGACCACCAACATGGACATTCTACTCATGATCAATCTCCCTGCCTATAGTTGCAAGTTGCAGGGTGTACCAACAGTCCCGCGATTTGCGGAGGGTGGATCCAATGATGTATGTTTGCTTAAAGGGATCAATTGATGACAACGACAGCAGAGTTGTCATTATTGTTACATTTAGACAGGACATTGTTCGACGGAAAGAACGTGTGGTGATGTTTCTCTCAAGAGATCACCGGGATCGTACATGAAACTGACGCTAACAATAGACTCATCTCGTAAGGTTATGATGAATATTCCCACTTCAGTGACTGTTAAAACACCGATTTTGCATTGCTCGAGTTGATCAAACGTACCAAACTTGACATAAATGATGCGGCTTGCCTCCATATGGTCCACATCTTGCAACATCCAACTTCTCTCCCAACAACAGTCAACAAGAAATACAATGGTCAATGATCCGAAAAAGAACCTTTCCCTACTCCTGGCAGGCACATATGGCATATCAATAAAGCATTTCACACGACGATATCATCAAGCTAAGGAAGGGAAGAGCCGGTTGGAGGCGGAAGGGGTCAGAGCCCTTGGAGTATTGCGTAGCTTGAGATCAAAGAAGAAGCTTCCGGCGGAGAAAAAATGAGAAACACACTTTTTGAGCTTTAAAGAGAAAGAGCAATGGACAGAGGATTATGTGGAGAGAATGACCGCAGTGGCAATAAAGCGAGTCCAAGATGGAGAGAGAGCTATCAAGCAGAATCGAGAAGACATGAGCAGGGTTGAAAAGGCGGGATTGACGACCAGAAAGCCCAAAAAGACATTTGAAGAGATGCTGAATGCAATTGGAGGCAGTATGAACGATTGTGCAAGCTCCAACCATGTGAAGTATGCAGAAGATCAGGAAGATGACAAAGATACAGAGCAGGGCAAGTTGAGCGAAGATGATGAACCCGGCTGGGTGATGGGAACAATCTCCAACACGGTTCAATGCCGCATGGAGAGGTTTTGGCAGAAGCAGATGAAGCTTGAGAAGTTGTGACAACCAGGAAAGGGGGAGGCGCCCGACTACTTCCCCGAAAGAGATATGAAGAACGGAATGACCATATTATTGGTTCCAGCTGTCGTTAGGTCCCAAACAGATCAAGTTGCAGCGGCTCCTCCACTGATAACATTTGGATAGCATATCGAGACTCTTGATATAGTCCCCAGAATATCGCCAATGGTGTAAGGTATATCTCCACCAGATTGTAGCAATATGAGACTAGGTTCAGGGAAACCACAGTCGGCCGAACGCTTAACTTCTCTCACCACTGGAGTGGTGTCCGATCCTTCGCAGCTCAAGTATGCGATGCCTGTTTAACCTGTAAGATTTTAGCACCCCATATCTCCTCCCCAGCTAATTACCGTATGGAAATCGGATTCGGACGAAGAAATGGTGACCGCACCTGCGTCTGCGGAGGAATCGATAACCAAATTGAATTTTTTTACGATGTATAGCTGTGAAAAGCAATTTGCGTTCCAATGTTGCTACATGTTAGCTTTGTCTTGATTTCAGTGACCGAATTGTGAGACATGATAATTAATCTGTGCATGTGCAAGGGTCGTAAGGACCATTCGAACGCGGTCAACTTCAAATCACACCATTTGACGACCAATAAGCCAGTTATCATCTTCCATGTTAGTTTTAAGTGCGAAAGCAAAATCTAAATCGGTGAAGAAATTTACAAACAACTTTTAAGTAAGTGATGTAATACGAGTCATAGAAGGAGCGGTGAGAGCATATTACAAACCTGTATGCATGATAACCGTCATGCTGCATTCCGCCATGCATTCAATTGCATAAATCTCGGCTTAGCCCTGGTCCACATGGTCAAGATTTCAAGAATTTCTTATGGTAGGACATGGAAATCGAGAAAAAGGAGCTGGATCAAGAAAGGTGGGAGAGTCAGGCGATATTGATGGAAAATGGGTTGTTGGATTTGCATACCGCAAATTGCTGGCCGAAAGCACTGCAACATAATAGGGCTACGTCATTTATGGCTCATATCACACAAGTAGAAGTGAATCCGATGGTGAGGGGCGACAAAGCATCTGGATGCAAATAATAATACACAGAAAGGATATATTGGTTGTCAATAATGCAAATATACATTTGGACTACAATGATTGAGCTTAGAATGACTGTTAGACTGTGTGTAATGTGAGCGTCAACGGAGCGTCAATGATTCATAGTCTTTTACCTTCGGGAATCAAACTGCCGCATAGTCACATCCTGACAATATGAATGTATTGGACGTTGTTATAGTTAAAAGTACAAGTTTAACGCTCATTGCAACACCCTAGAAATGAGCGTCAACTCAGCATCAACGAGTTTTCATCTTGCATCTTGGATAATCCAATCGCTGGGCAATAACTCTCACTCATAATCAGAGCATTGGCCGCGTTGGTAGGCAAATTTGCTCGGGACGACATCGTTTATATCTTCTAAAAATCAGCGTCGACAGAGATTCCATGACGTTGAGCCTTGTTCTTTCGGCAATGACAAGGCGCCACAGTCGAGGCCTTCCAAAGATAGTGTTCTGGATGTGGTCATAAGCCCAATGGAATGCAACACACTGGTGACCCCACTCTATAAATGAGCATCAAAGGAGCGTCAACAATTTGTGGTGGTGCAATTTTGGATAATCCAACGGCTGTTCCATGATAATTGTCCACATTCAACGTATCGGCCACCTTTCAACGCAGAAATGCTACAGACAACATTGCGACTATCTCCTAAACATGATCGTCAACGGAGAGTCAACTGTTTTTGTCTTGTGTGTTGCATAATCCAACAGCGGTGCAACGACCGTTGCCGATATTCCACGTATCGGCGGCCTGTCACCCGACAAATGCTAGCTAGATGATCGCCAGAATCTCCTCGAAGTGAGCATCAACGGAGTAGCAACAATTTTTGGTCTTGCATATTGCATAACTCAAGGGCTGTGCGACCATCACTATCCACAATCAATGTATTGGCCAACTTTATCAGGAAAAAGACTAAGCTTGGAATGTCAAACACCGCTGAAAAAGTAGTCTCAACAGAGAGTCACCGATTTTTGGGTTGGCATATTTCATTATCACACGCCTGTGTGTCGGCTGTAATCTGCAATAGATGTATTGTCTGCCTTCATAGGCCAAAATCTTTCTGATGATATTGCTACTGCCTCCTAAAAATGAGCATCAACACAGCATCAACAGTTCTTGTGCTGGTGCAGTAACCTACCCAGCAAAGAAGTGGATGGCGTTGTACCTGAATTTAATCATTCACGGTCAGTCTTTTCAATACATCCTTGTATACAACTTCACAACTATGCATGCAATGTCTCACAGGATGGACTTTTTTGTTGCATATAGCTCTAGAGTCAATATTTAAGATCCAGTGTTCTGCTCAACAATGCCATGCCTATTGACATCCTTTCAAGTCCAATTACGCTGCAGTCAAATTCCTACCACCCTGTCTGATTCAAAATCTTTACTTACCTCGTTGCTAGAGGTGATGATATCTTCCAAAAATGAACTGTCTTTATTCGTGATTTGAATGAGCTTACTTGACAATCCATATTCGATGCTTGATGGGCTTCTATGAATGTGGGTTCGAAGCGTTCTATTGCTTGGAAGAATTGTAGACATGCACCATCTAGGCGCTTTCATTTGAATTGCGGAACTGAGGAGACCGGCAGCCTTGTCATCATACTATGGTTTGTGATCTCGTTCTTCGCCAACTATCAGAACATGGGATCAGCTCAATGGGGAAACACATGCTGGCAAAAGCGCACATCGCGAAGTTGACTGAATTGACAGAGTCAGAGGTTGCTGAATCGACCAGCTCGACAGTCAATGGAGCAGCACTGGCCACTCTGTAGAGGGAAGGAATTCGTGGGATTACAATAGTAAGTTCGCAAATGACATTCATTGTTGACTTTGACTTCCAAGCTATATTGAATGTGTTATCAGAAAAAACGCTCCAAACTGGCAGCTAAGGACTTCATAACAGCCGTATATCACCAGGAAACTTAAAATCGCTAGCTCATGTTAGGATTCGTTTCGGATCATATTCCATGGAACGCTATATCCACCTAGAGGGATGGTAGTCATATAACACATGACGCAGTAAGCCGGTGCAACTGTCAGCCAGCACCCTTAGCAACATTAGTCGGAGGAACCACTCACTGACTGTGGATGCAATTAAGAAGCAGTTGCCAACAAGAAATGAAGTTGGTTTTGCTTTGGACAGGTGGACATCAACAAACACATTAGCAATAACGTGAGTCATTGCATACTATATTGATCGGGATTGGGTAACCCGAGAAGTGCAACTTGCTTTCGATCAGGTCAATACCCTGTTCTTTTTCTCTTTTAACAGATAATTACAGACAATAGGTCAAGGGTCAACATACTATAGCAATGTTAGCCATACATTTGAAGGGAGTGTGGGATTGTTTTGAGCTTACAGATGGCCGATTTTTGGAATTACAAATGGAAATCCCTCCTCAAATAACTCGAAGACTGGGGAACTACAATCCACACTTGAGGCCTCAAGAATCGAGTGGCCTGCACTGAGAAATCACATACCATGCATGGCGCATGTCATTCACCTTGCTTTAGGTAAATTTGTGAGCAGTCTCGGTTTCGAAGCCCGTACGAAGTCGTTTGATGCAAATGAGCGCGATCAGCAATTTGGAGAGAATCAAAGCACAGAAATTTGGAAGAGTCAAAGACTCCGAAAACAGGGCAATGCTAAAATCAACAAGGTGTCTGCTATTAAACCAGGTTTGGCAAAAATAATTGAGAAAGTAGGTATTTGAAGATATTCTGAAAATTTTGAAACTGACTAACATATTGCAGCGAATACTAGCTGTGTACATTATCTTGACACTGGCTTGTCGAAACGAGTTCATTCACTGTCAAACAGCCAATGTACGAATGGCCGTCCTACTTATCATCGATGGCAAAACACAGTGGAATTGGCCACTGGAGATTATTGACCAAGCCTACCAATAAAGAGAAATCACCTGCGAGTGGCTGAAGAATCCAAAATACTGTCATTACCGGTCATTCTACACACCAGAGGATGAATGGACAATTGTCAATTACGTCATGGACTGTTTAAAGATATTCTGATACCGGACAGTGTGGATGTCGACGAGGCATCCAGTCACTGTGCATCATGTTATCACTTTGAATAATCCCATGTTCGATTATATGGATGGCGTTTTGCCAGCTCTAGCTAAGAAGAAAACCCTGTGGAAGGAAGATTTATACTTCTGTGTGAAGTCTGCGTGACAAAAGCTGTCCAGATAATATGCTAAAGTCACTCCAATGAAGGGTATGCTTCTTATTTCGACACAAATCATCGATTCTTTTCGGTAGTTGTGATCTCTTAGGAAATGGGATAAAGCAATCGATATTTATCATGAGGACGAGACTTCTTATACTACCCAATCGCAATAGGTATTTCTGAACTATGTGAAGAACGAATACTGCGCCAAACACTGATGACTGACGGTCACCAAACATGAAAATCTACCGAGCAATGACTTTATCCCTTCTGCACCGGCTTCTCAATCTGGTCAACCATCTTTTGATCCACATGATTTGTCTACTGATGATGAGGAATACTTAACGCCTGAAAATGTGGCTGAAACAACACCCAGACGAAGCGATGGGGCAACACGCTAATAGACAGCCGTAAGGCACAATTCGAATTGGCCGCTTGACTTCCCAAACAATTGGGGGCAGGTTAATCCGAATCTCGATGATGACCACTCCGACCCAATTGAGAATTGCAGTACATTTCGGTTTCCCGACATCACAGAATGGTGGCGTCAAAAGAGGACACACATTCAAAGTAAGCCAATCTCAAATGTGGCACAGGCCATATTCTCAATCATATCACCTGGTGTTGGAGTGGAGGCTAGTTTTCCCCTTGGGCGAGGCATTATCGGCTGGAGGTAGTCAAAACCCACAGGCTAGACAATTCGGGAAGAGGTTGTAGTAAGGCAGCATGCTTGAGCCAATAATGAGATATTGGCACTCAATGACTGTGCATTGGACATGTCAGAAACTGATAAAGACTTCGAATTGAAGAGAAAGGCGGAGCAAAGAGAATTTCACCGAATGGCCAAGGCACTTGACGTTTTGGAGATCTGGCTAGGCAGCTAAAACCTAGGTACTACACGAAAGGAATCTTTTGCTCAAAACAAGGAAATCACAGCAGTGTAATAAATTTCAGATACGGAAGAAAGCGTCGAAGTATTTTGGTAACCCGTTCAACATTGTGGTCCGGCTGCATTCAAATTGTCGGAATGATCAGCATTGCCACCAGCTTTGTCTGCAATGACTCTCGCTGCAGGACCAACTCCAGTCTTGAATGATCGCTGAATAAAATGAATCTACCTTTATCCAACTGAAAGTGATGACACCAGTTCACCTGAAAGCATTTCCGACACTGAAAAGTGGCTCCACTGGAATAGTGACGTGGATAATCCAAATGAGAGCGAAGATGACAGTGCAGCAGATGATGCATTCGATGTAGTGCAACAGAATTCCTTCGATGGTCCGGAAAGCCCTGAGCAGTGGGATGTGTGTGCCGCTCCAAATGTGCCCAGATCGATTTGGCCATCACGGGGTTAAGGAACAAGACTGGAAAAGTCTTGATGATAGTCAATTCTACTGAAACACGGAGGATCAGGGGAAACAGAAAACAGTAGGAAAGAATTGGACAATATGTCTTCAGCAGGTTCTTTGTGTTGCTTGACCAGGAATTTCACTAAGAGTAATATAATCGGAGAATATTGACCAGTGATGGCTGAATGTCAGTTGTTAAACACAAGCATTGCAGGCGAAATACGTCATTCAATGTGATGCAATACTTTTGATAGAATGAAAGTGACGCATGCAATAATATTACTAGGGCCACAGCATCCAGTCTCAATCAGCCTGGAAAGCATCCAACAAGTTTAAATAATTATCCATACAATTATCAATGGCAGCATAGTTTGACAAGATAATACATTAAAATGAGCGTCAACGGAGCGTCAATAATAGTTGGTCTTGTAAGTGAGGTATTTGAATATTGATTCGCTAACTGCCATGCGAAACCAATGTGTTCGCAGTCTGTATCAGCAAAAGAGACAGCAATACGGTCACTGCCTCATGCTGAAAATGAGCGTCAATGGAGTGTCAACTGATTTTGGTCTTGGAAGTATGGTAATTACTAATCAATTCGGTCGCTGATACACATACCCAACGTATTGGTAGCCACTATAGGCAAAAAAGACATTGACACGGTCACTGCCCGATTCTGAGAAAGAGCGTCAACAGAACCTCAACAATTTTCGGTCTGGTATGTAAGGTAATTAATGATCAATTTGGTCCCCGACTCACATAACCAACGTATTGGCAGCATATATGGGCAAAATAGAAGTCGACACCGTCACTATCCCATTCTGAGAATGAGCGTCAATCGAGCGTCAACGATTTTTGATCAGCTATGTAAGGTAATGACTAATCAATTTGGTCGCTGATTCACATACCCAACGTATTGCCAGCCTTTGTAGGCAACCCAGACGGCGACACGGTCAGTGCCCCATTCTGAAATGAGTGTCAACAGAGCGTCAGTGATGTTCAGTTTGGTAAGTAAAGTAAATGGAACTCTCTTCGGTAGTGGTCTTGCATAACCGATGAATTGGCAGCCCTCAGAGTCAAATATGAAACCGCCAGGGTCACCGCCCCATTCCGAATATCAGCGTCAAAGGAGGATCAAAGATTTATGGATTGGTAAGGAAAGCAATTGAAAATTGCATTTGATTGCGGTTGTGCATAACCGATGTATTTGGAGTCTGGGTTGGTAACCATAACCGCTCCACAGTCACTGGACAATCCTGAATGTGTGCGTCAACAGAGGGTCAATGATTGTTGGTCTTATAATTATGGTAATTAGACATCGGTTTGGTCAAAATTATTCATAATCGACTTATTGGCAGCCTTCATGGGCAAAACAGAAAGTTCACTGAACCCATTCCGAAAATCAGTGTCAACCCAGCGTCAACAATTTCTGGCTTTCCATCTTGGGTAATCTAAGTGGTAACTGGTCACAAATAAACAAAAATGAAGTATTGGGCGCCTTCTCTGCAAAAAACCAAAGACACAGACCCCCTGCCCCATCCTGAAAATGAGTGTCCATGGTGCGTCGATGATTTTTTGTTTTGCATCTTGGTTAATCAAAATGTCGCATCGTGGCCCAAATTCATAGGCGAAGTAATGGCCACTTTTTCAGCCAAAATCGTAAACGATTTCTTTGTTACACCATCATGAAAATCCGTCACCGGGCCTCAACGATTTGTAGTTTTCCGTATTAGGTACTCTGTCTATCGCGCAGATATCAGTGTTCATAACAGAACTATTGACTCCCTTGTAACTCAAAAACACAAACCAGACCTGGAAAAATAATGATTCCAAAATAATCATTATCGCAATCTGCAACACAGGCAAAATGTCATTATTGGATGTTGAAAATACGATTTTGATAACATACTATTATCAAACAGCAAAAACAAGAGCATTATATGAATCAACAGATGGACCCGCTGGACAACCCGCCCAATTCAGACGGGTTGTGAGATGTTGATTGAACCGTACCCCAATTCATGGTGTAGGTCTATTCACCACCGGGACCGCCAATTTGAAAAGTGGTTGGTTCCGACCCAGAAACCTCAATAACACTACCGAAGGGTGTGCCATCGCTCCGACGCGGTCGGTATTGAATTCGACTGGTTTGCTCCACATGAGGACTGGCCGAAACTGATGTCACTCAGAGATATTGAAGAGTTCCTCCGATTGAATATCTTGAACCGAAGAAATATTCCGAAACATGCCAGGGTGACTATCCCACCTAGAATAATTCCGAAGCAGGGAGATTGGACTGGCGAGCGACCGAAAGGTACAACTTGGCGCAAGAAGGCATCAGACCTTCGGATTGTCAAATGGGAACTGACCAGGGAGGTGGAGTTGGCTTTTGGCAAGCTTGACGAGGTCAGGACTGAGGCATCAATCATCCCTCATTGCGATCCGGAAAGGCTGAAGATGCTCCGAACAGATGGCAGAAGATTAGTCATTGAAGGCATTTTTAATGTGTACCATGGTTTCAGGGTTCTCAGAGTTGGCAAGGTATACTCTGGGAAGCGCTCTGCAGCCGAACAGCTTGTTGACACATAATGCTGGGAGCTATCGGCCATTGTGGAAACAGTGAAACAGTGGGGGCACTACTTGATGGGTGAAACTCTTAAGGTCATCACTCGGTGCAACCACTTCAGACCCCAATTCTTCAAGACAACCCAAGTGCACACCGAAATGCAAGTCAGGTGGCGGAGTACTTGTGGGCTCAGAACTTGTTTATCGAGCACCTGCCAGGCAGCATGAACATGCTGGATGGCATATTCAGGTGGCCCAAAGATGAGTTTGGCTACTCAACGCCTATACAACAACCACTGGCAACTTAGTGTTAGCAAAGGTTCTGGACCGTCGGTTCAGGTCCTGGTCCGGGGTGGAACCAAACTGGCGACAAACTGGCGGTCCGGGTGGTCAACCGACCTGAACTGTCCTTTCGGATACAGTTCAATAGAAATCTCCCTACCTGTCTACATTGAGCGGGTACTTACCAGGTTGTCAGGTGGGTACATTTTTAAATTGATATAAAGCGCTTGCTGTTGAAATTTGCTAATAGTACTCAATCAAAATCGATTATTAGAGATCAAGGAATCATCTTGTATATGTTTTGCATGATGCGATCTCGAAAATATTTGAATCCAGGTTTTTCCTGTAATCATTTGTATTTTTGACCATGGTGGAGGTCAATAGTGCAATTATAAGCTCAAATATCCATGCAATGCCTTCATTGCCCAATATGCATCACAAGACATTGGTGACCCTCTGATGATGGTACGATGATGGTCATTTTCACCGTGACCATGAGACTTTCTCTTTTGTCTATAATTGCTGCCAACTCGTTGGTTAAGGCTAACAGCATGCAAATAACTTATTGATTACCTTATCCACAAGACCTTAAATCGTTGAAGCTCCATTGTGGCTCATATTCAGAATCGGGAAGTGAACTTGTCGCTTGCTCCTTTCCTGATAATGGCTGCCAATATATTCGTTATTCATAACAGCAAGCATATCCCTTTTCCAATTATCTTACTTACATTACTATAAATCATTGATGCTCTGCTGACATGGTGTTGATGGTGGAAGCGACATTGATACAAACCATATTGACACCAAAGACAGCCAAACTTCGACTAAGGGTACATGCCGTAGCACAAACCTTCGATTATTCACTATCCACAGCCCTAAGTCAGGGATGTTCTGTTGATGCTCTGTTGATCCTGATTTTCAGGTGTAGCAATATCGACTTAAACCATATTTCGCATAAAGGTTGCCAATACTTAGATTAAGGGTTAATGCCATAGCACAGCCCTGGGATTACACAAGATGCAACACCCGGAATCATTGACACTCTGTTGACAGTCCGTTGACGCTCTGTTGATGCTGAGTTGACGCTCAGTTGACGCTCAGTTGACGCTGTGATGACGTTGTGTTGATGCTCTGTTGACACTGTGTTGACGCTCTGTTGATGCTCAATTTCAGGTGAAGCCACAATGACATTAACCATATTGCCTACAAAGACGGCCAATAATTCGATTATGGATACAAGCCATTGCAGAGCCCTTGGGTCATACAAGATGCAACACTCAAAATCGTTGACGCTCTGTTCATGCTCATTTTCGTAATGAGGCTGTAACCATGTCGCATTCTCTTTTGCCGAGACAGGCTTCCAATATGTTGCTTATGGGTAAATCCTGTAGCACAGCCCTTGGATTATACATGATACAACACCAAAGATTGTGTAATCTCTGTTGACGCTCTGTTGACGCTCTGTTGACGCTCTGTTGACGCTCTGTTGACGCTCTGTTGACGCTCTGTTGACCCTCTATTGATGCTCTGTTGACGCTCTGTTGACGCTCTGTTGATGCTCTGTTGACGCTCTGTTGACACTCATCTTCAGAATGGGGCTGTGACCATGTCACATTCTCAGTTGCCCATAACGGCTGCCAATTATGTCGATTATGGGTAAATGCCGTAGCACAGCCCTTGGATCATACATGAAGCTACACCCAAGAGTGTTGACGCTCGGTTGACACTCAGTTGACGCTGATTTTCAGGTGAAGCAAGATCGAAAATAACCATATTGCCTATAATGGTGGCCAATTCTTCGCTGATCAGTAAAAGCCATAGCATACCCCTTGGCTCATAACTGGTGCAACACCCGACATTGTGGATGCTCTGTTGACGCTCATCTTCAGGTGCAGCGACATCGACATTAATGATATTGCCCATAAAGGTGGCAAATACGTAGATTATGGGTTGATGCCGTAGCACAGCCCTTCGATTATACAAGACGCAACACCCGAATTCCTTGACCCTTTGTTGACGCTAATTTTTGGTATGGGGCTGGGACTATGTCGCTTCCGCTTTTGCCCATAAAGGCTGCCAATACTCTGATCAAAAATAACAGCGAGCAAATCTCTTCCCAAACAACTTACCTACAACACCCAAAATCATTGACGGTCCATTGACACTCATTTTGGGAATGGGGCTGTTACTGGTACGCTTTCTCTTTTGCTTATAAAGGCACCGGATACATTGCTTATGGATACCAGAGAGGAAATTGTTTCCCAATTAACTGTAAGGGCGCGTACACTGGCGCTCGGTAGCATAAAGATATAGTATATGATATATGTTTGCCCACGGGTGCAAGGGAGATGAGGTGTATTAGTAAGTGGTACGATATTCAATTTAGAGCCAAGCCTCCGTCGCGAAGTCCATATAGGATTGGCGGATGCCGGATGCTGGACACCTCCCATGACCGCCCGGCAACCATAACCACGCATTCATGACAATGCTCTTACAATATCCCCTTCATTTCGGGCAGAACTTCCGGGCTGCTAAGTACAAGCAGAACACAGGATCCAATGCCCATACACTCTGGTATGATCCGATGAGTTCCACAACTGGTCGGTACAACCAGGGTGACCTTCCCGCAGATGGGGAGACTCCACCTCCAATTCACTGGACATTGGGAGGTGGTAAAGCCCATGTCGATGCCATTTGTACTGGACTGGGTCTGAACAAAGAATAGAATAGGAAATGCCGAATGGACCTAAACCTCCATATGCCATTCCCGTCGAATCCTCCACTTCCGTGATCAGACTGCCTTCACCTCCGGGGCTGACTCCAGTGGTTTCGGGGGGAGATGACAATTTGGCCACTAGCATTCTCGAGGAGATCGAAAGGCGCCCAGCTTGTGCGTATGTGGGTGTACCAGGTGCGCTGAATAATGTTGTGGAGCTTCCGGTAACGCTGCTCATAGTCAAAAATCTGTTTGACCTCCTGATCCTCCAGATCATCTACTATTACTAGATTTGGTTCCGAAGATAGTTGTCCTACAACTGGCGGTTTGGAGTAATCAAGCTGTGACACATGGAAGACGTTCTGATTCCGCATTATCTTCGCCAAGTCTAGTGTGTAAGCATACTTATTAATGATCGTACTTACCGTATACTGGCCAGTGCGCTTGTACTCGAGCTTTTTTGACGGTCTTGTGGGTCGGAAGTCTCGAGTCGAGAGCCACACTTTGTTCCCTACGTCTAAGGTCACGTCCTTGTCGCCAGCGTATTTCGATTGTCTAATCTGGTATTCCAACCAGTTCGGCCACAGACGTCGGAGAGTCTCTTCCATTCCTGATACCGTTGCGTCCATCAGTATCTCCAACCTCATGTTTGGTGGGGCAATCGGTGGAATGATCTCCATTGGCAGGTGGTAATGATAGTTGGCCCAAAATGGCGTCATCCGCGTTGAGTGATGGACGGAATTATGGTAAGCACACTCTGCTAATGGTAACAGCTGTACCCTGTTATCCTGCTCGTAGTTGGAGAGGGCCTGTAAGTACTGCTCTATCGTCTTGTTTTGTTGTTCCATCTGCCAATCGGTCTGTGGATAAATGGCGGTTGACAGTCTCTGATTGATCCTTAGGTGAGATGAAACCCATTTCCAGAATTAGCTGGTAAACTCCTTTCCGCGATGGGTTACAATATTGCCTGGTACGCCGAGTTTACTGATCATGTGTTTGACACACATTCGTGCCAGCTCTGCTGAGTCGATGTCTTTGCTACATCTGAGGTAGGTTGCCATATTCGTCAGTCGAGTGACAACTACCAAGATTGCCGTGTAGTCAGAGGCGGTTGACTCACGGATGTCTGTGACAAATTGCATTGTGACCCATTCCCAAGGGTGTGACGGCAGTGGTAGCGGCATGTTAGTGCTGTGGTGGGGGTGTCGCAGTGCCTTTAGTCGGTGGCATAGCCGGCTTCCGGAGATGAATTGTGGTATGGTGGTGTCCAACACGGGCCAGTGGCTATCATGGGATGCTGAGTTGGCGATTGAGAGGGCTCAGGTTTGGCCGGATCCCGGGTTGTTGTGGAAAAGGCTTTTGACTTTGTAGCGAAGCAGGTCATCCTTTGGCACATATATCCATCCTTGGTATGTGAGAACTCTGGCGGTGAATTTCCATTCATTAATTGCTTCTTCGTCTAGGCTGTCTATCATGTGCAGGTCAGGAGTATCGACGATTGGTGTGCCAACGGTCTTGCGTATCACGTCGACAGCGGACGTGTCGATAGCCTGGGCTGTTTCAATTTCCAGGAGGAGTTCATCGTACTGTTCAACAGTGGTAGTTGCCAAGGTTGCCAGTAGTCGCGCAGTCGGTCTCTCTTACCCTATCTCATAGTGGGGTCTTCTTGATGGTCCATCTGCTGGGTTCTTTTTTCGTTTCAAGTGTTCAATGATGAAGTTGTGAGAGGATACGTTTTCCGCCTACCTGGCCTGGCTTTTGGAGAGCACTGAGGACGTTTGGAAGTACTAGAGATTCTTGTGGTCGCACTGGATCGGGACCTTGTGATTGGCGCCCTCGAGATTGTGCCTCCAGTCTTTCATTGTTTCAACGATGGCTGACAGATCCAGATCTTACGTGTCATAACCCTTTTCGGCGGGAGTGCAGTATCGAGAGTAGATGTTGACTGCGCGAAGAAGTCTGAATCCGTTGACCTGGTTAAGGAGACCTGAGATCTCGAAGAGGCTTGCATTGCTCTGCAGAATGTTCGCCATTGGCGGGTTGAAATGTTGGAGGAGTGGAGAGTCGGTAAATCCCAAATTGACATTTCGAAATACGATTTCGGCATCCCGAATCCATTACCACTTCCATCAGAATTTGTGACATTGACAAGTTTGTTATAGGAGCTATCACGATCGCTTATGTGTAAGGCCGCGTATGCCTGCGCTCGGCGGTGTAAGGATACGTATGGTAATCAATTAGATACGGTTGCACGCGAGTGCGAGTGAGCACGAGTGTAGAAGTCAGTAGTAAGATTATCGGTACAGATCTAAGTGTCATGGCAGTCGTCTATATCAGGTTGAAGTTACCCGGCCCTGGACACGTAACGTGCCCGTTGCCGTATGACGCCGTTACATCATCCCCCTCTTTTAGGGCAGAACTCCCGGGCTGCCAAAGCAAACAAAGGAGCAGCAATCATCTGCATACTTGCCAGTATAAACATAAGTCTCGCGACCGATCAGTGCCATTAAGGTCACTTTTCGGCCGATCCGGCGCACGGGGAAACTCCACCTCCACTTGACTGAGCTCCGGAGGTGGTAAAACCCGTGCCAAAGCCATTTGTACCGGGCCGGCATCCAATTAGATACAAGAAAACCAAACGAAAAAGCATCCTCCTGACTCTGCCTCCTTCGCTCCTCCCTCACTGCCGTGGCTTGTTCGGCTGATCTCGGTGAAACTCATCCACAAGTTCTTGGGCATTCCGTAGATTTTTTGCAGGCTCCCAGCTGGTGCGTAGATATTTGTAGCCGGCCCATTGTACAAGATTGTGTAACTCCCGATAGCGCCGTTTGGAGTCAAGAATCCGTTCGATTTCCCATTCCTCCTCAGCTGAATCGTCGACTACCACAGGGTATGGTTCTGGGACTGGCTGGCCGCCGACTGGAGGTGTGTACCGATCGAGCAGCGACAGGTGGAAAATGTTGTGGTTCCGCATTGTATTCGGTAGGTCTAATTTGTAAGCGTTCCTGCTGATGACCTTACATACCGCGTACGGTCCAGTGCGTTTGTAATCGAGCTTCTTGGATGGCCGGTTGGTTCGGAAGTGCCCAGTAGAAAGCCACACTTTTTCTCCTACATTAAAAGTCACGTCTTTTCTTCCGGCGTACTTCGATTGCCGTGCTTGAGCCTCCTCTAAGTTCTCCCGGAGAAGTCGGTGAGTCTTTTCCAATCCCTCCACCCATGTATCCGCCTGTATCTGCGATCTGAAAATGGGCTCCTTCGGCGGCTTGAACTGCATCGTTGGGGTATAGTGATAGTTCGCCCAGAATGGCGTCATTCGCGTCGAGTGGTGAAAAGAGTTATTGTATGCGAATTCGGCCAGAGGTAAGAGCTCAACCCAATTATCCTGTTCGTAGTTGCAAAAGGCCCGAAGGTACTGCTCCATCGTTTGGTTCTGCCGCTCTGTCTGGCCGTCGGTCTGTGGGTGGAAGGCGGTCGACAGTCGGTGGTTGATGCTCAAGTGAGAGCAGACTCGGTCCCAAAATCGACTTGTAAACTCTTTCCCGCGATCAGTGACAATATTGTCTGGGATGCCATGTTTGCATATAACTTGCTCGAAGAACATCCGTGGCAGCTCCGGAGAGTCGATGTCTTTCCGGCAGGGCAGATAGATCACCATCTTAGTC
>Ga0307512_10003686_pt1 | contig 17432 bp, 24 predicted proteins | sample 14_EM_MG_FD_200267 | JGI IMG/M metagenome (GOLD analysis project Ga0307512, IMG submission 200267) | Populus trichocarpa ectomycorrhiza microbial communities from riparian zone in the Pacific Northwest, United States - 14_EM | ecosystem: Host-associated > Plants > Roots > Unclassified | place...
ATTACCACCAATTTTACCCCTAAATTTCTTTTTGATCCTCTACCTTTTAATCCAACCCCTCCTCCAAATAAAAAAATATCTTAAAAAAATGCTATGAATGCTAATTTAAAATAAAATTAAAAAAAACACTCAATTGTACATAAAAAAAAGCATACAAGGACCAAACTTCGATTTTTTTTAAAAATCACCATTCCAATTTGTAAGAGAGTGAAAAGTAACAAATGCTACAGTGGTTTCATTTTTATTTTCAGGGCTTAATGCAATTTTCATACACTATTACGCTTAAACCATAGAAGAGACCTTACAGTTGGACATGGGTTTAATTTTATCAAACATATGAAGTTATGAACATGCTTACAAACACTAGTGTGTGCTTGAAAGGTATATGAGCACTCACAGCTAGGCTGCTGGGAGGAGGGCTAATTGGGGCTCTGCATATAGCAGAAGGACAAACAATCCCACAAAGAAAAACGTTCGTTCAAAAGAAAAATTGCTCTTCTAAACCATAAAATCAGCAGATCACATCGATTCACCACATTGAGCTTGAATCAAAATTTTCCCACTCGAACTGTGTGATAAAAACCATTCAAGGGGATTCGAAGCGTATCTATATAAACAAGAACAAATAACACAGAATACACTTGAAACTCCTTTCACGTGAAATGACACACTTTAAAAAGTACATATCTTTCCTGAAACCAATCAAAGGAAAATATTCAATCAGGAATCAACAACTCAAAAAACCTGTATAACCTTCAGATCAAAAAACCCAGGTCCAGGCAGAGTGGTTCATCCTTTTCACACTTCATTCCCTGATAACCTTCGTCCTATCAGAAAGCACGCTGATAGAAACCATTGCCTCTTGCTCTGTTGTAGTCACCACCATCTTGATTGCCTCCCCTTCCCAAACCACGGCCACCAAAACGCCCCCTTGGTGCATCTGTTTGGTAACCTCTCCCTCTTCCTCCTGCACAGAGCACAAATCAAGCAATTTTTTTACAGGGCTACAATAGCACAAAGGTCAAAAGCATTGATTGACTGCCCTAAGCATGATACAAAACACAAGGATATGGCATGTTATGACAGTAATATTGCTTTCCAAAAGCAACATGGAATAATCCATGTCCTATCCATTGAGGTTGTCGCGCACTTGTAATGGATAACTTCACAACCACCACATAAACATTTATTTGTGGCGTCAAATTCTATTTAAACTGCCACTGCTTAAAAAAAACAATCATCAATCAGATACCTACCTTTGTCCTATTATTGTATGGATTTGATCTCAATACAAAAAAGACTTCTCCACTTAACAATTACAACTAAATAAGAGAGAGAGAGAGAGAGAGAGAGAGAGAGAGAGCAGGAATGAATGAATGCACATACTTCCACCTCGAGATGCAATACTGGTGCTGGGTCTTCGCTCCTCAATGTAGACTGGCCTTCCAGCCAGCTGTATTGGAGATGCCTGCATTAAAAAAAAAACAGTTGAGCAGAAGAAATACTGTATGCAAAATACAGCATCAGAAAATGTTGAAATCTCCAGACATGAATGTGCCTGTTGTTTGCATCACAAAAAAAAAAGCAATACTATCAAATAACATGTCTATATTTCTCCGAAATACAAACACGCATGGATTTAATTTTCATTCTATAATTAATCTTAGAAGGTTTCCCATGGCTGTCAGTCCATGTTTTGCACGTCAAAAGCAAATCATAGGAACATGACAAACCAATTCATAGCATCTTACCAAATATTTACAAGGACTAAAGAAAATCAAATGAAACTTGAACAAAGCTAGAACTATTAATTAAATCGAATGATTGAGAAATTTCATCCTTATAGATGCTGAAGGCTACGAACAATCAAAAAGGGGAATGCATTGACATTAAGCATAGAGATAAATTGGCAAGCAAATACGATAAAAAGAAAACAATCCTTAAATGATATTAAATTCAAACCTTGATTGCATTTTGAACACTTAGAAGATCTTCAAACTCAACAAAAGCATAGCAAACACCAACAACATCCTGCATGAATCAATTGCTATTTCAGCCACTGTGAACGTTACATGCCAATATATAGAGGAGAAGACAGAAGGTTCACCTTGCGATTCCTAACGAAAACACCATCAGGTTTGATTCTACCGAAGTGTTTAAACTCCTCCTCAATTTCTGCAGCAGTAACATCAGAGGGCAAGTTTCTCACATAGACAGATTTTGGTTCACCTGTATGGGAGGATGATCAAGAATCAACTTGATGCTTTCCAACTATGTTAATTGCTACAGGAATATGTTCTCCCAGGTTTCAAATATATAGAATGCAACACTGCAAATATAAATATCATTCAAGGGAAAAAAGTGATCAGCTACAAAAATCACTGTGCAGTGAGGAAAAATTGCCCAGACAGTTGTGCTGCTGCCAACAAAATAGTTCGTGTTGAAAACTTCTCACAAAAACTTGCAAAATGTATAAAGATTGTGTGGCAATTAAACAAGAAATCAAGGTATTGTGTTTGCTGGCATTGAGCTCATCAACTCCTTCCAAGGCACCAGTCATATCCGGAGTATAATTAGCTACAAAATTCAAAAGTTCCATCCAAAAGTAAAAAATGGTAGAATGCATAAATTAAGCAAGATCACTGAAAAATCCAGACAAGGGAGAACAATATCACCAGAGCACAGTAAGTCATGTTATAAGGATGAACTTTTAAGATAGAATCACATGCTTGACCTTCGTCTACTCCAAAGCTTTCCTCTGTAGCCTCAACTCCAGTTTCTGTTGCATATGATACAGATTCTGGCTGCAGTGCAGTGGTTGTTGGCATATGATTCCAATCAGAAGTTGTAGGGGCACTCTTGTTAACAGGTGGCTGGGTGGCAACTGATGAAGAAGACGGCCCCTTGGAAACTAGTAGCTATCACATGTCCACCATCAGAAAAAATACAGATTAAAAGTTACTTTCCATGTCCCAGCGAGAATAAGTTAACAGCAAGAGATACCACAGGGAAAACATGAAAATAAAAACAACTATGTTCCTGTAATATTTTATGCAAATACTATCATCACCTTGATCTTTCACAACTTTTATGCCTAGCTTTGTATATTAAGAAGGCATCAACAAAGAGGCCTTCATCAGAATTGATTGTACTCAAATTTTAAAATAACCACTTCTAAATCATTTTAGATATGCCTTGTATGGCTAAAAACCAAAACCACAAAGATGCAGATGTGCATGCAAAACAAAACAAGAAACAAACACAAGCAAAGAATAGATGCCTACTATTGAAGCGTAAGTTTTCTTTTGAGGCTCTTCCATGGGTTCTTCTGGAGCAGCAGTTGGAAAATCTTGTCCAACATTTACAGCACTTTGAAATGAAGCAGGTGTTTCCACTACAGGAGTTTCATCTACTACAATTTCAGTCTCAAAGTCTTGTTGCTCTTGTTGCTCTGGGAGACTGTACTTGTCAACTGGATCATCATCTATGCGAACTGAGTTCACATATTCTCTAGCTTCTTCCTCCAAAACATAGTCAGAAACTGCCAAAACTCACAGATTAGACCAAATAATACAAGGCAGTATGTTGTAATATCAAATGACCCTCAGAAACTACAAACCGAGAGATTAAAAGTTCATTGACTTTAAAATTAACAAACACGTGTACACACATACAATCCTGATTATTTTTTCAGTTAAACTATTAGATCCAAACTTATAAACTCCCCCCACCCTTTCACAGCTCAAACCAAAGCCCAAGGAGAAGCAGACAATGAAAAAAGGGAAATTTTTAATTCACCACACCAATATAAATTTAATACTTCACTGTACTCATCATCATCCTGTTACCTGGAGGCTCTGGAGGAGAGTGAGAAGAATCTAATTGTGCATCAAAAGTCTCGTCAGATGATACAGCCACTGGATGTTGCATGTACATGTTTTCAGATGGCCTGGGTGCTAAATTTTGTTGGTAAACAACTCCATCATCAACAAAGTGAAAGATATCGTTGAGAACAAAGTAACCTTTCTCCTGTGGAGCCAGGAAAAAGGTCTGAACAAATTTCCTTCTATTAACAAAATCCTTGGTCTTAACAGAACCAGACACCATAACCAGAACACCTCCATTCCACGACTCGAGCGAATTGATAGTCTTGATTTCAATAGCAGAAAAGTTTAAAGACATGACAAGCGCATGAATTTGCTGGAGAGAAATAAAGCAAAAACAATTCAATGAATAATTACAATAGGAGGAAAGACAGCACCATAATTGGTAAGAAAAATTTCCAAGCATAATAAATAAATATTCCCGTGCTCATTTTCAACACTGGTCATCCTACAAAAAACATTTACCCTCAACAACAAATTCACAATAATACATGTGTTTACTTCCATTCAACATACACAACATTTCTGCTATAAAAAAACAGAAACACTAAACAATTCAAAAAAGGTCGTGCCCGACAACCCCTGAATAAAAACGAAAAAAATAGACAAAAAAAGCCAGCGTATGCATCCATTGAAAGCAAAAAAAGATGAAAAATCTATATAAAAAAAAAAAAGCAGCCACCCAGTAGAGTAATACAAGTGAAGTAGTGAACCCACTAAGGTACCAACTATTAAATATAAACAGTAAAGAAAACCCTTCATGGAAAGCTAAACGCACATCTACCCAAATCAAATCAGGTTCTACAAACAAACAAAAAACAAGTGTGGGCTTTTTATAGGAACAGCTCATGTCCATCAAAAAAAACAAAAGACCATGAAAATTCAAATCACCAAAAAACGAGAAGAGGTACCAGCATTGTGTTAGCAGAATCGGTAGAATGGGCATCGATACGAATGATGGTGCTGCCATCGGCATAGAATCGATGCACGAGATCTGGATGCTGTTGAAGTACCTGATAATACTGCCCAACAAAGTACGAACCAACCTAACGAGCCACACCCAAGAAACTATCCATCAAAATGAAGAGAAGATAGGGTTTTATAAGCATAAATATTTACAAGAAGAAATATGGAACCGTAAGTACGTACGTACCTGAACTGCTTTTACGGTTACCGGCGGTGGATATGGACTCGCCATTTTTATACTGAGTGATATTTAGCGAATCAGGGTTTATGATTGATGTTGGTGAGGAGAAGAAGTGAGTGAGAGAGAGCGAGAGGATTTTATTAGGGTTTTGAGATAGATATGTTACTGATTTTGATTCAAGAAGATTAGATTGGATAGATAGATCTGTGGAGAGAGAGAGATATAGGGATGACCGCAGGAAATCATAGATGTACACTTTGAGCCGTCGCGACCGTTCATCCTATGTGTAGGATGAGTACATGTGTTTTGGTTTGGGTTTTTGTGCCCGTTTACCGCTAAAGTAATTTTCAGTTTTTTTTAAGAAAACAAATTAAAAAATTCTTTTTTAAAATTAATATTTTTTAGATATATTTTTTTTATAGTTTTAAAATACTATATTAAAAAATAAAAAAAAATGTTGAAATGCATTTTTTAATTAAAAAACACTCTTACATCCATTACAATTTTTGTATTGATTATTGCTGTTTCTTGTGCTTACAATTTTATTTGGTTTTTTTCTATGGTTGAGAAATAAATTTGAATTTAAAAATTTATTAATTAACATATGACTTATATTTTAAGTAAACTTGTTTATTATAACAGGTTAATTTAATTAATTTACATCATGTTAGAATATAATTGTAAACTGTAGGTGATTTTGCGCTTAAAATTTTTATTTGGTTTTTTCAAGTGAAGATTTAAATATTGTAATATTCATTGTTTTCAAAATACTTTTTATTTAAAAATACACTTAAATAAATTTTTTTATTTTTTAAAATTTATTTAATCATCAATCTGAAAATATAAAAAACAAAGATTAAAGCAAAAAAAGTTCAATAAACATGCTCTAAATTTGAAATCAAAACCTAATTACCACGTGATCGCCATGTGCTATTATTAAAATAGATTAATTATATTAATTTAAATTGTGCTAGAAAACAATTGCAAGCTTCGAACGACCAGCTTATCAATTTATCATGCAATAGTATTTTATTTTGTTTCTTACAAAATATCTGGTGTAATTTCAAACTTTATAGCTTTTCAAGACAGGTTCCGAAAATTTTAAAATCGGGATCATATGAACCAAATCAGAGAGATTTCAATCAATATTTCGAGCTCAGCAGTGCTATGTCCTGACGATGGAGTGAGCACGGCCGAGCCGACTAAAATCACTTCAGTTACTCTTGCACTGCTAGCACAGCCACTATCAACTGAACTTGTGGTGTGAACCAAGAACGTAAGAAGCAGAATCTACTAAAGAATGCCTAAGAATGGCAAAAGATTTAATCATTCACTGAAGAACAACTGCTACCATTGCACCTACAAGTTTACTCTCTCACCTTCCTCTCCCTTGTGTGCATTCTTGCTTACACCATGCTGTTCGTGGTTCCGGAAAAAACCCCAAGTTACAAATAGATTCGGCAAAGATAAATTACACGCAGGAAGTTCCTGCCAGATCAGTAGTAAGTCCCGTAGTAAGGTTGTGGAGCAGCAGCGGGCTGCTGAGGCTGAGTCAATGGTGCCGCAGCTGTGGGTTGTGCATAACTTTGTTGAGGGAAGGCCTGCTGAGATCAGAAAAACACTGTCAGCAGTAGAAACAGTAGGATGTTTGAAAAGCAGTTTTTCCATTCCAGCAGTATCCCTGATAACAATAGACGAGTGTACAACACAGAGGCTACTGAAAAAAGGTATACCCAGGCCCGTTGAGAACGTAAACAAAGTTCAATGACACAAGATATGACACTTGCAAAGAAACTTGAAGGTAGACGATGTCAATTTGTCTGGACTATTAAAGTTGAACGTGAATCCATGCCGAAAAGGCAGCAACATAATGCAAATGACCTTCAAAGTCCAGATCGAAGTTACTGTAGACAAGCAGGGTAAACAACAAAAAATGAACTCTCGATCATGCCTATAACAGTGTAGCCAAATAACAGGAGGCGAGGTCGAAAGCAATGGTAATGAAGTGTCTCCTACTAGGATTATGTAACAACCCACTGTTTAACTTATTTGAATTTTGATGGGACAAGGAAAGACAGGACCTTAATCCCTTCCATGCCCAAATAATAAAGCAAGTACAGACTAGCACTAGTATCACTGATTGAAACAACAAACGAATTACGAGGCTAAAAGAGTAAGAAAAAAGTGAAGAAAAAGAACATGCAACAATATAACATCAATTCAAAACATAGTTAAATGGAAACCTGGGCAGGATAGGTAGGAGGATAGCCACCATAAGCTGCACCTTGTGCAACTGACGTAGGAGCTTGGGGATTAGGGTAGCTGCCTCCATAACCACTATATGCGCCATATGCAGCCTATTAACATGAAAATTATTTGAAAGATCACTTTCTTGAGGTAAACTATAATACTGCTTGCAAAAAACTTTATTAAATGATTGGAGACGAGAGTTCATTATCAAATTACTAGTGTCCTTGAGTTAAAACTTCAATAAAACCATCGAGAAAAGGCATCTTACTTGTTGGTTATAGCCTGGAGCCCACTGTTGAGTCTGTACTTGGGTAGCCGGTGGCCAAGCTTGAGGCTGTACACCATAACCAGCTGTCCATTGGTTCTGTGCACTTGCATATGCACCCATCAGAGACTGTGCAGGTGAAGTTGCATCAGGGTAAGGTTTGGCCATTTTTGCCTTGTCTGAAGCTAGGTAATCCTCCGCGTGGCGCTTTTTCAACTCTGACTTGCTCCTGTGGGGTAAGAAGAACTTGGCATGCCGATCAGCAGCCTTCTTTATAGATTGAGCATCTCCAAATATACCTAAAAACTGAAGGAGCAAAAACCAACAAAAACATAAAAGAGATGTGATGAGAAATCTAACTAGGCTCAAGCCCATTCCAACACCAGAATTCTCAGCTCTGACACTCATTATCTTTTAAGGACAGTCATTGGCCAAAACACAAGCAAAATTGAAATCAAGACAACGTATACTCATTGTGCAGCAACTGAACTAGAGTATGCTTCAATAAAATAATAAATATAGAACAGTATTCTAGATTATATAACAGAAGGAAGTCTGTAGTTTGACAAAATGAAAACCAAATTAGATTACAGAGTCTATTTATATCTCCTTAACATACACCACAATACCACAAAGAACCACTTAACATCCTCTTCAACAGAATAGTGGAACACTAATTTCTAACACAGGAGGACTCATATCAATGGAGTGAGATTCTACATGGCAGCATGAAGTCGTATAACTGTTAACAATAAGGCTAACTGCAAGCAAAACATCTGATTAAATTCTTGTATCAGAAGAGATAAAAACAGAAAAGAAAAATATAGACTACCTCCAAGAAAATGCAGGATAGTTCTTCCCTCTCAGCAGCACTAGCAGCATTGACGCTGTCTGAGCTGGGCAAAATGAACTTATCTACCAGTGAATCAAGATAATCAATTCGCTTTGGAAGTGGCAGAAATGTCTCAAAATGTATCAGAGCCTGCATATAAATGGAACAACAGACAGCATGTTAGGGTGCCAGGAGATAAATGTAGAAGTTATAGCTGAAAAAAGTTAGTGTTTTCATGCTTATATCAGTGTTGTCAAAAGTGAAAGGCGCTAAGTAAAATGCCCAAAGCGCTAGGCGCGCGCTAACCAAGGCGATATGCTATAAATTAAAATATATATATTATATTATATAAATCTAAAATATATATCTTCCTGATTAAGATTAGATCACTAGAAAATCAAAACAAAATATAAAATACCATAACATTAAAAAGCAAATATAAAATACCATAACATAGTCATATAAAGTTATATTTTCACCCTTAAAACAAAATAAGATAATTTAAAGTAGTACGTAGCCAAATAGATTAAAAAGCAAAATTAAATATCATCATTATTATTAATTAATCTTCAAAACCATCTCCATCCATGCTTTCCTCTCCTTCACTTGAATCCTCCATATCCTCCATTTCATGATTATAATCGAAATCCTTATCTTTCAAACTATATTGCACTTGTTTAGAAAAAAATTAAAGTATTAGCTGTACAGAAGTGTTGTTCTTCAACTCCCACTGTAGAAAAAAGAAAGTGTAGTTGGTGTTTCTCTAATTGTCCTTCAATGTCTGTTTGTTTCCCACTTTAATGATATTTTTTTTACCCTAATCTTTGTTTTTTACAAAAATACCCCCAAGTTGTTTCTTGTGGTAAATTAAAAAAATAGACAAATAGGTCAAAACATAAATCATTTAAAAAAAGACCCAACAGAAAAGGAAGAACTTCAAGCAGGCGCTAGCCTTAGCGCCTTGCACCCTCTCACAAGACGCTCACCTAGGCAGCGCCTCATTGAAATCCAACGCCTGAGGCTACTAAAGGTGCTAGGGCCTCACCTCGCCTGGAGCACCTCTTGACAACACTGGCTTATATATATATATATATATATAGAGAGAGAGAGAGAGCAAACCTCGAGAAGTGGTTTTGAATATTGGGCATTCTCAAGTCCTTCTAATAGAATCTCCCTGGCTTTCTCTACATTGTTTGATGCCTGCATTAGAAAGAAAGCATTGTAGAGAATGAAAATTTCAAAATACTGGCCCGAGACATCAGGCATTTAGAATAATAGGTAAAGAGAAGAGAACAACTGGCATGTAAGGCAATCATTTCTGAAGTTATACACAATCATTAGAAGCAGAAGTTTTAAGAAAAAAAAAGGATAAAGGCCTCACAATGTGCACAGCAAATATGGACCTACCAAATATACGAATCGAGCATATTGTGCATACAATGCTGGCAACACTTGTGAATGCTCTTTTCCCTTTTCAATGGCTATGGCCTGTTCATACAAGGAGAAGGCATCTTCAAGATTCCCCTGGGTAGGAGAAATGGCTAAGTCAGAACATGTGGCATCTCAATCAAAATTGACAGGACCTAAGACTTGCTAAAACTATCTTACCAATCGATGCTCCATGTTTGCATGCTTAATAATTGCTTCAAGAAGACCAGGTGCAATTTCAGCATGTACAACTTGGTAAGCAGCTCGAGCACCAGATACATCTCCATTTTGCTCTTTGAGACGGGCAGCAAAAATGTGAATCTCTGGTTGTCTCTGTTAGATATTCAGTTGATAAAGTTAAAAGCATAACTATGAAAGTTGGCAAAGTTATGTAAGGGACAAAGCAAACAACACTGCTAACATGCAGCCATGCAAGCTTGTTTTGATCAATGTATTAGACAAATAGCATGGTTCAACATTCAGGTTTGTACAAGAAACATAAAAGCAGAATCAACTCCTTGTGGTGATTACCAAAAGTTTACCATGACATTCAATTGAACTAGAAACAACAGATAATACAAAGTGAAAGAACAAGTCTCAAAAACTTCATACCTTGACAAATACTTGAGTTGCACGAGCAAGAGCATTATTTGCAAGATCCATGTTCCCAGTGGCTTCCATGCACAAGACATAGCGTATCCAATACTCGGTATAATTAGCACATGCAATTACACATCTTTCATATAGCTTGACCACCTGACTCAAGAAAACATGTCATCACGGTCTAGAAGGTACAACTGAATCCATCAACTTATTAACAAAAGGAAATGCACAAAGCACAAAGGAGCTATGCATAAGAAATACTCCATTGGGGAACAAAAAGGCCCCTCAAATACGAAAGGAGGGACCCTCCTTGCCTGACAGAAGATGGTTAGGAAGGCAAGAAGATACCTGCATGCATAACATATGAATTTTAAGAATAATAAAATTTGATCACATACAGGAACCTAGTCCACTGACAAACGAGGGTTTGAAGTACTTAGCCTCATAGAAACCAAATCGAAGGCCCATGCTTTAGTCTCAGTTCAATTTCCCGTTAAAAATGTTGCTTCATCCAATGGTTTAGCCAATGAAGCATATGATGCAGCAGATATTATTTAACTGTAAGCCAACGTATAACAAGGTACAGCTAAAAACTAAAAACCAAAAAGATCAATGAACAACAGTAAACAAACCCAAATACCTTATTAAAGTCATCCTCTCTTTCTATATCATCCAGATAGTTATGCCAGTTTTCAAGCTCTGCAACATTAAGGGGCCGCACATGAAAGTAGGGCCTCCTAATAGCATTTTCAAAGTCAAAGATCTTATTATCGAACTCTTTAGCTTTCTTGTATATTTCCTCTCTAATGGCGATATACTTCTCCAACTCCTCTGCTTCTGTTAAGCCAGCATTTACAGGTTTAGAAGGCTGTTCAGCTGCATCAGGATGAACCTCTCCCTCGTCTGCTTGGCTTCTATCCTCCGAAAGTACAGGTGCTACAGCAGCAGCTTCCTCAGCAGTCTTTAATTCTGACAAAGGCCGGCTTGCAGCAAAAGCCTTAAATCTGAAAACCAACAAAAAGAATATATATAAAACTACAAAAATATCATGCTGCACAACAACAAAAAAAAAGATGTCATGCTTGTGTCGTGTATCTGCATTCAACATTCTTATTTAAGCATCACTTCTCATTTTTTATTTTTCTTTTTACAAGCCAAAAAACCTTGTCAAAGAGCACAAAGGTGAAATCCATGTTAAGAAACAAAGCAGATTATTTGCATTGCATAATTACAATCCATGATAGAAGATCGCCAACAAATATAAAACAAGGGATTTGAAATTTATCAGCATCTAGCAACACATAACAACCACTGCAACGGACAAGAACCTTGTAGAGCAACTGAAGATATTAACAAAAAGCACTTCTATATCAAAGCTAACCAATCAGCAGACTTTTTGGTAAGCCACAGTCGAAAAATCCAATAATATCATAATTGGCAAAATTTTGATATTTAATGCAGAGGAATTGCAGTCTGCCATTCCCAGAGACCTTTCACATGCCCGCCCATAAAAAAGTGCAAAGTTGAAATAATAAATGTGCCACAAATGCTACATGCTATGCAGGAACGTGGACTTTACTAGAAGCATACAAGCAAACATTTTTCTAGAGCCTCAAACACCAAAGGAAGTGCAAATTTGGACACAGAGCAAGAAGGCGAGTTACTCATACTCAAATATAGGAGTAGGATAACATCCAAACCAGATATAACTATATCATTTTTTTGTTGAGTTTCTAATATTTGAAGGATCAACCCGAGCATCCATGTCAACCTGAGGCGTCCATATATTTCTGACATGAGTACATCCAGGTAAGTACAAGTCATGGCAACTCCCCAAGAGTTGACATCCACCTGCTTTCCCAGTAAAATGCAGCAATAATTTAAAGAAAAAAACAGCATGAATTTGCTTTCTTGAGAAAGACCTTTTTGTTTGAAACACAAAAAAATGCTCATGCAGCTAACAATACAGGTCTAGGGACATCACTCAATTCAAGAAGAAGTTCACAAAGAGAGAAACAAGAACCCATTATGTCTTACAAAAGTTAGTTTGCAACCAAACCCACTAATTGTCAAGTTCAAAATATGGGACAACATCGAATCTAATGCACACAAACTTTCATTGTGTGCAGCTACAAAGAACAAAACTATGTGTGCAGCTAAAAAGAACAAAACTAAGCACCCAAACTAGTTGGACCTAATCAGAAGACTATTCCGTGTCTTGCACAGTCATTACCACAAGATATAGAGTACAAACGACACCTAGACTAAAAGTTATGCATAACAACACAAAGAGTTGTCTGCTCAAACAAATACAAAAAGACTATGCCAGCTACAGACATACTTCACCATGAAAAAGTTGTTATTAGCATAAGTGGTTAAATATAATGATCTGATAATCATATAATGCAAATCAACAACTCAATAAATGAGGCCAGCAAGTACAATGCAGATGCCGGAACAGAATATTACCTATTGAAATAATCATCCAGCTTTCTGTTAGGAATCTCCAATATCCGTGTGTATATCATGGCAACACGGCCCCACTCTGCATGCACCTCTTCGTATTCAATGTACTTATCCCAGAGGGGATAAGACATATAATCTGTTCCAGCATAAGCTAATCCTCGCTCAAAAAGCCTGAAGCCAAGGAAAAGTGAACATATGGTTAAGATATAAATATGGACAGCAATACAGCCAATGCAGACATATTCATAAATCGGAGACCCGGGAATATGCTGAAGGAGAAGGAACAATTCACTCTTAACAGCATGACACTTCCAAATGCTGCATTTACCTTCCTGATAAAACCACACAATGTCTGAAAACGGAGCACTGAATGAGGCCATCTTAGCCCTTACTGGATGAGATCTTCCCAGCAGCATTTTGCATATTGATGCACCACAGAGTCTCAGTTTAAGACAGCCATAATTCATAACTAACTACATTACTATGACGGGGCCCTTGAAAGGAGGAAGGAGAGATGGGGTATGATGAGACCAAAAAAATAGAGTTGACATTCTTAAAAATCAAATAGCTACCCATAGAGCAGCCTAAAATCAAAAGGTTTGCACAAAAAATAATTGTATTTCTAAAGCATCGCCATCAAACCTTTCGCCATTATGTGAGAAGCCACTGTTGCAGGCATACTGAAATAGTGTTAGAGAGCAAAAAAAATCACCAAATCCTTGTGACACAAGAAACCGCATGACCATGATTCTAATGTGGGCAGATAAAAAAACAAATATGTGAACAGCTATTACCTTCTAACAGTCTCTGGATCTCCATATGTGGATATGGCAAACATGCAATAATGCAACCAAATGTCCACCGAATATGTGACCCCAAGAACAGCCCGTTCATATACCTCAACAACTTTGTCCATAAAACCAAGGCGTGCTTCATGATCTGCATACTTCTTCCAATAACCATAACACAAAGGAAATTCCACCAAAAAAGCATCATACACTTTTCGAATTTTCAATATCCTGTCCTGCATAGTTTATAGGTGAACATGTTAGCTCCACTAGAACAAGAAATCAGATTGCAGATACATACACGTCAAAGAATAAGTAAGTTCAGAAAGGATAGAAATTAGCTTCCATTGATAAATGATGTAGCATGTAATTCATTTTCCTCCATCATTCAAATGTCAGATGCTAGAATCCTACAGAGTTATTGATAGCTCAGTCATTTGAGGACAGCTGGGATCTAACTAAAAAGATGCCTTAAAGGTCAACTGCTTTTCATCCAACTTAAGGAAGATCAAACAAACACAATTTTTCCAGAAAAATCAAAATATCTTTATTTCTCATGAGAAAACATGATAGAGGTAAAAATATGTGCACAGGAACCAGCAGTTCATCACATGTCTGAAAGTTCATACCCCAGCCACCTTCTCTGTCTCATCTATTAAGGCAGTCCATGCATCAAAATCCAAAGAATTAGCCTTCACAATGCTCCACAGGTGGTCCTCTTCAGCTGACATTTCTGGCACTAAAGAGATTGGGGAAATTGATTAGGTAACACCTAAGAACTGCTAAACAGAATCGTCTGCATAGAGATTTGTGGGGGGAGGGGAGAAGAGGAAATAGAAAAACAATAACAATCACAAACATTTACTTCACAAGGAAACAGACACTCCAGTCAACCCTTAAAGGGAGAGTAAGGAAGTCGAGATTATGAGTTCAAGAAAATCATTCATCATTGATTATCGGAGTAAGGATTTAAGGACTCCTAAATTTTCCATAAACTCTAAATAAAATTACACAAACTTTTTGAGGATTCTATGTTACATCTACCTGTCAACCAGATATGAGTGAACAGCTTCCTGTGCTCAACAACCAATTTATTGTTCACATTTAATTTTAGATTGAAGCATTTGTGACCAACCAAGTTCCACGATGTTTCATGCATGGGAACAAACCCATCATGTAAACCACCAAGATGCCTTGAAAAGAAAAGAAAGTTGAAATGCCTAAGAGCACTTGAAAAAGAAAAGAAAGTTGAAATGCCTAAGAGCATTTGAAAAAGAAAAGATAATACTTAAGTGTCTCAGTGCGAGTAAAAAGACGCATGGACCAATAAAGTGTCACATGAAATCATAAAAACCTTGCTTTTACTTGAGATTGGATGACCTTATGAGGAAAATTACCAGTAATTTGTGAGCTTATTCAAGAAATGAAAAACAAAGGAGATTCTACCTAATTGATTTTTTTCAGAATCATGTAAATTTCCATGAATCAATAAACCCCTCCTATTTTCATATAGCAAGATCAACACAACAAGATCTTACATAGCAAGCATACCATGTTGTGCAACCTAAATTCTTTAAAAGCCTATATTACAACCTCAACCATCACATATACAGATAACAAGCATGCCAGAGAAGCCATACCAGAACCATCCACAAAATGCTGCTCAGCAGCAGCTCCACCCAAAACCTCTCCAGCATTTCCATTCTCAACTGATACAGCAACTCCAGCTTCAGTTCCAACATTTCCATTCACAGCCGAATCATAACCACCAGCAGCTGCGTTTTCAGCACTACTGTTCATTCCAACACGAGCCTCTGGTACAACAGAACTAGAGTCCGCACCATACGTATTTCCCGTATGACCTCCCTGTGCTGCAACAGTAGAAGCAGCAAAATTTCCAGTGCCCTCCACATTAAAATCACCAGGGCCAGGAACAACAACTGAACCAGAATCAGCGTAGCCAGTAGACGCATACCCAGCTGCCGGATAATCCATGACTGCCGACGGTTCAGTTACTACTGTCTCACTATCTCCCATACTCTACAGCTTATACAGTCTGCAGTGATACAAACAAAACACATTCTATTGTCAATTCGTTTCGGCCTTAAAATCACAAGGATTTAATCAAAGCATTCAAGTCCATAATCATTATTACGATAGCATAAACAGCAATTAATTAATTGCTAAACTAACAGTTCATTCGAAGATAAGACTGCAAATACTACACCACCGTTCGATTCAGTTACAGACCTAAAAGTAGATCGCTAGTAGCTTCGCAGTTAATAAGCAATAAGAACAATGGATAAACCCTAATTTGACGAACTTGTAACGCAAGACCTTAGGAGGACGCGGAAATGGAGAGGAAGAGGCAAGAGAGCGAATGGAGGAACCTGGTGGTGCAGAGACGACGTCTCGTTCTGTCTTCTATTGAGAGAGCTTTGGGTTTTGTGTTGTGTGTTTTGAGTTTCGTGTTTTGGTGGGTAACTAAACTCCTGGGACGCCAAGAGAGCAGAGAGAGCTGCTAGCGGTCAGTATTTTATACAGTTGAGAAAGTAGGGTGACGTGTGTTGCTGTCGATTCTAGTTTCCGTGATGCTCTAACTTTGAGCCGTTAGATTGTTGAGTGCGGATTGGTGTAATCTTGACCGTGTGATTTCATGGTCTTTTTTGTGAGGTACTTGCCACGTCATCATGAGTTAGGGTTCCCTGTTTGCCGTTGCTAGGAAAGGAAGTCCCGACTTACCAAGTGGGCCCACTTTATGGGCCGGAATATGGGCCGATTAAACTATCCATCAGCTTCGACAAAGTGGTGATTGTTTTTGCATTGTTACCTTTTCCATCGCTTTTAACTTTAAAAAAATATTAAATTAATATTTTTATATATATATATTTTTATAAATTTAATATATTAATGAAAAATATAAAAAATATATATTTTTAATTAAAAAATTCATTTGAAAAGAATTTTGCATCACAATACTAACCACACAATTAAAATCATTATAGCTTGAATATATATAATTGTAATATATAGAATAATGGTTCAAATTAATATAAAATAATTACTGTAGCTGTAATATAATATATAGAATAATGGTTCAAGTTAATGTAGCTTTAAAATAATATGAAAATGTTTTGTTATATATATAAAATCAATTAATGATTAAAAAAAAGATGTTAAAATATATAATTCAAATAAAAATTATACGTTTATGACATATAAACGACGTCCAGGTTAATTCTTATTATATGAATCTTGTAACACTCGGTATAAACTGAATCAGTTGTTATTTGTTTAACATAAAATTATAATTATCTCTGTCTCGATGTTTAATTATTATTATTAAACTTGTTTTAAACTTAGCAGGTTAATTTGATTTGATTATTAATTTAATTTTGATTGAGTTTTAAATTAAATTGGATGGAGCTAATTTAATTGATATGATAATCGCATGGTCAAAACTTAATTTGATTATTTTTTATTTTTTTAATAATATTTTTTTAACTTTAATTGTTTTAAAAAAATACATTTTAAATTGACATAATCAACCCAGATCAATCACTCAACTACGTTTTAATCGCCATGACCAACCATCTTCAACTTTTAGAGTGTGTTTGGTATTGCGGTAGCTGTTGTAGTTGTGATTTGAAAAAAGTTGTTTTATAAAAAGTACTTTTAGTTGAGGTTGATTTGAAAAAATAGGTGTTTGGTTAAAACTGTGGTTAAAATTGAGGTTGCAGAAACAGTAGTTTAATGTGTTTGATTAATA
>Ga0307512_10003688_pt1 | contig 17421 bp, 20 predicted proteins | sample 14_EM_MG_FD_200267 | JGI IMG/M metagenome (GOLD analysis project Ga0307512, IMG submission 200267) | Populus trichocarpa ectomycorrhiza microbial communities from riparian zone in the Pacific Northwest, United States - 14_EM | ecosystem: Host-associated > Plants > Roots > Unclassified | place...
GCTAGAGGAGACGATGGGTGTGCGGTGTTATGGCGCTTGTGCTTTCGCTATCTACGGTTTTTGGCTTGGAGGATAGAACGATATCGCAGCTATCTACGGCTTATGCCAATGGCTTTGGTAGGTAGGCCCGGTTCAAAATGTCGACGCGGGGTATCAAGGAAGAGTGTTCCGCCCAGAATGCGCGTTCGAGCTAGTGTTGGTGTTTCTGCTTTACTAATAGATGGGAGGTATGCAAGTTGTGGGGTTGGTGGACGCCCTTTGTTTCAGTGGAGCGTGAGAGGCTGTGATTTGCACACCACTCTCAATTGACGACTACGACCACAACCTTTCGACGACGACGATGACGACGACGATGACGGCGATGATGGCTTTTACTGGACTACCCGACTAGTCACGAAGACCTCGGGATAAGAGGAGGGAATGGAGGCCGCACTATCTCCCCTACACCCCCACTGGTCCTGCCGTAACCTTGTCCCACATTTGAGCACTCGTACCAATTCCAGCATGGGGCATGCAGAAGTTAATTTCATACTAGCTCAATTGTAAAGGAAGACCTTAGATAATCCGCATGCAGCGGAAAGCCGGCATTAGATTCCACGACCCGCTTCCTTTTCCGCAAACGGCGAAATCGAGTTCTAGTTCCGGCTACTTGACACGAAATTTAAATACTGTAGATCGAGGTCAATTCGAGGGGAGGGATACTCATGCTATCCTGAATTGCCTGGTGAAATGAGAGTGCCGGGGCGTAGTGATTATGGCAAATGACAATGGAAATTCTGTGTGACAATATGGTATGTATTTTCGCCAGGGCGGGCTTACGGTTATGAATGAGAGCTCTTCAGAATGGCTTGTTTGCAAGGACCGGTACGCCAACTCCTATTTCCGTAAGGTAATCTTGCATGCTCGCAGATAGAAAATCTGAACGGGAACAAATGATACTCACAATGTGAGGAACCTGGAGGTGTTTAATTCGTTCTGTACCACATATACAGAACACCTCGGAAATTAATTAACCCATTTCCGGCACATCACTCATTTATCATGTTAGGAACCGTTCTCCATCTATTTAAACCTCCTGTACTATGCCTTGTAACCCTTTTGCTTGTGACCACGGTGCAGATATATGTTCCGACCCCATTCGCGACTTGTCTGACCGGTTCGCGCAGGAGAACTGCGAACCAGTCAATCCACCCGAATCCACAGAATTATACAGTAAATGAAAGCAAAAATTTTGCCTGGCAATTATGAACCATCGAGAACTATCATGAGAACTAAAATTAATGCCTCAATGCTTCGAGCCGTATTTGATCACCATGTTAGGGTCGGCATAGATTCCACGATCCGGTTTTTTTTCCCTCCAGCAATCTCTTGCAAAGAATGGCTCCGGTGCTCCCCCCGGAGAACAGTTCTGGCGGACGTTATGTTCCGACCCGTATACCGAATCTTCCTGTTGGCCAACTTACCTGATTGGTGAATAGTTCGGTCTGTACGATTTGCCAAATAGCAGATTGGGAGGATGTTAGTCCCATAAAAGTACATTTCGAAGTACAACCTTCCTCTTCTCAAACTACACTGTTTACTCAGCTATCGAACTTCTACACCACCATCTTGCGGCTTCGCTTTGGAATTTCATCTCTACCAGTACTACTACTTCAGGTTCCGCTATAATCAAGGGTTTTCGTATACATTTCTTAGTTCTTGACCAATAAACTGCACAACGAGGTGTACTAGTAGCGCTCTAATAGGAGGAAGCTGCTGGAATTGTGTACTGGAGGCTTTCCTGTAGATCTATATAGACGGAAGTTGCCACGGGAATTCATCCAATAGGCCCACGGAAAGTCCGGTTAGCTAAGTACATGACATATTCCTGTTAGCCAATCGGTTAGCCTATTAGTCTATCGGGAAGATTTAATATACGAGTCGGAATATCTATAAATACCGTATTACTCACGCTATGTATCGTGATAAAATTACTAACGGGGGGATAGAATGATGGATGGATGGCTTCGGAGGATTCTTTTTTACTTATTTTAACTGTGGTAGATGGAGCTGTTTCGTTTGGATAGGGTGGGGTCGATGCAATTCTACTTTATTTTCTCTGCGGATATGTCATAGTAGATCATAGTAAATCCTCCCCGATATTGACAGCAAATCACGGCGTACATCTTCGCTGAGCCGGGCGTGGAAAGGGGCTCTTCAACGAAATGCTTTGCTTGTAGGCGATTGGGTGCCGTCTTTGCACATTTTGCGGTAACTATTCTTGGGCTTGTGCTAGATGATGCGGCACACCGAACGCCGTGTGGTAGTTCTTTGATGCTCTGCAAGATGGCGGCAAATACATCAACGATGAGGTTCAAATGCCATGTGTCATTTGCTACGCCGGTACAAATTCGAAAAGTTTCCATTGAGACCTAACCAGAAACGAAATCTTGTCATGCCTCCCAAGATTGTTTGAGACCCACGAGGCTTTTTAGGGGAGCGCCAAATAACCAGGCGGCTGGTACCATCAAACCAAACATTTCCTTAACTCCTGCCTTGTCCATCAGCCTCGTCATATGTCACTCGTCCACAACTGACATCGCTTTAGATTGGTCCAATTATGATCGTTGAAGTTGTTATTTTAGCCTCGTCCGGGAATAATATCTGTCATTTTGAAGCCTTGACTCAAGCTTATCTGTCGGTGTAATAGCCTGAACTAGAACAATCGATACCAACAATATGATGTGTATTAGGTCATTGAAGATTCGAGGTGGGCTGGAGGGTCCTCATACAAATATGAATGGCCTGGTTTTGAGTTTTATGTACTCTACTTTATCCATAGATGTCCTTATAACCAGGAGGCTAGGGGAGAGGCCAGGGTGTCGTGGTCAGATACTGTGGTCTGGCTTAGTAGCTTTTTTGCCTTCTAGCCTCTCGCCGGTGTGTTTGTTGACGTTCTTGATCTCCCAGTTTCTACCACTACCGAAAGCAAACGAAACATCAATTATTTCGTTTCCATGCATGTGGTGGTATACCGGTAATTTTGAAGCCCACATCAAAAATATTCCAAGAATTACGTCAGATCCTGCCTTCGGCCGAGGCTATTCGAAATCCAGGCCAACTATAAGCGGTCTGAATCCCTCAATGACCCAGTACAGATTAATCAGGGGGGGTTCTACAAATATCTCGGAAATTAATGAGCCCGTTCAAATGGATGTCGAGTGCGCATGTATGAAACAGGCCGGATATGGAGTAATCTGCAGCGACGGGAGTGGCTATGAATGTCAAATACCGCATCTGGTATGTGACACCGGACCGTTATCGTTGCATGGGACGAGAGGCTCCTTTGTCGCACTGTTTGGATGAGGACATTTGCCACTTCATACATGTTGAGGTTGAAATAACCTAGTGTACACAGATAATATTTCGGTTAGTGGTTTGCATTTGCCTTCACACAAACGAGGCTGGGAACCAGGAAAATGTGAGCAATGTACCAAGCCCCTTACACAGCCTGCACGTACCATAAATATAACGAGCAGGGGGATGAGGGCAGTGGAAGGAGAGGCTACAACCCGAACCAGCCTCATGTAGTTGGGATGTGTTGAAAATGCATTTATACCATAGCCGCAAGCAGCCGAACGCAAAATGGTTACAACAACGGGGGTGGCGAGTTGGACTAGATTATGCGGTAGTGATACCTCTTACGTACCTCCAGCTTTATATGTGCAGGAGGAGGGAGATATCCATCTTCTTTGCACACAAGATATGCTGCTGCGTTTCATACAAATATATACTTAAGTAGATACCCTACCCTACCCCGTTATATGACTGTCGTCTGTATAGTCATACACTAACTCCCTATCTCCCTATCAAATATAAGCAACTATCTTAATCTCAAAGTAAGATAAGCCATTCTACCGAAACGAGTGACATCGAGTGAATATAGGGGGGGGTCGATCGCTCCCTGCATGAGCCCTCCACGTATCGCAGCAGCCTTCTCTTCACATTCCAGGGCGTCTTTCTTAAGACATGGGGAACCCAGCAGCAGCTACTGGCTCTCGAACGGCACAAGGCTTACTAGGGCCAGGGTGCACCACAAGCCTGCCCAATTGGCAAGACGAAGACATAACTGCCGCCCGGGATGTCCAACGATGGTGATGCATTCGTCCGATGAGTACACGCCATGTGCTAAGGTACGAACTGCGAACTCAGGTTCGACAACAATGAGGTCCAGTTACGGTATCACCACACAGCAATGAGCTTTTGCCGCGCCCCCTTGTCCCACAAGCATTCCTCCTCCGTATGGCCGGATATACCAGATGAACCGCTTCCCCCCGATCCCTCATCGCTGCCCATCGCCTCGTCGCTTTGCTGGCATGGCATCATTCAGATACAATCTAGCTGCAGGTCCCTAGCCGAAAACAGATCACAGGATCCGATACGCCCTGGGCAGTATCGGCGGTAACTATGCACTGAATATGCACTGAATATGCACTGAATCGAGTACCCTTCGAGAAACTGTCAGCTGGACTGTTGGGGACTCAATTGCTCCGATGGTGATACCCGTCGATAGATTCTAGAACACAAAACGGTAGAATTATGGGGTGTGTAGCTGTGGTGGTGGTGCTTGCTGACCGGATGGACGGAGTTGGATTGGCCTTATGTGATGTAGTTGTGGAGTGAAGTGGTGTGGTGGTCGGGGATTAAGACTGGCCTTGCGGGCCTCGGATTACTGGGACGCAGCAAAAGAAAAGAAAGGGAAAAGGAAAAACTTCTAGAGAGAAGAGTAGGATGAAGTATCATTCCATGGATGAGCATCAATTCAAGAATCAAGCAATGTTTAACTCCCCACACTACATCACGAAGCATATCATCCCATGTGTGGCCCGTTAGATTCCGATTGTAGATTCCGATTCCCCATCAATGATCGGGCCGTCGAGGCTGCAAGTCCGTAGACTTGCTAACTATCTAACTTAACTCCCCCCGCTCTATCGTCATCAAGACACCGGCTCGGGTGAGAACCACATTCTCGGAGCGATCGATCCCCCACTTGCGCTTGATATCGGCGGGAAATATGCATAGGGTATATCTGTCGTCATTTCATTCCAGTCTATTCTTTCTTTCTTGGGGTATATGTGAGTATTGGTAACGTCAGTTTTCCTCCCACCTGCAGCCCGCTGCAGATTGATCGGTGGCAACGAAAAAAAATATGAGACATTTCGATGCCATCGGAGTTTTTCTGCCCTTTCACTGGTGTCGCTTGGTCGATCCAGTAGAACTGCGACAGAGTTTAATATGGTTAGAAGGCACACGTCGAAAGTCTTGATTGCTGCCAGATGTCAGTGCAGCATTATGACTGAACTTGCTTGTTCGACTACGACCTGCTATACTCCATAATAGATTTCGAACGCGAACGGGAAAACTTGGTGAGAATGCGCAACGAAGTAAGTTTCGCGATTGCAAAGGAAAGACGAAAGTGTGGAATGAGAAAGAGATCGCCGGATTACGTGCAAAGTGGGGTTAGGTGATAGCGGACTTTCTCTCAATTCCTTAGTTTCTGACACCTATTGCAGCAAACCTAACCTGCGCTATAATACTGAAGGCCATCATATTCTGCATCACCGGGGCCTCGGTTAGACTAAGGAAGAGTACAGTAACGACAAGAAGTGGCGACCAGTGCAAAACAAGGAAACCGGATATTACATACTGGCGTTACTCTATTATCATCATATGGAACTGAGGAGAACCAGCTGTTTCTACTTTAAGTTGATTTTGTGTACGATACCCCGCGGCGACTAAGGTGCGGAGTAACAACGCAGAGTGCATGTTTGAAGTACACCTCTACTGCATTTACACCGGAAGATACCTTGAACCTTTCATCGGTGGCGCCTACATTTGCTAGTTACTCTAAAGTCCAAGCTGCGAGTATTTCGCGGCTAAACCGATTGTTCAAAAATATCAATGTTTTGTTTTGGAAGAGGTTTCGGGATTCAAGACCTAATCCAGCTGGAAAAAACGCAGTTCAATAAATGTTACCAGCCCCGTCCTGCCAATGAGGTTTAATTTTCGACAATTTGGCATTGAGTACGAGCACGGTAGATTGGATGCCCACGTTTCTGTTCTGGCATTCTATTGAAAGGTGGATCGGGAGCTGTATAGACTGGGCCACATGAGCGATGTTCGCAACCGTTATTGCGGTTTTGTGAATGGCCCACTTTATCGGCGGGGTTGTGCTGGTGTGTCCACCACCACCACACTCTCTTCCTCGAACATGATTGACCACGTCAGATCCTCATAATTGGAAGATAAGTATCGTGTCCACACCTTTGAAGACTCTTGGGTTGTTTTAAAACTTTCCAATCGTTGATGATTTCGCTCGCACAAGCTGTTTAATAACTATCACACTTTGCTAGCGGCGTTTTATCGTGGATCAATTGACATGGGTCCCGGGCGAAACGAAACGCGGGAATACGGAAACGAAAGTTCGGGCTAGTCCTCCGGTTGTGTACCCAATAAATAATCGGGATGTGGGTGCACATACATGGTATAATAAATCTAAGAGTATCCATTTTGGGCCGCCGCGCTCTCTTGTACCATCACTGAGGCAGACAGGCAGTCACAAGGCCCACGCGCTCGCTGAAACGCGAGGAAAAACAGTCCGACGAAGAGTGTGGGGAAATAGGCAGTGTTGGAGTTGTTATTGGCGCTTCGATATGTATCGAGGTCACACGGCAACCTCAGTTGGAAGAACACTACGAATTATTTTGTGAGAAACAAAATGCGCAGTAGTACAGAAGATAGGTAAGATACCGAGTACCAGACCAGGCGAAACCCATAGCCGCCTTCATAACTTTTTGTGCCTCGCCATAAAATTGCAAATATTGTAGGCTCTCTTGCCGGCGACTTGGCGTCGAACCTTTCGGTGGCACTGCTTTCTTCTAGAATGATGCTGACACAGAGATATGAGTAGGTTGCAGTAAGGTTGGTCGTGAAGGAATAATCGGGTAGTAAGATTGTCGTTCCAGCTCGATCAATTTCCTGTATCTATGTGACGTTTGAGTGAAGTAATAATAAAACTTAAACGATGGTCAGGATCATCCATTCACGATGGGTTGCTTATATTTTCAGCAGCGGCAACAAATTCTTCATCACTTCTTGGCCCACCAATCCTTATGCTAGAAATGCTCCAGCCAAGGTATGCGCGGTTGGATAAAACCAAGGATCATGGATATTGGGTCTATACCGAATGTATGAAAGCTGCAGGCCCATGACGAGGATCGGAAAAAGAACCAGGTGGGCCACCCTCTCGCACAGCTGCACGCAACGACAATGGAGGCTGGCCATGATTCGTCAGGATCCATTCCAAGTGCCTTACAGTGTACTTTTCAGCTGGCATAACATAAGTGCCTCCTTCCCCTGCCTTATTCCCCTCATACTGTCGAGCGTTGATATGTGAACGGGTATAATTTCGAGCTGCTCCTCTATTCTCATGATTCCTTTCGGCATCTCCAACTAGTTTGCTGTTAGATACGTCTCGTTTCTGTCTCGTTTCCGTTCCGGGTTTTCGCTTATTACTCTACATTCTCATTTGTGGGTGGATCGCCACATCGTCTTGTCGTCGCCGTCTCCGGAACAAACACCTCGACCAACATATAGCTACTTCGTTTGTACAAGGAATCGCCACTCGAAGTTACTACATTGTACTATTTATCAGCATCAGTCGATCTTCTGGACTATTTAATGATTTTTACTTTTAACGCTATTGCATCCATATCCATCATTTTATCATCAGCACTTTCAATAACGCGAAAAACTCACTCAACATCATAGCCATAATGTTCTCGACATACACTAGACGAGGTTCTGATGATAGCGATAGCAGCATGACATCGTCCTCTTCCTCCGACTATGACAGTTCCTCGAAGGGCTCAGTACCAAGTTCGGTCCCATCGCTAGATCATAACTACTCAGCTGAGTCGCAGTTTAATACGCCAACAGAGTCGCTTTTCGACTCCGATCCTCGGGACACCGCAAACACATATTGCACGACGGTCGCATCGCTTGACGAGGAAGAGGAAGATGGTTATGACTACCACGAGCACTTCCTGGAGGTACCTGAGCAATGTGAAGCAGTTCCGGCGACTCCCCAAGAATTTGCAGAGCTCTTCCCTTCCACCAACCGCCTCACCATCAAACATGACGACTCAACTCTCGACGGACGCATGAACATTCGTGTCGACTGTGATGCCCCAGCAACGAAACGATGTCCTGAAAGGCGCATCACCCTGTTCCATGTCCGCATGCACGACCTCCGCGACCGCGACTTTTCCGTTCGACGGTATGGCAGGGATTGTGGGCGTGAGGTTGCGCATGTCAAGCGCAAGTTTATTAAGTCGTCACAGCGCCCGAAGCTTCAGCGTTCGGTCAGCAAGGCACTTAACAGCTTCCGTGGGAAACATGATTCCGATGACGAGTTCAAGAAGGTTGAGCGCACCGACAGTGGGTACAAGTCTGGCTTCGAGGACGACGAGGACGACGTCGAGCCCGCCACTCCTGGACGCCCAAAAGCAACCAATACCTGCACCCTAGAATTCTCGAATTATGCGCATGTCGAGCTTACCCGCCGTGGCGCAAAATCGAGCAAGAAGTACGACTTTGAGTACTGGGGCAAGAGCTATTCCTGGAAAAGGACTGTCGTTGGTGCTGATGTCTCTTACTACCTCGTCAACAATGCCACAAATAATGTCGTCGCCCAGATCCGCCCTGATCCGATGACTCCGGAGATGACGGCCATAGAAGAGGCCAAGGGTGGCTTTGTCCCACCATGCTCCTTGTACATCAACGATTCCACGACCGATCCGGTCAATAGTGATAATGCCGATGTCGCAGAGTGAGTATTATCATCGCCACACAGTGCTTCCGATTTCAGATTCTAACATCGCCTTCTAGTGTCATTGTGACTACCGGTCTCATCGCTCTCATCGATGACTGCCACAAGCGAAAATACAAATCCAAGAGGACGGTGCAGCTAGTCCTGCCCACAACGGGTAAGACGCCGTTGAAGATGAGCATGGAATACGTCGGCCCCAAACGATTTATCGATGAGATGTTCCATCGAAGACCCATCATATCACGGAGTAACTCGAACATCTCACAACATCGGCCAACGCCTCTGCCCCGAGTGTTTACGATTTAGCTGTTCTTCCTGTACACACGACAGCCTGCCGTCAGTCCTTGCTACGGACGGTATTTCTTTTTTCCTTACACAGCCACACAAGACACTTATGCTTGTCGCAGCTAGTACATATCCACCTAGTGTATGTGAATATTTCTTGGGGGTTTTTTTTTGGATTAATTCACTGGAGCCTTGGCGTTTGCTACTGAGTTCTGGGGAGTCGGAAAAAGGAGGAAGGAGGAAGCAAGGGATGAAAGGGATGAAGGAAGGAAAGGAGGAAGGAAAGGAGGAAGGAAGGAAGGGCGGAGGGAGGTCTCGCACTACTTGCGGGAAAAGCATGTGAGCTCCTCTCAGGTTTTATTTACTTCAGGTTAATGGATATACTGGCAATCCCGCGAGAGGGGGGGTATGGTAGCATTGGGATAGATCTGGTTTATTGTTTTTGGGTTCTGCATGTTTCTCATGTATTCGCTTCATGGGTGGTTTGTTATGATTTGTGTTGTTTCGGCGCAGGTGGGGGATTTGTATATACCATGAACGGGATGACCCGTCGGCACTTGATTGATGAGTTGCAATGAATGTGCCTGCCTGCCTTGTTACCTAGCTTCAACTTTCGATGAATTGTCACATTCCATTGTCGTGTTGTCCGGTTTTTCATGCAACGCAGCACCACCAAGCAGCATGGGGGGGTTTGTCCGATCTTTTCTGCAAGCAGTCCGGTCGACTATCTTCCGCACTGCACTGCGGCTGCGTTGCCGAATTGTTCACATACGCCCTAACGTTAAACCTTGGGGGTTACGTATGGGGTGTGTTTTGGGTTTGCTTGCAGCATGCGAGCCGACAAAATAGGAACTCCGGCAGCCGACTCTCATGCTAAGCTTCTTCGCTGGTCATGCAGGACAACTCCCGCGTTCCCCACCATGATCTTTGTTCCTTTCCCCGCAAGACGTGGTTGGACGATAACGGGTCTGGGGTTGGTTTTGGGAGGTCATAAAGATAGCAAACACGGGGCACCGGCGAGAAACTTTGAACGGATTTAGGCCGTGGCTGGAGAATGAGGCGGTCGCGAGCGGGGGCTATGTGATGGGGTTTTTTTACCATGTGAAGAGGGCGGACGAGGCTGGTGCTGATGTGTCCCTAGAGTATGCTATTATCAGCGGGGCGGTGAGACTGATAGTGTTGCATAGTTCAGCCCTACCCGCAAGGATGACGAGAGAGATCGTGAGATGTTTATTCTAAGCGTAGCTGAAGGAGATGGAAGGGGGATATAGGGCATGTGGTATACTCTGAGGAAATGAAAATTACACCATTTTTCGCTGCGGTTGAATGCGTGGAGGTGAAAGTAATAGCCAGCCAGACTAATGTTTTCGGTGGGTGCGCAACGCTCGGTCATTGGTCACATTCGAAGAACACTGAGAAGACGGCACAGAATCCCGTCGTGATCTCGATTAGACGGACGCTCATCCCACAAGTTGCTGTGTTGTCTCGGGCGTAAATTACCCCAACTAAGACTAGTGCTGGTTTGCTGTGAAGCGGGGAAAAAATCGTCTGATCGAGACTATGTTCATGATCACCGCGGCAGCATCGCCGCTTAAACAGACGCCCACGACACGACGTTAGTTGGTAGCGCGGAACGGACGCTTGCTCCGGCAACCGGTTTTCTTGTTTGTTGCAGCACGCTTCCTGTTTGCATACATTTCCCCAAGTAAGGCCATGCCACGCATTCCCATTCCATCACCAGATAATCTGTCACACTCAATCACCAACTCCCACTCGCTCGCTTTTTCTTCGACTTCGACCCCGAAGACCGCATCCAGCCCTTCACATCCAGCAAATGCCTCTTTAGTGTATCAAACACCGTGTCTATATCAAACACTTCACTATAGGACGCTATCAGTACCCACTTGGCCAAAAACAGCACTACTCTAAGAGCAACAAGCACCCACACGACCCATCCCAGTCTCGAGAGAGCCGTCCTCACATCCTTTGAGCGTGTAATCCACCAACCAGAACTGAAGCGCAGCAGCACATCGAACACCAAGACTCCAGCCAGCACGATGGCAACATTCGCCAGCAACTTTTTGCAGGAAGATTGAGAGATCAAGATATTTCCGAGCAGTAGACATCCCAAGTAGCCCATAATCTCCTGATATAGCTGCGAGCTCGTGTTGTAGGCCGTATGCAACCCGTGCATGTCGTGGAGCAGGAAAACGTTGGAGGTGCAGATGGAACGTACTCCGAAAATGAGGGTAGACCACTGGAAGAGTGTGAATATGTTCGGAAGGATGTGGTTGGCGATGTGGTTTAGCGCCATGGAGAGGTGGTCGTGCAGGAAGAGTAGGATAATGAGTGAGGAGAGGATATTACTGGGGATTCGCCGGAATTTGTTCATGTCTCGATTGTAGCGAGGATGGAGACAAGGTGGGCTGCTGATAAGGCGACATAGAGACGAGGGATTGTTCAGATTGAATGGTGCGATCATGTTGAGAGGAACGCTAATATATTCCTCCAATGCTATAAGCTATTTACTGTGTCTAGACTCGCGAAGGTGTAAAATAAAAGGATAACTAGCTAGTCAAACATGAAAATGTATACCAAGTATATATGGGCAATCCACCCCCGCTTTCCAAGTCACTATCTATCTTACCCCTCCTCTTCAGTCTTCGCATGGCAATCTCTTCCCAAATATCCAACATGATCCTCAGCCCTGCCTCGCCAGGATTATGGCCGAAGAGATAGGGTTGTAACCCTTGCTCATCTTCAATCGACATATTCACACTCTCATCTAGTAACATTTTGACACATCGCATAGCATAGTGCAGTTCTTTTGGTGTCTGTACCACACCTAATGTTAAACTACTCCAGAAGTAACGAAACTCCTTCCCTCCCCTGGAAATATATTTCGCATGAACGCGCTTATGATGAGCAAACAACCAAATAGCAGTGGTATGTAACCCAATCTCATGGAACACTGTACATCCAAGGTACCTGAGTCGCTGGCTTACGTCTGCTCCAGCGTCGATCAAGGCTCGCGCTATATGGATGCCACTAGGCTGCTCAACGCGCACTGCACAAAGTGGAGGGACTGAGCCGAGAGAGAGGCCACCGCAGAAATTGACGTCCCCGCCGGCTTGAATCAGCGCTTTGACAACCCCGAGGCTGCCACCTCGAACAGCGTAAAGTAATGCCGTCATGCCGTTGCATATAGCATGAACGTTCGCCCGTGTTCTATCAATACCTTCGCAATTTCTTCTGAAATGTTGCCGCTCGGCTGAATCTGACCATCATAGTCAACGCTACTAATAATATAGTCCCTACGAGGTGCTCAGTTGTGGTTGTGCGGTACGAGGTGAAGATATACAAGCCGGTATTCAAGAGGTTACAATCCTGCATTCCTCCAGCAGCAATGTGGGTACATATGGCCAGGGGAATTACTGACGTCTGCGCCGTGGCGCAGAAGAAGTCGCACAGCCTCTCCGTCGCCGGACCCAGTGGCCAAATACAGTGGTGTAAATATATATCGATATCTTGACTATGTCGCTGCGTGGTTCATGCGTAATTCTGGATCGCAGTAATACTGACCACTAGCATTGACATCTGCACCCCGCTCAAGTAATAATCGCATGGTATCATGCTGTCTGTTCATGATAGCGAAAACTAGTGCAGTCCCTCCCCATCCAGGAAGCTTGTTGACGGTATCGCGATTACCGTAATGTGCGGCCCAAGCGAGGGGGCCAACGCTTGAGTGCCCCGTAGGTGTCGCATTGGGAGGCTTGGGCCAGTTTATTACCGTGATTTTGTTCGAGGATTGAGGTGCGAATTTATATAAGGGCATTGTGAAGACCTCATTGAGACGTACACTGGTCAACGCAAGAGCTGCAAGAGCCGTAACGTTCTGAGGGAGGAGGTAGCTGCCGATGTTGTAGAAGAGTTCTGCGGGGAGTGCTTCCAGAAATGATGTGCGAATGATGTGCGGCAGACCATTGCGGAAAACAAAAGTGGTGTATTGGTAGGCGACTCAGTTGAAGGGTGAACGTAAGTACGCGGACATATTGCGAGGTTGGTGCGGGGCTGTAGAGTACTCTAATGCTGATCACGTGAAACTTGCCTGGAGTGATTCCCTATGAAGGTGTCGGTGGTTGGCAAGTATCGGGGCAAAAACGAGCAAATTTATCTGAAGAAGATAGTCGGCTATTCAATCAACTACCCTTGAAGCGATTTTGACTTGATTGAGTAATTAAACGGTGTCTAAATTTCCACAAGCTCTCATCATGATCGAACACATGGCTCTAGTCTCTAGTGCAAACCATATGATATCTGCTTCATTAGCTTTTACACCGCCAAGCTCTACCCCCAAGTTCATTATTCAACAAATTAAAGAGAATATATATCCTTCTAATTCCATATAACTAAGATATCGCGCAACTGTCCAAACATTCGTGGTCAGGTTTATTATGGCGTGGCATCGAAAAACAATTGAAAGACATATATAATGAGCGAAGAAAAGAAAAATAGAACACCAATCGCCGTTCATCTGTATGTTCGCGAACACCCCACTACTAGTCTCTTTGAAACTTGTATTCACCCTTCTATACCACACTTTTTTGATCGGCCAGCGTCGGTTTACCGGTACCTTACTTTCCACTAGAATCCATAACCAAACGCCCATAGCATATCCGCCACCGCACCAACCCGTTTCCACCAACTCTCTCTAGGTTGTCGCGTGAAGTGCCTGTACATGTATGCCAGCTGGTATAGTGGGGTAATCAGCACCGAAGCCTTTCAATACCACGCCAGCGTGAATACTCACAGTAGAAATTCCCCCAGGGCCCGGGACCCCAGCCCACTCCTTCAGCAACGCTAGATATCCTATGGCTTATATCGAGGTTCCTGTTGGCAATCAGCACACATGAGTCTTTGATAAGCAAAGGAGGAGAACTAGCCTTTCCTGGAGCTGCGTTGGAGGTGAATACTGTCCTATCTGGGAGAGCTGCGCTTCTTTGTAGTCTTCGAGTTGCTGTATTCGTTTCACGGTGGATGGATGTACCTCACCCAAAGTCTCTTTACTTATAGCCACCAGTCGGGTGCACAACTCTGCCGCTTCCTTCCATCGTTCTCGAGCCGATAGTGTAATTGCGAGATTTTCCATTGCTTGCAAGGTATCCGGATGTGATTCTCCCAGCACCTCCTTTCGCATGGGTAAAACCTTGACTTCGAGCTCTTCTGCCTCACTAAATCGCTTCTGACTGTATAATGTCACCGCGAGACATGCCATTGATCTTAAGGTACCTGGATGTGATTCTCCCAGCACCTCCTTTCGCATGGGTAAAACTTTGACCTGGAGCTCTTCTGCCTCGCTGAATCGCCTCTGACTGTACAATGTCATCGCGAGACATCCCATTGATTTTAAGGTATCTGGATGTGATTCTCCCAGCACCTCCTTTCGCATGGGTAAAACCTTGACCTGGAGCTCTTCTGCCTCGTTGAACCGCTCCTGTTTATACAATAGCATTGCGAGATTTGCCATTGCTGTTAAGGTATCCGGATGTGATTCTCCCAGCACCTCCTTTCGCATGGGTAAAACCTTGATGTCGAGCTCTTCTGCCTCGCTGAATCGCCTCTGACTGTACAATGTCCCCGCGAGACATGCCATTGATGTTAAGGTATCTGGATGTGATTCTCCCAGCACCTCCTTTTCCATGGGTAAAACTTTGACTTGGAGCTCTTCTGCCTCGTTGAACCGTTCCTGTTTGTGCAATGTCATCGCGAGATTTGTCATTGCTTTCAAAGTATCCAGATCTGATTCTCCAAAATAATTCCTACACAGAGTCACCATCCTAGTATCAATCTCTTCTGCCTCCCTCCAATATTGCAGTTCATAAAACACGTGCGCTATCCAACTCAAGTTCCCTATGAAATCCCGAACCTTGTCCATAGGTGGTTTCGATTGAAGGTACTCTCTAGTGTGCTGCCAGCATACTTGAAGGTGAAGGACAATCCGCTTTTTGAAAGCCCAGTGATCGAATCGACGGGGTTCTTCATAGGAGACTGATTGTCCGGTGAGTCGTACCGCATCTAGCAGTTTTTCTTTGCTCTCCCGTACGTCTAGGCGTTCTTTCAACCAGGTGTGGATGAATGACTGTATTGAGAATGCGGAATGATTGGAGGTCCGCTCTATTAGGGAATAGGAGAGTATTTTAGCGATTATTTTCTTGATTGTCGGATCTGTTGGGTGCATTGTTAGTTGGTCCCGGTTATCTAGTTGTAAGATGAAATGGAAATCAATAGTTTACCATCTCGAGCCAAACCGCGGCAGATAAAGTCGTCATAAATTTTTTCATGATGCAAGAAGGCGCATGTAAGCAAAAGATCCGCTGCTTGTTCATGGTCTCGCTCTAGGGCTTCGAAGGAGATCTCAAGGGCTGCTGCCGCACAGTGTACGTTGTCTGCGGCAGTGTCGTCCAGTATCATGCTGAGAATGTTCCAAAGCCTCTCGTGGTACAGGGTTAGGTATTTTTGGACTGAACTGCCTGTTGCTGTAATGTACGCTTCTGCTAGCTTGATTGCAAGTTGATTGTACCCAAGATGATGATCGAAAAGTTGTGCATTAAAGTCGTCGGCACCAGTAGCTGTGATGGACAGCGGTTGAGGGGTCGCACTGACCACCAAATCGCCTTCTATACCACCCCTAGGATATGATACGGAATGGTCATTACCCAAGGGGTTGCTACCTGAGAAGTTCCAGAAGGCGGCTGGAGAAGCAATATTGCGTATGACTGGACTCCATGAAGCAGTCACCCCAGTTCCAGTGGGGGTTGAGGTGAATACGTCGGCATTGACCAGAGATGAGCCAATGCCCATGGGCTGTGGGGTGTCACCGCTTCTCTTTGGGGTCTGCTGATTTGGTGTTGCGGGGTCGCCGGATTGAGGAGTGCAATACTGTATGCAAGCTGGGGTGGCTGCCCAGAATTATAATCAGAAATAGTCGTGCAACAAACGAATAAGTGGTATCTTACGAGGTAAACTGACTTTCCCCGGCGACGATGCTACCACCGGTTTCCGGCATCTCTTTCGAGCGCGCTCGAGCTTCTCTTCATCAATAGGTCGACCATTGTGAGAAAATGTGGTTTCCTTGTCATCCTCGAGTTTCCGCTTTGCTCGTTTGGTGTCTATCCATTCCCGTGTAGACTTCGTTATGTTTTTGCTGAGTCTCCATTTCGGGATTATCTTTTTGTACTGAGCTTCGCTTTTGGGTGGTTGTAAGTCAGCAATGTTTTTAATAAGAGATCCATGTTATAAACTTACGTCGCATAAAAGTTGTGTTCGTAGGCCATTGTCTTTCGGACTTCTGGGAGTTCCAGGTCTTGGACGACATAAAGTTGTTTGAAGGTCTCGAACTGCTCATCCAATTCGTCTGCGGTGTACTGGCGTCCCTTGAAGTTTCGCTCCCAAACTTCCCGTGCGGCTCTCTTTGGAGGATCCATGTCAAATGCGGTGGCTGAGAACGTTGGTTGGTTTGCCATAGTTCTTTTGTTGTTTGTATGATCTACTAGAGGGGGAATGCGTGCACAGTTGAATGATATAGAGAACTTCAAGAATTTGGACAGGCGAGAACGCGCTGGTCTTATACTAACGACACGAAGGCCAAATCTTCGAAATTCCTGAGAGACGTAACCAAATGGATCACTAACTTTCGTGCATGCTACTGGCTGCCAGAAAGTTTCCTGCATGTCGCAACAGGGATTATCAGCATCAGTGGGCGGGGCTGTGGTATCACTGGCTAACACAAAGTTGCCCGCATATGTGATCTGAAAAAAGACTGGTAGGAGGGGTTGCAGTATCACTGGTCGACACAAAGTTGCCCGCATGAGAAGGCCAGCTGGTGGGAGGGTTTCAATATTACTGGCCGACACAAAGTTGCTCGCATAAGTTGGTAACTGACAAGGCTGGAAAGTTCTTTTGAGGCGTTTCAGCAAAGCCCAAAAGATTTGACAAGTGACGCATGCACCCGCTCGGATGGATTTGTGAATGTCGCGTGCATTATGAAACGGGTTGGATCTTGTTTGCTGGCTTAACTGAGATGTTGTAGGATTCGAGCTTTATAAGGTGTCACTATTGGAAACCACTATTTGTTTGTTTTGTTTTATTCATATTGTATTCACTCTAATTAGAGTATGACAAAGACCGATTCCCCTCCGCCTCCGGGCGAGCCGGCTAGATGGCGGAGCTCCCCACCCACTACCCAAAAACGAAAATTCACCCCCTCC
>Ga0307512_10003689_pt1 | contig 17417 bp, 21 predicted proteins | sample 14_EM_MG_FD_200267 | JGI IMG/M metagenome (GOLD analysis project Ga0307512, IMG submission 200267) | Populus trichocarpa ectomycorrhiza microbial communities from riparian zone in the Pacific Northwest, United States - 14_EM | ecosystem: Host-associated > Plants > Roots > Unclassified | place...
TAGCCGACAGCAGCGGTAGGCCACTCAAAGCCGACTGACTGCCTGCTGAGGAGCAGGACTTTTCCGCACAGGAATCTGTAGATCAATCCCACTACGTCAGTCAGTCGGCCGTCTCCTAGGATAAGGTCGAAAGACAAAGAGTGCAGTCTGCTGGAATTGAACTGGCGGACCCTTGGTGATGGAGGTGGTAGTTCCCCAGGCACACTAGATGCAAATGTAAGACACTGGGTCCATCCGTAGCCGAGATTACCGTTGACCTCTTCTGAATCTAGGCGGTTGTCAGAGTTTATTCGGTTCCCTTCCCCACGAAATCCTATCTGTTGTCCTTTCTGTTGTCGTCTGTCGCTGTCCGTTGCCGCCCTCGAGCGTTGCTGGGGCCGTGAGGCAGCTTCCAGGTGTACAGAAAACGAGTGTCACTTACCCGATTTTGATTGTCAGCATCCTCACGGATTTTTAACACGTCCTGGCGCATGTCGGCAACTATGGTATGAGTGTTCATAGCCAGCTCAGTCTGGGAAGGGGACAACCAACGATGGCAAAACAGGAGTGCACTGGACACATCGAAGACGTGAAGGAGCCTAGACTTCCAACCCGCAATCACATCCTTATCATTCTTCGCGTGGAGGAATCGAGAGACTCTATGCCCCCCACTTCGTTTGATGACCTTCTGTTGCATTTCCGCGACAGTCCTTCGTCCGGGAGCGTGGTAAGCGGAAGGAATCAAACTGTGTCGCCAATCAAACTCACGTCGTCAGTTGATTTATCGCATCGCACACGGATTCGCTGAGGTCGTTCAGCTTCTTTCCATTCAAGGGCTCTACGGGTATCAGCACAGGATAGCTCGACGTAATCCTGTTCATTGACCATTGTGTCCCGGCTATGTGTGAACTTCGGGTGTCTCATCGCAGGTGAGAAGGATGGCAACGGAGCCAAAAATAGCCTCCTTCGCGAGATTCAGGCCATCGATGGCCACATCTAACGAAGAGAGAACACCGTCCCACCCCTTTGATCGTTGGGATTTGTCTTCCGTGGTCGAACCGCAAAGTAACTGCAAGAGAACGGTGCTGCGTGCAGGCTGTGAAGAAGAATCCGAACCCTAACAGTGATGAGCGTCCATCTTGTCATCGCGCGCCTCATGTGATTAAACCTATTTGGTGAATCGAATTATTGAATGACTGACCATCATAAGATGTGTACACGGATATCCATGGACTTACAAGGGAATTTTCAGGACCCGTTCGTCGTCTCAGGTCACGGATGTCGTCTCCAAACCACTCATCTGGAATCGCGGCGCTAGGGCCACTCAGCTCAAAAACTGGACAACCGAACAAATGACGGTGGTCGAAAAGGAGTCTAATCACACCTACTCCAACTTCACCAGATGCTGGTGTCGCTGCTATACCTGAACTTTCGATTTCATCGACCTACGCTGTGTGGAGAGCCGGGCTGCTAGCACCCTTCTGGGATGTTTGGAGATATTTTCACCCATACAAACAGTGGGTGACTGTCCCCAGGACTAGGGACTTGAATATCCGTCGTAGAAGGGTGCCATTAGCCGATATTTATTGCTCAATATCTGAGAAGTTCCACATCGTGTATACGAACAAGACTGGAGAATCGAGTGTCGGGGTGACACCAGCATGTGGTGGGGTTGAAGTAGGTGCGGTTGCCACCCTTCCCGCACCCCGCAGTTTGGAAGGTTGGCTGGGTTTCGAACGAAACGGCCGAGGCGCCGTCACCCCAGATGCGCGGTTTGGAGACAATATCCACGCCCCGACACAACGGTCGGGGTCCTGACAGTTCCCTTAAAAGGCTATTGATATTCATCTGGACTTGTACACAACGCCGTATAGTTCTGGGGACAGTCACCCAGTCACTCAGTCATTCGACAGAAATGGGTGACTATTGCTTGAAGTCTAGGAGATGTAACCAGTACTACAATACAAATTATCTACGGAAAAAACGAAGAAATTACACCTAGATAACTCCGGGGTTTGTAATAATGCTCATGAATATAAGATTTAGCAACTGAGGCACAAATGCGGCTCTTGATGATGTGAAGGGAGGGGGGTAGGCCTGGAGGGTATAACGGACCCTAGGATGCGGGGGGAGGGGATGACGGGAGGGGTGGCCGGTCGGGTCGAAGGGCAGGGTATCCAAGAATCTCAACCGAATGAGATCCGGACCCTACCCTTGTGGGTGTGCATTTGCCTCAGTCTAAGGAGAAAATAAATAAAGAATAAAATAATGGACCAGGTACGGCCCGCAAAAGCCGGTCAACCCTACGCAGAGAGTTGAATGTGCTGAAAGGACAAGATCAGGCCATCGGGTAACGAGGGAGCCAACAAAAAAACTCACGTTAACCTGGTGGACGAGTTCGTCCACCCCATAGTTGACTGACCGCTTCTTCCTGTTCCTGCCCTCTGTCGAGCAGGGGTTGAAGCGGACCCTTTTCGGCCTCTTCAAGAGGCCGTCGTCCTCGGGTTCGCGGTACCCACGCCACTTCCGCTGTTCGCGGGATTTGGCCTGGTACTCGAACATCAGCCGATCCGCCTGTTGGAGGATCTGCTTGCGAACATCACCGACCATCTGATCGAGTGAGACATCGGGGACGTATCCCTTCGAGCGCATCATCCTGTGATGCAGGCTCGAAAGGTTGATTTTTCCTGCAGAGCGCCGTGCAGGTTCGGGGTGAGGTGTGGGGGGGGGGGGGGCGGTTTGGAGGACTTCCTCCTCCTCCTCCACTCCCCGCGCGGGTGTGGCGGTCTGCTCCGCATATGAGGCGGAGTAGCCCAGGTTGAACGAGTCAAACTGCCAAGAACGTAATCAGCACGCGAAGGGACTGGGGAATGGTAGTAGAACTCACGAAGTTTGACCCGTAGTTATCCTCGCACTCAAAGGCTGAGTACAAGCCGAACTGTGAGGGAAACATAAGCAAAGAGCGGGCAACTCAGTTCGAACCGAACGTACTTCATCCAGTGGCTGATCCTGTGCCACAACACTGGCGGTAGTTGAGGGAGGGGGGAGGGCGGTAGTGGACGCGCACTGTGAATGTTCATAAGTATAACTCAGGCGGGAGGCATTCGGAATTCAGATACTCACGACCGGCGCGTAGTCGGGTTGTGCCTCTGGAAGGGCAAGGGTGGATTCGGGGAGCCGGAGGGAGGAAGCGTCCTGGGAGGCTCCTTCCCAGGTGTTGCTCGGGGTGGCCATCGCGGAATGCTATCAACTCGATGTTAGAAATTTCTGAAGGCGTTGAACCAGGTGGATACTCACACGCTTGGCTGAAGGCCTCGGACGTCCTTCATTCTGGTTGCGGCGTTGTCCCTTCAGTGCCGAACCGTCGGTATCCTGCTGGGACGAGGTGGTCGCGTAGGGATTGTGGCGAATTACCAGTCGCGTCCTTGAAGGGCCGATTGGATTGTGTCGGCGAGGGTTGTGGGCATCCCCGGCGCGTTGCGAGGAGCGGGAGGTGGAAGATGTGGTGTTTGTGTAGAGCGACGACATTGCTAAGTAGGACGATGCAGGGGAGAGAAACAAGCTGTTGAAGTGTCGAGAAGGTGGTGGGGAAGATGAAGGGCGGGGAAACGATGAGATCCTGAGGGACCAGGACGACTTTATAGCAAGGCGACTGCACAGGATAAATGAGAAGAGTCAAGGGTGAGGACGTGTCCATGGCGGTCAGATCACCGGCGGTTTGTGTGGCTGGCCCTATAACGCCCAATAAGGACCATCACGGTCGTCGGTTGCTAAGTGTCAAAGCTTGTGCATTGGCCGTGCTGTTCAGGGGGACGCCCCTGAAAGGACAAAGGGACGGGACGATGGTTCATGGCCCCTACGAGTCGGAGAGCGAAAAACAGATGCGGGACGTTCCCACCGGCGGAGTCTAGGACACCCTTATATGCGTAGTCGTTCTCCGCAAGAATCTCGATTTACGTGTAGCGCCTGGTTGACATACTCAACCGCTGGATGGCGTAGCATGGGACAGGGTAGAGTTGAGGGATGATGCATCGTGTGTATTTAGGCAGACAGGCGCGCGCTCGCCGTGCCCCTGACGATCAATCTCGTGACCGTTTCTTTCGGCTCAACCGGTGATCGACTCCGGTGAGGTCATGCCATGGGGATTCAAGAAAGGGTAAAGGACGTCCCCCATTTCTATATGGAAACACATACATTCACAGCCGAACAACAGAACCTCAGAATGGGAACTGAGGACGTGTTTCAGGTACCAAAGACATGATCAGAGTGACAAAAGCAGAGTATCAACGGATTACGAGGAACGTGGGGCCTTCGTCGGCGGTGACAGAGTGCCGAGGAGAGGAAATCCTAGCATGAGGCGTGAGAAGGAAATCCCAGGGGTTGCGTGAGAGAAAACTTACGGGGCATGTCCACCCAGAACCTTCGTGCTATTACATGCGAACGAAATCCGATGCGGCACACCACGGGGAGGAGCTTAACTGATGGTACATGAACTGGCTCGGGATAGTTAGATGTTTGGGACGACCTGGTGGTAATCGGCAGTGGTTTGCCTCTGAAGGTTGCATCTAAGTTTAGTTCTGAACGTTTAAAGGTCACGATTCGCGTACCTCGAGAACCGGAGGATGTCAATGGATCCCGGTTCCTAATCTTGACCTGAATAGACCGGATATGACGAGAGTAACCACGGGGGGGGGTGTATGTTTGAACGATGACTATATCGGAAGGCGATATACGCACCCAATCAAAGACGAAGTGCTAACCACTATCATCAGGAGGCGTAACCTAGGGTAAAAAGCACGCGAGTTCAGGTTGTCCTATGATCATGCTAGGAAGATGCTCACAATGATGGCCGGAATCGGAGGAAGGAAATCATCCTCCATCTCAACGTCCACGAGGTCTGCTTCCGGGACGCAGGTTTCCCCATTCATCTCCACGTCGTAGTCCTCTGCCGATGGGAAAATTGAGTTAGCAGACTTTGTGACGCCCGCATCATCCCGCGGATGGTGTACGTCGACCGGAGCGAGCGGCTGTGGTACGCTACCATTGAGACGCAGGTCTGCGAGCTGATATTGGGGCCCGTGTCGCTTTGTACTTTCTCGATGACCGAAGACGAGAAGCTGTCCCGGAAGAAGACACTGGGGTTGTGGGTACGGCTGGTACCGTTTGGACGGCGAGTAACCTGGAACAACCAATGGGTTCTAACAGGGATTAGTAACGAGGAGCAAACCACAAAGAGGTTAGTGAATAGACGAACGGACTTACATTGTAACAGCCGTCTGTCGTGTTGATAGGGTGATTGGAGTATGGGTTGTGTGGTGCAAGTTGCGGGACTGTAGCGGTAGTCTTAGTGCCAGAGAATGCGTTCGGGGAAGGGACACTGCATAGAGTATGGAATACGCTGCGAAGCGGTGGGAGGATGGCGAACATCTTTGTGTTACTCTCGCGAGGCGTAGATAGAAGGAGGTGGGGGGGGATCAAGTTGATATCGAGGGGCGAAGAAGACTATTGGTGCCGCTTTTAAACAATGTGCACAGCAGACACTTCCTGTCTGGTCCAGATAAGGCTCACTATCCCCATCGACCGTCACACCATTGAGAACCACCCAATTGGTGGCGGTGCACTGGATGCAGGTCAAGGCATTGACGAAGAAAAAAATGGATAAAAGGCCTATGAGAGTTGACCTAGAACGTCACGCCCGCCGGGGGGTGTTGATACAAAGGAAGGGTGAGTCCCCTTGCGCAATAAGGGCGTCGTGTCACCGGTTACCACTCGCTCACAATCGTTTCTTCGAGGATGGTGGCGGAGATGCAGCATACGTGAGGACAGGCAGAGAACATGCCGAATGATTTTTCAAGAATAAAGTAAAGTTGTCCGGTTGAGGCGGAAGCAAAAAAAACAAGATAAGGTCACGGGGAGAATGAACGTCATCTTCAGTTCGGGTTGCCAAGACAATGATCGAGGCTGGTACCGGAGAAAATGAAGCAAACCATTTTACCGTTGACTGGGACGGTCCTGACGATTCCAATAACCCCAAAAAGTCAGACTTCTCCCGGCACGGATTATGGTGAGACTAAAATCTCCCCACAGCTGGACATTCCACAAAAAATGGGTCGTGACTGTGTTGGCATCTGCCTACACTTTCCTGAGCCCCGTTTCATCTGCAATGATTGCCCCAGCCACGCCCAATATCGCAGCCGAATTTCATATAACAGGCCCCGTTGAGACAGTTCTGACGGTCTCCATATTTGTACTGGCATACGGTACGTCGCAATCATTTCCATCCCCCCTCACGATTTTCTCATATTGATACGTTCCGACATATCCAGCGTTTGGGCCGCTCCTATTTGCCCCCCTATCAGAAATATACGGGAGAGCACGTCTGTTACAGATCACGAACGTTATATTTCTCGGTGGGTAGAAAGGACGGATATATCGCCACAAACATGAACTCATTCCCGTTCAGCCTTTAACCTAGGATGCGGCTTTGCTCAGAATAAGACGGAACTCACGGTACTGCGGTTCATGGCAGGTCTAGGGGGAGGAGCACCTCTGGCTGTAAGGATCTCGCCTCCCAACTCTTTATCGATGATGAATGACTCGGAATCATAGATTGGCGGAGGTTTGATCTCCGATGTTTGGAAGCCAGAAGACCGCGGAAAAGCGCTAACCTTGTACCTCCTTGCTCCGGTTCTGGGTCCTGTCGTAGGGCCGCTTGCAGGAGCCTGGATAGCGCAAGCATCGAATTGGAGGTGGATCTTTTGGGGGTCAACTATCCTCGGTGCAGCGATTCAAGCAGCTGGCATTTTTCTCCTCGACGAAAGTCTGTCGGACAATACAAGCTGGCCTACAGATTATGCTGATACGTCGTAGCATTTCCACCCGTCCTGCTCGAGCGTAAGGCTGCGAAATTGCGAAGGGAGCACCAGTGCTCTGAAAAGACGGAGGCGATTCCAGTTTTTAAGACCACTTATTCAGAAGCCAACAGGTAGTGTGCCCTCACGCAATACGCAGCGTGCGACTGAAAATATGGACATGCAGCTGGAAAAACCTTCTTCGAATACGACTAATACGGCCATTTGTGTTCTTCGTCACCGAGCCGACCATTCAACTCTTTGGCCTATACCTCGCTTTCAACTATGGTTCCATGTATCGTGAGTTCCGCAAGACGTCGACCATCACCCAGAAGCCAACAAATTTCCGAACACAGTATTCCTGACCGCAATCCCCTCGATCTTCCAAGACGTCTACGGGTTTTCCGTCGGTATCGCAGGCCTACATTATATCCCACTTGGGATTGGGATGTACGGAGGTACTATGATTCTTGCGAAGATCATGGACAGGGTGTACTCTGCCCTCAAGGACAGGGCTGGAGGCGTTGGAAAACCCGAATTCAGACTACGTAAGACGATATGGATTCACCAGCCGCCCTTTCATATTTGACTGGGCTCATTACTTGAAATTGCAGCGGCCTTGGTACCCGGCACCATCCTTCTCCCTACTGGTATCCTCATCACAGGCTGGACTGCAGATGCCAAAACCCATTGGATCTGTCCTGACATCGTATGTCGCGGTGTTTCTCCCTCAGCCATTCAAATCCTCTAAAGTCGCATCGCAGGGATTAGTCATGGCAGGCGCAGGAATATTAATATGTTCTACCGCAACTCAATCCTATGTGATTGACAGCTATGGGATCCATTCTGCGTCGGCTCTGGCAGCTGTAGGCACGCTCAGATCCCTTGCGGGGTTTGGTTTCCCGCTCTTTGCCCCTGCTATGTATAAATCCCTGGGATACGGCAAAGGGAACACCATATTGTTCTCAGTTGCGGTGGCCATCGGATGTCCAGCGTGAGTCTTTCTTGTTTGTATAACCTTTCAGGATGGTTGCACTAATCATTGCACGACACACATGATCTCTTATAGGCCCTGGCTGTTCTGGAAGTACGGGAAACGGATCCGAGGTTGGAGCAGGTACGCATCCAAGGCTTAAGGCCTGTAGCACACGAACATCACGCCGGCTGTATCGAGTATAAAAGCGCATGTGCCACAAACTATTCCATCTCATGACTTATGATAGTCTCCATGATCTAGTCCAAGTAATAAAAAGTCAGGTTACTGAGGATATTAGTGTACAAAATGGGTCTCTAGCAAGACAAAGTGACTACGTTACTAGGACATGAAACAGAATATCGCAGGACCTCGGGTAACATGCAAGAAAACTCGGTGAGGGGAGAAGAGGAAACATCGGGTCTGTGTGGGGGGGAACCTAAGTGAGAACAAAAGATAAAAGATGTGGATGCATGTCTGGACTGAACTGCCAAGTTAACAGCTACAACCGTAGTTCTGGGAGCTCTCTGCATCGATCCGAATGGGGTCAGGGTAGTCCACATATCTATGGAGGGATACATCGTTAGCCGAACAAGTGTAACAAAGTTTCTCAACCTAACGTACAACTGCTCTTCCTGATCCTGATGCAAGGCATTCTTGGCAACGGTCTGGAACGCTTGTTCGACGTTGATGGCCTCCTTGGCGGACGTCTCAAAGTAGGGAATGTTGCCCTTGGACTGACACCAGGTCATTGCGCGTTTCTGGGTGACCTGCCTCTTATTTTCCTCCATATCGATCTTGTTGCCCAACACGACGAAGGGGAAGTTCTCGGGGTCCCGGGGGCTAGCCTGGATGAGGAACTCGTCCCTCCAACTGTCCAAAGTCTCGAAAGATTTGGAGCTGTTGACGTCGTAAACGAGGACGCAGCAGTCTGCGCCGCGGTAAAACGCGACGCCGAGAGATTGGAATCGCTCTTGTCCAGCAGTATCCCACAGCTGTCAATAACAGGAAACATATTAGACCCGTATATCCTAGGACATTTCGCGCAGTTGATGAAGACAAGATCCACACCTGCATCGTAACCAACCGGTCATCGACCATGACTTCTTTTGTCAAGCTGGAGAGTGATTTGAAATGAGTGGGCCTGGCACGAGACGCGGAGGGGTGCAGAGGACGAACAAGTCGGCTCCGATAGTAGCTTTGTACTGGTTGCTGAACCTCTTGTTCACATACTGGTTCATGAGCGAGGTCTTTCCGACGCTTGTTTTGAGTCATCAGTCTCTTTAGGAGTACGAGGAGGTCAAGGGGAGTGAACTGACCCACTGTCGCCCAAAATAATAACCTGATACGATACGGATAGCAGGTCAGCCGAGGCGGTCGGATGGATTGGAAAGAAGGCGAGGGTGTCTCACCTTGAGAAGAACGCGGCCCATGGCTGAGTGAGAGAGTAAGAGGAGGACAAAAGGATGAGGGAGGGTGTCAGTCGGGGGAAGAGTCAGCTGAGAGAGTGTCGTACTCGTCTTTCGGTCACGGTTACCGGTCCCGTCACTTCCGGTCACGCTCCCAGTCTGTCACAGCTTAGGTTCCGCATATCATCTCATCCATCTTGACGGTCCTCGTACGACTGCCATGGCCGATCCGTCGTGGCAGGAGCAGCTACGGCTTCGGCTGCTGGAACGCAACGCCAGAGAGTCTTCCTATGCCTCTGTCATTGAACAATGTACGGTGAAAATACCCATTTCAACTCCACCTCTGGCAACAGGCTCATTGACTTAGATTCTTCTCGCCCTGCAAAGACAGACGGCTAGTTCAACAGACAAAGTTGCTTAGAGAACGCAATGCCTCCTTACTGCGCGCTATGGGCAGTGTCCGCCAGAATCCAAGCAGCTCTACCGTTTATGTTCCGGGAAGCGGAGATGAGTAAGTAGCTCATCAACGGAATCCATCTTCGATCGCAAATCTAACCCATCGTTTCTACAGCAACCCCGTCCGTGCAGCGTATATCGTCTCGCTTGAGTCTCAAATCTCATCTCTCCGCGATGAACTCGCGAGCGTGTACAAAACGCAGAATCAGAACACCCAGCGACTCCTCTCTATGACCGAGACACTACGCGAGAAGGAAGAGTTCTCTCGCATCGAAGCCGAAAACATGCGCAAACTCCAAGAAGAGGCCGCGATACTCGCACGAAAGGTCGAGCAGCACAACGAACTCATGTCAGAGAAGGACCGTACGGCTCAGATCCTCCATGATGAGATCAACACCCTACAGCTCGAACTCGGCCAAATCGAAGAACGTAACGCGATACTCGTAAAGGACAACGCCAAGCTTCTCCAGCGCTGGCTCGATGCCAAACAGGAGGAAGTGAACAAGATGAACGAGGTCAACGCGTTTTATCAGGACATGCGTTCAAAACAGGACCGAGTCGCCACAGAATCCGCAACTCCGATCGGTGCCAGCGGCAGTGGTACATCCGACCAAACCAACGGAAAGCCAACACGCTTGTCGGGAAACGACCAGCTGAACGGGACGGTGCCGACAGCGAAGACGACGGATGGCACGACGTCGTCGGGGGAGAACTCGCTCAGCTTGACACCGAATGGTTGATAGTAGACGGTGATTGACTGCATTCTTGACCCATTTGCCAGTTTTCAATCCTCCCCCACGTCACGTTCAGCAATTTTTGTCGTAGATGGGAAGTGCCCGCTCTAACTTATCCTTTGGTTCAAACTCATCTTATAACCCAACCTTGATGTCTACCTACGCTGTTCTTTTCGTTCCGTTCTGCTGTGGACATGAACAAATAATACAATTCTGTTCCGGGGTCGACATGTTTACGTGTCGAGACGGGAAAGGTCAGGAATGTAACAGAATGGAGACAGGAGGAAAAGTGTTAGCTGGGAAAAAAGCCGCTCAATGATACAATTGTGTGCTCGAAAGGAAGGAAATAAGGAGAAAAAGAACACAGGGATTGAGAGAGGGGAGAAAGAAGAAAGGAAGGCCACGAGAGGAAGAAAGAAAAATAGCTGCGAACACTTGAGAAAAGACGGAAAGGAAAAAGAGGTGAGGAAGGACACATAAATAGACACACGAGCGCGTCTCGTATACAGCGGAGCACGAGAGGGCGGGAATCGAGGCGAGAAATGGAAGACAAGTTGAGGAAGACTTTGGACCCAGTGAATTGACTGTAGAAACACTTTACGGAGAAACGAAACAACGATCTGGAGCGATAGAGGAAGACGGAAAAGAGACAGCGAAAGATGAGAGTGTAATAAGTGACGGATACTGGAAACGCATTCATTACAATACACATATTTAGCTTTGATTCATCTGGACATCAGCAGCTCCTTGCTGGCCGGGTTGGCCGTAGTAACCTACAGGCAAATTGTTCAGAAATATGAAGGAAAAAAGAACTTGCCTACTCACCTCCCCAATAATTAGAGTAGTAAGAGTTAGCGTCAGCAGGCCACTGTCCCTGAGTAGGCTGGCCGGTGGCGGTGGGATCGGCCGTTCCGGGCTGCGTTCCGTTGCCCAAACCTCCGGCACCAGTGTTTGCCTGAGGCATACCAGGGGCAGTACCAGTGGTACCAGCCCCACCAGCGCCCTGGAATCCGGCATAGCCACCGAAACCGTACTGGCCGTAGGTATTTGGCTGCGGCATGCCATACATCGGCTAGGTCGTACAATTAGATGAGTAGCCGGAATGATCCAGGATGACTCACCATATTTCCGTAGGGGGTACCAGTGGTAGGGGTTGGGTTAACTGGAGTGCCAACAACGACGGGACCGGAGCCTTCGGCACGATCCTTACCCCAACTGCACTTGATTGGCCGACCGTGGACCATCTGTCCTTGAAGCTGGACGATAGCCATAGCAGCGTGCTCGTGAGTGTCAAGCTTGACGAAAGCGAAGCCGCGGTCGGCCTGCATCCTAATTTCGGACAGATATCCACATGATTGGAAGAGCGGGATGAGATCGGCCTGGGTGGTGTACGGAGTGAGGTTTCCGACGTAGACAGTGGTGTTGTAAGCGGGAGTCTGCTGGACTACGGACTCGTAAGAGAGGGGACCACTGGAGAAACTAATTGGGGAAGGAATGCCGACGCTAGCGGGGGGACGGGTGGGAGTGGATCCTATGGCCGGGGCGCCTTGGGTCTTCTGATTTGCCCAGTTGACTCGAATGGCACGAGAGCCCAGCCATTCGCCGTTCATGGTAGCGATTGCCTGTTCGGCATCAGTCTTGTCGCGAAAGGCGAGGAAACCGTAGCCACGAGATTTTCCAGAGTTCATGTCCCACATGACACGGGCATCGGAGAGGGTACCAAAGGCGCTGAATGCCTTGGCAAGGACCTCATCGTTAACCTCAGGGCTGAGATCACCAACGAAGACATGGTAATGTGCGGTGGTGTCCTCCTTGTTCTGACTGCCTTGATATGCCCAGTTGACGCGGATCTCTGTATCAAAGATCTTGCGGCCATTGAGGGTCTGGAGGGCAGTCTCGGCAGCACGCATGTCCATGTACTCAACGAAACCGTAGTTGAGACCACCGTGCTGGTAGTTACGGTCGGGGATGATCTTGACATGTTGAACTGGGCCAGCGACAGCGAATATCTCCGTGAGCATGTATTCGGTGACCCTAGGGGACAGGTTTCCGACATAGAGATGGGCGCGTCGCTGTCGGCGGGCGGAGTTAGCGGTGTGAAAGGGTGAGTTATAGAATGGTTTAACACACCGGGGCTTCCGCGGCCGACAATGGGCCGATATTCATGATTGAGAACTAAGGAAAGACTGTAGGATGCAATGTGTTGGAGGTGAGCGGAGGGTTCGGCGTTGGGTGGTGAAGGGTGATCGTACTTTGAGATAATAAAGGTTACCGGAATGGATTTCAGGCGAGAGCGGGTGTGATACAAAGAGTCCGAGGATTGGAGAGAGAGAGAAAGAGAGAAAGAGACAGAGAGACAGAGAGAGAAGAAAGGAACAAGACGAGACAGAGGAGAGATATCGGACACCCTCACCAGCTCGCAGACTCAAATTTTTGTCGTGCTTTTTGAAAACCAAGGGGAAGAATCGCGACTGGGGGATGACTATCGTGAGAGCAGGGTTGTTTGTCTCTGTTTGTAAAATGTGGCTGACATCGCTAAGTACTACTGGCGACGTCCATCGGCTGGGAGATTCAACAAAACATTCCCACCGCTGCTCGGGATGTAAGTCACGTTCGGGTTGTTCACCAGCGACTGCACGATCGCCTTGCTAGCTTCAATCTTCCGGAATGCAACAAATCCCTCCCCTGCACGGTCAAGTGCTTTTGAAATGGTGGCAGCAGCCTCTGCTTCACCCTCTGCTCGGATAACCGCAGCCTGTCGTTCCTGCTCGGCCTTTTCGACAATGAATTTGGCACGCTCAGCATCTATTGTTCGTCAGGGTCAGATTCCCATTCCAGTTATGACATACATACCTTGCTGAGCAATTTGTTTGGCTTCGACAGCCTGGGTGAATTCCTGTGGAACACGTCAGCATCATGGTGCACAAATTGTAGATGAATTCTACCTTTCCGAAACTCAGATGGGTGATTGAAACATCTTCAAGCTTGAGATTGAATTCTCCAGCACGCTGCAGGAGATCTTCACGAATTCTCGACGAGACCTAACCCAACCGAAATCAGAACCGGTGGGGAACTCCCGATACCTTGCCGAACATACCACCTCACGCTGCGTAATCAACTCGGCAGCATCAAATTGAGCCACGATACTCTTCAACACCTCATTGCCGATGGAGGGTAGAACCCTCTCGTCGTAGTCCAAACCTAGGCTCTGATAAATTCTCGGTAGGTGTTCCACATCCGGTCGTGAAAGCACTCGGAGAGTAATTGAGACCATTTGTAAATCCTTCGAGCCCGTAGTCGTAGATATGTTCTGCAGAATAAGTCACTGTGAACACGGTTGCGACTCTCAACTCATGCCAAAGGTTTACGCACGCGAGGCTTAATTCGGCAGTCATATAGGATGGCGCGTTGAAGCCATGGGACCAAGAAATGTGTGCCCTCTGGTGTAGCCTGCACGTAGAAGTCTGAGTGTGCTGGTTTGGTTAAATGCATCTCCAGCATTTACCTTGCCCTTTACACCTGAGAACCTATCGAACATGACCGCACGGTAACCTCCTGGCACGTCATAGATACTTGCTTGGAGCAAAACAGCGGCAACGCCAACAGGCACTGTACACAAAGTGAGCACACAGCACTAGACACAAGGTTCGTGCACGCTCACCGACAAGCCGGGCTGCGAGGTTCGGTAAGGCCATGATGGCAGGCCGGAGAAGAGGGAGCTTACCCACGTGATCGAGCGGGCAGCACCTCTTCTCTCAACGGTATGAACCCCGGATATCCAAAGGACGTCGAGGCGAGCCCTAACACCCAGGACGACCACACTGTGGATAGCTACGAGGATGAACCATTGCTCTCCTCGAAGGAACTTGATTATTCACCCCAGGAGCGGCGATTCTCCTTGATTCACCTCTTCGTCGCTTTCCTCGCCGGTGTCCTCGTCCAGTTCTTCGTCGGAAGCGTGACTTCCGGCTCTCTCTCTCTTTCCTATTCTTCTTCGTCTCCCTCTGGAGCTTCTACCAATGCCGACATAGATAATGATTTCGTGCCTCCATACGTAGGATCGACGGAAGTTCACCACTACCCTCCCACCGAGCCCACGGGTGTCAATACCGAACTCTTCCCCACCAACGTTGGTTATCCCGGTCCGACCACTACGGGAGCTGAACCCGCCGTTTTCCTCACTGCCCCGAGCTATCCCCAACATTCTGGTGCCCCAAACCTTGTGGCTCCCCCACAATTCGCTGGTGCTAAGACTAAATCCGGAGAACCTTTTGATCTGTTCAGGAGCTGGGGTAACTTGAGTCCGTGGTTCTCAAACTCCAAGGGTACCTTCGGCGTGGACTCTGGTCCCGAACCCCCAGAGACCTGTCGAGTCACCGGCTTGCACTTCGTTCATAGACATGGAGCAAGATACCCCACCGGATCTAGTAAGTCCATTCTGTCGAGAGCCATACGCACTAGAGACTAACCCATTTGCTAGAGAGTTACGGCGGTCCTGCTAAGTTTGCTACCAAGGTTCACGATCATGGGACCAAGTGGGGCGCACATGGCAGTTTGTCATTCCTCAACGATTGGTTAGCTCCTCCCGCTCCCTGGCCCTTACGCACCCTTACGTGCATCACAACCGCAGGACATACAAGCTTGGCGAAGAGATTCTAACGCCATTCGGTAGACACCAGCTCTGTGAGTACAACAACAATCTGGGCATCTAGTCGTATCTGAGGCGAGATCAGTCGATCTTGGCGTCTCAATGCGCATGAAATATGGTTTCCTGCTGAAGGTAGACTTGTGCTATACCCGGTCATACTCACACTCACCTAGAACTTAGAATTTTACCGAAACAAATACCCTCCCCGTATTCAGGACGGAGTCTCAGTATGTTGGACTATTTTCCAAACTCGTGAGAATTATTCTGACAAATGGACGCACAGAGATCGTATGTGGTCCTCTGCCATGCACTTTGCCATTGGTTTCTTTGGGTACCCCTTTGAAGGACAGTATGAGCAGAGCGTTACCATTGAACATGATGGCGTGAGTTTGTGGTCCTCTTTATCATCTCCGCTAATGTGCCACCGCTAGTTTAACAATACGTTGGCACCATACGAGACGTACGTCGCACGCAATCATTCAGCGTCCCGATGTCTTACGTCTCCCTCTTCAGTTGCCCTAACGGAGCTCACACTGACCAATCCGAACGTGCCACTTGGTATGTTCGTCGTTGGGCAGAGAGGTGGGTCTAGGTCTCCTCTTCTACTATTGTATGATACGATCAATCCGTGTGTAGATACCTCAAGGCTGCACGGGAACGATTCAATGCTCAATTAAATGGCATCAAATTAAACGCGGAGGATGTCTATGCCATGCAGATGATGTGTGCGTACGAGGTACGTAGTCTCTTCGTTCAAGCTCGTCAGGATTTTTTACCAACCAACGACGCGGCTAGACTGTTGCTCTCGGGTATTCCAAGTTCTGCGAACTCTTCACCGTCGAAGAGTGGGAAGGATTTGATTACTCGTAAGGACACGAACAGGTCCGTTGTTTGACACCCCACTGAAACACTCCGTGCAGCCTCGATCTCCATTTCTGGTACAACTCCGCCTTCGGGTCTCCATTCGGAAAGATCCTCGGGATTGGATACGTTCAGGAACTCGTGGCGAGGTTAACTCAGACACCGATCCCAGTGGTCAGTTCGAAAATCCCTATCAGAACCCTTTCCCCTGATCATGCATCTGGATTATAGCACAATACCAGCACCAACGGTACGTTGGATGACAACCCTGTCACTTTCCCACTCGACCGTAGGAGTTTGTACGTCGATGCCACCCACGAAGTCGTCGTATTGGAAAGTTCGTCCTATCGATATCTGCATTTTTGCCTAAGCTTACCGGACGATTCAGTCTTGACGGCCCTTAACCTGACTTCACTCGCCAAGACTGGTCATTTGCCACATGACCACATCCCCAAGAAGAGGTCTTTCCGCTCCACGCACCTTGCACCCTTCGCGACTAATATCCAATTCCAATGTGAGTTTTATGCGAGCCGCGTACCAACGAACAGTTGTTTACGATTCTTCCCGCTCCCTTCTCTGAACAGTGCTGTCTTGCGCCAACCCCTCCCTCGCCTCTACCGAACAGATTCGAGTCATCGTAAATGACGGTGTCGTCCCTCTGTCTCCTCTCAAGGGTTGTCCCGAAGACTCGAAGTATGGCATGTGCTCGGTCGACGGATTCGTGGAGAGCATGAAGGAGATTATTTCTGAGTTGGACTGGAATTGGTACTGTCACGGAGAGTGGGCTCTTCCCGAGGGAGACAAATGGCAGACCGCCGACGGAACGGTCCGCAAAAACGAGGTTTTGTAGATGCACTACACTTTTGATTCACTCGCGCGTGCTTTTTGGCAAATGCTGTCGACAGCTACCTACGACCCATGTGTCCTAATACACAGTAGTCCTTGATCAATCCCCATCTAGACCGGTCATTCATGCGCCAACCTTTTACTACTTGAGCGGAAGGTCCCCTTTGCGCTCAGTCCCTCCGCCATGCATCCTTGCAGAGTGACTGCCAAACTGCATCGCTCTCTTCTTCCTCATGCTCGCTCCTACTAATCCAAGTTGCTTCGCAGCCAGCCTGAGGATCATCTTATCTCCTACTCCCAAATCCAATCTAGGATCGAGTTTGTAGTGGACTGGGAGTTCGGCAACGTATTTGACGAACGGGAGGGAGAGGAAGGGGTGCCTGACTTCCTTGCCGTGGGAGGAAACCACCCTATCGTCTCTACCGAGGTTACGGATCGGTATTCGGCCGAGATCAATTTGAAGCTGAGGGAAAGGCGGAACCATCAGATATATCTTGGAACATCCTCGAGCGATTTTCAAAAGAAAACAAAAATTACCTCCTCGACTACTCTCGACCATCCGCCGTGGAGAGAGAACACGGTTTTATATCTCCCGTAACCCCCCAATAATTCGTCGGGTCCCAAACCATTGAGTAAGACCTTTGCAGGACTGGTATACGG
>Ga0307512_10003690_pt1 | contig 17413 bp, 17 predicted proteins | sample 14_EM_MG_FD_200267 | JGI IMG/M metagenome (GOLD analysis project Ga0307512, IMG submission 200267) | Populus trichocarpa ectomycorrhiza microbial communities from riparian zone in the Pacific Northwest, United States - 14_EM | ecosystem: Host-associated > Plants > Roots > Unclassified | place...
AGTTTCCAAAACTTTAATAATTGTTTAATTAGTTCAGATAAACTAGAGATTAAGTTATAACTAACTCTTTTTTTTTTATATGAAGTAATCATTTTAAAATCTAATTAATACGACAGTTGATTCTTACTGAATATTTCAATGCAGGAATTCGAGTCATACAGCCGAAAAGTAGAAGTGTTGAAGGAAAATGTGAAGGACATGCTGATGGCATCCAAAAAGGATCCAGCGGAACATATTGAATTCATTAATCAGTTATGTCGGCTTGGTGTGTCATATCATTTTGACGACGAGATTGAAAACAGCCTTAAAGAAATTTTTGATGACCTTCCTAATCTTCTTGAGAAGCATGACTTTGATCTCTACACTGTGTCACTACTATTCCGAGTATTAAGACAGCATGGATTCAAAATGCCTTGCGGTGAGCGCATACTTCCACTTTATAGCCTTTCAAACTTTAATTAACATCTCAAAAATTATTTCTTGAACAGTACTTTAAACTCTGCTAAATCTTTCTTTCACAAGAAGTAATATATGGTCAAATTAAGATTATTAAAAAAAAGACTAGAACAGTAAAGTTATTGTGACTAGCAAAACTTCCGTGAAACTAAATAAATATTCTTTCATAATCCACAAACATCTTTTGAAAATTGGCTAAAATTTGTATTGTGTTTTTCTTATGAATCGTCAGTTGTGTTCGACAAGTTCAAGGACACCAATGGAGAGTTTAAGAAAACAATCATCAACGATGTTAAAGGCATCCTGAGCTTGTATGAAGCTTCATTTTTAAGTGTGCATGGAGAACAGGTACTGGATGAAGCCCTTGTTTTCACAAAGGCAAACCTGGAGTCTTCGGCTATGCAATCAAGCCCACGTCTAAGAGATCATATTAGGAATGCTTTGATCCGGCCCTTTCACAAAGGCGTACCAAGAATAGAGGCTAGAAAATACATCTCTTTCTACGAAGAAGATGAGTATCGCAATGACACTCTACTCAAGTTTGCCAAGATAGATTTCAATCGAGTTCAGTTAATACATCGACAAGAGCTATCTATTCTCTCGAGGTAATTTTTTTTTTAAGTTAGAGAGAGATATCAGACTAAGTTTCTTTTGGAATTTCTTTACTCGGTTGCTATTTACGTTTTAGGTGGTGGAAGGATTTAAATTTTTCTGAGGAGTTTCCATATGCAAGAGATAGAATTGTAGAGGTCTATTTCTGGGCAAATGGAGTCCATTTCGAGCCTCAATATGCTTTCTCTCGGATGATGATCACGAAATATATAAAAATTGCATCACTGGTAGATGATACATATGATGCATATGCATCTTTTGAAGAAGTTCAACATTTTAGTAATGCAATTGAAAGGTTTGTTTCTTGTTACCTCATAGTCTGTCTTTCTCTTCTAAATCTTTCATGTAAACATAGAAGTCAATACAAAGATGTTCTGGAAAAGACATGTAATTTTCTGTCTCAATTTCAGATGCAGCATGAATGCTATTGATCAACTACCTGCCGATTACATGAAAGTTCTGTATAGAGCTCTTCTGAATCTTTTCAACGAAACTGAGAACGATATGGGAAAGCAAGGAAGATCCTATGCCTCATATTATGTGAAGGAGGAAGTATGAATATTTTTCCAGTCTAATGCATTCTTTTACTATTTCTAGAATAATATATTGTTATTGTATATATATTAATTGAAATATTGCATAGGTTTTACCACACCATCTTTGTTTTATTTGTATGCTATTAGTTTAAAGAATTGGTGAGAGGCTACCATACGGAGGCGGGGTGGGCAGATAAATGCCATGTCCCAACATTCGATGAGTATGTGCGCAATGGATTAGCCACAAGTGGTTATGGTGCAATTATGGCAACATCCTTCCTTGGAATGGAAGAAGTTGCAGGAGGGGAGGAGTATGAATGGCTAAAAAGTAATCCAAAAATTGTTTCTGCTGGAAAGATGATCGGTCGCTTGATGAATGACATAATGGGCTACGAGGTACGATGTCTGAATTCTTAAGAATAAATTTTTTTTTTTTTGCATCAGCAAAATTGAACCAGGGCTCTACTGGTGACTATTCTTGTCTTTTTTTTGTGTTTTGAATTTGTCATGTTAAGTTTTTGTTTTAACCATTATATAACATCGTTTATATATTTGAAGGATGAGCAGAAGAGGGGAGACTGTGCATCCGGTGTTGAATGCTTCATGAAACAATATGATGTCTCGGAAAAGAAAGCAATCGAAGAGATACAAGAGATGGTCGCAAATGGATGGAAGGACATCAATGAAGATTGCATGAGGCCAACTAATGCTCCAATGCCTCTCCTTCAACATATTGTTAACCTTGTTCGAGTTACCGATGTTATGTATGAGAATGATGACGCCTACACAATTCCATCAAGTTTAAAAGATGATGTCGCTTTATTATATATTGAGCAAGTGCCGTGTGTATGAATAATGGTGTAGAATTCGTACTTTGAGCTCATAGTGGAACTCTCTATGAATGTATTGTAATTAATAAAACGAGTAGTGACTCGTGGATATTATATGTGTATTTTGGTATCTATTGAATTTGATAGTTGAGTTTGAATTTTATTTAAAAGATTTAAATTTTGCAGTGGTGATCTATTCTTAATTTATAGAGGATTGGTGATTCTAACATTGTGATTCCAACATTGTTTCTCACTTGTAACGTAATTTTTAAGGTTTATCTAATGGATTAGGCTTTAAGATATTCACTAGATTGTAAATCGTTAGCAGGTCCCTTGTTATATTAAATTTGATAACTAAGTTTTGATTTCATAAGAAAAAAGTTAATTTTCAAGTAATATTTGTTAAAAACTTAAATGACCATAGATTGTCTAATAAGATACTTTGAACTCTTGAAAAATAAATTTTATTTACAATTTTTACTAGATTTATATGTTGTAAAAAACTCTGCACTAACCTGATATGCCACACATCACAAGACTCAAACAAGTAAGAATAAAATGTATTATTATTATTATTATTATTATTATTATTATTGATCATCTTCTCCTTAGTTGTAATGGTCATTATATTCATTTTGAAAATACCATAAAAAAGATATCTCTTTTCTACAAATATCTCACTCTTTATAAGTATAAATTTGTCACTCCTAAAAAACATTATTAAAGCGTCTTTACTCAGTAATGAGCTGGACATTAAGTTATTTCTAATGTAGCAGTGAGAAGAGGATGTCAGAACACCCAGAAAATGGTCAAAAATTGGTTGAAGAGGTTATAAAATACAAAGTTTGAAATTTAATGATATATTTTTTACTTATAAGAGCTCTGTTGACAAAGAAAATTCAATTTAAAAAAGAAAAATCCAAACTCAAATGTTTATGGGCTCAATTAAATTTTATTAAAGGTTTAATTGAATTTATGGAAGGTTTGATAATAAGAAAAATTGATTTTAAGTCAATTTTTACATAGTTGATATGTATTTGTTGGCTTGAAGATCATTTTCTAAACTTGAAAGTTCTATTGAATGCTCTTTAAAATCTTTTCCATCCAATTTGAAATTGAACAACCTAGTTATTATTATCCATGATGTAATTTATATTTTCAAGTTACAACTTTTGATAAATATTTTTTCAATTTTTTTTTCACTTCTTCTAAGTGTTCTACAAAAGATGAAAATCCTTGATCTTAGTTAGAAATAAATTGGTTTTCTAGGAAGATAGTATTTGAGTTGGTTCTTCGTCGTTTAATGTTATGATTTAATATAATTGATGATAACTACCGATACACAGGAAAGTTCTAAAAGCATCCTTAATTGGTCTAATAAGTAAAGTTTTGTTAATTTTGGCTATAAGATCTCACTATGTATTATTTCATGGTTTTTATTACTTTTTGGTCTTTTTTTTTTGTGTGAACAACTTTTGTTTTTCTTACCCAATTTGTCATTAGCTTTATGGCACTAGCATCAATTAATAATAAATCTTAGACTATTATTAAATAAACAAAAAACATAAACATTGTTAAAAGACCAAACTTGCATGGTTCAAACATAGAGAAACCCTATGACAATAATCTAATTTAGAAAGTAACTAATTTGTCCTTGTAGGCTTAGAAAATAGTATTTAATATGTTTTTATATTCATCTATTATTTAATCTTTTACATCCATTTCATCTTCTTATTATTTTTATCCTAAAAAAAACTTAAAAGAAAAACATATTATGAATATCTTGATAAATCTATTTATGATCTTAAACAACTTAAAAAGGCTCAAAAACCTAAAATCAACTCAAACTTGAATATCTTCCTGTTGAGAGGTCTATTTCATTAAGCAAGGAAAAGGAAAGAAATAAAAACACCTAGGTGAAACTTCCTTAATCAAATGGAATCCAATGACACAAGATTAACTATTTGGATGGCCAAGAATAGAAGTCAACGGAAATATTTTTTCTTTATACTAAAATCCAGCAAACCTCTTTCTCCTCTCACAAAAAAAAAATGAAGAAAATAAAATTTAGTACCAAAATCAAATATCTGACAACTAAAGAAACCAATCACCTTTAAGTAAAAAACATTAGGGACCAAACTAAGATTTTTATATGAAATTTGAAGTTGCCACCTATTTTCTCCATGTTATTCACTTTGATCCTCTATATTTTAATTCAACCATTTCTTCATAAAAAGAAGCAACTTGGTATTAATGTGGATTCAAAAGAGTGCAATAATGCAAAAACAAATTGAGGACCAAATTGAAATTTTTTAAAAAAATTAATTGTTTTAATTTACAAAGATTTGTGATAGAGTGTACATTGTAGAGTGAAGAGAAAAAACTCCACTCGGCTTTGAAACACCTTTGATTTGTTGATTGAAATTGGCAAGTGAGTTTACTCACACGTTGTTATATTGGTTTTGAGACCAAATAAAGAGATTTATTATTTAAGTTGTTTTTCATGAATGCAACCCTTCATGTATTCAATAGCATGCCATCAAAGAGAATTTTGTTCAATCCCAATCCAACATTGTCTGTAGAAGTATTTACTTTTGACTGTACACTTTGTTATTTTCCAATCCCTCCCCAGTTTTGCAACCATTTCTCTACTTTCTATGCTCTTGGCTTGCTAAAAATTAAAGAAAACACATCGCTCTAGTTGCCTGCCTTCACTCTTCAGATTTATACAGGCTCAACCAAATCCCTTGAGATCTTCTCCATAGTTAACACATAACATAATGGACCCACTTGTTATGGAAAGTTTGCAAAGGATATGGCGGAAGAAAAAAGAAATCTGGTTGTTGCACAACACACCTAGTTCCGCAAATAGTTTTTGCGTGTATTATACAATTGTGTTAATTTAAGGATTATTTATTTAGCTGTATTAGTTTAGAAAAAAAAAAATTCCACTATGCTATTAGTATATGTTGTTTTTTAGTTGTATTATCTCGTATCTATATAATGAATATTTTCTACTAGCTGATATTTGAACACACCCATTTTTTTATTCATTTTTTTTCAGTTTTAAAGTTCTGTTAACAAGTTGCTTGTGTTGAACCGCCCAAAACTCTTTTTTTTTTGTAATTAATATTTTTCCATTATATCTAGTTAGCGCTTCATAAATTACCGAAATCACATTAAGATAATCAATTAATATTAACAAATTAATTATGTTATCATTGTTCTATTTTGATCATATAAAAAAAAAGTTTGTATATTTAGATTTAGGTTTGGAATCCTGGAGGGGGGTTTTGTCTATATGCCGGTCATATATCTAGGAATTGGGTTGTGACATGAACATAGCCCAAGTGTCAACAATCCGTCATATTGTTAAGAAATATATATTTATCTTATTCTATTTATTAAGGGTAGAATAATATTTTCAGTTTAGACTATATATAATCTCTTGTATTTATGTTAAATCAACACTTCAGAATATTGTGGTTAATGAAAACCCTAGCCTCTTTTCTCTCTTATGTTCGCATTTGTTTTATGTTAATCTGAATTAATTTAACATGGTATCAGATGTTGCACCCTCGCAGCGGAGCGCGGCGACCCTCGATTGATTTCGGGTTTTTTTTGTTTTGTTTTGTGAATAAGGAAGTCACCACCTAGTATTATGGTCACTACGAAACCTAATTGGTCTTTCACTGATTCTAAGGCAAGGAACTGGTTGCGTAAAGGGAAGGTATTAGCACCCATAGTACGCCCTACGTAAGGTAAGTTGCTTGGTGTTTGGTTTGCCTTGCTATGGTGTTGGTGTTCTCTAATCAGTTTTTCTAGGATAGTTTTACTATATAAAAACTTGGGTTCAAATCTAAAAGCAAGAATCCTTGGCCAATATAGATCATACCCTTAGATATGTCTACAGAGTGCCAAGAAGAAACGATGCAGATCTCTTGAAATTTATGTTTGATCTGAACTAAATTTATAACCTATGAATTAAAAGACAGCTAAGACAGAAATCTAAGGAGATTCAATGTGCTTAGGAGCTCATTTTTCTCTTAGTATTTCAAGTGTTCGCTACTCGTAAATCGCAAGGAAAAGGAACAAAAATTTAGAAATCTAAGGAAATTCAGAGCGATTTAAAAGCCTCTTTTTGCCTTAGTGTTTCATACTTTCACGGCTCGTAAACCATGAAGTCAAAAATTAAAATGTCCTAAATTATAATCGAGGTTTCTTTCAAGGATGTGTGATAACTAGTTATTATTTCTAGAAAATATTTTGGATATTTACCATTTAGGGTTTCTTTATCCAAATATTAATAGTGAATGATAGCGAAATATTCCCAATAAAAGTTTTGGATATTAATTCCTTTGAGATTTCTTTATCCAAATATTAATGGTAAATAAAGTTGAATTTACCCAAAAATAAGATTTTGTATTTTTTGGAATATTGGCCAACACCCTTTGGAGTTTTACAAACATGTTGTAAGATCCACAATGCAAGAAAATAAATTTTGTGTTTAAGAAATCCATGCTAAAACATATTTTCTTTTAATCTTTGAATATTTTTTTTTAAAAAGAGAAAATTCAAAATATGTTAGGGTATTAACCGTATACAACACACAAAAACATTTTTTATATTTTCTATCAAAAACACAAACATCACAGTTAATCGCAATTAAAGTCAACAAACACATAGCAGTCAAATTCTTAGGGCTTTAATAAATCAATTATTAAATCTCAAAAATACATAGAAACATGTTCTTATATTTTTACGGGAAATACAACATGATTTTATTTATCCCTAAAATACTTGATCATATCGAAATTAAAACATTAAATTTTTTTCTTTTCTATTTTATAATTCAATAACATAAATAAAAAAAAATACAAACACACACACATCCCCCTTTTTATTATGTTTTTTTCATACATAATTTTTACGTGACAAAACAACAGAAATTAAAATTACCCAAACAAGACCTTAACAATTCAAAAATTACATAACCCCCCCCAAAAAAAAAATACAGGAACTGCAGGGAAGCCTTCTGGGATAATAGGAATAGTGGGCGCCACTGCCACTAGCGGTTCACGCAAACAGGGATAATAGGAATAGTGGGATAATAGGAATATGGGTTCACGCGCCGCCGCAAGAATTCACGCAGACAGGGGGTTTGTAATGGCTTCCTCCCCTTTTCCTTTTCTCGCTAGTGGTGACCTGCAGAAACAACAAAAACGCAACAAACCAGTTGATTTTAGTTTTTTCTTCTTTGTTTTCAGATCTGCTTCTCTTTACAGATCTGTTTTTTTTCCCTTCTCTGTTTCAGGTGGCGGGCTGTATGACCAAGAAGCTGTCGGTGACTATGCTTCTGTCGTGTCTGGTCGGCGGAGATGAAGGAGAAAGGAGTGTTGTCTAGTCGTCGGTTTCGGTTGGCTTTGCTGCTGTCACCTGCAGCCGCTAGAGCTGCTACGGAGATGGGAGTCGGCACCTGTGAGAGGGAGAAGGGAGGATCGTGTCTGGGAGAGTGACACTGTGGGTAGAGTGGAGAAGGTCTATGTGGGTGCTGAAAGTTGTTTTGTGTGGCTTGGGTTCTGGAGAGAGAGGGAAGATCTGTGGTCGGGGCTGGGAGAAGGAAGATGGGGGAGTTGTGAGGGGAAAGGAAAATAATGAGGAGCCCTCTGGTTTGTCGGGGAAGTGCTGAAATGGCAGAGTGGGCAGAGGGACGATTGGAGAGGCTGAGCTACAGAGAGGGCAGGTCTGGTGATGGCGGGCTACGGGTAAGAGGAGGAGCCTGTGTTGTGGAGGCAGTGAGAGGGAAAGGAGCGGGGAAGGCTATGGAAGAAGAAGAAGATGGCTGGTGAGGAAAGACCAAAAACCAAAACCAACAAGGGGGCGGCGACTGCTTGTCTTTTGGTTCTCTGGCTTTTGGCCAAAAGAGAGGGGGTTGGCGGCTTGGGAGGAGAAGGAAAGGTTTAGGGTTTTCTTATGGTTTTCCTAAATTTCTCTCTTTAAAAATTATATTCGTGAATTTTGTCCTCTCCCCTCTTGCATATAACCGGAGGTTCATTTATATAGAAAATTTCTACACGTGCTATTTAGAAAATATTGCAATAATTATTGCAGAAATTGTCTTCGATAACCAGCACCAATAAATCCTATATATATGGTATTTTATATTGCAGTAATTATATATGATTCAGTAATTATCTCCTTGACATATTGCTTCCTTAATAGTAGCCCTGATGCTCTATGTTATCGCCACATGTAAACTCTTATTTATTTATTTATTTATTTTTAAAAATTTATCAAAACATGGGTCAAAAATTGGATAGCAACATCAGAGATGGTGTCATGAGAAGAACGAGGCTTAATCGCAAACATAACTTTTGCGGATCTAACTGGTATTTCGTCTTTCCTTCAGCTTCTACAATTTGATATTTATATTCAGTTTCTGCAATCTATGTTGTGTTTTGGAGTAATCATATAATTTCAAGAAGATATTTGTTTAGTTTCTGCGATATCTATTCAGTTTCTGCAATATGATACCTTGTCTTTTGCTGCTTTTGCAATCTAGTTCTTTTTGTTTGTTAATTATGTCTACCGAAAGAGATGATTCATTTCAGTTTGTGAGTGTGAGGTTGGATGGAAAAAATTATTTGTACTGGAGTTATGTAATGAGAAATTTTTCTTTAGGGCAAGAAGATGTGGGGATATGTTAGTGGAACTTATGTGATACCCAAGAATACTGAGGAGGGGGATGTTGTTCTAATAGATACATGGAAAGCAAACAATGTAAAGATTATTACTTGGATCAACAATTCTGTTGAGTATTTCATAGGTATACAGTTGGCAAACTATGAGATAACAAATGAGGTTTGAGATCATCTACAAAGATTATTTATGCAATCCAATTTTGCAAAGCAGTATCAGTTAGAGAATGATATACGAGCTCTTCATCATAATATAAGTATTCAGGAGTTTTATTCTGCTATGACATATCTTTGAGATCAATTGGCTCTTACCGAATCAATAGAATTAAAGGCATGTGGTGCCTATATTGATCGTAAATAGCAACAACTATTGGTACAGTTTTTAACAGCACTTCTCAATGATTTTAGAGGACTTAGAGGTTCAATTCTGCATCATTCTCCACTATCTTCTATTGACTCTGTTGTCAGTGAATTATTGGCTGGAGAAATACATCTTTAGTCTTATTCTGAAAAGAAAATTTTTTCTGCTTCAAATCTTTCTATACTAGCAGTACCCTCTAGGACATTCTCTAATCATCATAATAAGCCTTACACAAAGGTTGACTTCAACAAGTGCAGTTTTTATGAGCACAAAGGTCATTGCAAGACTCAGTATCCCAAGTTAAGACAACAGAATCAAGCTTGGAAGCATGACAGTCAGTCACAGTCTAATGCTCATAGACCACCTCAGGGTTATAAACCACCACACCACAATGCTGCAGCAGTAACTTCATCAGGCTCCATCACCAATCCTAGTACTCTAGCCGAGCAATTTAAGAAGTTTCTCTCCTTACAGTCACAAGCAATGTTCACTTTTACTTTCATAGGTCAGTTGCCTCATAGTTTCTCAAGTATGTCACATTCTAAATAGGTCTTAGATTTTGGTGCTTCACATCATATATCTCCAGATTCTTCATCTTTTACCTCTATGTCCCCTTCGCCCTCCATTCATGTTATGACAGTTGATGGCACTTCCATGCCCTTAGTAGGTGTTGGTTTTGTTATCACACCTCACTTATCTCTCCCTAATGTTTATCTTATTCCAAAACTCAAATTGAATCTAGCTTTCGTTAGTCAATTATGAGATTCTGGTGATTATTTAGTCATTTTTTCTTCTTCTTTTTATTGTGTATAGGATCTGCAGTCTTAAAAGTTGATTGGGACAGGCAGTAGGGAGAATGGACTATATATTTTGGATGAGTTAAAAATGTCAGTTGCCGCTTTGTTGATTTGTCCTCTTTTCGTTTGAGTCCTTCATCTTCTAGTTTTTATTTATGGCATTCTCGTCTAGGTCATATTTCATCTTCTCGTTTGATATTTTTGGCATCCACTGGAGCTTTAGGAAATTTGAAAACTTGTGACATTTCTGATAGTAGTGGATGTAAATTAGCGAAATTTTCCGCTTTAACTTTTAATCGAAGTATTTCTATTTCTTCTTCTCCATTTGACTTGATTCATTTTGATGTATGGGGACCTTCTCCTATTGGCATTAAAGGAAGGTCTCGATATTATGTTTCTTTTATTGATGATTATATTCGTTATTGTTGGGTTTATTTAATGAAACATCGCTCTGAACTCTTTGCGATATATATATACAGCCTTTCGAGCTCTTGTCAAAACTCAACATTCTGCTGTTATCAAATGTTTTGGGTGTGATTTGGGTGGGGAATACACCTCTAATAAATTCAGTGAATTGCTTGCCTTAGATGAAACCATTCGCCAAACTTTGTATACAGATACTCCTGAGCAAAATGGTGTTGCTGAAAGAAAGCATAGGCACATTGTCGAAACTGCTCGTTCTCTCTTGTTGTTTACTTTTTTTCTTAGTGAGTTTTGGAGAGAAGTTGTCCTTACTGTTATAAGTTTGATTAATACAATCTCATCTTCTCATAGTTCAAGTTTTTCTCCTTTTGAAAAGTTATATGGGTATGTTCCTGATTATTCCTCCTTTAGAGTTTTTTGTTGTACTTGTTTCATTTTTTGTCCTCATGCAGAACGCAATAAGTTGTCCTCTCGATCTGTTATTGGTGTCTTTTTAGGTTATGGTGAAGGTAAAAAGGGGTATCATTGTTTTGATGCAATAACTAAGAAACTTTATGTATCTCGTCATGTTATCTTTCTTGAACATATGCCTTTCTTTTCTATTCCATCCATTAATCATAACTTGACTAGACCTGATATTATTTTTATAGATCTATTTTCTGAGGATTCTGATAGTTTATTATTTTAGGTTCCTAGTACCTCAAATATCCCTTCTCATATTCGAACACTTTGTACTCATTCTGGTAAAACAAAACCCTGTATTTTAAAATACTATTGCGAAAATGTTCCTTTATATATGGATCAAGACAATAGTATCATTCAAATGTTAGTAATAGAATAACTATTACATATTTTTCAAGTTCCGTAGAATAGTAGTGGAATAATATTTAAAAATTAAAAAATTTTGTGTAACTGTTTTGTTAAATTATAAAGTTAAGGACTCTTTTGTACTTAGTAAAAAACCTCACACTAAAGTTAATAAAATAATAACACAAGAAAGGACCAAAGTTAACTACAATACGAGGAAGTTTCTCAACTTTTCAATGAAACATTACTTCTCCTGTACATGAATATAAATAATTTCGTTGACCGATTCATATTTCATTAATTATTTGATTATTTGGAAGAAGAAAGCGTATCCCTTCTCACTTTTAGAGCGTATTTGGGTACTTGATAACGCATTATAAATCGCGTTACTTTAAATTTTGATTTTTTTTAAAAAATTATATATATATTTTTATATTTTTAGATTATTTCATATGATGATATTAAAAATATTTTTAAAAATAAAAAATATTATTTTGATGCATTTCTAAGCGAAAAATACTTTGAATCGCAATCGCTACCACAATTCCAAACAGTCCTTCAAAAGCGTTTGGAAACGCGGGCCAACCAGCGTTTCCAAAAAAATCAAAATTTTTTTTACTAAAAATTAATTTTTTATATATTTTGGATCGTTTTGATGCGCTGATCTAAAAAATAATTTTTTAAAAATAAAAAATATTTTTTTGATGCATTTTGAAATAAAAAACACTTTAAAAAGCAACCATAACCACACTCTCAAATAAACTTAGTGCAATTTCATAGCTTCCCCAGCTTGTGGGATCCAACGGTCCAACCAATTTCATAACTCATAATTCATCCCAAGGCTACAAGTGTAAAGAGTGTGCCGAATTAAGCAAAAAACATGTCGCATCCATATATAGTCTTACAGCTAGTACTTGCACTTAAGCTAATAATATTTTTTTCTAAATTAAATATCAATATTTTTTGTATGAATTGCAAATCCAGGGACAGTTTTGGGTTTTCTAATCAGAACCTTAGACTAAAATTCATAACAAATTAAATACAGACCAAATATAACAGTATGTAAATCTAGGAACCAAAAATAATACAGCTGCATTGATCTGATTTCACTCGAATTTTGACTAGAAATTAAAATTCTATCAAATTCTCTACTTTATTAGTGTTCATTTTCTTTTTCTTTTTTCACCATATCTTTTCCAACTGTTTAGAAAACTTTTATGGACAAAATTAGAAAATAAGAAAGAGATATAGAATCTCTTTGTATGATTTCTAAAAACTTAATTACAATTATATTATAATTTCTTCCCTAAAATTATTCAAAATATAGTATTACAATTACATAATGCAGGGACTATTTTGGTTTTAATAAATAATTAAAGAGTCTCTCCTGAACCAAATAATAAAAATATTGTATAACTTTTTTGTATGAATTGTAAATCGAGGACTGTTTTGGTCCCTGACTTCGTTGATTTGATTTGAATATATTATTTTATTAGTCCAATTATAAGTTGACTCTACTAGTGCTGCCTTGTATTGACTGGAAATTTCACTCGAAATTTACATAGGTCTGTTTTCCTGGTGCTTTCTACGTAATATGAATTGAAAAACTGTCATTGACTGACTTACTTGCAAAGTATTTGCAAGAAAGCTAAAGAATCAGAGTGTTTCAATTTCTAAAATAAATAGTACTTTTGTTCTTCTCTAACATAACAAGTTTTTTTTTTTTTAAAAAAATACATACTTATAAAAATTACATTAAAATCAATTAAATCTCAAGATAATAAGATAAATTTCTATACCATAATAAGTCAATATATAATTAAGCAGACTGTAATGTTACAAATTAAATATTAGTATTTGTTTCCAATGTGATATCTCTTATTAAATCAGAGATCGATTCTCTCTATAATAATTAAATAATTTATAAAATAAATGAATTTTTATTGTAGAATAAGTAAATACTAACACCTATAACTAGAAGTAACTATATTTAAAATATTTTTTTAAAAAAATCGAATTGGTCTCATTTGGAACTCACAGCATGGTATACTCATTTAACGGTCCAGCGTATTATGGGAATCTCATCGGGTCAAGCTATGAACAATTAGGAGGCATGACCATCTCCCACATGTAGCTTTGCAATAGAATTAGAGTTTTTCAATTTCTAAAATTATAATTTTAAATTGTAAAAAAAATTCAATTATTTTTACAATTCATCAACAAGTATAAAAAAATTATACCACTAGCTTTCTTCTCCCAATGATCTTTCTAACGCTTTCATTTCCACATCATGATCAATTTATCAGAATTTATTTATAAATTAGATAAGATTCAAACCAAGGGGATTAAAGTGTAAAATATGGAAAACACCCTTGGCAATCTAAAATAATTGAAGTAATGAGTACATGAAGCAGGATAATTAGTGTTGAATACAGATTATAACTAACTATTTGTTCTGATGAAGATTACAAAATTAAAATGAAATTACAGCTTCTCTCCCCTTCTTCTTCCTCTGCTTTTGTCATGGCATCAACTCATCAAGTACAGGTAAAGATACTTGAGGTCTGTCAAGTCACCCAGTCCTTGAACTCACTTGACCCAGCCACCGAGTTATCTTTCCGCTCACCTTTTTTCATATCATGTTCTTGAAAGTCACTCCAGCTGAACACGCTTATTCCTCTACAAACTCACCGAGACAACACCGGATTGTTTTAACTCAGTGATCCTTTCAAGTAGGCCCCGGCCACATTGATTCAGTTAAAAATAAATCTGATTCGGTTTAGGTATCAACAACATGTTGCATCCACAGTCTTACCACTACATTATAATTACTTCTAAATTTTTTTTTTATTTTTTTTTTATAATTACACTCCATCAGCAACTACCTCTCGAAATTAAGTAATGGCGGCAGAACTATTGTGAGATCAGAGAGAATGGAGGCTAAACTGGTGCAATTGAATAACCAGAGGTGACTTCCATTCTACTGACATAGCCATTTTGTTTTTTTTATAGATCAGCCTAGTTTATTTTAATTTAGTTTTTTTCCCTTTCCTAAAGAGAAAACATTGCCGCTCCATATCAGCATGATCACTTCATATTTATAAGGATTTTCCAATCTAATAAAGTGGCCAAAATTTGTTTAGATTTCTAGCTAAATACAATATCATAATTGATGCCTTTTTTTTTTTATGTTGCAGGCGTTCAGTTATTATAGAGGGTATTGTTTCTGAGTTTCAAAGAGGGATGAAAAGTTCTAACATATATACTGACATTGATAGTGACGAAGGAACAAAAATATTTAAAATTCTTGAGACATCAGCTGAACCAGAAGTCCTAATGGCAGAGATGAGTCCACAGCAACTAGCATCATTTGCCTCTTATCAATCAGAACTAGAGGTAGGTTCAGCTGATGTACTTGAAACTTTGGTCTATATGTAGAAAGACATATTAATCACAGGAAGTCTGACTTTAGGCGACAAGGCAACTGGACATGGAGAAAGCAATTGGGAAAAAGCTTTACAAGATGCTGGCTTAGGGAAGAGAGAAGTGACCCCATTTATTAGCTGGAAAAAGTTTTCTTGAGATTCTTTGCAAGTATTGATTAAACTTACTAAGTCGAGGGGTATGGTTATGCTGTGTCAAAGAACCATCGCAACCTAAAAGTTTAAGCTGTTAGGTGAAGTTTTAAAATATGATTTATATTATTCTCTAACACATCCCCTTAAGTGAAAGCTCTTTGGGCTTGAAACTTGCACATGCCTACATATCAAATAAATAGGGATGGTGAGATTCAAAATCATGACCGCTTGGTCATCAAGGCTATGATACCATGTCAAAAAACCATCTCAACTCAAAAGTTTAAACTATTAGATGAGATTCCAAGATATGATTTATATTATTCTCTAACATGCTGTAGTAGGACTATTACCCGTAAGTTTTGATTCAAATACACTTTACTTGCAAGCAAGAGGATCTACAACCAAATGGCAACCTTTATCTTCCCTGGCAATGCAATAGTTTCAATAAGCCTCTATTTGCTTTGTTTGTTATCCTAGCTGTTGCACATGTGAGGCGTCGCGACGATCACCCACCCTAAAAAAATTATATAGTCTAGTCTATCTGGCAAAATATAAAGAGACAAGGAATTCTTGTCTCTTATCGGTAAAATATAGACTGAGAGTCGCCACCTAGTATTTTGGTCACTAGGAACCCTAACTGGTCTCAGAGATGGGGTACGGAGACTGGTTGTGTAAAGGGAAGGTATTAGCACCCCAAATACACCCTACCTAAGGTAAGCTGCATTGTTTTATTTTCTGATAAAATCTAAGGTCTTGTTGTGGTTTCTAATCGTTGATTATGTCTGTCTAAGATGTAAGAAAAACCCTTCTCTGTAAGGAGATTCTTATCTTAATGGAGTAAAACTTAATTGTTCTATGTTGTCAACAAAAAAAAAAAAACCTTTTTAATATCAGGAATACGTTTTACGTATAAATTCGTAATTCCTGATACTAAAACCAAACAAAAAGATTTTTTGATATTTTTGAAATTTTGGCCAATGTTCTCTTGACTTTAATAAACTGGTTATTAAAGCCAAAATGCATGCTAAAACATTGTTTTTTTGGTGTATGAAAAAAAAAAACACATGAGATGATTTTTTAGCTTTTGAGACACTTGGTTGTATGCACAAAAACATTTTTTCTTTGTTTATATTTTTTTTGGTTGACGAAAACCGAGTATGTTAATACCCGATTTGTATTGTTCCGGTGTATTTAATTGGAATGGGCCGGCACGACAACATAAAGAAAATGAAATGGGCCAGCACTGGCCCATTATGCAAAATGGACCAATACCGGCCTAAAAAATTATAATTGGATTTGCCGCAGAACGTGAATTGCTCACGTTTTGCATGCAAATGAAAGGAAAATAGAAGACAGAGCAGAGAAGGAGAGAAGCAGTGATGTGCATCATGGGAATTATAATCCATCTCATAAAGCTAAATCTAATATGCAAGAGGATTCAGATGGTCCAATGACAAGAGCAAGAGCGAAACAACTACAAAGGGCCTTGATGAGTCAAATTGGAATGATTGAAGCCGCGTCGGAGTTAAAAATTAGCAATCAGTTTGAAATTGGTTCAAGGGTGCTTATTTGCGTACAATTGGAACTTAGAGATGGGAAAAACCCTTAATGGTTCTTTTGATGCTGGGCTACATGAATTTGGGTTAATAATGCAAATAAGTGAAGGAATTGATGTTGTTTACGGTCAGAACAGTAAATGAATTTAAACCCGAATTTGAAGTCATCCATTGCATGTGAAAACAAGACTAATCTAGGTGGATTTCAAGTTCAGAATGTGATCTTTCTAGATTGTCCAACCATGATTGCATTGGATTTTTGTGCAAGAAGTTATAGCCATTTTAAATTTGGTCTGTTATGTTTCAATTAAAGTCAGAAAATGTGTGCTAGTTAAATTTATCTAGTTACTTTGTTAAAGTCTAATGTTTGGGCTTGACTTCTGTCATGTTGAGTTTTCCTAACTATGGAGGGATGTTCCAATTATAAATATAGTATTAGAATATGTAATAAAGGACTTTTGGCCAAGATTTGAACTTAATTCACATAATTAAGAGTTGTTCTTCCAAATTGATTTTGTGAAGAACCCTACCTGACTTATCACTCTTCAATCACAAAGAGTGTGGCGTTGAAATCCTAGATTGATCTTTATGGTGTCCAAATCGACTTATCAAAGTATCATTCTAGTCTATCCTCCATCTTATTTACCTTAAATCACTATAATCCAACATAAACACCAAAAGAAAGACAACACAACCAGACCCATCCTTCATCCATTTTCGTCAGATTCATTGTTGCCGATTTTCGAATCATTCACGGGA
>Ga0307512_10003691_pt1 | contig 17413 bp, 11 predicted proteins | sample 14_EM_MG_FD_200267 | JGI IMG/M metagenome (GOLD analysis project Ga0307512, IMG submission 200267) | Populus trichocarpa ectomycorrhiza microbial communities from riparian zone in the Pacific Northwest, United States - 14_EM | ecosystem: Host-associated > Plants > Roots > Unclassified | place...
TTATCTCTTAATTTCTTGTCAATTTATCTATGATTTGTTTTACATAATTTATAAATTTCATTTTCATACAATTAATTGTGCTTGATTTATTAATTATAACATCAAGCATTTAATTCATAAAAAAAATATTACGAGAGAGAAGCCTAATCTTGTATTAGAGTTGGTTCTTTATATATTATCAGGTTGATGTATACGTGAAATGTAAATATAAATTTATAAAAGAAGCTTTAGTTGTAAATTTTGTATTTTGTTATGTTTTACTATTCATTTATGTTATAAAATTGGTATGTTGTTATAACCTCATTAATTAGTGAATTCATGCTCTATTAATTAGTGAATTCATGCTCTATTAATGATTGCTTTGATTTAATAATTTATGAAACATAAATGATACTATATAGACAGGTGGCTTGCGCTACACCGCGAGCTGAGTCAGATTTTTTCTAATGTAAAAAAAGTACAGACGATGACAATTCGAGCAAATCCAAGTTGACTTTACTAACACGTGGTTCGAGATATGAAATTGAAATAATTCATAGAAAAAAAACAAAAAAAATGCAAAACTCAAGGCTTAATAACTAGATGTTAAAGGATGAAACAATAACAAAACAGTTTTAAAAAATATAACATTGAAGAAGAAAAGTCGAGTCAACTCGGGTTACTTGAGTAATTCATACCTCATGATATAAGATTGGGATAAAAAAAATTAGAATTTCAAAGAAAGGTCTAGTAAAAAAAGACCCAAGTTCAATAAAAAAAACGTAAAAAATCAAGTTAATCCGAATTAATTTTACTTACCTCTCTCAAGATAATCTAATAGAAAAAAAAAACTAAAAATGACAAAGGTTAAGAGTTAGTAATTTAATTCCAAATGATAAAACTGTAAAAAAAATCAATTTCATAAAAAAAAATTAAGGGAAAAAAACTTGAATTAACTCGGATTAACTTGATTAACCCGTCATTCACGACATGCGATCGGGATAAAAAAAAAAACTAAACTTTCAAATTAAGGAACTAGCAAAAAACACCAAGTTTAATTAAAAAATATTGGAAAAAAAACTCGAGCTAATCTAAGCTAACTTGACTAACCAGCAATTATGATAACCCAACAGAAAAAAAACAAAAAAACTCACAAAGCTCAAGGAATAATAAATTAATTTCAAATGATAAAATTGGAAAAAAAAATCAACCTAAAAAAATCTATGAAAAAAATCCAAGTAAACCTGGGTTAACTTAACTAACTCATTACCTAGTATATGAGATTAAGATAACTCAACAAAAAAAAAAATTGAACAAACAATGAAGACAAGGGCCTAATAACAAAATGTCAAATGATGAATTTGGAAAAGAAATCATTTTTTAATAAACGACGCAAAAAAAAGTTGAACTTAATCGAGCTTAAGTCATGAAACAAGATTACCCTGTAAAAAAGAAATCATGAAGAAACGTCGAAGTAAAATCTCCAATGGTAAAACAATTTAAAACTCAAACAATATATATCAAATATGGTATAAAAACAAAATGAAAAAAAATAAATAAGGGCTAAATTGGAAAATAAAATAAATAAAAAAAATGATAAAAAAAAAACATCATTAAAAGAATGAAAACTAAAATTAGATAAAAATAAAATGTTGAGGGATAAAATAAAAAATATATATAAATTAAGAAAAGTATAAGAAAATAACAATGAAAAAAATAAGGAGCAAAATTAGATTAAAAAAACAAATGTAATGGTAAGAGACAAAATTGAAAAAACAATTAATCAAGAAAAGTATATAAAACACAAAAAAAGAGCAATCATAAGAAGGAGGACTAAATTGGATATAAAAAACAAATGGAATAAAATATCCAAGGACTAAATTGAAAAAAGCTAAACTTTAAAAAGTATCAAAAGCAAAATAAATAGTAATTAAAAAAATGAGAGCCAAAACCAATAAAATTACAAATCGAAGAACACAATTGTTTTTTGGAATGCTTGGTGTGAATTTAAAGGGCATGAAAGAGAAAAGAGTGAGGAAAGAAAAACAAAAACTTCACCATAGCCTAACTGGATCTCCATTATGAGGAAACGCCACATTGCTAGAAAGAGAATGACTGGTCGCTCCCAACGCCGTCATGAATAAAGGATTTTGGCAATCGTATGGTCCCGCACGTGCCGCCCAAAAGGCACGAGGGTTGTCGCGTGCAACTTTTTTTAATAATATTTAATTACTTAAAACTACCAAACAACCCCTAACCAAATTCAAAAAATAAAAAATAAAAACAAAATAAAAGTACTAAAATGCCCTTAAAACCAACCTTATTTTTTAATTGAAGAGTAATCCTGTAATTTAAATGTTTATAAAAATGAAAAAGACGAAGTTCTTTTGTGCATGTTCTTTTGTTTTCTCCCAAGGCTATGACCATAACTTTATTGTATAATTTTTTTTGAAAAGACAAAAGAGTCCATGACTGAAAGTTTAACAATTTTTTTTGCTTTTAAAGGCAAGATTATCATTTTACTGTGATAAAGAAGATGTCATGATGAATTTATCCCCAATTAATTTTGCAATGACTAATGAATCCTTTAAAAAAGATAATTCTACCCTTAATTGCAAGCTTCTTAAGTTCTTTGTCCAAGTATATAAGCATTATTTTACTATTCCAATGAACAATAAAATGTGTCTATGGCTATAATGTTTTACTGATGTTTTTAGTATTTTTTTTTTGTAATATACACTCTTGATCAAAATCTAATTATAGAATTTCCTTAAAGCTAATCACATAGCTAATGCTAACTCTTTTAGTTGCTTTTCTATTAAATAAATTAAATTTTGTGATTAATTATATAAGTGGAACTCTCAAGAATTATAGGCAAAATGAATTAATTTGAATATAATTTAAAGAAAAACTCTTTGAATTGATTTAACATTTTTCTTTTCTCCAAGACATTCTATTTTGTAAGTATATGTTATAAGCATAGTTTTAAAATCTGACTCTAAATAGTTCGAGTCACTAATTGACTCTAGTTTTTTTTTTAAATTCAAAACAACATTGTTTTGATAAAAAAAATTAAAAATAAATAAATTAACTAGTTAATAGTATAGTTTTAACCCTATCTGGTTTAGATTGATCGATCACTAGATAGACCTTAATTTTTTACTAAATTAATAGTTTAAGATTTAAATTGACGAAGTTCTAGGTTAATTTGCCGAGCTAGTTCGAATTATAAAATAATAGTTACAAGTGTATGGACAATGGCCATAATGTATCATAAATACTTTAAAACTACTACTAATTTGAGTAATATTTAGATAGCACTTCTATAAACGAGCCCATCAATATCCTTTAATAAAGATGTGTTACTTTATCTCACCACGGCACTTGCAAATCTATCGTGCGTGAATCACGCGCTCTACTTTCGAGTGTGATTCCTTTGCTAGTCCCTCATTAGGTGGCAGACAAGGGAAAATAAATAGGAACCAGTTATTGCCGTTAATAGTTAAATCTCCTCCCGGTTAATTCGGTAACTCCGTCACTTTCTCCGCCATCAGCTGCTCCTCCTTCTCTCCGAGCACTCCCTTTATGTTTGGCAATGGATTTCAACATATATATATTTTTTATTTTTTATTATTTTTAAATCGTTTTTATATGTTTATATTAAAAATAAATTGAAAAAAACAAAAAAAATATTATTTTAATATTTTTCTAAAAAAACAATTTAAAAAGTAATACTATAACATTTTCAAACATCCTTTTAATCCATTAATAATGATTGCAATCCCAAAATACCCCTCAACACCCCTCATGTCGATTCTAAATGATGAAAAATTCAAACAGAAATTAACTAATCATCTATAAAAATAAAAAAAATAAACAAAAAGAAAAGAGAGAATTACTCTTTAGTCCTTGATTTTTGAACTCAACTATAGCTTAATCCCTTTTATTTAAAAACCTACAAATCAATTATTTTTACTCTCGTTGACAATTTACATTTTTTTTGAAAAATATAAACTTAAAAAAAAATCAAAAGGTTTTAAAATGTATTTATTAACGTGATTGAAAGTGATTTCAAAATGCTTTAGAACTAGAAAGGTACCAAAACAAAGTATTTTTAGGTGATTTTCTACCACTTAAATGATATAATGTCTTAATTATAAAAAAAATATTTTTTTAAAAAATACCCTTTCAACTATAAACACAATCTAACACATTTTTGAGAGATTGTTAAGCACTCTTAATATACTCTTAATATAGTGTACCCCTTCTTACTTTTTATTTAATTTTCTTTTTATATAAGAAAAAATATAATATATCAAGTGTAACTAGTTCTTTATAAGGATGATAATTTCATTTAAATTTGATAGATATTAACCTAAATAAATAAGAAATTTTTATACCTGATTGATTTTAGATAAAATTTAAAAGCAAAAGGGTTAGATTTCAGGTAGAGTATAAATGATAATTTAACCAGCTCGAAATAAATAAATAATCTTAAAGTTTGGAAAAAATTACATGTATATCAAATTAATTATGTACTAAATAGTTATAAATTATAACATATGTGTTTGAGTATTAGATTTGATTATGAATATCAATAATACTTTGAAACTTGATAGAGTATGGTTTTTAAATATAAAAAATCCATACTGGTCGAGTTCGGGTAAGATTTGGATAGTTATTTTACATTCAGTATCGAATATAATATAGATAGTACAAAACCTAACCCATAGGAATTAATAAACAATGGTGAACAAGAATAAAGGGTTAAATTATAAAAATGTTAACTTAAGAGACTACTATTTAATCTCTTTCAAACAAGAAGGACTAAATAAAATAATTTACACAAAAAAGAACATTTCTTCCTGGTAGAGAGAGAAACAAAGATAGACGCATCCTTTCATACGTGCATACATTTTTAGAGAGAGAGAAATTGTTTCCGTTCCGTTTTTATTTTTCTCTCTCTGTTTACTTTCTTTCCTCGACCGGCTCGGCGTTAGAGAGAGAAAAGCGAGAAACCTAATCGAAGAAAAGAAAAGAAATTACAATTTCTCTCTCCTTTCTAATTTTGAAAATTTTCGCGGAAATTGAAAATGAACGATCTTGAGCTAGGGTTTTGAACTGATATAATCTAATAATCGAAGTGAACCTTTCAAGAATGTTAATTAGAGATTTGAATTCGTTTGAATTTTAGCTCCGATCTTGAAATCAGGGTTGATTGATTGAGAAATGGACGTGGAGGCGTCGTTGGGGGCGACTGATCACGATCCGGCGGTGCAAGACGGTACTTCTTCGCCTACGGAAATGGACGGGGAACAGATAGGGGAGCAGTCGCCACAGCTGGCAGGATCTCAGGCAGCGTCTACGGCGGAAGTTACGGGTTCTAGTACTACTACAACGGCGCCGCAGCAGGTTGTGCAAGCGCAACAGCAGAGTCCGGTGGTGGGGCCGAGACACGCGCCTACGTATTCGGTGGTGAATGCGATTATAGAGAAGAAAGAGGATGGGCCTGGGCCTAGGTGTGGGCATACTTTGACTGCTGTGATTGCTGTTGGAGAAGAAGGCACGCCTGGGTATATTGGACCCAGGTTGATCTTGTTTGGTGGTGCCACGGCACTTGAGGGAAACTCTGCGTCTACAGGGACTCCTTCTTCGGCTGGGAGTGCTGGAATCAGTATGTTTTTTTTATATATATATTGGTGGTTTTAATTACTTTGGTGGTTCAATTGTTTGATGATAAGTTAGTAATTTTAGGGTGAAATTTTGATATGGCGTGGGGAATTTTGATTGAATTGAAGATGGTTATGCAAGCTTAGTCAAGTTTTTTGCCTGTTTTGTTACTAGGTCTATTGAGAACCTGGTGATTATAGTTTACTGAATTTTGGTTAAATGGGAAGGAAGTGACCTCAGCTGCATGTTTTGGTAATTTTGTTATTTTTTTTCCTTGTAGGAAGTGGCAATAGGAATAAGTGGTTATGTGAACTCTAGGGTTGTTTAAATTCAGTGCAATTCAATTGGGGTATTTTGCTTGGTTTGTTTTCTATTTTGGCGAGATTGAACCAAGATTTTCTGCTATTGGTTATGAAGTTTTAGGTCATGCGTCGTCCACGTTGGTTCTGGTACTAAGTTCGCAAATTTCTCAATGGTTCCGAGCTTCCAAGTAGCCTGACTGTTCTTTCACTGAATCTTGAGAAATTCAAGCTGCAAAATCATGGGCGGCACTGATTTTGCTGTTCCTTTTAGTTATACTATACCGGCAGTATTTGAGATCTACTGTTGTTAGAGTCCAGCTAATTTAACAGGCTTGTGATAATTATTTCATTAGGCTGTATGCTACTCAGGATGCTCATCATGTGTCGGTCTTGAATGTTGATGCTTTAGTGGTGTGTGAAGCTTTTAAGTCAAAGCCCAACTAAAAGTGATTGGCAAGTTTGTGATTTGAAAATGCACAAGTCTTGTTCAAGCTGCGTATAGCTGCTAGATGAATGGATATTTGTCTTGATATCCTAGCTCTTATGGCATCCCTATATTCGGCACTATTTTTCTTGAATCCAAGTAGCACATGGTTGCCATTTCATTCTTTTGCGTCAGTCTGATAACCATGTTGACATTGAACTGAAATTGCATTAGCAAGAAATTAATGACATAAGATGATGGATTTTTTCTCTACCGAGTCTTAGTGATAATGTTTTATGAATTCTCATTACCTTTATGATTTGGTCTAAATGCAGGACTAGCAGGTGCCACTGCTGATGTTCACTGTTATGATGTGCTAACGAATAAATGGTCTAGGTAAGCTTAGCACGTGGAACCGTTCATTTCAGGAGCTTAATTCTACTCTAAAACATTGCCTTCTTTCTCTTATTTTCTATGGGGATTATTTACTATGAACTTATTTTTTCAGGATTACTCCATTTGGAGAACCACCCACACCAAGGGCTGCCCATGTGGCAACTGCTGTGGGAACTATGGTAGTAATTCAGGTGAACATATGGTGAATTATCCTATTCAGTTCACATCTTTTACCAGATCATGGTTTTCTTTACTTTGTTATAAATTAACTTTTCAGTTATGACTTGAATTTTACATTCAACACAGGGTGGAATTGGTCCAGCTGGTTTGTCTGCTGAGGATCTTCATGTCCTTGACCTAACACAGCAACGGCCGCGGTGGCATAGGTTGGAGTCTTTACAAATGCTTGCTCATTCTTTTGTATTAATGATGTGATTTTGATTTATATGAATGTTAATTTCTTGTAGAGTGGTTGTTCAAGGCCCAGGACCTGGGCCACGATATGGGCATGTGATGGCATTGGTGGGTCAAAGGTATCTCATGGCGATTGGAGGGAATGATGGTACGTGTCACAGTCAAAGCTCACACCTCACATGTTGTACATGGTGTTAAATTTAGCATGTTGGTTATCACTGCAAGCATGTGTATGTGCATATATCAATATCTTTTATGTATTTTCACAATTGTTTGGTTTATGCTTTTCAGGAAAGCGGCCTTTGTCTGATGTGTGGGCCTTGGACACAGCTGCCAAACCTTATGAATGGCGTAAACTAGAACCGGAAGGGGAAGGGCCACCACCATGCATGTAAAACACTCTCTCTATATATCTTTCATGAAAACGTAATGTATGATTTAGATATACTGTTACTACTTAATCTTTGTGCCTACTGATATTTTTTTGTACACTCTCTGTCTTGTATGTATGTACAAACTTGAGTATTAGTTTCATGTTTATTTGGATGTTGGGGCTTATCTAATTGTAATTCCTGACATTTCTACTGTCGGTAACTATTGAAGAAATGTTTCAGCTACTGTCATTTCATAACCATATCCAATTCATGGTTCTTTGCAAATTGACTCAACATTATAATCTCTTTGACGGCATTATCCTTTTCCCTTCATTCATTTGAGCTTGAATCTTTTCTCAGAAAATGAAAAATAAAATATGGGAGAGGGAGAGATGGAGACAGAGCATGGTAGAAAAAGATGGAAATAATGATTTTTTTTTTATGTGGCAATGACAATGTTTGCAAGTACATGTTTGCAATTGATATCACAAATGGCTGCTTCTTTTTTGTTTAGTTTGCTTTTGTTGTTTTACTTTATGTTGTAGTCATATCTGAAGGTTTAGCTAACTTCTTATCCTTTATTATACTTGACTAGGTACGCAACTGCAAGTGCACGCTCAGATGGTCTGCTTCTGCTTTGTGGGGGGAGGGATGCGAACAGTGTGGTGAGCTGAAAACTCGACATGCATAATGTTTGGTTACAGTAGATGCATTTCAGAAAAATTATTATTAATTCTTAATGGGCTTTATTGTTTATTTCATAGTGATTGCTTCAAGAGATGTCCTCTGAATTTTTTTTTTAATTAAGAAACCTCAGATTGCTAATTGTTAGAACTTTGTTGGCAAACAAGTTGTATGGCATTGCTGATCTTTCTAATTCATGAATTTGAAAATGGAAACAAAATCCTCTTCAAGAATAGCAACAATGACGTCAGCTTTTTGGGAGAAATTTATAAAATTACTCCAGTAATCATTAGTGAATATCATTTATTAATCTATATAACCCAACCTAGAATTTCCACCTATGAAAGAGAATGAAATGAATTTCAGAGACAATTTTCTAGGTTTCCTAAGCTTTTGAAGGGAAAAGTGAGATTTATTTTCTTTTGCTGTTTTATTATTTATTTATTTTTATTTATTTCCATAACAAGGTGCGTGCTGCTGTTGGGGACTTTGGGTTTTGGAAACTTGTCTCATGCATTCTCTTGTAGTCAGTTGTCAATTCTGTGCCATTCTTGTTTCTGAAGTTTTGAAACTTTTGATTAATGTGATTTCTCAAATTTGTTCATAAATTGCTTGGAATGTTTCTTAACTATCTATCCAACTTTGCCAGGAATGGACTGAATTGTGTAACTTTATGTTCGCTGCATGTTTTATTTAGATAATAACAATATTACAGGAATAATATATTTTTAATAAAGGAGTTTATAGTTTTGAAATCATGCCTTTGTTTCTTCTTAAATTTTCATTTCATTTGGAAATTTTCTTTTTTGGAAGAACATAGTGAAATTACTTTATTTCTAAGAATAGTGATTTATTTATTTATTGTGATGTGAGATTTTGTTAACCTCTTTTTATGTGTTGCTTGTTCCTTGCCTCTTGACCTATTCAGCCACTTGCAAGTGCATATGGGCTTGCTAAACATAGGGACGGCCGTTGGGAATGGGCAATTGCTCCTGGTGTCTCTCCATCTCCAAGATATCAGCATGCAGCAGTAGGTTTTTGTGCTTGAGTAAATTGTGTTTAATTGACTTGCTTCTGTCCATGAAGATTAATTACCCTTCAATTGTGCAATTTAGGTCTTTGTAAATGCCAGGCTCCATGTATCTGGAGGGGCACTTGGTGGTGGTCGCATGGTAGAAGATTCATCAAGTGTTGCTGGTAAACCCTGAGTTAGATTTAATTACATTGCTGTATTCAATATGCCATCACTTTGAGCTGTCAGAATTTTATTTAGCTTGAATTTAATGTGAAGGTGGGAGCAATTTAAAATCCAGTTCCAGTGATGTAATTGTTCCCAATAAGATTGTGTTTATTACTGTCATCAAAGATGATTCTGCCCTGAATTCGAATAATAACCTCATGTTTTCCCATGTATAGTGTTGGATACTGCAGCAGGAGTTTGGTGTGATACCAAATCTGTGGTTACCAGTCCAAGGACTGGCAGGTACAGTGCTGATGCTGCGGGTGGAGATGCTGCAGTTGAGTTAACTAGGCGTTGCAGGCATGCAGCCGCTGCAGTTAGTGACTTGATATTTATTTATGGTGGTTTACGTGGTGGTATGAGATGATCCTACTTCTATAATAATTGCTGCATTTTTTTTTATGAGTTTTCTTTTGGCCAACATGATGTCCACACAATAAAATTGCTGTATAGGTAAATGTTGTGATAAGCAAAAATTATCTGGATGTTATGGAAAGATGGACTAGGGAAAACCTGTTAGAGGGTTTTACTTGATGTTTCTCAATCGGTTTTGAAATGGAATGTGAAAGGCTGAATATGACATTGCTGAAATTTAGTGGAGTATATTTGACAAGATATGGAAACGTTGTTAAAGCTCAAGCAGATTTCATAATGTATCCTACATGGCTTTTAATTGTAGTAATATGTGGTTCAGGGCATTAACTGGTTTACAGTTTCAGACAAACATTCTGGATTTCTTGGAGTAACCTGAAAAGGGCTGGAATTTTTTGAAACTACATCAGATAAAAATGGATTTGAATGATGACATTGGAAGCCAATTAGCTTAAACATGCTGTAAGGTTAAGATGTCTTCATGAAGTGGTCTATAATCATCCTTAACAATGACTTGTTAAGGATGATTATATTGCAACCACCTGACTTGAACTGTTGACCTGATGGTTCATGTATTAACACAAATTATCAGACTGCAATGGAGTCTGGTTTAGTACCATTTTGTTTTTGTTTCTGAATGTAAACGATCAATCAAGAGAAAAAATATGTTTTAACTTGTAACTATAGATATGTATGTCGAAGAATATCTTAAAAACTCAATCTTGGAGACAGTTTATTGAAGATTTTCCAATTCATTGATTTTGAAAGTTCATTACTATGAACCCTTCTTAACTTAACATTCAAAGTACTGAATTTTGATAAATGTGTTTATGCATAGGGGTGTTGCTCGATGACCTACTTGTTGCTGAAGATCTGGCTGCTGCTGAAACAACAAGTGCAGCTTCCCACGCTGCAGCTGTAGCCGCTGCTTCCAATGTACAAGCTGGTAGGGTACCTGGAAGATACGGATTTGTAGATGAAAGAAATAGGCAAACCATGCCTGAAGCAGCACCTGATGGTTCTGTTGTGTTGGGGAGTCCAGTTGCTCCCCCAGTAAATGGTGACATGTACACTGATATAAGCACAGAGAATGCGATGCTCCCTGGACCCAGGTAAGCCAGCCACTTCATCTGGTCTTTCATTTTCATTACATCTAAGTAGATGTGCATCATTCAAGGAGTTAGTAGATGTGCATCATTCAAGGAGTTGCTGGATGTGTATCAACATGCAGGAGAACAAACAAAGGTGTTGAGTATTTGGTTGAAGCATCAGCTGCAGAAGCTGAGGCTATCAGTGCCACTCTGGCTGCTGCCAAGGCACGACAAGTTAATGGAGAAGTTGAACTTCCTGATAGAGATCGTGGAGCAGAGGCTACTCCTAGTGGGAAACAAATATCTACTTTGATTAAGCCTGATTCTGCTGGATCGAACAATATTGTTCCTGCTGGAGTTCGGTTACATCACAGAGCTGTCAGTATAAAAAAATAATGAACTTTTTGAATATGATCTCAAGTCAATTTTGGCATGAAATATGCATATTTACATCAGACTTTATATCTGAGACTGCTTTTTCAGGTTGTTGTTGCTGCTGAGACTGGTGGAGCTTTAGGTGGCATGGTTAGACAGCTTTCAATCGATCAGTTTGAAAATGAAGGCAGGCGGGTAAGTTATGGGACCCCTGAGAGTGCAACTGCAGCTAGGAAACTATTGGATCGACAAATGTCCATCAATAGTGTGCCGAAAAAGGTATTTGACTGTTCAATTTGAAGTACATGCGCGTTGTGGATTTGAAAATGCTGCTAGATGCATATTTATACAACGTAGCTTATGTGAGCAGTTTGTGCTGCTGACCTGAATTAGTCTGGAAATATTGATATTGTTAATGCTCTTGCTTTAGCACTTTAATTCGTATACTGCTGGGGTTGTCTTTAACATAAATCAAATTGTCCATATGTTGATTGATAGCTAAGATAGGCATATGCATCGTGGAAAGAAGTCAAGATTCAGTTTAACTACCTCTGTAGTTTGAGATCTTGGGCTCAGTTGACATGTTCCAAATTGAGATGAGTATCAGAATATCTCAGTGTTGCTGAATGCTACCATATTGGCTTTCTAATTCAACTGAATAACTCTCCATTGCAAACTACTTCCTGTCTGATTATATACTATTTGGCATAAATTCTAATAGATGTGGAACCTCTAGTGTCAAGGGCCATATAATCATTCTTTTCTACCCTTTGACTATGGGATAGTTGTATGTTGTGCTTTGTTGGAACATTAGCACCAAGGTCTTGAATACATCTACCTTTCAATTCAGGATACAAGAACACTGCTATGTTGGTCAATTCTTCCCAAATCTCTTAGCGTATTGCTTTGTTTCTTTCCCCCCTCCGGACTACCTTATGGTTAAGTGATTGTTTTGGTTGTAGTTTTCAAGTATATACACCTGTCGTGCTTTGCACTGCTATTTCTAACCTAATTTCTAGCATTCATCCAAACCTTTTTTTTTTTGAATCAAAGGAAATTGTTTGAAATCAAATAATTGCTCTTTGGACTTGTTTTAGTGTTGTTTGATTCTCCCCTTTTCAACTTAATTCTTTTTCTTGGATTCCTTAGTTGTAAGAAGTGAATTTTTGTTAGATGTGTAAGCCTTCGATGTTCATGGGCACCTGTTTTTGGTATTTTAAGTGAATCACTTACCAAGACTTAATTTTCTTCTCAAATTTTCTGTTTTGTAGTTTAATGGGATTTGCTTCTATTTTATCAGGTCGTAGTACATCTCTTAAAGCCTCGTGGCTGGAAACCACCAGTTCGCCGTCAATTTTTCTTAGATTGCAATGAAATAGCAGATCTTTGTGACAGTGCTGAAAGGATATTTTCAAGTGAACCAAGCGTTTTACAGCTTAAGGCTCCTATCAAGATATTTGGTGATTTGCATGGGCAATTTGGGGATCTGATGCGCCTTTTTGATGAATATGGCTCACCTTCAACTGCTGGTGACATCGCGTAAGCTTTTTTGTGATTATTATTAGGTTCTCCCACATTCTGCCTGCTGATTCATGTCATTTAATAATGAGATAAAAGTCCTGAAAGACAGACAGATAATGGTGGATTTATTTTTTTCCACATCCAACAGAGTAACCTATTAATTTTGTTGAAAGCTATCCTCCTGCAATTTCATTCCATGAGTCGTATCAACTGCTGAATTTTTATATTTTTGGATCCCTTTGGAATCTAAGCCCAACATATGCTGCCAGAAAGAATCTTCAATAAAGTGTTCATCTGCAACCATTTTTCTCAGTAATCCTCTTTTAAAATACAAAACCCCTCACCCATAACCTGCCTTGCTGAAAATGAGAAGCAACAAATTTCCCATGCACCAAATGATATGAGCTCCATGCAAAAGCCCCATGAAGATTGCTTTGCAATTTCTAAATCCTTTTATACAAAGTAATCAGTTAATCTGTGCAAAGTTTAAATGCTTGATGTCAAGGATTAATTTTGGTTTGGATTTCAAATTGGTCTGGTGAAAATGTTTATAGACCACAGCTACCCATTTTTATATTGTAGTGAACTCAGATGCTTTATACAATTTTCTTTTCCATGGCTACCTATATTTATACCTTGAGAGGTGATCTTTTGATTATTACCTCTACAAGCAGTTCTAGGTTGCTGCTAAGATTTGCAAAATCAGGTATTTGTATAGGATAAAGGGGTTAGGGATTTGTAGAAGGGTTAGGGATTTGTAGATTGATCCAGTCGAAGGCTGTGAAGTGTTGCTCTTTTTGGCTGTTTGTTGCAAGATTTGGTGGCAGGACGTGGGAATTGAGGTTTGGATTATAGTGAATGGGGTGGGAGTTGAAAGTGCTCAGTTTTCATGTGTTCATAATTTTTTTCATGCTTGTGTGCACATGAATGGATGAACATGCACATGCAGAGATTCACATGTTTGTTAGGTTTATGAGGCGGCTAATTTTATTCCATTACTATCAGATATATCGACTATCTGTTCCTAGGAGATTATGTTGATCGGGGCCAGCACAGTCTGGAGACCATAACTCTTCTGCTTGCTTTGAAGGTATTTTGGTGCGGCTGCTTCTCTCCCTCTCTTTGAGGGTGGGGTGGAGAGTTATTGCTCCTTCTCCACTTAAATAATCCTTTTGATTCACTTTAAACTTTGCCGTGGATCTTGATGGGAGCTCTGCAAATATTGTTTGACTGTTGTAGGTTGAGTACCCCAACAATGTACATTTAATTCGTGGGAACCATGAAGCTGCAGATATCAATGCCCTTTTTGGCTTCCGGATTGAGTGCATTGAGCGAATGGTACTTTGTTATACATATTTGATGTCTTATCAACTTGTTAGTTACAAACTAAATGGCTTGATGAACAGGGTGAGAGAGATGGAATTTGGGTTTGGCATCGGATAAATCGATTGTTCAACTGGCTTCCTTTGGCAGCACTAATTGAGAAGAAAATCATTTGTATGCACGGTGGTATTGGTCGCTCAATAAATCATGTGGAACAGATTGAGAGTCTACAACGTCCAATTACCATGGAAGCAGGCTCAATTGTGCTCATGGATTTGTTATGGTTAGTGCTCCTGCCATATTGTTTCTCATTTGCTTATTTATCTATAATGACATTTTTTCTCTTCTGCTATAGGTCCGATCCCACAGAAAATGACAGCGTGGAAGGACTGCGACCAAATGCTAGGGGTCCAGGGTTGGTAACATTTGGGGTAAGAGCAGTTGTATTTGTGTTTAATTCATTACTGGAGGTTGTTTCCTGGTTTATTGGTCTGTTGCCTTGTAACTTGTTTCCTAAGGTCTGTTTGAATTACTAGAGCATTTTTTGAAATAATAATGATACTGTTTAAATTAAACTCAAAGCAGGTTCTTATTTTTATCTACTTAATTATGCTTACATATGTTCCATGCTCTCAAATTTCTTTCATGGTATAAGATGAAGTAAGAGCTTTTGGAGTTCACTCTCTTATTAAAATTGTGATTATAGGATTTGTAGTCATTTGGCTGGTTTATTTGATTTCAGCACTGGTTGTCGTGTCCATGATGGCTATTTATGTTAACTCAGTTCTTTCCTTGCGAATTATGCTCATTGATTGAACCATATGGAGTTGACCTAGTGGAGAAGAGCTGGGACTTGGCAGTGTGCTCCTGTCCAAGATCTCAAGTTCGACTCTTCCCAGGTGCAAACAATTCCATGGGGCCATCGGACTTGGGTAAGAGCCCATGAATTAACCATGGTGCACTTGCGAGAAACTCCTTGCTGAGGGCCTGGTGCACCCCTATGATTAGTCGGGCCTTGGCCTGGATACCTGGTGCTAATCCAAAAGAAAAATTATGCTCATTGAGAATGATTTCTTCATTTGCAGCCTGATCGTGTTATGGAGTTCTGCAATAACAATGATCTTCAGTTGATTGTACGCGCCCATGAATGTGTGATGGATGGCTTCGAGCGTTTTGCTCAAGGACATTTGATTACACTTTTCTCTGCCACCAATTATTGTGGTATTTACTCGTCAACTTAAACTAGCTAGTTATTTTTTCCAAGATTCATGATTAATTTTAGCGATTCTATTCTTGCCTGTTTCTGCAGGTACTGCAAATAATGCAGGGGCAATCTTAGTTTTGGGAAGAGATCTTGTGGTGGTTCCCAAACTCATTCATCCTTTACCACCAGCAATTTCATCACCAGAAGCTTCACCTGAACGTCATATTGAAGATACATGGATGCAGGTGCTGTTGCATTTCAAAGCCTAATATTATGACTTATTTTTGCGCTGACCAGTGATCTCTATCCTGTTTCCACTGTTTTTTCTAATGACAGGAGTTGAATGCTAATAGACCTCCTACACCAACTAGAGGCCGTCCTCAAGTAATAACAAATGATCGGGGCTCCCTTGCTTGGATATAATAGATGTGCTTCTGATATTTACATATACTCATTCCGGGCTTGTGCTTGCACCTTGGGTTTCTGGCATCTGTATAGAGCATGATGGATCCAGGAATTCCCGAACTTGTGATGGCTGTTCCTGACAAAAAAGTGAAGGCTTTCTGATTTTTTATTTTATGCACAATTGCTAGGCCTTGAGATGGTTAAGCTACAAGTTCGAGAACCAGGTTGCAGGAGGCGATTAGTTTCCCTTTCGCCCGTTGTAAATTGAGCCACAAGCAGGTAGAAGTCGTCTTCCAGGTTGTTTATCATGATGGGTTGGTAGTGCTGGGTATTTTTCACGTTAGTTTTAATATATATTTTTTCCATTCCTCGTCTTAGGCCTAATATCTTTTTTATGAGGGCACGAGGTCCTTGCATGTGATGATGAGATATATATATTGTCAAAAATCTGTGGGCGTCGTCGATGTATAATAGAGGTTTTGTGTAATTCCCATTTATGCTCTTTGTACAATATAATTTGTGTGAAGATAAGAAACCTTTTGGTCCCACAAAGCTTGGAAAGTTCTTTTTTGTCAGAATGGCCTTTGGTGCTCTTTGCTGCTAGAACTAGAGTAGAACTTGGGACCTGGATTATTTTGACGAGTTGGTTTCCATTATTTAAATCATTTTGGTTAAAGATTTACGCAATCAGAAGAATGCATTTTCAGGTCTTCTCTCTCATCTTTGCTTAGATCTCTCCTTTTCTACCACTTTTGTGTACTGTCATCCATCCTCGTGATCTTGTCAGCTACAGGAATATCTATCAACAAATAGAAGCATGCTTTCATTCATAATGCGGGCTAAAAGAGATTAAGAAGATGAAGTAATAAGAAATAAAATGATAAAAAAGAAGTCAAATAAAGAGAAGTGAAAGACGAAGAAAAGGAAGAATGCTGAAGTTTGCAGTTCTGTAAATTTTATTCAATTTATTAAAAGTTATTTACCATTTAAAAATTAAAACTTTAACTAGAATAAATTATTGGGTCCGTAGCTTATTAAATAAAATATATAACAAATAAAACCAAAATAAAATCTAATATGACTCACTAAATAAAATATTTGACAGTAACTCAATTAAGTTTCATAAATAATCTTAAATAAAATTCATTAGCACAAGAGTTGGGGTGTCTCCTGTCATCATAGATTGTACATAGATATGTGAACTATATCGCGGGTTTAATATCTTTATTAATTCAACAAGGATCAAATTGCTATGATGTTTCTCTGGTAATTCAACTATATTTTGAATTTAATCGCCTAACTGAGATTTTCTAAACTTCGCAATCCGTGATAAAAACAACTTGTATATCTAAAGTAGTATTAATATGTTTTTTTTTTTGTTCTAATGATAAGTAAATGAGGTAGAGATATCAAAAGAGCAACAAAGATAGGTTGTATTTTATATTTAATAAGGTCTTTGATATTAAAAGTAGAATTAATATAAAAGTTTGAGCAGTTTGGTAAAAAGAAATGATTTTTTTTTTTTTCCAGAAAATACTAAGGGGTTACAAGCAGGGTCATGGTATTTATTGTCTGTAGTTGTTGTGAAGTAGAGGTAAGATTGCTATGCTGTATAGTAACATCATATCTGGAGCTGCAT
>Ga0307512_10003692_pt1 | contig 17413 bp, 20 predicted proteins | sample 14_EM_MG_FD_200267 | JGI IMG/M metagenome (GOLD analysis project Ga0307512, IMG submission 200267) | Populus trichocarpa ectomycorrhiza microbial communities from riparian zone in the Pacific Northwest, United States - 14_EM | ecosystem: Host-associated > Plants > Roots > Unclassified | place...
GAAAACCCAATGCCGACTGCCAAAGCCGGAGCCCAATGCCGAGTACCAGTGCCGAGCCCTCCTCCTCGCCATGGGGGCAGACGAGGCCGATGGGGGCAGGCGAGGCTGGTGGGGGCAGGCGAGGCTGGTGGGGGCAGGCGAGGCTGGTGGGGGCAGGCGAGGCCAATGGGGGCCGTAAGCCACCGGCCACATGCCCGAGCCCGCCAGCACCGAACACTAGGGAAGCCACCGGGCCAAATCCCTAGTCAACACAGAGTTGATGGATCCTGCGGACACGATAGCCGGCGGAATGTTGATCCAACGACCATAGTTTCTCGCATTCCATTCAGCCTCATATGCCAGCGGAATGATGTGTGCAGCCTCCATGCCCACCCAATCGTCATCAGCCTCCTCTCCTGTGATAACACATCGTCGATCTCGTTCACGGACAGCATCACGGAACGCTGCGACACGGGTTCCGGTATTCAGCGAGATGGTACGAGCCAGCCATGGCTCATTATTGACAATGATGGAACCTATTCGGACTCAGCACCGGCGTAACGATATAATCGTGAAGAAACCTACAGCTGGTGATAATGTAGTAATTCCCTGGCTGAAGTGGCTGCTCATCCCTCTGAATCACCAGCCCACTGTCGTCTCGTAGAAAAAAATTGGCGTCGAAGATACAGATAATCTCTACCATCGAATAAAAATTGGCGTTGGTCACACCGTTTGTGAGAATGAGGCCTCCGAGCACTGTAGTGGGATTGTTTGTATCGTAGATATGGACATTACGCCTTGCTGAGCGACTGGCAACTGACATGTTGTTTGCTGTGTCTCCGTCTGTCGATGTTTTGTTGCTCTCTCTTCAAGTGACGTGAAGCACAGAAGAAGAAATGCTTGCCTTGACTCGGAGGGTGCGCTACTTGATCATGTTAGCACGCCAAGGATCTTGGCTCATGATAAAGCATTCGGCTGCCACAGCACAACCGCTCACTCGGTTGGCACACTCGTGTCAGGTGTTACTGTGATAGGGGAGAACCGTGTGTATAGTCTAAGGTTACAGAGAGAAGAGAGAGAGAAGGAGAAAGACTCGAGATATATACAAGAGTGGTGTGCCCTATGCCCTATCGGATGCTCCATGTAACATTAAGCTCGACAAACTTCCGTGTCAAGCGAATGCCAGCAGATGAATCTGGTGGGCTGATGCTCCATGATTCAGAGCCGCTTCTTGGGAGGTGGAGTACTTGCTAAACCACTGTGTCTCCACTTAGACTCCAGGTCACGGTGTTCGAGTGATAACGCTGCATGTGCTACGTGCCTGACATGGCAAAGGAATCATAGAAATGGCTGGCGCCATTCGTCTGACACGCCTGTGATCCTCCATGACTCCCACTCCTTCGCTTGGCTTCGGAGTTCGCATACAGGGGCACTCATGGAACGGCAATCGGGAAAGAAAGTGAAACAATTTCGCACCGACGGAGGAGGCGAATACACTTCGAAGAAGTTCGCCAGTTACCTTAAACAGGAAGGTATTCTGAAGGAGACGACTACTCCATACACACTGCAGTTAAATGGAGTGGTTGAGAGAGCGAATAGCACGATTTTCGAACATGTTCGGTGCATGTTAGACGACGCTGGATTATCGAAGAAATACTGGACATTTGCCGTCGAAGCCGCTGTTTATCTCGAGAATCGGATGCCAACTCGATCGGTAATCGGTGAAACCCCATACAAAGCGTGGCATGGAAAGAGGCCATCGATGGAGCACCTCCGAGTATTTGGATGCTTGGCCTTCGTGCATATCCCGAAAGAGAAACGGAAGAAGCTCGATTATCGCGCGACACTGGGCATCTTCGTCGGCTATTCCATTTCGAATCAACAATATCTTGTGTATGATCCTCTTGCAAAGGCCCTGCATCGTTCGAGAGATGTCATTTTCAGGGAAGACAGGCGATACACGGCACCGAATGCAGCAGACGATGCAATTCTCAGCGACCGCTTTTTTAGAGACGTCATCGTGCCAGAGGAGTCCAAGGAGGAGTCAAAGAAGCAAATCGATATACCTCAGCCGGTTGCATCGACTCCACCCATTAATCGGCAGGCTGGAGAGGCCGGTTCCGGACGTCACAATTCCCATCAGACTTCGAAAAATATAGCTGAGGACAACGGCCACGAGGAAGACGATGAGACTCCACCCCCGCCAGTTGACAAATCGAAGAAAACGACTTGGACTGGAGAGTTGGCAGGACTCGATCACGAAAGCATTCTCGGAGATTCTTGGGAACCACCTGCGGGCACTCGCCGAACTCGCAGTAGTTGCATTCGATTGCAAGAGTCGTCACAATTAGCTCCCGATAACGAAGAATACGATGATTATCTCGCTCCCATATTCGCCGCAGCTTGCATTTCCGACTCCTCAGCCACTGATAGCATCATCGACCCAAAGTCACTCAAAGCAGCACTCGAGTCTTCGCACTCTGACGAATGGGATAAGGCCATGCGGGAGGAATTAAGTGCAATCGAGCAGAACGAGGTTTTTGGAGATCTTATGGAGCTCCCGGAAGGTCGAAAAGCAATTCCGAGTCACTGGGTCTACAAAGTCAAGTGCGATGGTGCCGGAAATGTTCAGCGATTCAAGGCTAGACTCGTCTGCGGAGGAAATCACCAGGTAGAAGGCATCGATTATCAGGCGACTTATGCACCCACTGCGCATCTCGGGCATGTACGACTTGCACTTGCCATCGCTGCCAAGTACGACCTCGATATTCATCAAATGGATGTTTGCACGGCTTTCTTGGGAGTCGACCTCGAAGAGGAGATTTATATGCACCTACCGCAAGGATACTTTCGCTTATCGAACACTGAACGATCAACTAAGAAATTGGTTCTGCGACTGCGGAAGTCATTGTATGGCTTGAAATAGTCATCTCACGTTTGGTACGGCACATTTAGAGATTATGTTATATCGATCGGTTCAAGGCTTCGAGAGTCGATGGAGGTCTCTTTATACTTCGCAACAAGGATGAAGGCACGGTCATTGCAGCGATTGTTTTATATGTCGACGATCTGCTCATCATGGTCACCACCGACCTGATCGTCGACATCAAGACGCAGATGCAAGCTAGATTCCAAATGCACGACCTTGGCACCGTTTCGTTCTATCTCGGCATGAATATCGAGCGCAATCGCAATCTCTGCACAATCGATATCCACCAGCATGCTTACATCAAGATGATATTGGAAAAATTTGGCATGGATAAGGCAAAAACAGTCGCAACCCCAATCGCGATAAAGCTTCACAAGCGCACACCAGACGAAGAACCCTGCGATCAGAAGCTTTACCAATCGATGATTGGGAGTCTTATGTATGCGATAGCTGCAACTCGACCCGATATCGCGTTTGCTATCGGCGTTCTCAGCCGGTACAGCCACGACCCTAGCAAGGAGCATATGGTAGCTGTGAAGCGGGCATTTCGATATTTGAACGGCACCAAGCATTGGAAGCTCCGGATCGGAGGAGAAAGCAATAACATCTTCTGCTACGTCGATTCCGATTACGCTGGAGATCCCGACGATTATAAATCAACATCCAGATTGGTCGTCACTTTCGGAGGAGCAGTTGACTGGAGGTCTCAGAAGCAGAAATCGACTGCCCAATCCACTACCGATGCCGAGTATTATGCTTTCGGAGTCGGCTGCATGCGGCTCACACAAATCATCCACCTCATGGAAGAGCTCGGAATCGATTGCAAGCCGAAGATTCTCACTGATTCCCAATCAATGCTGGCTAGCATCAAAGGTCGAATTTATCGAGGCACGGCAGTCATTCGCATGGCCACGAAATATCACTTGGCTGCAGATATGGTTCGGGATGGAGAAGTTGAGATGGAGTACATCTCTTCAGACGAAATGATTGCGGACATGTTCACGAAGGAGCTCCTAAAGCCCTCTCTTTTGAAGCAGTGCATGTCGATGGGAATGATCGGAATTGGATCTGGTTCAGAGGTTTAGAGGAATTTTTTGTTTTTGGGCATGGTTTTATGTTCTACAACCTTTTCTTAATGTTTGATTGCTTCATTTTCTCTTTTTGATTAGGAGGACGTGATAACCGTCCTGCAGGAGTGTTGGGGTGATTATTGAGTAAGGGTATCACTTCTTGTATGACGTGTCATGCCTTTTGTATGTTAGTGAAGCGCTTGGCGCGATGACTTCAGACTTCATGCTCCAAGCCACGTATACAACAGTTAATCTATTCAGTGCGAGTGTCACCTTCTCCAAACATCACCACTCTGATTCATAAGCGCCTTGACAAGCATCATTTGGGTCGGTTCAACAGTATTAGCCGCACCATCCGATTGCTACTGCTAGAGAACTTGTTCCGCAACTCATTGTAAGTAGCCTGGTACATGTCGTCCTCCTTAAACTAGTGCATAAGCAACAATTCCACCATGTCCCACTGATCCTTCATTGCAGCCTTACTTAGCATTTCGAACTTGTCCTTGTCAGGCACGCCAGACTCCAGAAGACATTGCATGTCTGCCTAATGCCCTTTTGAAGAGGTATGCTGCTGCTCTCTTTCAACTGGCCACCCAAAGTCACTCATGAGCCAGTTGATGATGGAGGAATATTTGTCATCAGTAGGAATATAGTACAGGTCAATGCTTTAACATTCAATAAAAGACCTACTACAATCTGTATCCTCCTGGTTAATTTTTGATCTCTTCTGCAATAGAAGATTAATATCATCAGTATAGTTGAAATTGATAGCTCATTTGAAGAGCTTCCTAACAACCGGAGTGAACTCCTGGTGAGCATATTGAGGGGCTAAACACTCAGAGTTGTGATGTGATATGTCTGAATAATGCATGGGTTGGAGAGCATGTGCTGAATCATGTAGCAAACCAAGCTGGGAGAAATTCACAAACTAAAGAAATTCACTGTACACATTCAAATGTTAGGTTGCCTATGCAGTATGCTGCAATTGATTTCATTGTAGTGCAATCCATCCATTATTCAATTTGAGATACTGGAGAGACCAAGGTGTAATGCTTTGTATACATTCATGGTCTACTATATGAGGGGATGATATCTCAGGCAGATTATAGCCTGATTTCCAGTCATTGGGTTAAGATCAAGGTTACACTTCTGATTGGAAATTGGAACATTCCAAATGTCACTCAAGTAGATCTCAATTCTCCAGCTGGAAGTTGGAACCTTTCAAATGGGATCTACATCCTCCGACCAGCAGTTGGGAGTCTATGTAAATCAAAAATTCATCCTCCCGCATGGTGTTGAAACTGTCCCACAATCAGTGGCATTCCACGACTGGAAGGTGAATATTTGTAATAAGCAAATCTTATTGAATCTAGTGCCCAGAAGATGGTAGCTTCTACCAGCATTGAACTCAGTCTTCCAAGGAGAAATTTCCACTCTCCTGGTAGGTATTTTTCAATTCACTAGGCAACATTTTGGACTGTTGAAATGGGAACCACCTGCTCCAACCAGATGTTGGGAGTCTATCATTGTCGAAATCAACTCCTCTTGCAACAATGTTGTTTGCAAAGGGACCGGGTATACAACCAGCGGACCGGGTTCTAACTAAATATATGGTTCAGTTCGGTTCCAAACCTGTCCAAACCCGCAACCTGCTACCTCTTGGCGGGCCAAACCCAGACTCATATCCATCCTGCTGCGGGTTTTGAAAGGTTTGGCTAGACCTGTCAGTTCCATTCCCCAGATTTGGTTTTTGGGTTATTCAATTTATGGTCCCATTCAGATATCCTACTGCTAATCACAAAATAGTAACTTTGGTACGTCATTGCCCTTTTCTGATCTATTTGCTGCCTTTATAATCAAAAACACAGGAGTTAGATTCCCTGCTGCATCCTGACAATGAGAGTCAAGAGTGCATCATTGAATGTTGGTGTTGGATGTTAGGTAATCTGAGTGGCGATTGGATGCAGACATTCATAATTGAGGTAAAAACCGGATTTATTAGTAAAACAGAAAACAACACACTCCCTGCCCCATTCTGATGATGAGCGTGAACAGAGTGAGAAAAATGTTTGGCCTTACGCCTTGGTGAATCTGTGTAGCGATTGGTTACAGTGATTCATCAATGATATATAAGCTGCCTGTACAGGCAAACAAGGAAGCAACATGCTCTCTGTTGGACTCTGAAAATTACCATCAACAGTGCATCAACGATCGTTAGTTTTGTAATTTAGGCAACTTATCAGAGACTTGGTCGTTGTAATGCCAACTGAATGGATTGGCTACCCCAATGGGCCACAATGCCAGGTACTACATCGTTGCTGTGAGCAACATATGAGCATCAATGTAGTGTTGAAAATTTTTGATCTTGTAAGTCAGGTAATTGGAGAGTGACTTGGTTGTTGTTATACATAAGCAAAGTACTTGCTGTACTGATTGACAAAAGAGAAAATGACAGGTTTCCTGCCCAATCTTGAAAATGACTCTCCATGGAGTGTAAATGTTTTATGGCTCTGTAAGTCAGGCAATTACATCATGAATTAGTCGTTGTTATATATGATCATTGTATAGGCTGCCTTTCTAGACATAAGAAAATGCTTCACCCTCTCTGCACCATCTTGACAATGGCTGGCCATGGAGCGACAACGATTTTTTGTCTTGCATTATGGGGAATCCATGTGGCAAATAATCACTGACATTAATCAACAGCAAGCTGACACCCTTTACAGACAGATAAGTAAGTGATGTTGCCGTGACAGCCTTTCACACAATTACAACTTATTTCATTTTCGAAGCTCCAATGCAGTGATTCTGAGCAATTTACACCATGAAACAGGTCAATATTTTGTGAATAGACAATATCGGCCACGCTGCGCTTTGATTCAGGATGATGGAAGGCCAAAAATCGTTGACACTCCATATATGCTCATTTTGCCATGGGGGTATCTGACATATGCAACGGTTTACTTTGGTCTAGTATATCAGTAATAGTCCTTTGGCAGCCGTTCTATCCACTTCATGTCCATTCTGCTTTATCACCACATTGTTCTTCATTAATACCTATAAAGTTATCTTTCAAAATTGTCTTCAAAGTGTTCTCTAATTGTTGATAATGATAATACTCAAAAATTCCATTCTCTTCATTCAATCCTCAACTTCACTGTCAGCTTGGCTCAAAAGGCTGGTTTCATCTTCAACATGGATACTAGCCGCAGTACCATGCACCAGATAGTGTAGTAATGAGTGGATGGTTCTTTATCACACCGCAAATTAGGAATACAATCTTTATCGTGCTTCAGGTTCTTAGCATATGCATGGTGATTGAAACATCGAGCATTGGACAGGGGAATATATATATCCACCTATTCGGGTGGTGCACCTTCTATTTTGCAGCTGTCAATTCCCATACTGTCACAAGATTGCGCAGGTGGTGTTCTGGGAGGAGGTGGTGCCGGTTGTGGTTGTGGTGCACATGTTCCTTGGCACCTCCAGCTTGGCTGCAGATTCTTTGCTGTGCCAATTTGGCAAAGAAGGCAGCCGTCCATTTGATATTCACAAACCATTGCCGGGTGTCTTTCTGTGGCACCCTTCACCATTTTATGTCAAGGAAACTCAACAGCTCGCTTGTTCTCTTTTTGCATTTTGGCAACAAGTTTCATATTAGTTGTTGAGGTTCCTCTATGGTGGCATGCGAAGACCCTCCTTAGGCCAACTTGGCCATATTCAAGGAAAGGCGCATGTCAGACTGTTCTAGCTGTACCCGACCTCCTTGGCTAGCCATAGCAGCTGACATATTGAAAACTAATAAGAAATTGGTTTCTGCTTGCAAAAGTGAGATTCGGCTATTACCTCAACCATATATGACTTCATAGTCTCATCGATTGTATTTACAGCCTGTGTTGTCCACTCCCAGGAACATTTATCACGAGTTTGGTCTGTGAAAATCACAGAACTTACAACAGTATAATGCTCGAATGCGTGGACACTACAGACAAATCCCTCAGTCTACCATGCAGGTTTCCCATTACAGGCTGCGAGGAATTGGTCATGTAACATTCTATGTATAGCAGCAGTAGTCTATCTTGTCGGTTGACTGCTGTCCACTTGAATATGGAGTTACTACCATTCAATTGGATGCTGCATCGTGATTTTGATGCGTCTGGTTTCATGTACCATGTTCGAACATTTGTTGTGGGTCATACTTTTGGTGGGCGGAATCCCAGTCTCATAGAGGACGAACTGCTGACTGCGGTGCTGCTGGGTCTCATCGAGTGGCATAGTGGATGAAGGACCGGTCATGCAGCTCGATTCGGATCCAACTGCACCTGGCAGATGTCCTTCTGGACTCAAGAATTGCTGTGGTGGAAAGATGAGGAAGATGAGAACGGATGGAAGTGGAACATTCAGAGGAATGCCCAGATTGCTACGATTCAAAATGGAATGAGTGGCAGCGAACTTGCATGCTCTATCCAAGATGAGATCTGCTGTGTATAGTTGAAGTTTACAGGGGATTTGAACCATCCCACAATTTGAAGTATGCCAGTCTGATGATATTTGATGGTTTACAAGGATATATTGAGGTGAATGCCAGCTGGAATCTCCTATTTGATAGATATAAAAAGGATGATCTTTGTAAGGGCACGTACGCCAGCGATCGGCCTTGTAGGCATACGTATGGGAATTATAGGTATACGGTTGCAAACGTGGACCCGAGTGAGAGTGAATAGGTGTATAGGTCAGATTATCGCTTGAGATCTAAGTCTCGTGGCGAGATGACTATATAGAATGGCCGTGACCCGTACCTGGGTCACATGCCGCCGTTTCATTATCCCTCTCTTCAGGCGCAGACCTCCAGGGCTGCATACACCGTACATGAGAACAGCAAAAGAAAGGGAAACAAAGAATGGAACAATGATCCTACGTAGGGAATCATATGAACCCATAAGTCCCACAACCAATCGGTACAGCTCAATGGGGACCTTTCGGTGGATCCGGTGCATGGTGAAACACCACCGCAATTGGCAGGTGGTAAAAACCCACACCGATGCCATTTGTACCGGGCCGAGATCCAACGAAAAGAAGAAGAGAGAAGGAGAGGACCAAGAAAACATCCAAATGTGATCCCGTCTCCATATCTCGACTTCCTAACCCATCCTCCAACGACCATCATTCCCGTAGCTCTTATCTCGGTGTAGGTCTCTGTTGACATTGACAGCGTGGTGGAGCTCCCGTTTGTGCCTTGGCATCGATGGGAGCTTCCGCCGCAGACATCGGTCATAGCCTAGTGTGATCATTGATCGTATACATCAAATGCATCGCATGTAGTTGCGTTGCATTAATCTACATCTAATAAGTGAGCTTCTCTAAAGTGGCTACATTCACCAAGTTCAAGCATGCCAGCGCTCTCTGAGCTCTGTGCAGTGCTTCCGCATGCTCTGTAGATTATATCTTGCAGCCAGTAGTCATCGGTGCTTGGCATTAACTCGTAGATCGAAGTCTGCTTCAGTGACCATCTGGTCGATTTCACAGTTGCTCTCAATACGTGCCTCCAGTAGAATCTTGGTCGACCTCTTGTTAGACTTGTCTCAATTTCTTTGTACACTTCATCCTGGTGGGCTGTTGGCTTGATTGTAGGACTTGACTGGTCGACTTCTCAGTGTGTCTAGGTAGACTGCCTCCCAGTGGGCTTTGGGCTTGTCGGTAGGACTCATTTTGATGTGGTCATCACAACTTTTGAAGTTCTCTGCTACATCGACGACTTAGACTCAAATCTGTTGTTGATTGCCGTCATGGTTCGAGAGGCTCATGAAGTTTGGTAGACTTTTGGAGAAATTTGTTGACCGATGGCTCTTTCGGCAGCCTTCGTCTCTGGACATTGGAGGTCTTCGACTTCTGTTGTCACCTGGCTGGTCTTGGTCGACTTCCTTTGTCTCATTCTTCCGCTTGTCTGCGTCCCATTTTTGCACTTGCTTTCCTGTCATCTTTTCACTCACTTTGGCATTTCTTATTTACCCGCATTGGTCATGGACGCGTTTCGTGTTTCGACTTGCTTCGTGTTTCAACTAGCTTCGTGTTTCGACTTGCTCTGCACGGACCTTTCAACGTCTTGTCACCCGTTGCTTCGACTTCGCTCGGTCTGTTCTCGTCATCTCTGACTTCGAGCTTTGGCCATGAATTCTCTAGGTGGGCTCATCATTTTCGGAATGCTAGGTGCGTATGATGAATCTTCTGGTATGCTTATCACCGCTCTCTGGGTGCATTTATCACCGCTGGACTTCTCTGTCATCAGGTGGACTCTGGTCCTTCATTCCGGCACCTCCGGTAGGGCCATCCCTCGTTTAAACGTCATTGCTCTGCCGACGACTTATCTCTTCTAATTGGTATTGTAGCTCGGTTTTGTACTCGTCGCCTTCCTTGATTTGGATGAGGTGATAGGCATTCCTTAGGTCCTGACGAGCATCTCCGAGATCAGTGGGAGAGGATATCGGTTCTTCACTTTCGCTTTATTGAGACCTCGGTAGTCTACACACAGCTGCAGTCCGCCGCCCATCTTCGCAAATGAGATTGGTGCTGCCGCAGGTGGTGTCTATCTTTCCCAGCTCTTGGTCTCACTCACTCTTTCTGAGGTTTCGTAGATCCATGCAATTTGTCTGGTTCCTCACGGCCGGGATACCTTGTCATTGCCTCTCACGCTCTTCCTACACTCCTCGAGCTAAAATCGCTCTTCCTCACGAACACCCTTTGGATGCGATGGAATGGGTGGTGCGAGAGTTGCCGTATCTTTGCTGCATACATCCACCTAGTCTTTGTATCGCACGAAGATATGACATTTCTCGATATTGTGAAATCTTGATATTGTGCTGGGATGCCACCCCTAACATCTGTTGTTACCATCTCCACATTAACTATGTCTGTTCCTATTCTCAGTAGCCTTTTATGCATACTCCATTGTAGCATGCGTGGCGGAGTGGAGATGGGTAGGGGTCCCAGGATAGCTGGATCAGACGGTTCGTCACAATAGGACCAAGCCCAGTTGACCAGCTTCTCCCTTCGTGTCTCGGCGAGCCGGTAGCAGTCATTCAAGCACCATCACTGTGGCACTCTTCTGCCGCAACTACCGCCGCTGGTCCTGCTCGCGCATTCAACATCCTGGGGTTTCCCTCACCCACGGTGATACCTTCCAGCGATGCTCCCAGCAACCCCTGACATACACCAAGTCATAGGGCGAATGGCTCGACCACCTCCTCACTAGCTCGGAGCTAATTGAATGCGGTAGCCCCGAGTAGTTGTATACCCGGAGAAGGCTCATCATTTTGGTTTCCTCACCTTGTTCTGGCAGAGAACTTGTCTCATCTGCTTCTGGAATCTTTGCCCGTTGCGGTCCATCTGGAGCTCGCAGGGCTGTCAATCGACCATTGCTGCAGTCGATTCCCGGGTTTCTTGCCATGGCAAGCCCAAGACTAGGTTGTATGCCTTCATTGGGATGATTAAAACCTCCGATTCCTCAACCGGTTAAAAGTGTGCAAATACTGAACGAAGACACTAGCCTTTCGACTCTTTACATACATCATCACTGGCCCAGGGTGGAGGTGAATGCTGGTTCGTATGGTAGATCGAGTTTCCTTAGTAGGCTCGGCGATGAAATGATGCTCATTGCACCGCAGTCGATCTCTGCTTTAACTCGCTGCATGTTGCTGTGTATATTCAGTACAACAGTAGGTTGTGTGGTCTCCACTACCACAGCGAGTGCATTGCCGGTTTGCTTTTCGGCTTTAGTAGAATTTCTTTCAAAGCCAGGGTGGTGGTGATGAGTTGGCACGGCTGCCTCCACTGGGCTTACTGGACTTGACCGATTTTGAATTCCCGGGATTGGGATTGTTGGAATTACTAGAAATGCCGTTGTTGTTTTTGCTGTCCTCCGGGCTTCTTTGAGGTTGCTAGAGTTGTAGGTGTACACGACTATCGAAGTCGATGCACTTTGCTCAATTTGAAGGGATGTAGTGGCAACTGTGCCCACTCGCAATCGTCTCTCGCCTTCGGTTCTTGGTATTGCTAATTCAGGGATAAGATCGCGCCATTGATAGTAGGCTCTCCGACTGATGGTCACGCTCAATTGGCTTGTAGGAATGGTATTCGATTTCTCTCATGGATAGGGTCGAATCCTGTACTCATGATAATCGTCGTCATAGCCGGCGACGCCTTACATCCATTGTTGCTTCTCTGGCTGATGATCATACTCAATTGACTTGTAGGAATGGTATTCCACTCAATATCTCGATCATATTCGGTTTCTGTCATTGGCCGGATCGAATTGTCGCGGCCTGTAGTCGTGCTAATTGTCATCATCACTGGTGACTCATCTTGTACCCCAATTGGTCTCTGAATTCTTCTCCGCAGGCATCAGGCTGCTCAATTGAAGGATGAAACGATGGATATAAGTGCTTGCAGTAATCATGCTTCGATATGTTGTTTTTAAGGCTGTAATCTCAATTGTAGACTTTAAGATGTGGCGCATTTATGGGTACAGCGATCATGTAGACTTCGACAATGGGTGCTCAATGCAGCTGTCGGTATTTGAACTAGTTTCAATCGACCATATGTAATTGACTCCTTCGACCTCTGGTGCAATTTCGAGTCAATTCTGGCGAACTCGTATGAGACACGTCGAATTGCGGTAGAACTCGTGAATCCGGTGAGCAAAACGTATCCGTTTACTTAAAAAGCTATAATAGTGTAAGGCCATGTACCGCAGCGTTCGGCCTTGTAGGCATACGACTGGTGAATATAGGCATATGGTTGCAAACGTGGACCCGAGTGATAGTAAATAGGTGTATAGGTACAATGATTGCTAAAGATCTAAGCCTCGTGGCGAGCAGACTATATAGAATGGCCGTTACCCGGACCTGGGTCACGTGCCGCCGTTACAAACGTCCGGGGAAGTGACATCCTGTAATGATTGTCTCGAGACATGACCGGAATCTCACATCAAGTACATGCTAACCATCATGTCATGATATATGGTTAGCATGGGTATTCCCAATGAAGTAATAGTTAAAACTTTGATTTTGCATTGTTCAAGTTGATCAAACCTACCAACCAAGACATAAAGAACGCATCTTGCCTCAATGTATTCCATATTTTGCGAGATCGAATATCTCGCCCAACAACATGGTCAATGCAAAATGCAATGGTTAATTCTCTGAAAATGAACCTTCTGCCACATCTTGCAGGCACATACAGCAAACTGACTAATCAATTCACACGACAATGCCAACAAGGAAATGATGGCAACTGTGGCTGCAAGGCAGAGAGCGTCCAGGCTTCTGATGCATTGTGCACCTTACGATTCAAAATGAAGCTTTTGGCAGAGAAAGAATGAGCAATGTAGATTATAAGCAATCACATGCAGGAGAAATGGATTGGGGATTATGGGGATAGAGAGACTGCGGTGTCACAAAAGCGAGTTGAAGATGCAGAGAGAGTGATCATGCAATACCAAGAAGATATGAAAAATGCTGAACAGGAATAGCGACTACAAGAAAGCCTGGAAAAACATTTGAAGAGATGTTGAATACTATCAGAGACAGTCAGAGCGATCTTGCAAGTTCAGACGATGGGTAGGAAGCGGAAGACCGGGGAGATGATGAAGAACATAGAGAGCTTGGCAGAATGAACGAAGATTACAAACCTGAGCGGGTGATGGGTAAAGTCTGCAACAAGGAACAACACTGCCAGGAGAGTTTTTGGGAGATAATATTGAGATTTGAGAAACGGACTCATCCGGGAATGCGGGACACAACTGACTTCTTCGGAGAGAGAGATAGAAAGTATGAACTGGCCGAACTGATGGTTCTGGCTGTTGTGAAGCGCCAAACAGACACGACTACAGCCACACCATCACTGACACCATTTGCAGTGCTTATGCAGACTCTTGATCTCATCCCAGTACAATCACAGATACCACAACGGACTTCTCAACCAGGAAGTTGTCTGATGAGGTTGGGTTCAGAGGAACCAGAGTCATACAAAGGGATAGCATCTCAGTTGCCTGATGAGGTGGCCAATTCACCACCGATTGAGAATGCACATCATGTTAATGGCATAAACTCTGACCCTTGAGTATAGTGTTGCAAGCTAATTACAATATAGAAATCAAGTTCAGACGAAGACATGGTGGCGGCTGCTGCATAACCAGAGGTATAGATCGCTGAATAGTTGATATTGACAATATATCTGTGGTACAAAGAATCTGTGTATCAATATTGCTACGTGTCTGCTAATTCTGGATGGTGGTGCACAAATTGTGAGACATGAAAATTCGTCAGTGTGTGTGCAATGGTCATATGGGACATGGTAACGATCTGGACTGCAAAGCAAGGTAATAGACCACCAACGAACTGTAAATCGTCTTACCTGTGATGGTTCAATATGAAAGTAAAATGTAAATTTAAGATGAAATATACTAACGTTGTAGCAGGAAAATCAGTTTACCACCACAACGGCCACTCAGCTTGGGAGAGGACTGAGCTATGGCGGCTGTAGGGAGATATAGGGATGATAGAGACGGACTGGGCGACGGGGGAGTACGGGGATCAGGGGTGGCCGACTAAGATGCAGTCATGGGCGGTATATATTTGGGAGACCCAAAGGTAGATAGTTTGCATCGCATCGTGTATCTCGTCTCGTATCGTCTCATCTCATCTCATCTCATTATTGAAGTCATTACACATTCCATCTTTCCCATCGTTTGATCACACTCGCTCTGTCCAACACATTGTGGATCCACACAGCGGCATGGATCCACACAGCCGGGTAATATCGTACCTTTTCACCCTTTTCCTACACTCCTCGAGCCACTACTGCTCTTTCTCACAAATGCATTTTGGAATGCCATGAGAGGTGCGGCGAAGTGTTGATGATGGGCTTTCTGTCCTCAAGCTCCGCTGTTTCACCACAAATGGAGCCCAAACGCAGATTCTGGTTCGGCAAGCTGAGTACGGAATGGTGAGAAAGTCTGCTACTTGCTAACATGGGTAAATATGGAGAGATGCACCTAATAAAAGATACCTACCCTGCGAGTGGAGTGCAATGCTAAAAGAAGTGATGACATTCCTAGGGATGATACTAACATTATCGGATTGGACTGCCGGATGCGGATAACTGGGTACATCGACATCACTAACTAAGAAGGCACCGAACTGATACAGGGATGAACACGGAGAAAATAGCGCCAAACTAACGCCGGAAAAAAGGCACCGACCTCATACCGGGACGAACAGTTAGGAAATGCTGCCGAGCTCACAACAGATGAAAGGAACCGACCGTATACCGGGATGATCACCGAGGAAATGGTGCGAAAACAACACCGGACGAAAAGCACTGACCTTATTCCGGGATGAACACTAAGGAAATGGCGCGGAACGAACATCGGAAGAAAGGCACCTACCTAATACCGGGACGAACTCTAAGGAAATGGCGCCGAATGAACACTGGATGAACGGCACCGACTTCATACCGGGACGAACACCAAGACAAAGGCACCTACCTCATCCAGGTACGACAGGCACTGACCTCGCTGACGGGACAACAGGCACCAACGTTGTACGGGGTCAACAGGAACCGACCTCATTCCGTGATGACAGACACCAACCTCAAACCTGGACAACAGACAGCGACCTAACACCAGGAAGACAGGCACCGACATGACACCGGGACGACAGGCACCGACCGTATACCGGGACGAGGAAACACAACTGATGAACGGATGCACACCCTGTACGATGAAAGACATTGACCAGAAGGTATACTAAGAAAAAGAATCAACGATGCCTATAGGATTGTGCGAAGTGCTAATGAGGTTACTATTATTCGTAGGTGGAAGTCACAGAGAATTGAAAACGATAGACGACTTGGCTGCAAGCTAAGGGAGATGCTCGCGAGACTTTGTGAAGCTGGACCAAGAATGGAACGAAACAAAGAGCTCACCTCAAACAGCGCTCCAATTGACCTAACCCCCCTCCCAAAACTCACAAACAAGCAATTGACCATAGATCACCAATTACTGCCAATTCACAACCTAATCCACCATCCCACCTGCAAACCACTACGCACATGATGACAACTGAACACTCCTGATCCACTTCCGCCGCCAGTCCAAGTGGCCGTACCGCTTCCTCCAGTGCTGGACCCTCAAGCCAAGCCGGATCCTCCACCAGCCCTGGAGTTTCTGCCAACGCCTCACCAAATCATGCACACCATCAAAGGCAATGTATCGAGTCCTTGGCCCCTGCCATCGAGAAGGAGAAGCGGCAGATGCCACTCCTGGGACCCATGGGCGCCCCAGTCATCGGAGGAGCAGACGACACTTCATTCATCGAGGTGTACGAGAGCCTGTCCCTTCGCATCGGGACCGACCCGGCAGCTGAAGATGTAATCACACCATACTGGTACTACTGGTCGGAATCGATTCAGGAAACTATCAAGATGATGACCAGGTATCTGAGGAATGCCTGGGTGCAATAGAAAGAGTAGCTGAAGGATGCTTTCGAGCACCCCGACAGCCGAGTGTAAATGTACACAACTCTGTACATAGAGCGACTATGCCGCGACCAGCTCGAACGAGGGAATGTCGGGCTGAAAGCCTTTATCCTTGCCGATGACAACGTCAGCCGCATAATGATCAACAAGGGAACCTTGGACGAGTACTCACAAGTGGAAATGTTGCTCGGAGCCCTCCCAAATGATTTGCGAGCAAAAGTGGTAATGAAACCCAAACTAGATCCCAGAGACCGCTCGACATTCAAATAGGACAAACCCCGAATGGATGACCTCATTGAATGTGCGACCGCCGAAACCCACGCGCTCCTGGATCCGGACGGAGCACGTACTCTGCCATGAGTCTCCATAGTCCATCCCAGCTGGAGTTCCGCTGCCGCAGATGGCAGTAGTGGTGAACCTTCAGGCAATCCATAACAAAGAGACCCAGGCACCAGCTCAAGCCACGGAGAAAATTCCCATCGCTAAAGCTGGCAATGAGATCGACACCAAGATGGACAATATGAGGCAGGGTTTCGAGGCTTGGACTACATCAGCAACAACGCCAGTTTCCGTCTGAAACACCCGGGTGTTCCGGACGGCTCTGACGGCTCTGACGGAACCTCGTACCCTCTGACGGAGAATTACACGCTACCCGTCGCCCAGGCGACGGGTCGCGTTGCATAGCATCAGCAAAGTGTATTATAGTCACTGGTCTGAGAGGATGCGGAGTGTAAACTTAGATGCATCAATTTCAGGAGTATCAGACCCTAGGAGGGCATTCCTGCCGCCCTTCAGAGTAACTAGGAACGCCGACGACAAGCCTGGGAGCACCTGGGAGCGCCGGCGACATGTCTGGGAGCACCTCGAATCACAGTCATGTATTAAGTTTGAATTCTCATCT
>Ga0307512_10003693_pt1 | contig 17410 bp, 17 predicted proteins | sample 14_EM_MG_FD_200267 | JGI IMG/M metagenome (GOLD analysis project Ga0307512, IMG submission 200267) | Populus trichocarpa ectomycorrhiza microbial communities from riparian zone in the Pacific Northwest, United States - 14_EM | ecosystem: Host-associated > Plants > Roots > Unclassified | place...
TATGTTTTATTTGGAAAAAAAAAATTAATATATTTTTAATATTTTTTATATATTAATATTAAAAAAACTAAAAAAAAAAATACCATTTCAACTTTTAAACAATTGTTTTAAAAAACAGTAAACATTACAGTACAAAACAAACCTGCGCAGCCAGTGGCTGCCCCCTCCCCGTGTTAGCGCTCCTCTAACCTCCTTTCTCTAGATGGTCACTCATCGCCTCGTAAACAAATCGGCTTCTTTTTCGCTTTCCCTTCTCTCCCTCTCTCCTTTGGATAATCAACAAAATTCAAAATAAATAAAACCCTCAATAAAACCCTAGCACTACCTACCCCAAATTCTCGCTCAATTTAATTTCTCACGTCTCTCCAAATTCCCATTTTCAGTTCCAATTCATCTGTCCCCCTCCCCCTCCTTCCCAAACCCTATAATCACAAAATCCAATTCCAGATTTCATGCTCTATCTTGTTCTTCCAATTCTTCGATTTGATTTCCTCAATTGGCAGGCATGAAGAGAGAGCTAGGTTTTGTGAGTTCACTCGGTCGGCCGACTCAGTCGAGTTCCTCCTGTACCCAACTTTCTGACGATGATCGCAGTAAGAGGTTCAAAGTTACTAAGGTAAATGGTTTCATTGTTTATACTCGAGTGAGGAAGACTAAAAATAACAATATATTAATTGCGGCCGAGGATGATGAGAGGCATATTAAGAGAATTAAGAGCTTAGATGATTCTAAAATTGATGTAGCCAATACAATAAATGCTTCGATTAGTGATGATGGTTTTAAGTGTCTTGAAGTTAATAAGAAGACTGCAATTGGAGAGCGAAATAATTGCAATAACGTAGAAAAGGGGGTTTGTAAAGATGAGAGTAAAGGATCTCTGGCGGTCAAAGGGGGAAAAGAGATGAACCTTGCTGTTTTTGGTGAGAATGGTGAGGTTAAGAGTAATGATAGGCCAAAGAGGGTTAGGAAGTCAAAATTGAAGATTAAGTTGCAACCAGTTGAGGTTACTGTTAAAGGACCAGAAGTTATAGAAGGTGAAGCTCTCTCTAGAGTGGATGTGGAGATGATAGCTGAAGGGAGTGCTTTGACGCCTCCAAAGAAGAATTTAGAGTTGAAAATGTCTAAAAAGATTGCGTTGGAAAATGTACCAATGACAGTTAAAGAGCTGTTTGAGACTGGTTTGCTTGAGGGGGTACCTGTTGTCTACATGGGTGGCAAGAAGGTATAATTTCGACATCCTATTCTCAAGTGTTTCATATTTTTCGTTCTTGCAGAATGGTGGTTTATTATTTATTTCTTTTTTTGTGCACTTTAGTTTCAGGCGTTTGGTCTTCGGGGTACAATCAAAGATGCTGGCATTCTGTGCTCTTGTGCTTTCTGCAATGGACATAGAGTGAGTATTCTTGTTGCTCTTATGTAGATTGATTTCTGGATTTGTTTCATATATTTTAGATCCCTCCATATATTTGATTATTTCTTTTGTCGCTGATGTAGGTTATTCCCCCATCCCAATTTGAGATTCATGCTATCAAACAATATAGACGTGCGGCCCAATACATATGTTTTGAGAATGGGAAGAGCCTGCTTGATGTATTGAATGCATGCAGGACTGCTCCTCTGGATTCATTGGAAACAACAATTCAAAGTGCCATTAGTGGTTTGCCAGTGGAAAGAACTTTCACCTGTAAAAGATGCAAAGGTGAGCTATTTGCTTTTCTTTTGTTTCACTAAACTTCTTATAAAAAGGATATTCAAATCTTCTTGATGATATTGAAAGCAGTTTCCCTTCAATCCTTTGTTTTTTGAATGATCTAGGTACCTTTCCTTCCATTTGTGTTGGAAAAATTGGGCCTTTATGCAACTTATGTGCAGAGTCAAAGGATTCTCATCCCACCCTAACTTTTGGATCTAGTATAATATCTAGGTACGTGTTTTTTTTTGAATGGTTACCAGCTGCAGCTATTAATTCATGCACATTCTGACATCTACTCATGCTGTTTGGTGAACTAGGCTTACAGACTTTTGTTTATTATGTGGACACTTGGTTGTTTAAGCTCATATAAGTAATGTAATTTGTGGGCTTTGGTGAGCTAGGTTTGCTAAATTTCTTTCTTTTTCTGTAAAGCTGACAGTTTAGCCTCAATATGATGTTCTGATTTACTGCTTATTATAATGTTTTGTTTTTTGTATACGACAACCAGGAATGTAGGATAATTTATCTTTGGCATTTGTAAAAAGCTTTATTTGTTCATTCATGATGTGTTAGAATAACCTTAGAGAAAAAGTTGAATATAGATCTTTTTTAGAATATCTGATGCTTCATCTAATATAATTCTCTCTAGTTGGTCTTATTTTCTTTAGTTGGATGGTGTCATGCCTACCTTTAAAAAGGTGTCAAAACTTGCCATCCTCATTCTTAAGTAGTTGAATAATTAATCTGAAGACTATAACACGTGGCCAGTTTTGATTAATGGTGGCGCACACTGCTTTTAGGCTTTCATTTCTTTTGTTTTTTCCCTCTTTTTCTCTTATTTTGTTCTTTTGGGTCTGTGTGGCTTCTCTGGCATGCTGCTTGCAAATTTGGGTTTGCCTTGATATCTTTTAGTGAAGTTAATTATTTTTAGTGAAGTTAATTATAGAAAAGAATGATCTTTTGATTCCTGCTTTTGGGTGCATGGATATGCAAACATGCCCTTAAAAAATGTTGCAAATGCCTTCATTGGTGGAAATTTGTCTATTCTATGATGGGAGTAAGCAAATAAACTCTGTTTGAGATGAACCTTGTCTTTACTTGGGTAGAATGAGGATGCTAAAGTAGGCAATATGACAATACTTTAAGGCTTGAAGTTGTAATTATAGAATAACCTCGATAAATTAATAACCTTGATTAAATAATATTTTTGGTCATTCCCATCTTAGGACCAATGTAGTAAATTAATAATTCACTAAATTTATATGATAATACATTAAAAAAAAGACGTGTCCCACTTGATATATAAATTAATAATCTCTTTATACATCAATATATATGTGCGCGCTTGCGCGACTCAATTAGGAGACCTTTGTAAAATATGACTCCAATGGTACTTGTTTTTTCTTGAAATTCATGTCTCCTTGGATCTCATCTGTAACTTTTCCTAGTGCATTAAGAAGCTCAAATATACTGTTCTCGTATTGCAAGAGAAAATTATGCAACGTGATTGTTGCTTTGAGTGCATTTTTATGCAAGGCATACTCTAGTACATGATTATCGTCTTCAACATTATCTTCTGTGTTATTTCCCATGATGTTCTTGATAATTTGCTCGTGACTCAGCAACTTTGAAATTGATTTCTTGACACCTTTGAGATGAGAAGCCATTGTGTTTAGTTTTATCATTTGTGATACAATTTGTTCTTTTTATTGAAATTTCTGTTTGACTTAATGTTCATGAATTATATTAATTAAGTATACAAGGAATGTAAGTTTGTAACAAAAAGGGATAGATCCATGACTTCTTTTTAATAAGACCAATTACTTTCATGAATTTATTTTGGTTAAACAAATGTATAGAATAATCATAATTCATGATTAGGTAATTACGTAGTATTTGTACAATCACAATACATGATACATGTATTAACTTCAATTTTTTGGAAAAAAAAGAATACCTTGATAAATTTTTTTGTTAATTAATTATAAATTAATAAATCATTATTTTATTGATTAAATAATATCTCAATTAATTAATAATTTTTCATGGTCCCAAAGGTATTAATTTATAGAGGTTTAACTGGATATTTATAGCTTTAAATATCAAAGGTCATTATTGCACAATGGATTTTGATTTTCTGTTATTTTAAACATGCAACAGAGTTTGTCAAGTCAAATATGTAATGGCCATTATGGCTGTTAGGAGCATTGTTATGCTTTAAATGGCTCACTTATACAAACAGCCACTACCTTGCGCAATACAATTTCAGACTTAAGCTGACTGTCATTTAATGCCTGCACATGTGAACGTTACTGTGATCTCAATCTGAAACACCTTTCATATCTCCTGTATTACTCGATGCAATTGAAATGTGTAGTGTGAAGTTTTGCATATCAGTCATGTTGCAAATCTATGCCATGTCCATATCTATCTGGTGATTAATCTTCTGATCTGTGTGATTCATTCCCCCTCTTCATATTTGTTGCTGGGCTTTGCCCCCCCCCGCAAAATCATGGGTTGTTTTGCAGGATCCGATTCCAAGACTTTGGTATGATGCTGTGATACCTTGCCTGATGAGACCCAATTTACATGTGTATTCTTAAAAAATATCTGTGAATGTTTTAATGCTGTACACCATTTTTGTGTTTTATCTTTTTTATTAATGCAAGTGGTGCATCTTTTTGTCAAGAGTTGAGCTATTATCAAAGGGACATAGCTTTTTTCTAGAGCACATTAAAATGTGCCGAAGCTGTATTTGTGCACATGGAGTGGTTGCGGGTGAAATATGCTTTAAACTATCTGCTTGCCTTTCAAATGGTTTTAGATGCTGATTGCTTTTGGTTGGCTTTTTCTTCAGCTTACTATCATAACTGATGTTTAAGTTGAGTAATGATTCATGCCAGTTAGATGTCCTTTCCAGTGGAGAAATTAATACAAAAATCAGTTTGCTCATTTCCTAATATTTTAAGTGAATTGATATACTGTAAAACATGTTAGGAGAAGATTTAAAAGAATCCGCATGTCATGCCATGCATGAATGGGAAGCATTTATTGTACATCTCTTGTCTGACAAGTGCCAATAATACAGTAACTGGCTTCAGTGTTCTTGTTTATTGTGTTGCACGTGTATTACCAGATTTGGTACAATTTGAGATGGTTATTTTGAATTTAGTACAATCTGTGTTATTTCAGCTCATCAGAACAAGTTTTGGCCTTGGAGTACTTCAAACCGGCTTCATTGTCTACCTCCTCACAAGATAATACTCCACGGAAGAAAAAAAGAAAGTTGGTATCCTTTTTTGTCTCGTGTTTTGTTTGCACTGTAGCATATTAATGCTAATGTTTAACTTCTTGCTTTGGACTTCTAAATAATTTGTTATTGTTCTCAAAGCATGTGGAAACATGCTGATGTATATTACTTGTCATCTTGTTCTGATTTGATTTACTCTCTGTACCTTGCTCTGCTTGAGCGACTCTTTCCCTTTTGTATAGGCCTCATATCTTTGTGATTTCAGGTCATCAAAAACAGATTTGAACAAAAGTGCTCCAGCGCGTGTGTCCTCGAGAATTCAATCCAAGATTACACCAAAGTCGGTATCCTATTTTATCTTGTTGGTGTCTTACTTGTTATAGTAGCATGTTCCAGCTTAGTTTTTAATTTTCCTCTTTGGGCTAGTTCATTATCTTTATGTTTATGTCTAAAAGCCACCTGGCCTCCAACATCTTAGGTTGTACTCTTCAGTGGTGTTTCAGTTTATGTTCTAGTTGGCAGTATGGCATGTGCCTTTTGGTAGATGCTTACACATGTTTAATCTGCATTAATTCAGACCAGAAGAACAAGATTCCATCACAAAACCTTCCAAAAGTGCTTCAGTATATCTCTCTTCACGAAAAAGGAAGTATAAGAAGATTTCACCAAGGTTGGTTTGCTTTTTTTATCCCATAGATATACTGTTTGGTTTAGTCATGCTTTCACCTTTTCCTTTTCTCTGGCTGGTAAAGATTTTTGGTTATTAAATTGCATGAAACATAGAAGCATAGTTGTGATATGATATAGTCTTCATTAGAAAATATGCCTACCTATCTCCTTTTTGTCCTTTTTCAGGATATCAAAGTCAGTTTTAATGTCCAAGTGCTTCAAAAATACATCAGGTGGCGTCTCTTCACAAAATCAGTGGAAAATAACAACAAAGTTGGTTTCTTCTTTATTTCCCCACTTCGTTTTCTTTCATTTCATTCTCTTACTTTCCTTTTTTTTTTCCTTGGCTTGAATGTTTCTTTTCATAGCAATGTTCTGTATTGAATTATGCCTTCTGTTATTGTTTGTAATCTTGTCTTTTGGTATCTTATTTTCTCAAGAGACCAGCGGTTGCATAGATTGGTTTTTGAAGAAGGTGGATTGCCTGATGGAACTGAACTAGCATATTATGCTCGTGGGCAGGTGATTAATATCACATATTCTTATCCTTTTACTTTCTTGCTGCTTATAGTAAATAAAATAAATTCTTCTTCTCAGAAATTGCTTGGCGGGTATAAAAGGGGCTTTGGAATACTTTGCCGTTGCTGCAATTGTGAGGTACTTCTTATTGGCTAAACTTTATCACTCCTTTATCATCTATCAGGCATGTCATCAAGGACCCACGGTTTATGACTAATGTGCAGGTCAGCCCCTCAATGTTCGAAGCTCATGCAGGTTGGGCTACTCGCAAAAAACCGTAAGTCTGATTTTTTATCAGATGGGAAATGCCTTTATATTTTGAGTCTTTCTTTTGTTACACACAAATTTTGATGGTTTCATGTTTCCCCCCACAGCTATGCATATATTTACACATCAAATGGTGTGTCACTCCATGAATTGGCAATTTCTCTCTCAAAAAGTCGGAAGTATTCTTCCCGGGACAATGATGACCTATGCATCATTTGTGCAGATGGTGGGAATCTTTTGCTTTGTGATGGATGCCCAAGGGCCTTCCATAAAGGTGAATGTAAATTCTAAATGTTACAAGGAAAGTAAACTCTTAGTTTACTTATCAACTTATTAAACTATTAACTACGAAAAACTTAATAAGCTGCTTCTGTCCATAGCCCCCTCCTCTCTGTGGTTTGGTTGCAGTTTAGATCTGCAACACATTTCTTTTGACCATGTCTATTGATGCCTTGCTAAAAGTGCTTTATGAATAAACTTTTAGTCGTATAAATATTGTAATTAGATCATTGTTTAGGATTTTTTATGTTATCTGAAGATTAACTTATTTAATATTTAGTAGTTATTATTAATTAAGAGTATTAGTTCATTTCCTATTTTTGTTAAGACTCTTTCTGCCCTTTCTTGCCTGCCTATATAAAGCACAGTTGTGCATTCCTATTTTGGAGGTCGTTTTATGATGAATAAAAATTGAGAATTCAAGTTCCATTTTGAGAGGGATTTCCTCTTGTTTCTCTGTTCTTGTGGATTCAATGAACACCCCTTGTGAATTCAAGGACTTGCTAGTGGTTTCTAGAGAGCTTGCTGGTGGACTCTAGGTTATTTACTTTTCTACCTTTCCTTTATCCTTTACTACATCAGTTGGTATTAGAGCCCAACCTTAGTCCAAACCCTAAACACAAAAAAAAAAAAAAAGTGAAAAGGTTTGTTGTTGCTTCGGTTGCCGGTTCTATTTGCTGGCATTGTTTGTGGCTAATACCTGTTGTTGTGGTACAATCTTAGTAGCTTCCAGCAATCTTAATAAGGTAAGCTTACATTTTCTTGCGGTAATTATTTTGTATTGCTTCTGTTTTGCCCTTAGCTTTGAGCAAAATTAGTGTGCGAAAGCAAAAGTGGCAGACTGGTAAAAAAGAAAAGGGGGAAGGTGAAAAAACAAGGCTATAAAAAAAGAGAAGAAAAAATGAATATTGATGAATGATATTTTTGAGAATTTGCTATTCTGAAAAATTGTTTGTTCTTGTGGACCTCAAGAACCCCAATTTCTTTCTCGATTCAAAAAAGCCCCTTGTGGATTCAAGGGCTGACTAATTGATTCTAGGTATTTTCGCTCTCTTTGTAACTCCAATATGAGAAATTTTAGCTTTCTTGACCTATGAAATGCTTGGTTGTACTCGCTTAATAGGTAGGCACAAAAATTAACAATGTTCTGGGCCCCAAATTTCTCGAAAACAACACTCCATTTTAAGTCCTGGAAAGTGATGTTTAATATTCAATTGCTTGCGTCCATTGTTATTAACCCAGTGATCTTCTTTGATGAGTCACTGTCTTGGGCAGTTGAGAACTTGAGATGACAGAATTTTTCTTGTTTAGCGTACTTGCACCAAGCCTTGTAGCATTTTCAACAGTGCAACTTCCATGTATCAATGTTTTTTTTAATACCATGACTGGGGGTGAACATATTTGTTTTCCAGCAAGTAGTTGTTCTTTTTGTTGTGAACTCAGTTAAAAAGAAAGAGATATTCCATAGCTTCTATGGTGTTGCATTGAGAACTTAGCAGTTCTGATTGGTGTGCCTAGTTTCATTACATTATATATTGTTCTTTATACGTTAAGTGTGTGCAATCGCCTATCAGTACTCTGCATGCATGTGTTTATGCTTTGTGAAATTGACATTATTGATTTAAGTTGCCTCTAGATGATTTCCAGACTACTGATCTGCCCAAATCCATTTTGATGCTCAATTTTATTACCTTTGTAGGATGTGCTTCTATACCAACTGTTCCTAGTGGTGATTGGTATTGCCAGTATTGCCAGAATACATTTGAAAGGGAAAAGTTAGTTGAGCATAATGCGAATGCTTCTGCCGCTGGAAGGGATTCAGGAATCGATTCTATAGAACAGATAACCAAGAGATGCTTTCGTATTGTCAAAAACATAGAAGCTGAACTTACTGGATGTGCATTATGCAGGTCATAGTTACACTGATAAACTGAAATTATTGAAGTTTATGGACTTAGTCTTATGACCTGTTTCATACAGTTTGTAATGAATAGTTGTAGCTATACATGTTTATTGGTCTTTCAACCCCTTCGGCCTTATTCATTGCTTGATATATCTTTAGTTTTTGTTTTATGCAGAGGTTATGACTTTATGAGATCTGGTTTTGGTCCACGCACAATTATACTTTGTGATCAGGTAATTTTCTAAGTTGATCATGTCTTCTATATTGTTGCATTTGTGATTGAGTGATTCAAACAGGGAAGTTCTTATGTGATAATGGTGCTTGCATCCATGCAATTAACTTGATGTTTGCATTTTGATTAGTAGCTTTCCTATTTTTCATGTCATCTTATTTCTCTGTTTCCTCCATGCGTACATGGAGTTACATTTCTTAATTCATTGTTGCTTGAATTTGCCTAGAGGACTGGTACACTTATGATTTATTTCTGATCTGTGCCAGTGTGAGAAAGAATTTCATGTTGGTTGTTTAAGGAGTCATAAGATGACAAATCTGAAGGTGAGTTCTTACATGATCTTATTTTCCTTTTAAGATAGATTTCATTTCCATCAAATCATTGTCACATGCGGAAAACAGTGTACTAAATTTGTGGATAAATATTTTGATGCTACTTATTTGACAGGAATTGCCAAAAGGCAACTGGTTTTGTTGTATGGATTGCAGTAGGATCCATTCTACTTTGCAGAAGTTGCTCATTCGTGGGGCTGAGAAACTCCCAGACTCTCTTTTGAATGATATAAAGAAGAAGCATGAGGAAAGAGGTTTAAACATCAGTAACAATATTGATGTGAGATGGACGCTTCTTAGTGGAAAAATTGCTTCTCCTGAAAATAAGCTTTTACTCTCACGGGCTCTTTCTATTTTTCAAGTAAGTACTGCCCATGCATTATGGAATATTTCTTTGGCCATTGATAGGTACTGCCCATGCATTATGTAATATTTCTTTGGCCATCGATGCTTGAATATAATAGTCAATGGTGCTGCTGCTCTAAATTAATAGCTGTTGGCAGGATTCCAGATTATTGTTATTGGGTTTTAACAATCTGAGGACTTCTTCAAATCTAATAAATCAATATCTTTTGTTTCTGTTTTAGTTTCAAAATAAATAAAGAAGAGTGCTGGAATATCATTATGGAATTTCTTTTGCTTGTTCCTTTCTATAAATAAAGAAGAGTGCTGAAATATTTTGCTTGCTATGCAAAAAGTGCAAGTTGTGTGTGCAGTGTAAGGTGCTTTTTGCCTCAATGCTTGCCAAAGCTGTTTATTAAGGGAAAAAATTGTGCTTTTTGGAATGATGCTCTATGCACCAAGTTTTGATGCTTCTAAAAAATGGGAGGCTTTTCTCTACCATAAAGTTATATGAGTATCATGATCCACTTGCAGTTAAGACTTCTTCTTTAAAACAGTTTTTTAAAGAATTCCCACGCGTTGGCGTGCCATTATTGGTTCACTAAGAAGGAAAATAAAGCAGGTAATAGTATCATATTAGAACATAGCCTCAATTGATCTTCAGTGGTCAACATGCATATTATCATTTGTTTGATTTTTTGCTGGATGTATCTCCAACTATATTATCTATTTTTTATAATCATCATTCTGATCATTTTTAAGTTAGGAAAGAGAATTCAAGTCATCCTGTCGGAAAATTGTGGAGCTTTTGAAAATACAGTGCAGAAACTTGTTGTCAATTCTCTTACTGACTGCTGCGACACAACTTAGTTGATAAACAATGCATGCTTTTGACTGCTCATAAGGATGATGCTGTTGTCACTTTTTTAATCTTCACATTTGCATGCTTGCAAGTAATATGTGAGTATGATGAAATTGTTTTTAAGTCGTCTCTTTTATCAATGAAGTCATGCAGCATTATTGATTTCTACCCATCTCTAGACAATGTGAAATTAACATTTGATGATTTACTTCACAATCTTTACTTGTCTATATCAAAATGCAGTTCTGAATTGTGATTCCTTTTATGTGTTCTTGTATTTGTGTGATGCTTCATCTGCAAATAAAAGCAACCAAAGATGTGCTGGGCTGAGGTTTCTGTCAATTATTTTCCAGGAATGTTTTGATCCTATAGTTGATTCAACAATTGGACGTGATCTTATTCCTTTGATGGTTTATGGGTATGCCTTCATATTTTTTCCCCATTGTTACAGCATGGCGTTTTATTGCCAGTTTCTGCGGTTGTTAACGTTATTTAACTATCTTTCAGTAAGAACTCAAAGGGCCAAGATTATGGAGGAATGTACTGTGCAGTGTTAACAATCAAGTAAGAGATAGTCTTGTATCTCCAATTGGTTATAGTTGGAGCTGTAGGAATGTTTATGAAGTCTAAATCTTTAATTTTGCAGCTCAAGTATTGTATCAGCGGGTATACTACGAGTTTTTGGGGAAGAAGTTGCTGAACTTCCCTTGGTTGCAACGAGGAATGGTGAACATGGCAAGGTGAGGTTAACCAACTGGGCTTGATATGTAGTTGTTTCTCGGACATTCTTTTGCACTCACAGCTTTTTCTCTGAGCTGAAATTTGGGGGTTTTCCATGACTTAATTGTGTATTTCAAGGCCTCTATCCACTATAGTTGTGTATTTTGAGGCCTCTCAGTCTTTGATTCATAAGTCTTAAAACATGTATATTATACTTTTCAGCTATTGCGATATGGTTGAGTCTTGATTTGTGGAGACATTATTTTCTCAGGGCTACTTTCAACTGCTGTTCTCCTGCATCGAGAAGTTGCTGGCGTTTTTAAATGTGCAGAATCTTGTGCTTCCAGCTGCTGAAGAGGCAGAATCAATATGGACAGAAAAATTTGGTTTTCAGAAGATAAAACCGGAGCAGGTATGAGTTTCTCTACTGGTGGGCACACATGAAATGCACAAGCTAGATGTGGTTGTGAATCTATCATTTACCTGTCTGAAATTTGATGTTTTACTCTTCAGCTTAACAAATATAGAAAAAGCTGCTGCCAGATGGTGAGATTTGAAGGGACATCTATGCTACAGAAAGCGGTTCCTACCTGTAGAATTGTTAATCAACGTACAAGTCCTTAGGGTATTGTAAAAAGGAGTAATGGGGAGCTACTCTTAGTACGAGGGACAAGACGCCTAATCTTTTAGTTTCTACAGTTTTTTTAATCTTATTTTTTAATTATTTTTAAATTTATGTATAGACCAGATATTGAAGGAAGTATATACATGTCCAGTCCTCGACTTATTTAGTGTTCTAGATCAAGCAATGCAAGCTATTTGTGCTTACCTCGCTCTCTCAATTATTTCAAACAAGTCGTCAATTCCATGCTATCCCAAGTCCCAACTCAGGAAATCGTAGGTGCTGATGCCAGGTGCGGGTGCACGCTCTCTTTTGATTCCGAAGCTGAAGTTCAATTCACTTTTGTGCCTGTGAGACAAGGCATTGTCATACAATTTGGTATATTGTGCTTATCCATCCCTCGTCGGAGAAGATAACAGATGCGATACAACCAGTAGAAAGGTCGCTTCCAGCATGCATTTCACACAACCAAATCAAAGGCAAGATATGCCGCCTGTTTCAAGGGGCTGGCGTCGAAAGCTCCATGTAAGCGAAGTTTGTGTAGTCTGTCACTTGATGTTGAAAGATATCCTCTTCTAGCAATAAAAAGCACTGTGCCATCATCACCTATGCAAAATGGTCATCTAACACATGCAAAATTACCCAATCCCCTCTCTCATCTGTCTCTCCTGTCTTGGCGTATGCACCTTCCTAACCTCAAGCCTGCCCATCTTTCGTTTGCCTCCTTACCTTATTGCGCCATTACTTCAAAAGTAGAAGCTGTAATCATCATCACACGCCCAAACTGATCTTAATGCCCATACATTTCTTGCTTGCCACGCCACTCATGATCTCCTTGAAAAATATGACAACCATATCGCTCCTATTCTACTTGGCTAAAACATTACACGACTTCAACAACCATCAGGACTTGAAGCATGAGAATCAAAGCGATCTCCTTTTGGCTCTTGGCCTTTGCTATTGCTCTAGTTTCTATTGTCATTGCCCTCTATGAAATTTCTCCGTCCCCTTCTACTGGTACTCCGATAAGTAATCTGCATAGCTCATCTCTTACTAATCTTAAAAGGGTTATCAAGAAAAGCGGATTAGAGGTTTTTCATTCTCTCGTAGCAAGTTCCTTTTCAAGACACCATCACCGGAGAAAGCACAAAATCAAATGTGACATGAATAAATGGATCAGCTCTAGGCTAATATACCGTTATAAAGTTTCTCTTGTATTGACAGTAGACTTGAAAGGTTGTGGGAATTTTAGCAGCATTCAGGAGGCTGTTGATGTTGTTCCAGAGCTCAGCTCCTCTACCACTCTCATCATCATGGATTCTGGTACTTACAGGTAATACTGAAGTTCCTGTTGTCTCTTTGTTGACCTTTTCTTATATGCCAAGCGATATGCACTTTTCAACTAAAGTATGATCATGATTAAGATCGCATGAAAGCGTGGAGTTTAAAAACATATAGGAAATTTGTATATGGTTGCAGGGAGAAGGTGACAGTGCATGCTAAAAAAACAAACCTGATACTTCTAGGCCAGGGTTATCTCAACACTGCCATAGCATGGAACGATACTGCAAATTCTACTGGTGGGACTGTTTATAGTGCTTCAGTTGCCATTTTTGCTTCTAACTTCATAGCCTATAATATTAGCTTTAAGGTACTCAAGAACCCATGTTTTATATGTCAGGACTCAAGAGTCAAGCTATATGTTGCATCTAGCTAGGACCTGAGAGTTAGCACTTAATCAGTTGCAAATAATTTATTCCTAATTCTTTTCCCTACTACTTGTGTGATTTTGGTGGGTTAATTTGAAAAGAACACAGCTCCCTGGCCATCTCCTGGAGAAGTCGGAGGACAGGCAGTGGCACTTAGAATAGCAGGTGACAAAGCGGCATTTTATGGATGTGGATTTTATGGAGCTCAAGACACGCTCCATGATGATAGTGGGAGGCATTATTTTAGAGGATGCTTCATCCAAGGATCCATTGATTTCATTTTCGGAAACGCTAGATCCCTTTACCAGGTAGATCACTCTTTAATAAAACGATATGCTATATATCATCCAAACATTTCTCAGAATTTGCCTGGGCTTCGAGGCTGTAAGAGAGAGTCTGTTTTCATTCCACGAAACGCATAAAGAAAGTCAACTTTGATAAATTTTGTGAAACAGGTTAGAGCCTGTAAATCCTTGTATTGACAAGCAATTGTTATATATGTCAGTCCTGCACCATCAGTTCCATTGCAGAACAACCCAAAGCTGGAGTAAGTGGATCTATTACAGCACAAGCAAGGCAATCGGTGAGCGAGCAAACTGGGTTTTCCTTCGTGAATTGCACCGTTATTGGAAGTGGGAAAGTATGGCTTGGTCGAGCTTGGGGAGCTTATGCTACAGTAGTCTTCTCTAAAACATACATGTCTCATGCTGTATCTTCAGATGGATGGAACGATTGGAGAGACCCTTCTAGAGACCAGTCTGTCGTTGATCCTAATTATTAATGTCTCCTCTTTTACTTTTATATTGCTGAATCTTTTCTGGACTATTGCGATGAAAAAACAAAAATAAAAAGCGACGATTGGTTAATGTGTTTTTTTTATTACAGGACAGCATTCTTTGGAGAGTACGAGTGTTTTGGACCTGGAGCAAACTTCACATTCAGAGCCTCGTATGGAAAGCAGCTGACTCAATACGAGGCAGCTCCCTACATGGATATTTCATACATTGATGGTAATCAATGGCTCTATCAGCAAAACATTTTGCCCAGCATTTCTAACAATGACAGGGAACGAAGAAAACATTTTATCCAGCTATTCTAACTATGACAAGGATGAAGAATTTACTCATGCATACTATTAATGCACTTGTAGTAGTTCGGATGCAAGCTTGTTCTTTGCCAGAGAAATAGAGGTCATTCAATATAGAATTGTGATGATTGATGAGCATATATCACATATGGGCAGGATATATTATTGGATTGCCCTACGACGTTCTCATATTTGGAAAAGAAATCACATAAGAACTTGCTAGTGAAGGAAAATGTCACTCTTGAGGAGTCATACCATGTTCGAGCCTGATATTGAGTTTGATGTTTTTTTTGTATTTGTAGGAGCATGAGTAAAATCTGATCATTTCATGGGGCGATATGAATATGTTGAAAAAAACATATATACTGGAAATAATAAGCAATGAACCGTAAACTGATCAGAGAAAGTACCGTTTATTCATAGTGCTGCTTAGTAGTCTCAAGGAATTGTTACTTTTGAAACTCTAAAACGGTGTAGAAATAATCGACATAGAATGCACGAAAATAAGAGAAACCAACAGACTGACCGAGCTGCTTAAATTCTTCTTCAGTCCTGTGCTTACCCTTAGCCCTATAAATTGTCATGACAAATATGTCACCTTCTAAGAGAGCTCGTGTCCTGTGACTATCATCTGAATCCTTAGGCAGCACCGGTTCACAAGCAATCAGTTTCCCTCCCACCGGAAGGGCCTTGTAACAGTTCTCCATAATCAGCTTGCATTCATTGTCTGTCCATGTCGTCAAAATCCACTGCCAAATTGACAAGTACATGGAGTATCAAAAAGAGTGAAAGACTATCTTGATCGGTTGTTCAGAAATAAGAAGATGATGCGTATAAAAACTGGCTGGTCAAAGAAATATAATAGGGGGAATCAATTCATATATACGACACTGGGTCCAAAATGGACCATAAAGGACTGGTCACATGTCCTATTTCTAATTGCAAGAGGATCAACCCATGGTTGCTGCTCTATTTGCAATTTACCAAAAAAACCCTACATTTTCATTCAATGAGCAAATGGCATTATCAAACATTTAAGCAGATGAAAGTGACTCAACGCACCTTCATGAAGATGGCATCACCATCCGGAATTGACTTGAACATGTCACCACCAACATTTGTAACACCTGCAAGGATGAATCACTTCCATTGGTGCAAAAGCAAAAATATGTAGCATCTCGCCCTATTAGCATTTTCAAACGTGTCATACATAACATGCTAGTAGCAGCTACAAAGCCAAGCTTGAAATGAGGTCTTAAGCTATCATTTACCCTAAACCATGTACGGTGGAAAAAGATCATTCCATAAAACCCATGTCTGAAGAGCTGTTTAGGTAAGAAAATGGTAAAATGACGAGACTTCATTGTTCAAGAAAAAGAAAAGGAGAGCATGCCAGGTTATCAAGAAAATGGATATGCCGCGTTACCAGGAATAATAGGTGCTTTAGCAACCACCTCAGGCAAATCAAAGTTGATCCCTTGACGTACACCAGGATGTTTTTTTAAGATCATCCTCAAACAATCCCCTGCACTCCCACCTACATCAACCAATCTTTCCACCCCTTTAAACCCATCATAGCCATCCAACATTGCTTCCATGAACGGGACAGATACACCTGACATTGCCTTCAGCATCAACTCATTCATTTCTGGCTGCTTCCCATAGTAATCATATGCAGGCTCACCATTAGCCTTCACGAATGGCTCTGTTGTGGGATCTAACACTGCCTCGTGCACCAATGGCCACGCTTTCATTAGCGCGTCCTATTTGTTCATATCGTCAAGAGATCATTTACATAGAAACATAGAAATTAGTATTTGCATATATAAGTAACATCTGCAACATTTTTTTTTATAAAAAAAATAGGGATGAATAACCAATCCATTTTACTCCCTCTGTTGGACAAATTATGAGCAAATTACAACAGCAAAGATGGAGTAAGATTTCTAAACCATCTAATTAATTAAGATCAATCTATATATTATTATTGAAATTATTTTCATAAGATTAGAACGTTAATGAATTGGATCATCAATTGATTTGAATGGTTTGGCGAAGTATAGTGCAAGACAAAGAGAAAGCTATGAAATGGAAAAACATATGACCTGGTGATGCTGGAGCACGTAAGGCGCGTAGGAGAGTCCTTCAGTATCAGTAACGAGGGTTTTACCGACTTCCGTGAGTGAATACTTCCTTTCGGAAGCAGAACCATCAAGAGGTGATGATTCGATGGTGAGGTGTTCCTCAAAGACACCGTAGCTAGTGAGCATGCGAAGGATGCGTTGCAAATTCTCAGGGTCAGATCCAGTAGAGGCAATACGTTGTAGGATCTGAGAGGCAGAAAGAGGAGCATTGGAGCCACCTTGCCAGATAGCATCGGCGACTTTTAGACGGACGATAGCGTTGAGAGACATAGGAACACTAATCATGTTGGCTAGCTCAAAGATCGCCAGTCTTGCACTCTTCCTCTTCTCTGCACTCTCCTCGTTTAATGCCATGGTTGGTTTGCCTGCTTTTTTTTCCCTTTACTTTTCTCTGATTCAATAAGAGGAGGAGGAGGAGCTCAGGCGAGGAAGTGGATCGCCTTCTGCCTGTAATTGGTCTCCTTATGAGTTATGACCAGTCCCTCGGTGGACTAACTGTTGATAAGGAAGATAATATTACTGTTCAAAGCCGAGGTAAAATCCAAAAAAAGAAAAAAGAAAAAAGAGGCTTCGCTGTTGTGGGGTCTTGTTGTTTTCCGTTTTTTTACTGACCCGCCTTTTGCTGCTGCACGTGAGCAACTGTGGGCCTAACACACTTGTAATTTTATATTTCTTTTAATTCTAAAAAAATTGCACTCCCATCGTTTTAGTTAGAAGCTAGATTTATCACCAAACACAAGTGTTATTCTTATCTATGTATCTTAAAATATCATGATTTTT
>Ga0307512_10003694_pt1 | contig 17403 bp, 8 predicted proteins | sample 14_EM_MG_FD_200267 | JGI IMG/M metagenome (GOLD analysis project Ga0307512, IMG submission 200267) | Populus trichocarpa ectomycorrhiza microbial communities from riparian zone in the Pacific Northwest, United States - 14_EM | ecosystem: Host-associated > Plants > Roots > Unclassified | place...
CACGAGGATATCAGTCCCATGCTCCCCACTCGGCATCTCGGGCATCCACTTACATCCTAGAAGTCGCCAGGCACGAGGATGTCAGTCCCATGCTCCGCACTCGGCATCTTGGGCATCCCGGGCATCCACTTACAGCCTAGAAGTCGCCAGATACAAGATTGATTAGCCCTCCAATTCAGTTTTGAACCTAAGGGGCTTGCAAACCATGGTAGTTATATATATCTTAGTTCCCACTTTAAGATGCTGTATACAAAATTAATCGATCGACCGTGATGTCGCCAGAATTTGCTCGCACGAAATGGAGAAGAAAGTGTTCAGGTAAACGAGCTCCCCCGCAAGTTGCATGGGTGGTCTAGGTGTGGCAAGATGTGATTGGTCAGTGTTTGTGCGTATCTTGGCAGGCATTTTACTACAGCTTGTGGCACTGGACGGTGATGTCAAACTATCCCCCCTCTTGTATCCTTCTCAAGTACTCTAGGGTGCGCTTGTGAACCAGCCGTGGCTGTCTTCGCAGGCTCAGTTTAAGGAGCGGGTTCGCGTGTGACGAAACTCTGGGGACGAGAGCATCTTCACGAAACGCCTTTTAAGCTCATAACTTAATCACAGATATGTTTGTAGAAATAACTTCAGATATTTTGCCTATGTAACAATCAAACCTTGATGACACATCCTGAGAGAAATAGTGTGACCTTCCAGGCCAAATAATAAAGTACTAGACTAACTACTTGAACGCAAACACTTAGTTTGTATGTATTGAAATTCACAAGCATCGGTGGCGGCTTCGTGGCCCCTACGGTGACGTGAATCTGCCGGGCCGTTCTCGAGCGGTGGCCAATTTGTGTTTTTGGAGTGGGCTGGATCCGGGAGTATGCAGTCGAGTGCAGCTGGCATCGGCCACAGCTGGGAACATGGCTTCGAGTGCACTTGGGGTATGGAATCAAGTTTACCTGAGAGCTTGGAGTCAAATGCTCTTGGGAGCTTGGAGTCGAGTTCGCATGTGTAACACTTGAGTACTAGTGTCAGTCTAGCGCATTTGTGAGTGTACAGTCGAATACAATTACGAGTCGAATACGGCTGGGAGTACAACGTAATGGAATTATATATCTATCGCGTACTTCAGTATGTAATGTGTATGTGGGACCCCACCACCATATCAAGTTGCATAGTGGCACCTTCACTCAATACATCTCAACCAACGCTAATATTGAGTGATTGGTTGTGGGTAACAGTATTTTTGGTGTCTTTGTACAGTCCACTCCACGAATATTAGAGTTATCGTAAATTGGAGACCTGGAAGTGAAAGAGGGCCTGTTTATGCATACTTTGATACAGAACACTTTGTGATCGGACTAAAACTCGTGGACTTAATTGGGAGGACGTTTCTGGGTTTGATTTTAGGGTGTATTTTGCCGCATCCAGCCACAGTATGTAGAGAATGCTTCGAGCGCACAAGCCATTGTATTTGTTGTAATCATTCTGTATTCACCCGCTTGCGGGTATGACATACATCTTCCTACAATTCTCCGCTACTCCCCTTCCAACAAAGGAAAAATTCATGTTGTAGCCCCCCCTAAGCACAGAAACCATGTGTATATACATAAAGTTATGACATCGACCCAAATCATCTCTTGTGTTATAAGTACGTTGTGGCCGTAGGTTGTGGATTGTCTGACATCTAACATTTGAATGTTTGCGTGGGGCGTATCGGGCAGTTCATCAAGGAATTTTGCCCAGTGAAGCCTGATATTGAGAGGAGAAATGCCGACGAGCTCTGAACTGAGCCCTTTCCCCGTCGCCAAATGTCTCCAAATCCTTTTCAGGACAATTGTGAGGCTACATAGATATTTCGTTTTCAAGCTCACCCGGGGGGGCAGGGTGATAGATAGGATGGGAAGGGGATGGATGAGAAGATCGGGTTTGTTTGTTTTAATCATATTGCATTCAGCCGCTCGCGGCTATGGCATACTATCTTTCAACCCTCGCCAAACAATGAATCGAAATCCATTAAACATTATGGTTCCCCACCCCCTACCCCTCATCCCCTATGAGAAGATGGGGTGCGGGAGTGTAGTGTTTTAGCTGACGGCTCTGCAGCGTTGGTTTTGGGATGTAGTTGGTGCGGGCACAGTGTGGCAGCGGTGAACATCTAAGTGGCAACCACCACCACGTAAGTCTTGTCTGGCCATTTGGGGTTTGGGATTGGAAACATTCCGGTTGCGGTAGGAAGCTATAGGTATTTGCTAAATTAACACGGTTCTCTAGAGACCGCGGACTAAAAGAATGGACACTGTAGGGTTCGAACCTGCACCTAGTACCTGGTGTTTACAAACTACAACATATACTAAAGGATCAGTTGTTGTACGTCGTGTGCACCTGTTAAACGGCACTTATGCACGATAGAGTATTCTAAGAACTAACAGAATAAAACAACCTATCTAAGGTTTCTAGCCTAGCCTGCGACATTGGTGTTTATAGCATTGCTATGATAAGCGGTCAGTCTTGTTCTGTATGGCCCCGTGTTGGTGATGACCGCAGAGGCTGGCCGGTGACATCCACGGCCTTCCCTCAGTAATATCTGCTGCCTTCGGTCTCTGCCGCTGGCCTCCGGTGAGAGACTGAAAGTGGATTGGTAGTTTGCTGCTTTCACTCTGGTGCTCAAATGTAACTTGCGTTTCTGATCGAGACGTGCAGAGTATACTCGAATTCATGTGAATGGACTGGGCTATGACTTGGGGCTGTAGAGTAGCACCTCACAGTGCGTTAACGGGCAATCTTATGTATTATACCGAGCGCAATGCCTCGGACGTTACATACGCCGTATGGTTGGAATAACCAGCGTTTTTGTTAGTCACAGTAAGGCTGCATGAGGGTTACTTTATTCAAATCTCTTGTTGTCACATCTAACTTTCAACCGGAGCCATCTGAATGAGCAGCGGTCAAACATTGTAGGTAGTAGGAAACGACTTCAACTTTCATTTAGAGCTAAAATAGGGGGTGACACAACAGCTTGTTAATAAGAAAAGAGGAACTGAAAGAACATGATATGAACATCCTGTAAACATCCGGCAATTATCACCGTCGACTCCCCAAGTGAAACCTCTTTCAGAAACGCAACCTCCCTAGAAACCTCCGATACCCAGTCTCCACGCCCTGCGTTTCTTCAAATCCATTTAGCCACCCAGACTTTCGAGCCTGTTCTGCAGATGGCCGACTTCCCGCATCTTTCTTCATCAAACATTGTATAAATTCCATTCCAGAAATGCTGACGCCCTTCGCCTTTAGATGTTCTATAGGGAACTCTGCCGGTCCAAACGCATAGTTCCAAAGGCCTGGGCCTGTAAATGGTGTCCGGCTGGTTAGAATCTTATGCAAAACGCACCCGAGAGACCAGATGTCAACGGTATTTGTGTATTCGGGATGTCCGTGAATATAGACTTCTGGTGCCGTATACTCCATAGCCCCGCAGGATGTTCGAAGCGCCGTATCATTATTCTGCACACGTTTCGAAATTCCGAAGTCGCCAAGCTTGACCCGGATAGGCGAGAGTGAGGTTACAAATATATTCTGTATAGGTATTAATTGACGGTGATACTTGGACAGAACGATCAGTGCACAGATCTGCGAACTAACCTCTGGCCGCAAGTCACGGTGTGTGATCCCGAGACTGTGCATAATGATCAATCCTTCAAGCAATTGGATAGTGATGTTCTGAGTGTCGATTTCCGCCCAGGGACCCGTGAGGTGTTTTCCAAGGTCCCCATGCTGAACGTACTCCATCGCAATGGAAATAGAGTGCTCATCATCGAATGAATCAAAAAACCGGACGAAGTACTGAGGGTACTATCATGGGTAATAATTAGTGGAGTGGTAAGTGTCGACGAATGAGGTAGTACTTCTTTCAGAGCAGTGCAATTCAATATCTCCCGTGCCCACATTCCTGGAGAAAGACGTGGGTCATGTTTCGATATAACCTTCACCGCTCTCACTGCATGGGTTGAAACACATGTCTCGCGCCACACAATTCCAAATCCTCCTCGCCCAAGTTCTTTGCTGTCTCGCACCCACGTTTGTTTCGGCTGCGCACAGGGGCGTGGTCAGTCTCCGTAGTCAGCTCATTCGATATAATTATCCACTAACATCCTAAGGGTCGCCAGGCACGAAAGTCAGTCTTAATGCTTGCACTCCGCATCTCGCGCATTTCACTTACTAGCTAGAAGCCGCCAGTCATGAACGTCAATCATCATGCTCTGCACTCGATACCCCGGGCATCTCGGGCATCCACTTACTGACTAGAAGTCACCAGACACGAGGATATCAGTCTTCATGCTCTGCACTCAATATCTCGGTCATTCACTTACCGGCTAGAAAGTTGCCAGGCGTGAGAATATCAGCCATCGTGCTCTGCGTTCGACATCTTGGGTATCCACTTACACGCTAGAAGTCACCAGACACGAGCATATCAGCCCTCATGCTCTGTGATCGAAATCTTGGCCATTCACTTACAGGCTAGAAGTCACCAGGCACGGGCATGTCAGACTTCATGCTCTACACTCGATATCTCGGGCATCCACTTACACGCTAGATGTCGCCAGGCACTAAAGTCAATCTTCATGCTCTGCACTCGGTATCTCGGGCATCCACTTACATCCTAGATGTCGCCAGGCACCAAAGTCAATCCTCATGATCTGCATTCGGTATCTCGATATCTCGGTATCCACTTACGGACTAGAAATTGCCAGACACAAATGTCAGTCTTCATGCTCTGCACTCGATATCTCGGGCATCCACTTACAAGCTAGATGTCGCCAGGCATGAAAGTCAATCCTCATGATATGCACTCGGTATCTCGGGCATCCACTTACATCCTAAATGTCGCCAGGCACTAAAGTCAATCCTCATGATCTGCACTCAGTATCTCGGGCCCGGGCATCCACTTACATCCTAGATGTCGCCAGGCACTAAAGTCAATCTTCATGCTCTGCACTCAGTATCTCGGTTATCCACTTACATCCTAGATGTCGCCAGGCACCAAAGTCAATCCTCATGATCTGCATTCGGTATCTCGGTATCTCGGTATTCACTTACAGACTAGAAATTGCCAGACACAAACGTCAGTCTTCATGCTCTGCACTCGGTATCTCGGGCATCCACTTACACGCTAGATGTCGCCAGGCACTAAAGTCAATCCTCATGATCTGCACTTGATATCTCGGGCATCTACTTACAACCTAGAAGTCGCCAGGCACTAAAGTCAATCTTCATGATCTGCACTCGGTATCTCGGGCCCGGGCATCCACTTACATCCTAGATGTCGCCAGGCACTAAAGTCAATCCTCATGATCTGCACTCGGTACCTCGGGCATCCACTTACAGGCTAGAAGTCGCCAGGCACTAAAGTCAATCTTCATGATCTGCACTTGATATCTCGGGCATCTACTTACAAGCTAGAAGTCGCCAGGCACTAAAGTCAACCCTCATGATCTGCACTCGATATCTCGGTATCTCGGTATTCACTTACAGACTAGAAATTGCCAGACACAAACGTCAGTCTTTATGCTCTGCACTCGATATCTCGGGCATCTACTTACAAGCTAGAAGTCGCCAGGCACTAAAGTCAATCCTCATGATCTGCACTCGGTATCTCGGGCATCCACTTACACACTAGATGTCGCCAGGCACTAAAGTCAATCTTCATGCTCTGCACTCGGTATCTCGAGCATCCACTTACATCCTAGATGTCGCCAGGCACTAAAGTCAATCCTCATGATATGCACTCGGTATCTCGGGCATCCACTTACACGCTAGATGTCGCCAGGCACCAAAGTCAATCTTCATGATCTGCACTCAGTATCTCGGGCCCGGGCATCCACTTACATCCTAGATGTCGCCAGGCACTAAAGTCAATCCTCATGATCTGCACTCGGTATCTCGGGCATCCACTTACACGCTAGATGTCGCCAGGCACTAAAGTCAATCTTCATGCTCTGCACTCGATATCTCGGGCATCCACTTACACGCTAGATATCGCCAAGCACAAAAGTCAATCCTCATGATATGCACTCGATATCCCGGGCATCCACTCACCATCAGCTAGAAGTCGTCAGCCACAAGCGTCAGTCCTCATGCTCTGCACTTAGTATCTCGGACATCCACTTACAGCCTAGGAGTTGACGGACAGGAGCATGTCAATGCTCATGATCTGCGTTCGATATCTCGAGCATCTACTTACTGACTAGAAGTCGCCAAACGAACGTGTTAATCTGCATGGTTCAACATCTTAAACATTCACTTACGTATAAATTCTAGAAGTCGAGTTTGGTTAGCTATGACATAACTATTTAAACTTTGAATAGGAGATATGCCCTATCGGTTGTATCTATGTTCTATCTCAGTTTGCACTTCAAGAGGTTGATGGACAAAACTAATCGATCGACCGCAATCTTGCCAGTATTTGCTCTCACGAAATGGAGAAGGAAGTGCTCAATTGTTTGTATTACTAGCTTCCCCGCACGTTAGGATGTGGCAAGGAGTGATTGGCTAGTGTTGTAAGTAGTTTTCTTGGCGGGGCTGGTCAATTTATAATCAGCCATTTTTCAAGCTGTCAGGCAAGCGTTTTGAGGAATGACTTGTTCTCGTGCTTGGAGCTTTTATTAGCATGGTTGTTAAGTTTAGCTATGTATTGAGTTTATGGGGGAGGTAGGGCGCAGAGCGGGCTTTTTACGAGCGACGAAAAACTCTGGGAAGAGCAAAACCTTCAGGGAATGTCTCTTAAGCTACATAATGGCTCTCTTGATAATACCCTCCTACTGTACTTACTTAAGTAGTAAGTACCCCTGTAGATAACTTTGTAAAAATAACCCAAATATTTTGCTTTCTCGACCATGCAAACACTCGAACGAAGGATGGGAATACTACACTGAAACACCTGCCAATAAATATTAGACGGCGCTTACTAGTTATGGAATCAATGCAATGGCTTACCGTTCTAAGTAACTTAAACAGACCACACTCAAACTGAGATCTCTTCCAACTTCATCAAAACCTATTCTCGTCAACAGCTGAATCGTGATACCTGAAATCATGGTGGCTTACTTTCTCTATATACCGCAATCCTACTTGGATTTCATCCTCATCTAGGGATTCGATGCTTGCGTAGTCACTGGCTGGGCCATTCGTGCGGATATATCATGCCAGTGTCCGAGGAGAACGGAAAGTGGAATACCCTTAACCCATCAACTTTCAGTAAACTTTAGATACTTCGAGTAGATCAACAAATCCTTACGACGGAAAATTCACATCTCAACTTGCCCTCGCTTTTCACATGCTACACTATAACTCTGGGGGCGCCAAGAATGCACAGACCACCTGCTACCAAAAAATAGCTCTGATTCTATTCCCACTTCCACAAGTCTACGATCCTACTGGCGTTCCTGTATATGTATAAACTGCATACCGGCAACTTGAGACTTGAGTATGAAGGACCGCCTTCCTGATGGTACGTACAGTCCATCGCCGCAGCTTTCAAAGATCGCGCGAATTTCAGAAAGCACCCTAAAATTTCCCGGCCTTCCACCGCTTTCATAGCTTTCACCACTTTCCTGACACTAAGCTCAGATCTTTCTTAAAATTCGCTTATATTTCTGATCTATCTATTGACAGCACTTTGGTTCACTGGGAGTTGGCTGGAGACTGAGCCCAAGTGCACTTGGAGAAGGCGCACGGGCACACTTAAAGAAGGTGCACGGGTACTCTTGGAGATGGTACTCAGGCGCACTTGGAGACGGAGCGAGCTGGAAATGGAATTTAGGTGCACTTGGACTTGGAGGTGGTACTCGAGCGTACTTGGAGATAGTTCTCAGGTGCACTTGGAGATAGCAATTGGAGGCTGGCTAGATATGGTCGATCTGAGCTGGTGAGGGAGCATACTGGACTCATCGGGAACGGCTCTCAACTATTAAGATTCGGTTGGACGATTCCAGCTAGCGACTAGTCTGTGGGTCTATCTTTGCGGACTATTAGTAACTTGAGCACTGTCTCCAGCCCGCTCCCATTTGGGTCATCTTCCTAGTGCACTATACTCGAATGCATCTGTATGGGTTACCGTAGGAGTTATGTGTAGAACTACTGGATCGCAAAGTTAAATCTTGAGCATGTGGTGCGAAATCATGCCTACGGGAACGGCCAGGCTTCTTCAGTCCAAAACAACCCCAAAATGTGGCATTAGAGACTGTGGGCCTCGGCGAATCTAAGTGAGAATTCTCACTCTGAACGCTGGTGTTTAAGGCCGCTTATTTTAAATCTATAGTTGAGGGAACGGAAACTATTACAGGGTCATGAGATCTTATACGGCTGCGGTTTGCGTTCGGACCTTGTCATTTCACAATTGTACGGAACAGTGATCGTGATAATTTCGGGTGTGGGTATAGAGTATGGGAATTCACGTCTAGCTCGATGACGGTCTCAGAGGGTTGGTACTGACAGTTAAAGGCCTGGCTGTGATCTCATTGTTTGTTCTCACTATACTAAGAAACGTACGCTTCTGGAGTTCCATAGATACACTGGGGTTAGCCAAACAACACCGCTGTCGCATTTCTTGATTTCCTGCAAGCGATGTATTATTCTTGAAACATCTAGTCGAGCATTCTTCTAGTGCTAATTGACACAATTAATTGCGTTGTAACTTTGCTGAAGCGCGTAGAAGTAGGATCCATCTAAGCAGGAAGGAAAATTGAATATCCTTAACCCATAAACCTTCAGTAAACTTCAGATACTTCAGGCAGACCACAGATCCTTAGAACGGGAAGAATTCACATCTTAATCCGCCCTTGCTTTCGTCCCAACCTTCCTTCCCAAACTATACCGTAGTTGTAACTCTGGGGAGCGCCAGTAGTGTACTAACTACCCGCTACTTATAGCATCAACTTCCGCTGGTCTACGAGCATTTAACTCTACACTAACATTCCCGTATATATATGAACTGCATGTCGGTAACTTGGGTATAAAGGGCAGACTTCCTGCTGGTACATAGAGCTCATAACTGCTCTACACATACTAAGCATCCATATTGTACTTATGGCGACTCGGGGTTAGGGTCTGTTTCGACTTTTCGTCCCACTGATGTTGCCAGTTATTCGTGAGGTTCTCAAGTATTAGGCCGCTGAAAATACCCAACCCTCAAACAATAGGTGAATATGGGCGCTTACTTAAGAGAAACGAGTCTGCCTATACCCCAATATTCCTGCCCCTCACTTTATGTCCCCCGGTAAAGTTTAGGGCCCTATGTATTATCATTAAAGCTGTCGAGCAACATCTTACAGCGCGATTATGTGCAATCAATACACCAGCTAGCACTCATCCACCATTTCCCACCGAATGAACATGAAATCCCGCATCCCAGTACATTCTGTGAAAACCACGTAGACCTTCCAAATGGAACTTTCTCAATACCTAATCTGAACCCGCGCTCTCTACCTCTATGTAGTCCCAATCGGTTTCTACATCATCTTTATTCAGCCATTTATCCCTCCGAGCCTGTTCTGCAGTCAATCGAGATCCTGCATGTACCTTCATCAAACGATTGATGAATCTCGCACCGGATACACTAATACGCTTCGCCTTTAGATGCTGCAAAGGAAATTCGCTCAATCCATCTGCATAACGCCAAAATTCCGTGGTCGTAAATGGTGTCTGGCCGGTTAGGATCTTATGCACAACACATCCGAGAGACCAGATGTCAACAGCATTCGTGTACTTGGGAGGTTCACTGTCATTGGTGGGATAGACTTCTGGCGCCATGTATGCAGCAGTCCCGCAGTATGTTCGAAGCTCCGTATCATTATTCTGCACACGTTTGGAAATTCCGAAGTCGCCAAGCTTGACATGCAACGGAAGAAGCGATGCCACAAATATATTCTGCTCAGGTGTTAATTAGTGGCCATATTTCATTCGGTCTTTGGGGAATAATTCCCCCATGTAGAGCCTTGAGAACAAACCTCCGGTCGCAAATCGCGATGTGTAATCCCAAGACGGTGCATAATGATCAATCCCTCAAGCAGTTGGATGGTGATGATTTGAGTGTCTGGTTCCCCCCAAGGTTCCCTAAGTTGTTTCACAAGGTCGCCGTGCTGAATGAACTCCATAGCAATAGTGACGAAGTGCTCATCTTGGAATGATTCCAAAAACTGGACGAAGTACCGAGGGTACTACCATATGAACAATAAGTAGTGGGAATGATATACATCGATGAATGAGAAGATACCCCTTTCAAAGCTGTAAAAGTGGCTATCTCCTGTGTCCACCTTGTAGGAGTGAGACGTGGATGCTGTTTCGATATAACCTTCACCGCTCGAACCGAAGGGCTGCCCGCACATTCCTCGCGCCACACAATTCCAAATGCCCCTCGGCCGAGTTCATTGCTATCTCGCACCCACATTCTAGGTGGCGTACTTCCTAACTGCGTACAGGAGCGTGGTCGGTCTCATGTTCTGCACGTTCGATATAAGGCATCCACTTACAGGCTAGAAGTAGCAAGACACGAACATCAGTTCCCATGCTCTGCGCTCGGGTATCTCGGACATTAACTTACTCGCTAGAAGTCGTCAGACGTGAGCATGTCAGTCCGTATACTTTACACTCGATATCTTGGGCGCCAACTTACCCACTAGAAGTCGCTCGTATCAGTCCGTATGCTTTACACTCGACATTTCGGGCATCAACTTACAGGCTAGAAGTCGCCAGTCACAAACGTTAGTCGACATGCTTCGGACTCAATGTCTTGAGCATCAACTTACTTCCTAAAAATTGCCAGTCACGGACATCAGTCTTCATACTCTACACTCGACATCTCGGGCATCAACTTACATCCTAAAAGTTGCCAGTCACAAACATGTCTATCTTAATGCTCTGCACTCGATAGCTTGGGCATCCACTTACCGGCTAGAAGTTCCAGACACGAGCACGTCAGTCCTCATGTTCTCACTTGACATCTCGGGCATCCACTTACCTCCTGGAAATCGCCAATCACGCACGTCAGTTGACATGCTCAACGCTCAGGCATCGGGTATCCACTTACAACCTAGAAGTCACCAATCGCAGATGTGTCAATTCATATGTTCTGCACTCAATATCTCCGGCGTATCGGGCATTAGGCATCCACTTACAGCCTAGAAGTCGCCAATCATGAACGTGTCAATTCATATGTTCTGCACTCAATATCTCCAGCGTATCGGACATCCACTTACTAACTAGAAACCGCCAGTTACGAACATTAGTCAGTATGCTCCCACTTGACATCTCGGACACTCACTTACGGCCTAAAAATCGCCAGACACGAGCTTGTCAGTGTTCATTCACTACGCTCGATATTTCAAACACCCACTTACTCGCTAGAAGTCGCCAGTCGCCAGTCGCAAACGTCAGTCCTTGTGCCCCGCACCCGACATTCGCGGACATTCACTTACATCCTAAAGTCGCCAGTTAGTGTCACGCCAAGCATGTATCTGGGGGCATCTGCAAACCATGATCAGTTGTATATCAGTTCTCAATTCAAGACGCTGGTGGGAACTAATCAATCGACCGCGATATTGTCGGGGTATTTGCTCTCACGAAATGGAGAAGAGAGTGGTCAGATCAACTAGCTTCCCCACAAGGCTGCGCATGGTCTGGGTGTGGCAGGAGTGACTTGGCGGGCATTTACTGTATTGTAGGGTAGTACCAGATAGTAATCCATACCTTCTTGTACAGTCGCGGTAAAAGTGATGAGACGCACAATTCAACGAGTAACCCCATCAAGTCAACTACACCCTTAAGAAAGCCGCAAGAGCTTGGAAATCACAAGGTAATGCTTAAGAGATTGATCTTGGATCTTAAGCCCATCACGACTTGGATAAGTTGTTGTGTCTGTAGATTTTGTGGTGGTTGTGGTGGTTGTAGTTTTCGCGTATCTCGTCGCTTTTTTACCGCCACTGTACCGTTCATTGTACCATAGAAAAGTACTTTATGTGCGCTCGCGATCGCAAGCTTATTTTAATAAGCAAGCTCACGAGCGACGAGAAACTCTAAGACAACATTTTCTGGGAATGCCTCTTAAGCTCCAAATACTTAACTTTTAACTCTCTTAATAACAGTATAAGTATGCAAAAACAACTCCAGATGTTTTATACATGTATCAAAATTCCGAAGTTACACCCTGTTTCGGGTTGTCTGCCATCCTTCCAGGCAAAGCGATACCACACTAACCACTGTAACTACCTCGTATGGGTGTATTGTGTGAACAAGTGCCACGCTGCCAGACATACTAGACTATCATTCTACTCTTTAGAGTGTACTGGCACGCTTGTTAGCCACGGAACTATTGCAACAGGCTTCGGCTAGTGTTTACTGTTCTTAACTAGCAGACAGTACTTATACTGAGATTTCCTCTAATTTCAGCAGAACCTATACTCGTCAATAGCAGAACCGGAATATACGAGTACGCGCTTACTTTCTCTATATACCGGACTCCTACCAGGATTCCATCCTCATCCAGAAACTCGCTTTCATGGCCAAAGTCGTTATCTCCTCCATCCAGGCACTTCAGGCATGAAACCACAGCTTCTGTATACTTTGACCCCATCTTATTTGGCAGTCTTTGTTTTGCCATATGGACTAGCTGTCCCTTGAGAATATATGCTTTCTCTCTTTGCCGTGTGGTTGGGGGGTATTTGGAGATATCCAAAATCGGAGCAAGTGTGAAGCTTCCATTCTCTGCGTCTGGAAGAACGAAAGAGTCCCATAAACCGATCTCCAGGAGGCAAACTCCAAGACTGTAGATATCATGCTGCATCCTATATAACTCCTCGGGAAATAGCCCCTGTCGGGCGGGATGCCGATAGAGATCTTTCTCCCATTCCGAATCCCCGGTCAGATATGTATTCCCATCCTCCGGCCGGAATTTCTCAAAGCCCACAAGAAATGGCACACCCAAAGTCGAACCGTCTTTTTCAGTTTGAAACACAATTATCGTTTCGGGCCGAATATTTTTGTGGACGAAATTGGCGGTGTGAACAAACAGTACTGACCTGGCTAGCTGTGTGGCAAGCTGAAAGCAATCACCAAGTGGATATGGACGTCCAGTAATCAAGAGTTCCCGAAGGCTCTGGGGCGTGTGGAGGGAGTCCGGAATGCTGAAAACGAACTGGAATCGCTCGATTTTGCTAGGGGGATTGCAAATTTTAATAACCCCATGACAAGCAAGGATACCGAACTTCATAGGCTCCACCGCTGAGAGGATACGCGCAAGGTTTCGTACATTTTTTGTCACTGCGGCCAAGTTCTCGAACGGGTCGGGGATGAGATTATCGATGAAAACAGTATATCCGGTCTGGCACTCCTTTGCGAGTTCGCCGGAAGAGTAAAGGACTGGTATTCTCCCTTCCAGTAATTCGAATTCCTTCATAAAAATTGGCGCGCACTTTTCCTCTCTCTTTTCGCCAGACCCACACTCGATGGCGTTCCTTAGGCCCCTCAGTGTTGATACTGATCCACTCTGACTGGCATTCTGGTCGGTTAATTGACGATCGACCGCGGGGTTCCGGACGAGGGCAAGTAGGAACCACGATGTCTCCAGCATGCTGTGCCACTCCTTTAAGTCTGCAAGTACCCTATCGAGAGACTTTTTAACTCCCATAGCAAACTTCAATTTGTTCACGCCACCCTTTTTGCAGAGCACCCTGTCCAATGAGACCGTCTTTGGGTCTTCTTTACTACCAATCACACTATCGATAGCTACCGTTGCTTCTTGAAGTTTGACCTGGAGTCTTTGAAATAACGTATTGAGGTGAAGTTGAAGTTTCTCTTCTAAGAGCTGGAGATGCGATAGATTGCGTAGGACTTCCGCCTCCATCTCTATCATCCTCCAGTAGTGCTGAACGCGGATAATTGCTTCCCCGAGCTCGGTATCGGAATCTTTGTAGGTCTCGTACTTGGCAAGAACGTTTTGGCCGATCCTACATGCTTGATTAGCAGGCACGACAGTATTAACCCCACCCAGATTTTGGAGGTTTACTTGAGACATAAGTCCGCAGCAGTGGCTATGCTCAGTACTGTTCCAGGATCCATATTTATTAACTTTAGCGAAGGAGGCGCTGTTGCTTGGTGAGTTGATGAGGAGAATATTGTCGTACAATTAGCTCTGGGTAAGGCTTGGGGTAGAGGTACATTTGGAAAAACAAAGCTGCCGCATAACTAGTTGCCAAATCGGATCTTGACCGTCTCAGCTAGCCACAAGCAGAGTAGGTAATCGTCGTTGACATTTCGACTAAGTCACAGCAAAAGTCACCCTAGCGGAGAACTACGAGATAGACTGGATTATTATCTCTTTATCGTAGAGCGAGATATCCGCTCCTGAAACCGAGAGTTTGCGAACTATGAATACCCCGCGACCTACTCATAGTTCTGCTGTTCATAAGGAGTGTTATACCCGGTACGTGCCTTTAGAGTAGCAACAGCTAGTTAAAGCTGCAATTGTATGGAATGGAGAAATGTATAAAACTGGGAAAGTACACTTCGGTGCGGGGAGAGGCAGAGTTACGTCCCTCCCGTTACTGCTCCATACATAAAATGGCTAGGTGGCATGTGCGTAAAGTAATTGATCTGATGGCACCGCAGCCCGGATACTGCAGCGGGTATACCACAAAATCAGATTACCCTCTCCCCCTTTCCCTCCTCCTACCTCAAAACTCCAAATATCGAATGTAATATACCTAATAATTATCACTAAAACTTCGTTAAAAAATTAATGCCATAGCTGGTATGCATGTCTCAAGTTGAGTTCTCTCACCACTTAAGCTTCTCCCTGCTCTGGTATGTAACTAGTTACTAAAGAGTATCCAGGCAGTTCTACCCTGACGAAGGCTCACAGATATGAAAATCGAGAGGTTTTGTACATTAAGAATGTTCCGCTATTTTGCCTTGAGACTTTGCGTGGGAGTCAGAGCAAGGAACTTTGAGCAGAAATCATGACCGCAATTTTGAGTTTTTGGTACACTGTAACTTACGTGTATACGTAGTTACTGTCAACATGTCCCAAAAATTCTACCACAGGCCAAGATCTTAAGTATGATATCTATCGTCAACCTGAAATATTTTGCTGCCTATAGTTAGTGCCATCTAGGATACTTTATCATGGAAGCACCATCTGGCTGGCGAATCAACACCACCTTTGTTGTTATGATCTCAGGCTGGCGCGACTGCGAATCCGATAACCACTCGGACTTCTATTCTGAGGGCTGGCGGGAAGGCTATCTATTGAAAGGCGGAGGTCTATCCAACTAACTTAGCTTGCCAAATGCCAGGCCTTTGCCCTGAAGCCACACCTTAATCCAACCTCCCACAACTAACCCCCGCTTCATGGATTAAGTGAGAACAAAGCAACGAAAGAAACTCCAAACCCGAGAAGAAAAATCAACTGCACAGGCTCCATCACTCAGTTAAGGTTATGCATACTCCACTCACTTTCTAAACGTCCGAGAGGAATTGTATTCAAAACCGATGACTTAAAGAGTACTTCAGTTCAAGCTGGTGAAAAGTGAAAGACAGGTCATGGGGAAAAAGAGCTGTAGACGAATGTTGAGATAACGCAGGTCCACAGGTAGAAAGTGGCGCATGGCGTGAAAATGGTTGAATGAGAGAAGGTGAAATGTGAGGTGACGGCGGAGGAGAGAAGTGCTTTAACTCTCGAAGATATCGGTGAATCTATACGGAGGGATCCGGGTAGATGCGTGTGGATCGAATAGGATCGATGGAATATGTTCCGAATGACTGGTGAATATGCCCTACATGATAGATTGAGTAGCTTGAAAACGAAGTTAATTAAGTACGTACAAAAAATGACGAAAGTAGTCCAAAAGATCTCCGCAATAAATTTCAAGTATAGTAACAGGACACAACTACTTAAATTTGAAGCTTACGTCTATCTCAAATCTAGTTCGCCTCCAAGCTCAGTTTTTGTGAACATATTTACTAGTCGCCACTTCATCAATATCTTCCAACCTAGTGACAAGTCTCTAGTGATTACGAGATTACCTACGATTTGTTTTAGGTATGCTGTCGACATGGCGTCACTAGGTACCGATCGAGCCTCTAATCTTCGCCGTGAATGTTCTGTAGCAGATCAACTTTCTGCGCACCGAGTTCGAGCAAGGTCTCCAACACGTGATCTTGACAATATTCCATTGCTAAGAGCACGAGGTCGAAGTTCTGGATCTGGGCTTAGCAGCATGCGTACAATTTGATCATGGCCTGGTACTCATGCGGCTGTGTAGATGTATAGTACACTTGTAGTATAACATGAACATGCAAGCTTACTTTCCAAATGTCCAACGGAGATTCTTCGATAGGTCCTTGCGACTGTATAGCGGCTGAGTAACCTGTTACCCAACGCTTGTCAATTATTTATCAACTATAAATACGTACGTATATACTTTGTTATCCCAGACCACAATCTGAACTAGCTATACCACAGATATTATGAGGGCTACTTGGTCGTATGGCAGGATGAAGTTCCATTTGTCTGTAGAAGATTTATTGCTGATTGTGGTAACTTTATAAACGGTGCCAGGCTTCCCTTCTCCGAGATTGTCGCCAGTCGTGGGTTAGTTAAGGAAGTGGGAAAAGGAAACAGGGGATCCCATGGTAGCTTGGGCAAGAGCTGCCGGTGACGGTCGAAAGGGCTCATCTTGATAAATATACTCGGCGAGTTCGAGATAGCCATAACACAGCAAAGAGCAGTGCCTTCAGGACCTTCCTAGGCTCTGTCAACATCCATTGTCTGAATGCTCAAGGATCATCACAAAAAGATGGACGATAAGACTATCAAGAAAATTACATTCCTAAAACAGGTCGAGGGCTTTAAGGGTGCACTGATTCTTCTGGGACGATGAATGAGGAGCATGCGCAACACCGGACGGAATTGGGTAATTTTCTAACGCATTGAGGTTTATTGATGGCTTGAGTACGGTCGATACTGCAAGACTGCAAGATTGTTTTGAACAAAACTGATTGCAATACTTTTTGGCATCTCACCAATAGAAGATATCTGGGCGTTAGATTGGCGATTTACCTTCTGAACTACAGATATCTCCAGCGAAGAAGCATACTACCAAAATTTTACTCCCATCACACTCAATTCACGCCAAGCGTGCACAGACCACCTGGACACCCTCTAGCTCGCCTACCAATCCCTGCAACTGCTAAAAAATATCTCTAATCCCACCTCCCCATCAACATCACCGCGACCCACCACCACAACAATGTCAGCAATCGGCACCCTCGTCTTCTGCGCCGACTGCGGAAACCTCGTTGACCGTGCCCCAGGCTCCTCAAAGCTCGTCTGCGAAATGTGTCATGCCATCGTTACTGGTTGTT
>Ga0307512_10003696_pt1 | contig 17386 bp, 17 predicted proteins | sample 14_EM_MG_FD_200267 | JGI IMG/M metagenome (GOLD analysis project Ga0307512, IMG submission 200267) | Populus trichocarpa ectomycorrhiza microbial communities from riparian zone in the Pacific Northwest, United States - 14_EM | ecosystem: Host-associated > Plants > Roots > Unclassified | place...
TTCACATACCAAACACTATACTCTCTAATCAATATTTGTGGCCTTAAAGTGATGGTTCGCTTAAAAAATCGTCGATTTTTGATGGGGTAAGGCCGTTGCCACGCAGACCTATAATACCCGCCGGGTCGAAAACTGGAACCGTTGCTAACACTACGCGCAGGTAATTCCAGAGATAGCTACTAGTTGTAAGACAGGAGATGGACAGAATGAGCAATGGATTGTCAGTAGCCACATCAATCTGGCGACTTGGAATGATGCGTATAATTAGTAAAGAGAGAATTGCATTTTGCACGCAGGTAGAAGGAACGCGAGAAGAGATTTTCGCAGCCTCACCCATTGCATTGCAATCCCGATGCAAGCGCATACCCAATGAAACCATTCCGATGTATGGTCACAGTTGGCCACAAAGCCAGAGTGATCGTTTGAAATTGCAGACTCACAGAACGCAAAGAAACTGTGAAACAGCGATCGGAGAGCGATATACAACGTGACCCATCGCATTGACACAGGGCGTGAAGTAATCCGCTGCCAGGGTGTCTCTGACGGCTCTGCTGGAGCACGTCCACTCCGACTGAGCTATTCCGCCCGAACAGAATATTCTTTTGCTGATGAGGGAGCATGTCACTATCTTCTTCCCATATAAAGGCAGCCTATACTTTGATTATACATAGGAATGACCATATCGCTTTTGAACTTCCTGACTTACAAGACCAAAAATCATTGACGCTCCGTTGACACTCAATTTCAGACTGGGGCAGGGAGCGTGTGGCTCGCTCTTTTGCCTATGGAGCTGGCCAATACCGCATTTCGGAATGGTCGCAACCAATCGCCATACAGATTACCAATGATCCAAGACCTACAATCCTTGACGCTCTGTTGACGCTCATTTTGCCATGGGCGTATCCACCATATGATATCATTTAATTTAGCCTAATTTATCATTAATGGTGTTTTGGCAGCCTTTGTACCATCTTTATGTACTTTCTCCTTCATCACTACATTGTTCTTTAATAATACATATAAATATATCCTGAAAAATATACTTTAAAGTGTCCACTGATTGTAGCTAATAATACACACAAAAATCCCGTTCCATTCTATCAATGCTCATCTTCACTGTCAGGTTCGCTCAATAGGCTGCTGTCATCTGCAAACAGTTGCATTACCATGCAGCAGATAGTGTACTAACCAGTGGATGTTCCTTCATCAGTCCGCAAATCTGGATTGAAATCATTGTCACACTTGCGATCCTTGGCATATGCATCAAGATCGAAAAATTGAGCACTGGGAAGAGGAGAATGTATATACACATATCCCGGTGGCACACCTTCGATTTTGGATACATGAGCTCCCTCATTATCACTGAGTGGCCCAGGTGGCGTTCTGGGCGGATGTGGTGTCAGTTCTGGTGTCAGCTGTCTAAGTCACTCTGGTGGAGTTGCACCCATGCCTCTGCGCCTCCAGCGTGTTTGGGGATTTTGTGCTGCGCTATCTTGGCAAGGAAGGCAGCCGTCCGTTTGATTGTCCCGATGCATAGCTGGGTGTCTTTCCATTGCAGCCTCCACATTTTCATGCCCAGTAAACTACATTCCGTGCTTCTTCTGTTCTTGGACTTTGGCATGAGGTTTCTTGATTAGGAATTACGATTCCTCTATCGCGGCGAGCGAAAACCTTCCTTTGGCCATTTTGGCCATAATCAAAGCAAGGAGCATGTCAGATTGTGCTAGCTGTACCCAACCTCCTTGCCTTGCCATAGTTGCAGACATGTTGAAAACCTACGAGAAATTGGTTGCTGCTTCTACGTATCAGATTCAGCTATTCCCTCTACTATATACGCTTCTGTAGCATCATCCGAGGTGGTTAAAGGCTGTTTGGTCCACTCTCGGGGATTCTTATAACTGGATTTGTCTGCGAAAATCCCAGCGCGGATAACATCACAATGTTCAATTTCGCGGACTGTGCGGACAAATGCCTTCATCGACAATGGAGGTTTCCCATTACGGCCAGCTACAAATGGTCACGCAGCTCTGTACATGAACTAGCTGTAAGTATTATTATTAGTTGACGACCGTGTACTTGAATTCGGCTATACTCACATCATATCGTGTACTGCTTTGCATTATGGCTGCTTGCGGTTTCACAGACAATTTTCAACTGTGCATCCCAGGTCATATTTTTGGTGATTGCATTTGCGGGGTCATGGTGAGCTATGTGGTGCCTGCGTTGTAGTTGGGTCTCTGCAGGTGGCGTATTGGATGAAGCGCCCGTCGTTCTGCTTGTCTCTGTTCTACTCTCACCTTGCTGCGGTGTTTGCAGAGCGATGATTTACTGCAGTGGAAGTGAAGAGATGATGATAACGAAACAAAGTGGAAAGTCCTGAGCAAGAAGATAATACATAGAAGTGGGAAGTCCTGGGGAATATATAGTTAGCTTCAAGTCAAAATGGAATGCGTAACAGCCAACTTCCACATTCTACACAAGATGAATCCTGCTGCGAATAGCTGCTGGTTGCAAGGGTTTGCAACCGTCTTGCGATTTGCACTAAGTCGGTCCGATGTTGGGTGTTCGTTGAAAGGGAGAAATCACTGTGAACGACAGCCGAAATCTCGTGTTGGTGGGATATACATAGGTCATTGTTTGACGGAAGGGACATCTGCTGATGATTGTCTGAAGAAATCCCCGGGATCTTTCATGGAACAGACCCTAAACATCATAAAATGATGTACGGTTAGCATTGCTATTCCCAATTCAGTGACACGCAAAACGTAGATTTTGCTGTATTCAAGTCGATGAAGCGGACCAACCTCATCATCAAAGACGCAGCTTGCCTCCATGTGGTCCATATGTTGCAATGTCCAACATCTCGCCCATCAACAAAGTCAACACATATGACAATGGTCAATGCTCCGAAAAAGAACCTTTCACCATTACCGGCATGCAAATACGGCAAATCAACAAAGCGCTCCATGCGACGACATCAGCAACCAAATGAAAGCAAGAGCGGCTTGGATGAAGATAGGGTCAGAGCTCTTGGAGCCTTGCATGGCTTCCAATCCAAAATGATGCCTGTGGTGGGGAAACGACGAGAAACACATTTTTTGAGCAACAAGGAGAAGGAGAAATGGATCGAGGATTATGCGGAAAGAGAGACCGCTGTGGCAAGAAAGCGAGTTGAAGATGCACAGTCAGCAATTAAGCAGGAACAGGAAGAAATGAGAAATGCTGAAAAAGCGGGATTGACAACCACAAAGCCTGAAACAACATTTGAGGAGATGTTGAATGCCATTGGGGACAGTCTGAGTGATCATGCAAGTTCCGACGATGGGGAGGATGGGGAAGACGAGGATGATGATGAGGAAGATCCTGAGCTGGGCAAGCTTAGCGAAGATGATGAACCCGGCTGGGTGATGGGCCCAATCTCTAAAACAGTACAGCATCGCATGGAGCGTTTTCAGCAGAAGCCGATGAAGCTTGAGGAATTGATGCAACCAGGCTGGGGAGACATGGCCAACTACTTACGCTAGAGAGATAAGAAGTACGGAATGACCGAATTACAGGTTCTGGCTGTCGTTCAACCTCAAACGGAAAATGATGCAACCTGTTCTACACTGACAACATTTGGTGAGTCAATGGTGACTCTTGATAGTGTCCCCGGAAAATTGCTAATGCCACAAGTGACTTCTCGACCAGGGAGTGGTCATATGAGGCTAGGATCACAGAAACCCCAGACAGACGATGGCTATCCTTCTGTCCTGCCCACCCCAGTCCCCGATTGGTCCACGATTCAGATATCGAAGCATGTTGACCTGGGAAGCTTCAACCCCTGCATATAGCGTCCCAAGCTAATTACCATATAGATATTGGATTCCGACGAAGGCGTGGTGACCGCTCCTGCATCACTGGGGGAATGAATAGGCAAATTGACATTTGGGACGATGTATCAGTTCGAAAAGCAATAAGTGTTCCTATATGCGACATGTCAGATTTTAGTTGATTTCAGTGACCAAATTGTGAGACATGATAATTCATCTGTGCATGTGCAAGGGTCAGATAGGCCACACCAGTATACTAGAATGCAAATCACATTGACTAACCACTGATGAACGTAATATCGTCCTGCAGGTTACTGTTAGGTCAGACAATTAAAACTAAACTAAAGACGAAACTCACTAACAATATTTCAGTCGGTGATGTCATACGAGTCATAGATGGAGCGATCGAAGCGCAACAGGAACCCAGATAAATGACCACCACCATGCTGCATTCTATCATGCATCCAACTGCATAACTCTCTGCACAAACCTGGTGCACATGGTCGAGATTATGAAAATTGTGTATGGTAGGTCATGGACATTGTGGAGAATGAGCTGGATGAGGAATGGTGAGGAAGTCGGGCTAAATATATCAAAAACTAGTTTACCAATCGGCATGTGTTTAATTGCTGGCTGAAAGCGCTGGAATGTGATAGGCTAATGTCAGTTTTCACTCAGATAACGTGTCAAGTGGTGGATCAGAAATTGAAAGGCTTGGAAGCTTTTGGTTGCAAATGTTTATACATAGAAACGATTTATTGGCTGCCAATACCGACTGTATGCATTTTTGCATACAATTGTTGAGCATCCACTGGCTGTTAGAATGTCATTAAGTTGAGTGTCAACAGAGTGTCATCGATTTTTGGTCTTACATTTTGAGCAAACACACATCTGCATGGTCACTTCCTTGCAGGGTGATTGTATTGGCGGTTTTTATCGGTAAAAATGATAGTGAGACGCTCGTTGACCCATCCTGGAAATGAGCATCAACAATGCGTCAATGATATTTTGGCTTGTGAGTCTGATAATCAAAAAGTGACTTGCTCCCTGTGACACATAATCAATGTATTTGCTGCCTTTGAGGCCAAAAATGCTAGCCACATCATTGGTAATATCTCCTAAAAATGAGCATCAACAGAGCGTTAACAATTTTTGGTCTTGTATCTTGGATAATCAAAGGGCATTGCAACCCAGTCAACCCATAATCTGAGTATCGGCCGTTTCTATTGGCAACAATGCTACGGACGATATCGCTACCACCTGCTAAAAATGAGTGTCAACGGAGTGTAAACAATCTTTGGTCTTTCAAGATGGACACTCAAAGCGCTGTGGATAGGCGTTAACCCATGATCAATGTATCAGCCGCCTTTATGGGCAAAAATGCTTGGGACAATACAGCTACAACCTCCTAAAAATGAGCATCAACGGAGTGTTAATGATTTATGGTGTTGCATCTTCAACAGTCCAAGGGCTATAGAACGGTGTGATCCCATAATCAACTTATCGGCTGCCTTTATGGGCAAAAATGCTAGGGACGATATCGCTACCACCTCCTAACAATGAGCATCAACTCAGCGTCAACTCAGCATCAACAATGTTTGGTCTTGCATCATGGACACTCAAAGCGCTGTGCATCGGTGTTAACCCATAATCAATTTATTGGCTGCCATTATAGGCAAAAATGCTAATGATGATATTGCTACCACCTCCCAAAAATGATCGTCAACGAAGCGTCAATGACTTTTAGTCTTCCATCATGGGCACTCAATGCGCTGTGCATCAGCATTAACCCATAAGCAATGCATCAGCCGCCTCTATGGGCAAAAATGCTAGTGAAGCTATTACTGCCACCTACTAAAAATGAGTGTCAACCAAGCATCAACGATTTTTGGTCTTGCATCTTAGACAATCTAAGGGCTTTGGAACATCGTTATCCCATAATCAACTTATCCACTGCCTTTATGGGGAAAAATGCTAGTGATGATATCGCATCCGCCTCCTACAATTCAGCGCCCATGGAGTGTCAACAATTGTTGCGGGGGCTCAATAAGCTACACAGCAATGAACTGCATTGCATTGTTCCTGAATCGAGTCTTACGCGGTCAGTCTTTTCAATATGTCATTCTAAACAACTTCACAAATATTCATGCAATGTCTCACAGATCTGACAATTTTTTGCTTGTAGCTCTAGTTAATATATAAGAACCCACATTCTACTGTACTATAATGTAACTTTTGGCAGTCTCTCCGGTCTGATTATGCAGCTATCAAATTCCGTACACGATGTCGGATTCAAAATCTTAAAATACCTCATCACTAGAGGTTTTATCTCTTCCCAAAATAAATGTGTCTTTATTCAGGATTTGAGCGACCTCACTTTGCAAATCATCTTCAATGCTTGGTGGGCTTCAATGAATGTGGGCTCAAAACGTCTTATTGCTTGGAATAATTCTAGACATGCTCCTTTGTGGCGATTTTATTTGCACTGCGGAATTGAGGACAGCGGCAGCCCTGGAATTATATGTATTGTTTGTCATCAAGTTCTTCGCCATCCATCAGGACATGGGATCAGCTCAATGGGGAAACACTTGGTAGCAAAAGCTCACATCGCAAAGTTAAATGAATTAAGAGTCGGAAGTTACTGAATTGACAAGTTCAACGGTCGGTAAAACAGCTTTGGCCATCCTGAGGAGACAAGGAAGTCGAGGAATTACAATAGTAAGTTACCAAAGGAAATTCATATTGCACATTCAGGTTTGATCTATATTAACTGAATTGACAGACAAAATGCTCCAAACTGGCAGCGAAGGACTATGAAACTTCTGAATTTCACCAAGACACCTGGAATTGTTACCTCATGTTTGGATTAGTTTCGGCTCATATGCCATGAAACGCTATATAAAATGTCGAGCTGCGATGGTCTGATACATCATTACAATGTGACCTGGTGCTCCCGTCTGCCACCACCCTTAGCAACATTTGCTGGAGCGAATACTCATTGACTGTGGATGCAATTATGAACCAATTGCCGTCACCAAATGAAGTTAGTTTAGCTTTCAACGGGTGGACATCAACAAACAAAGTAGCCATAATGTCAGTAATCGCTAACTACATGGACAGAAATTGGGCATTGCAAGAAGTACCACTTGCTTTCGATGAGGTTGATCGCCTATTTTTCTTCTTCTTTGAATGCTAATTGAGGATGATAAGCCAAGGGCCGACATACTGGAGCAAGGCTACCCATACATTTGAAGGATTTTCTTGATTGTATTGAGCTTACTAATGGCCATTTGATCGGAAGTACGACTGACAATGCTTCCTCAAATTACTCGATGACTCGTGATCTGCAATCAACCCTTGAGTCCTCCGGAATCGAGTGGCCTTCATCGAGAAACCACATACCATGCATGGCGCATGTCATACAGCTGGCTTTAGGTGCATTCATGAGCAGTCTGGGTGTAAAAGGCCGCACCAAGTTGTGGGAAGCCCATGAGTGCGATCAGCAATATGCAGAGAATGAAAGCATAGACGTTGGGAAGAGTCAAAGACTTCGAAAAGAATGCAATGCTAGAATCAAAAAGTTGTCGGCCATGAGACCAGGTTTGGCAATGATAAATGAGAAAGTACGTTTTTCAAGATATTTTCAAAGTCCTGAAACTGACCTTCATATAGTGGAAAATGCTTCCAGGATTGATTACACTGACACCTGGTCGTCGAAACGAGTTCATTGACTGTCAAAACGCCAAAGTCCACATCGCGGTTCTACCTATTATGGATGTCAAGACACGTTGCAATTTGACACTGGAGTTGCTTGAGCAAGCCCACCGATTATGAGGATTCACCCACAAGTGGCTCCAACATCCTAAATACAGTGATTCCCAGCCACTCTTCACAATACTGGATGAATGGACCATTGTCAAGTACCTCAGGGAAGTTTGGAGGGCATTTAGATACTAGACCCTCTGGATGTCGAAGAGGCATACGGTCACATTGCATCATGGAATCACTCTCTACAATGTCATGTTCGTTCATATGGATGGCGTTATGTGAGCTTTGGCTACGAAGCAGACTCCATGGCAGGAAGACTTGTACTTCGCTGTGAAGTTAGCGCAACAGAAGCTGTCCAAATATTATGCCAAAGTCACTCCAATGACAGGTATGCTTCTCATTTCAGCACATATCCTCGATCCTTTCTGCAAGTTGCGATCATTTAGGAAGTGGGAGAAGGGAATGTATATTCATCCTGAGGACGAGACTTCATATACCACCCAATAACAAGAGGCATCTCTGATGTATGTGGAGAATGAATACTGCGCCAGACATGGACGTGTGCCAGTCATTGAACCCGAAACCATACCGAACAACAATGTTTTCCCCTATCCACCAGCTTCAGGATCTGGTCAATTTTCCTTTGATCCATATGATTTGTCCAGTGATGATGAAGAATACTTAACGCCTAACAATGTGGCTGAAACAACACCCAGATGAAGTAATCGCACTGCACACTTATTGACAGCCACCAGGCTCTATTTGAATTCACTGCCTGAATCACCAAAGATCTGGGCGCAAGTTAATCCAAATCTCAATGATAACCACTCCGACCCAATGGAGATTAGCAGTACATATTGGTTTCTAGATATCACCGACTGGTGGCGACAAGAAGAGGAAACACACTGCGAGTATGCCAATCTCACCAATGTCGCATGCGACATTGTCTCTATCATACCACACCGTGTCGGAGTGGAGGCCAGTTTTTCCCTTGGGCAAGATGTTGTCGGCCGGAGGCAGTCAAAAACCACTGGCGAGACCCTTCGCGAAACAGTCGTTGTAAGGCAGTTTTCCCAAGCCAATAATGGGTTATTGGCAGGCAATGACCCAGCGTTAAATACGACACACACAGAAAACAAATCGGAAATGAAGAATGAGGTAGAGGAAAGAACATTGCACAGAATGGCAAAGGTCCACAACTTGTTGGAGATGTGGCAGGGCAGCCAAAACCTACGTGCTACACAGACGGAATCTCGCACTCAGAACAAGCAGAGGACAGCCATAGGAAACATTTCGGATACAGAAGAGATCATCAAAGCATTCTGGTCACTCTTGGAACATGATGGTGCAACTGCATTGAAATTGTTTGAAAGATCACCTTTGCCACCAGCTATGTCTGCAAAGGTCCTCCCTGGAGGACGACATGAAATATTAAGTATGCGCCAAATAAGGAGAATTGACCGTCATCCAGTCGAAAGTGATGAGGATAGCACACGAGATAGCATTTCGGACACTTAAAATTGGCTACACCGCAATGACCACTTGGATAATTCAAATGACTGCGAAGACGACAGTGCGGCAGACATGGAATCTGATATAGCGAGAGACGATGGCATCGATGATCCGGAAAGCCCAGAGCAGCAAGATGTGAGTGCCGCAACCAATGTTCCTGGATTCATTCGGCCTATATGGAAGTGAAAGTGGCAGGCTGAAAATGTGTCGGTGGCGGTGAATACATTGGAAACAAGGAGGATTCAGGGAATGAAGAAAAAGTAGGACAGAATGCGTCAATATGTTTCACCAGCTTCATTAAGTAGCTTGACCGAGAGTTTCATTTGGCGATATAGTATGGGCGAATGAAGAGCAGTCGCTTGTAAATATCGGTTCATAAACAGAGGTATAGCAGGCCCCACAACTCTTTTAGCAAGATATATCAATTTTGATAGTATGAGAGTGAACATTGTAAGATGATTACTGGGCTCGGCTTTGCCACATCGCCAAGTGTCAATCTGGTAGAAAGACAACTAATAACTTTAAAACATTATGAAAACAATCATCGATGGCAGCAGATGTTGAATGGACAATACATTAAAATGAGCATCAACAGATTGTCAACGATTTTTGGACTTGTAAGTATGGTAATTGAATGGTGATTTGGTCGCTGTTAAGCATAACCAATGTATTGGCAGCTTATATACGCAAAAGAGATATCAATATGGTCACTGCCCCATTCTGAGAATGAGCGGCAACGGAGCGCCAATGATTTTTGTTCTTGTAAGTATGGTAATTGAATAGTGATTTGGTCACTGTTAGGCACAACTGACCTATTGGCAGCTTTTATAGGCAAAAGGGAGAGCAACACTGTCACTGCCCCATTCTGAGAATGAGTGTCAATAGAGCCTCAATGATTTTTGGTCCTGTAAGTATCGCAATTGAATAGTGATTTGGTCCCTGTTAGCCAAAACCAACATATTGGCAGCTTTTATAGGCATAAGACTCAGCAACATGGTCACTGCCACATTGTGAGAATGAGCGTCAACAGAGCGTCAGCGATTTTAGGTCTTGTAAGTATGGTAATTGAATAGTGATTTGGTCCCTGTTAGGCATAACCAACATATTGGCAGCTTTTGTAGGCAAAAGAGACAGTTATGCGGTCACTGCCCCATTCTGAGAATGAGCGTCCATGGAGCGTCAATCATTTTCAGCTTTGCATCTTGGGTAATCTAAGTTCTGATTGGTTGCAGGCATCCATTGATGAGATATTGGCAGCCTTTAGGGGCAAAAACAGCAGTGACATGCTCCCTGCCGCATCTTCAAAATGAGTGTCAACGGAGAGTCAACAATTTTTGATTTTCCATATATGATAATCAAGGCATCGCGCGGAGATTCAAGCACATAGAAGAACTATCGACCGCCTTGATGGGAAAAACTATAATATATGAAAGGACAAACACTGATTCCAAAATAATTGATATTGCAACCTGCCAAAAATGCAAAAACATATTATTGGCTGTTGAATCCACGATTCTGATAAGCCACTATTTTCAAACTGCAAAATCAAGAGCCTTATATGAATCTATAGATGGACGCGCTGGGTGACCCACTTATAACCCACCTAATCGAGACAGGTTGCGAGATTTCCATCAAACCGTACCTGAGTTGCCGGTTAGGGTGTATTGACAACCCGGACTGCGAGTGTGGCGACAGTTCGGTTTGGACCTGGACCCAAAGTGACGGTCCCGAACTGTTGCTAACACTAACCTCAACCTGTGACGGGAGCTCCTCAAATCCCAACAGCACTGCTCGGTGTGGATTGTCGCTGTTCCATCCCTTTCCGCACTGCTGTCCCTCCCCCCCCCTTATCGGTGATCCTCAATCCCCATCGGTGCTCCTCTGGCTGGCTTGGTGCTCCTATATAACATTCCACACTACTGACCCGCCCACGTTTCGGCTCTCCTCTGCCAGTATGGGTGCTCCTCAAACCCCATCAGCACTCCGCAGCCTAGATTTGGCACTCTTCTTTTTTATTCCACGCCCCTCCAACATCTGCTGTGTACTTCTCTTTTTCACACAGCACTCCCCATCTGGCACTCCTCTTTTGCTGGTAGTTGCTCCCCTTTTCATCCGAATATATCATATTGCCTTTCAAACCCCCATTTGGATTCGCAGCTAGCTCACGTCTCATTGCACTTGTGTTAGATATTACAAATCATGCCAAATGACATTGGAATTCAATTTCAGCCACTTGCCAGGTACAAATAATCAGCAAAAACAAGGAGCACCTCCAGGTTCTTTGCGCCATTGATGAATGGTGCGTTCCTGCTTTTGTTGGCCCTGATGAGATGGAAGATGGAGTGGATGACATTGACACGATATTTGATTGCTATCATTTGATTGCTTAGTTGGGTTATTGTTTTGGTGTATCTGCGTTTAGGTTTGGATCAGTAGCCTTTTCCTTTGGTTCTTTGATGTAGCGAGGCAAAAAACACAATGTTGAAGAAGATAATAGCTAGTATGATTCAGAAGTGATGATAAACAATAATACGTGCATCATAATAACCTTTGAGGGAAATTGATTGCTTGTGTATACCCGGAGAGTCTCAGATAACGCTTGCAGTCCTCCAAATCAATACCCATAAGAACCCAGGCATCTCCCAGAGATTGTTTGTGATTGCCAGATTTGTTCAGCGACACTCCCAGGTGCACCCAAAGTTCTCTCCGGCGCTCTGACGTGTTCCCAAACTTATCACAATCACTCCCATGGTACTCCTGTACCAGTCATCAGAGATCCCAGTTACTCCCAAGGCCGGACAGAATGCTCTCCTAGGGTCTGATACTCTTCTGAAATTGATGCTTCTAAGTTTACACTCCACATCCTCTCAGACACTCCTGGGGGCTTCCAGTAACGGAAACACATTTTGCTGATGTAGGGTTCCATAACCACAACCCATTTGGTCTATCATATTCGTCTTTGTTAGTTACAAGATTCACTATATCATAATATGGCATGTATTATCTATCTGCGTCTCTCTATATATATACATACGGTCATTCTGGCTGCGGATGGTACATGACCGTAATTGGAGGAGCACTTCGAGAGCGCAATTGAGAGAACTTGGAGATGCCCTTGGAGGCCATTATTGCTACATAATCCATTACTAAGCACCTCCGCCATTCTGTTTTACAGCGCAGAGCCGAAAGGGGGTATATGGAGATACAGGGATAACGGAGATGGTTGGACTGAGTGACTGTTAGGGGTTCTCCCTTAATGGAGGTATTGGTGCTAGTCAACGTTGAGATCTACATAACGGGTTCTATAATACTGTATAGTATATAACACCCATCTCATAATGAAGTAGTAAGCTGCCATACATATGATTCTTAGCAGGTGATTACATGCCACCTGTCGATTTGACAGTGAGCCTCATTGCCGGCGGATTCATTGAAAGTTCATATAGTACATCAGCAAAATGTAATTTAGTCACAGGGAGCCTCCAGGAGTGTCTGAGATGATGTGGAGTGTAAACTTAGATGCGTCAATTTCAGGAGAGTGTCAGACTGTCAGAAGGCATTCCGGCCGGCCTTCGGAGTAACTGTGATCACTGATGACAGGTATTGGAGTACCATGGGGGTGATTGTGATATGTTTGAGATGAGCTGGGAGCGCTGACAACATGCATGGGAGCACCTAGGAGCGCCAGCGACAAACCTGGAAGCACCTCGAATCACGGAAAAGCGGTCTGGGAACAATGTCATCGTTGCGAACATTGCAGGTGCGCCTGGAAATCATAGCTACTACTTATTGTTCAACGATATTTAAAACTCATGTATTTAGTTTGTGTTCTCATCTATGTATCTATATAGCTACCCATCTACACACAGTATATCTGGACTGGCTGCAGGCGGAGCTTGAGAGCAATTTGAGGTGCCCCTGAAAATGATGATTGAGAGAACTCAGAGTTACACTCCGAGGCCGTGATCGAGTGAGTTGAGAGATGCACTTGGAGGTGGTAATCGAGCGTATTTGGAGATGCACTCCGAGGCTGTGATCGAGCGAGGTTAGTGATGCATTTTGGGGTGGTAATTGAGCGCAGTTAGAGATACACTTGCAGGCGGTAAGCAAGGGTATTTTGAGACACACTTGGAAGTGGTGATCGAGTGAACTTAGGGATGCGCTCCGAGATCATGATTGAGCCAGTTTAGAGATGCACTTGGAGGCGGTATTCGAGCAGATTTGGAGATCCACTCCGAGGCCGGGACCGAGCGAGTTTTCAGATCCACTTGGAGGCAGTAATCGAGCGTATGTAAAGATACACTTGCAGGCGGTAATTGGGTGAGTTTAGAGATGCAGTTGGAGGCCGTAATCAAGCGAGGTTGTAGATACACTTCGGTGGCTGTGAGGGAGCGAGATTGGACGAGTAATTGGAGCCGGTCGATGGACGGCGTGCCGGGTGGTAAGACTTCATTCATCAGATAGCAGACTCACAAACCTGGGAATGTGACAAGGTTACTGTACCTTTGAGCTCTCAGGGCGATATGACTGAGGGAGTTGATCGTGCAGGGAGGCACTCTGGAAGCTGAAGCTACATTCAGAGGTCAATTTGTAATCATGAGCATGACAGGAAGACAAACAATCTTTGGTATCCTGTACTTGGTGTATGCTGTACTTGGTGTATGCTGTACTTGGTGTATGCTGTACTTGGTGTATGCTGTACTTGGTGAATGCTGTACTTGGTGTATGCTTGTACTCGGTGTATGCATGTACTTGGTGTCAACTCCTGATCATGGCATGGAGAGATACAGAGGGATGACTTAACTTTGTGTTCTGCGATGATGGTAGAAGTTGAGGACGTGAAAGAGAGGGATGGGGTATGAAGATGTGAACGATGTGGAGGATACGAGCAAATATGAGAAATCAGGGGTACGACTTGCCTATTTGGGTTAGGAAGTATCGGTGTGATTACATGGCCGATCGGGACTCATACCTGCCGTATCGGTGATGGTAAATTGACTCTTACACCAAAGTCTCTTAAGTCCCAGTTTCATATGATGATTTCCCCCATCTCCTCTTATTTCTCTCCTTCTCGTCCTCAACTCTACCATCACCTAAGACCACGAAGTTAAGTCATCCCTCTCTATCGCTCCATGCGATGATCAAGAGTTAACACTGAGTACAGCATACACAGAGTACAGCTTACACTGAGCGCAGCATACACTGAGTGCAGCATACACCGAGTACTACATACACCAAGTACTGTATACCCTGAGTACTGCGTACACTGCGTACTGCATCATCCCAAGATTGAACCTCCCCCGCCCCAAGCCAGTCTCTCCACACTCGGGGGACCGTGATGTACTCAATTCTCTACATTCCCACAGTTACGAGTCAACCAATGAATAGAGTCTCAGCCTGCATCGCACATGCCTCCCGGTCCACCGCCTCCAGAGTCCCTGCCTCCAGATTGACCACCTTCAGATCAATTACCTCCAGATCAACCGCCTCCAAGTACTCCTCCAATCTTGATCAATCATGGCCGCCAGGTGCATCTCTGAGTTCACTGGATCTCGGCCTCTGTGCATTTCTAAACTCGCTCGATCACGGCATCTGATTGCATCTCCGAGTTCACTCGATCTCGGCCTCCAGGGGCATTGCTCAGCTCACTCGATCTCGGCCTTGAAGAACATCTCCAAACTCGCTCAATCCCGGCCTCCAAATGCATCTCTGAGTTCACTCGATCCCGGTCTCCAAGTGCATCTCCAATATTGCTGGATCCCAGCTTCCAAGTACATCTTCAAGGAGCAACAGCGGGTTTACGGTGATGCAGTGGTCACGGAGGTGGACAGAGTGACTTGGAGTATATATTCGGCAGACCCTGGAGTAGATAGACAACATCTCCTTTCCATCTCATCTTATCATACAATGAAACTACATACTCTGTCTTTCCCAACTTTTGGTCTCAGTTGCTCTGTCCAAAATTTTGTGGATCCATCCAATTGCGTGGATCCTCAACGCCGGGTAGTATCATAGCTTCTCACCCGATTCCTACGCTCCTTCATCCAGAACTGCTCTTTCGCATGGATTCTGTTTGGATGTCATGAGAGTGTGGCGGAGTGTTGATGGTGGGCTGTCGGCCTTCTAGCTCCATTGTTTCACCACAACGGCTTCCAATTGGTGCTCTCTAAGTTCTCTCAATGGATGTGACCAGGTGCTCCTCCGATTATGCTCAACTACCATTTGCGGCCAGATTGACTGTATGTATATATATAGAATGACTTAAATAATGCATGCCATGTTATGATGTAGTGAATCATGTGACTGTAACAAAGATGATATGCCTTGTGGTAATGTAAGAACCACTGCTGTGAGAATACGGCACCAAGTCTCCCGCTGTGCTGCGCAGCGGTCTCCAGCTTGAAGTCTCCCGCAGATCCGCGCTGAGGTCTCAGGAGCTCCAAAATTTGACTATCCTATCTGTCAAATCTCTTAGCATTCTGAGAATGCTCTTGCAGAGTCTGAGAGCATGTTGCTTAGCTCCAGGGGGGTCTGGGAGCATCTAGAAGTACTTAGAAACACTGGTGAGGTCGCCCGGAGTGTCTGGGAGCATTTCTTGTTGCTTCCAGACCGCTTTACATTTTGCTGATGGATGGTAAAACTGATTTGATAATGCAATAACCTTGACTAGTCGATAAGCCTTCAAGGCTTATAGAGATGCCAGTTATTTCTTACCACACTCATTCAAACTATGATAAGGGGACTAGACGCGGCAGTTGGAGGAATGTGACTGACGTGTCTGGCAGATGATAGCCAATATGCGATTAAGTGGGACCTGAAGCCAATCCCTTGTGGAGTGGAACAACTCGGGAACTCCCCGGCCAAAGAGACGAGTCTCGGCCATAGTATGGCGTGTCTGATTGCTGAAGACGTTGGGTAAAGTCAATAAGCCCTGATAAACCTCCGACTCCCTGGCAGGCAACAAACGAGTATGCTTAATCAGTATCAGTTCAATAATACTGGTGTGATACGTCTAGTCAAATGTCGACAAAGCAATGGTGGGTCGCCATGTATGCCTCTGACGCAGATATGCCAAATAGTCCATATGGAGAAGGTTGTGTCTTAATTTATGAAGCAATCTGTTTAAAGCCCTGCAAATAACCACGTCAGGTGACAGAGACGTTTTGACTATCCAAAACTAATGAGTTGCAAGTTATCTAAGTTGAAGTTACTGTTTGATTGAAATCGTATTATGGATAATGGCCCGAGAAGGGAGCATAACACTTTAAAACCAATCACCTATTTACATCATAACCTTTGGGCTACACGGTCCTGTATCAATGAGCCTGGCTCATAATAAAGAGTACTCTGAGATATGACAGATTGGATCATAGTCAAGGTTAAGACATAAACTTCGGTAGTCCAAGAAAGACTATAAAGGAATAACAAAGCTCTGGCTTTGGAAGGGTAGCCCCACAAGTATACACAATACCTACTTGCGAATGATGAAGCTGAAATATTATTAAGTGTTAGGGGTTCCCCCCTGATAGCGGTAATGATACATGTTTGACTGAAGCAAGTACACATGACTACCATACGGAATTGGATAACATTAGTCATGAAGCAAAACACCTTCTTGCGCATCAGCTCATGTCATCAGTCAGATGGTCCTTAGCAGGATTTCATCTGAGCCATATGTAATGATTTGATAAGAGCAGTCTTATCAAGCGGATTCGCAAGATGATGCAATTATGTCGCCATGACCGGGATGTGAAAAACCATCAGCGGTGCGCATGATTATTTGTTACACCTACTCAACCTTCGATAGCGGGACAACACATCATGACGATGGAAAGTCGGGTGTGCAGCATGCGTCATACAATGAGCGATTAAGAGGGATCGTCGCACCCCATTTCTAAGAGATAGGGAATAATGCGCGCACTCCCCGGATAATGGAAGTCCGTATCCTAAGCTTGTAGTGCGTGAGGGATTATTGGCATTGGCTGAAGATAAGAGGCCAGAAGCGACCCTGCTCAAGAGCTTTTGAGTTAGTATGCATCGCAACCCGAAGAGGGTGTCATAATCTACGTTGGCAGAGTATCGGTTGGTCGCCGACGTAAATCTCTGACGCAATGCCGAATAGCCAAATTGGTATGGTGAGGCATTAGTAACTTTAAGTTATTATTATATTGCGATAAAGCGCTGATCGTACTACGTGTCGTCAGACGTTCCAACTACTGAACGAACGATAAGCAAGATGTCTAAGTTGAAGTTATGAGTTGTCATAAGTTGCGTTTGATATCTTGCAGGATGAT
>Ga0307512_10003697_pt1 | contig 17383 bp, 19 predicted proteins | sample 14_EM_MG_FD_200267 | JGI IMG/M metagenome (GOLD analysis project Ga0307512, IMG submission 200267) | Populus trichocarpa ectomycorrhiza microbial communities from riparian zone in the Pacific Northwest, United States - 14_EM | ecosystem: Host-associated > Plants > Roots > Unclassified | place...
TGAAGCACTTCCGACAGTCCGGGTGTTTTGATGGATGCCCAACTTTTGTTGTGGTGGTGTAATATTACTTCCCCTTGCAAACGAAACGAACTCAGCCGACGAACCATGTCCGTCCGGTGATGTCGTCGTCGAACTTCTCCCGAGCGGTTTCTTTTGCTTACAAACCATTTATATCCTAAAGAATGCATCTATTCCGTACCGTCCTCGCGCTGGTAGGCCAGATAGACGTTCCTCGGGTGGGATCTGATGCACAGTAGTGCCAGTTGACATCGCATCCTGATCGCTCCAGAGATGCGCTTCGTGCAAACCCGCGGCCTCAACTCGCCTCAGGGAATAGAGAACCTCCATGGAAGCTCTATCTCGAACCTTCAGCACAGCACGAATGTGAATTCCCCATGACCGCCGACGAATGTATGATGAATTGGACTGTCCGCCCAACTGGTTTCCCCCTACAATGGCTACTAGAATAGCGTTGTTGGGATACCAGTTCGAAATGCCCATGTTTGTCCCCAGACCCGATCGCGCAATCCCCATTACGGTTCACCCCATCTCTTCCATTCTATCCCTGACATGCACACGTTTTGATTGACAAGGCTTTCAGACCGGCATCCAAGGTCGCTTTGTAAAGCCAGCTGAAGGCTGGACCCATGGGTGCCGTATACTGGAAACTTGGTGGCGGATAAGATCGGACTTAGGATTGGAAAGGAGCCGGGAAGCGAGAAATGATGGAAAAAGGAATTTTCTTTCCCACCAAACGGTAGGCAAGCATCGTTGCAACGATCTGGGGCTCTAGGCTAACGCCTCCGAGAGCGTATTTCGATGCTGCAAAAATTTGCAAGCTTCCATCTGTTCGCCCTCTCGAGATGGTGACACCAAGCCCCACTTCTTCGCATCTTTTCGAGGGTTGTATGGGAGTATTGGCGCACAGCCCAACCGACGACTACGTTTTGGGTTGGCGACTCGTTGCCCTCCCCCGCGGAGGCAAGTTGACTTGTTGTGGTCCGTTCCAGCAACATTCACCCGGAATTTGTAGGGTCGCCGTCACCGTTCGGTTGGAGATTTCCCTGGCACCTCCGTGCTCAAGTCTTCTTGGGTCTTTTGTGTAGTCCATGGGGACATGACCTACCCAAGGCAACTGTTACGATCCCTGACAAACATATGTCACCATTAATCGACGGGGTATTAGCTCGCTCGCGTGTTGCTTGGTACGCGCACGTGAGATGGTGCCTTTTTGTTTTCTTTTCTTGGATAAGATAGAGGGTAACAACTTGAAACGAACATCGCTTATTAGTCGTCGGAATACCTAACCTAATATTGGACCTACTATGGGGAATGGATTGTGATCGCGCGATGCTAGGGGAGACGGTTGAATGCGATGAACGCCCCGTACCGACCTCAGTTCCTGAGGCCTGTTGACCGAAACAGTCGGAATTGTAAATGGAGGGCTGAGCAAATGGCGAGAGATACCGCAGTACGAGATCATCAGGGGGAAATAACGGTCATTTTCGCGAGTTGGCGAACTCCAAGTTGCGCTCCGCACTCCAGACGTTATTGTCATTTGTCGTTGATCCATGGGCCGTCCCCATTCCACTGGAGGAACACATGGTGACGCCGTCTCCAAGGGCTCTCCAACGTCGCACATCTCGCCGTATTGTGTTGTCCGCTTGCATGCAGAGTTGCCGGTTTACAAGAGGGAAGAACCGTGCGCATCATCAACGATCGTGATGCCGAATTGTCCCACTGGCAGTTGCCAACTTTGAAAGCAGTATGATAGCGCAAAACACTACAGTCGAGTTCGCCCTGCCCCCATGGATGTGAGTCAAGACACCGGGCAATTGAGCGAGCTTTGCCGAAGGCACGCCCGGGCTCTGATCGCGCCCATCAATGCATCAACAACCGTCGAGTGAGGGGCGGGGGGGTAAAAAAATTTCCGGGCTCAGGCTGTTGACCGGGGGTTGAACACGAACGAACGTACCGCCCAGCTTGCAATTGGGCAAGCCAGCACGGACTCGAATGGGCCGTGGCACGGCCTCCACGAGTCAGAGTGACAACGGTGGTTACAGTAACTCAACCAGCCGTGCGAGGACGTGCAGGCCCTGATTCTTCCCACCTATGGTTTGATCAGGAACGGGGTGAGTTGTATTGTACGTACGCCCTGGATCTGAATACCGTCAATTGTGAATGACCGGGGCACCCCCTCCACTTGACATAACGCTGTGATACGGACGAAGGACGACAATGGGCCGTTTCCAACGCCCATCCAGCTGTTTTTGGCTTACGAATGGTGCACTCGGGTGCACTCGCTGCATTGCCAAGGCACGATCAATCACATTCCAACGAATTCACCTCCGTCCAATCCTTCCTTTTCCTTGTAAGCATTTGTCTCCGGACGAAAATGGGTGTTTTGTTCTCAGCAGGGTTTGTCGATTGGCGGAGATAAAATCCACATCTGGTTAAGCCCGGGCCCCGTCCGCCTCACCCCTGCCCCTCGCCATCTGCTGCCACAGTCCCACTCCACTACGGAAGGAAGGCAGCCGAACCCATTTATGAACATGTTCTGTTCTTGTTCGAGGTACATGTCACGTTTCGCCCTGATCCTCAGCCAACAGCTGGGCCATGATGGTTGGTGCCAACCAGGGGTTTAATGAAGAACACTAAAGCCATTTCCACCTTACGGGCCCCTTCAACTCCATAATAACTGACATACGTTTTCTGATCGCGCTTTGCCATGTTGGCAATACTGCTACACAACATCAACGTAATTCAAGCCCTCGTGATAGTTGAAGGGAAACCTTCCGTCGTCAACACGGCCCACCTCATGCCATGCGCTTCTTCCGGACAACTACTGGTTGGCTCGGAGGTCCCACATTTACACATTAGCACTCATCTCGGTTCTAAGATTTTGTAATAGGCTCCCTCATATGCGGTTAGAGGGCCCTTCGTTCTCCAACTTAACCGATTCGAGTCATATGCCCTTGCAACTCTTCCAGTAGTCCCTAACAATCTCTCTGTCGCACATGCCGTCAATATTTCCTCGGCATCACGGTGGTGCTGGCACCTGAATAACCCCCGGCTGGCCGTGCGGTTGGGACCATGACACCCGATGACGCGAGTCCTCGGCGCTCGCGCTTCGTCGTCAAATGAGTATACGCAACGCGCTCGTCCGGTGTGTGCGACAATATCTGACACTGGGATACCTCCGTTCTGTCTGTCATGCTCCATGGTCCTGTTATCGTGATCCGAAGAGTTATTAACGTAGAAAACTTGCGAGTCGCGGTAACCAGTGGGTCTGGTTTATGACATCTGCGCCATCCGGTCGTAGCGCCCGGTCTCATATCAATTAGCGAAGGTGCCATATCAATGCGAACAAACACCATCTGGTGAGGGTCGGAGCGTTCCATTCCATCATCAAGCTCATTAATGTCTTGGACAATCAATCCTCGACCTCGATGACGGGCGTTCGATTCATTTTCACGAGGGGTTTCACGGGTGGGAAGGTGTCAAGTCGTCGAGCCGTGCCGCAAAAGGGACAAGCGTCACGCTCTAGCAATCCTGATCGACCTCGTGAGTCGCTCTCAAAGTGGTTGCGGAGGCAGGGAAGCCGCGAAGTGTCGAAATCCTTTGTATAGGTGGCGACAACCGCCGACACGTCGTGTCGACGAAGCCACTACACCGCTGATCGACGAGGCCAAGTAGACAATCAGTGCAATAACGATATATCGGTGGCCCGTCGGGTGGTGTGGAGGGGTTTACGGCTGCGTCCTGAGGCAGCGGTGTAGAGGTTTGACATGTTTCATGTGCCCGTAGGCACTCCGTGGGCGCGCTTCACTGTGACGAAAGCGACGTGCCGCGGAGTGGGTTTGGTGCTTCGGTCCGATATCATGTCAGCTGTTGACTGATTGGCGATGGGGGAAAGCGCGGGGCCTGTCCGTTGTTGTTCTTATTCTGTTCCTCTTCTATTCCTTTGCTGAGGACAACTCGAAACAAGCAGGGACGCCGATAATCGTTTTCGTCGAGAGGGGATGATCAATTTGAAAATTTCATGCACTAAGTCGTGGCCTTTTTTCTCACCTTGAGTAAGTAACAAAGTGAACCGACCGGGGCTCGTTCTCCTATGTCCGGGAGTCAGAGACTCTCCGGTTGCTTGCAACGCCTGCCTACCAAAAGTGGAGGGGCGGTCATCGGGCTTTTCACTGGGAGAATCGGTCTCAGGTCTGGACGCGGACGCGGCTCGTCTTTACGCCCTTTCTAAATCCATGAGATAGTGATATTCTAGACTTTTCTCGCTCAGCCGGACAAGCTACGACATGTCATATCGCGATCTCCACCTGCTTCATTAGGGCCTTTCCCTCATCTGGGAGCCATTCAGGTGTCAAAGGATTCTCCCTACTAGGACACAAAGGAACAAGGCATTTCGAGATCATGATTTCTTTTCGTTTTTCTTCGACGATGACAGAACCCCAGGCCAGTCATGTGCATGTGCATGACATGACCACCTCTTTGGGCGGGGGCTTTCGGTTTGCCTAACAACGGGGTAGGCGAAGGAAGTGTGGTCTGTCATCGGGTATTGCCGTCGGCAATAAGATGACTCCCCGCTTCGCTTCAATTCCACACAGCAACATTGCATGAATGAATGATCATAAATGTGGGCTCGTGCCTGGAGTGAAGGAGAATACAAGTGGATTCGTGCGAGCTTGTCATGCTGCACTGTGTGCCAAAGGCCAGGCAAGTCAATGTAGGTGTCGTTGAACCGTGGAACCGGGAACACGGTCCTTGTGGCGTCGGGATAAATGGATTTAAATATAATTATAAGGCCAAGTTATAAATCTAAAAAAATATAATTGAAATGGATGATGATGATTGGGTCGCGTCAAATGATTGCGCTGTGGTACTTGACCTGCCGAAACAGTTTTGATGGACCCAACGATTTTTCTTTGCGATTGTCATTCTTACTTGCCACTGGCCTTTCCGATATTTCTCGTTCCTCTCTTCCCATTCTCTTCCCTTGTTCTCATCTTCATAATTCGTGTCTCGTAGCTTTCTTTACTTATCCTCTGTGTCCCAATCGATTAGTACCATATCTATACTTGCCAGAGTCGGCTCTTCCCAGTGAGTTCTCCCCCCTGATTTCATTCCCATCTTTTCAAGGCTCACCGTTTTCTTCTCCTATAGCCTCTTTGTTTATCACATCCTTTTCCCACACTACTCGTAAAACCGCCATATCTAACTTGGTCATCCAACTCGCAAATTATACGGAAAGATGGGCAATTGCATGTCGGTGGGAGCTATAGACGTGTCTGATGAGGACAGGCGTCGGCATCGAGAAGCTGAGAAGTCCCTAAAGGAGGTGCGCATTCGACATTCATGCCTCTGTTTGCTGCGCATATATGCATATCTTCCGGAGCACATACTAACGGCTATGTATTATCAGGCGAAGCAAAAGTTGGCCTCACAAGTCAAGGTACGCAGAGATCGTTTGCTGCTTTTAACATCACCACCAAACCGTATCGCAAGGTGCTGCTACTAGGGTCGGGAGATTCCGGGAAATCTACCATTCTCAAGGTGCGCAATTGATTGGGCGTTCATATTGTCGTTGTCGGACTGATATCCTTCAGCAAATGCGGCTTATTCATCGTGTTCCGTTCTCGTCGCAAGAGGTTGAATCCTTTAGGCAGCTCATCTTCAACAACCTTACGCATGGGCTCAAGTACGTTCTGGACTCAATGGAAGACATGCAGTTAGCCGTCTCCCCCGAACACAGTCAGCATATTGGGCTGATCGAAGGCGCCAACGACCTCCGCGATGGCGAAGTCTTTCCTCCGGATTATTATGAGCCCCTCAGCCAACTCTGGAACGATAAGGGCGTCCAACAGGCGTGGGAACGTGGGAACGAAGCTGCGCTACCGGAGAAGTAGGCTTCCATTTTTTTCTCATGCCTTTTGACTGCGGTAGCTTAACGATGCCCGTTTAAGCCTGTCGTATTTCTTTTCCGACCTAGATCGACTATTTCTACCAGACTACGTTCCCACAGAGCAGGACATTGTGCGCTGCCGTGCACGGACAATCGGCATTACCGAGACGGTGTTCCAACTCCGAGACCATGAGATGCTGATGGTAGACGTCGGTGGCCAAAAAAGTGAACGGCGGAAATGGATCCACTGTTTCCAGGATGTCACAAGTATACTGTTTTTGGTAAGCCTAAGCGGCTATGACCAATGTCTGGTCGAGGACAAGGACGCGGTGCGTGCCATTATGGACAGATTGAATGGCACTTATGGCCATCCAATAGAATCAAATGCAAGATGCCATGACAATTTGGGATTCAATATGTCACTCCCAATGGTTCAAATCGACGTCGATTGTGGGTCTCTGCGAAGTCTAACAATTTACTTGCGCTGAATATTTCCTCCAGATCCTCTTCTTGAACAAGGACGATCTTTTCCAAACGAAAATTCAACACTCTGACATAAAGACCTTCTTCCCGGTATATCCTCAGCCCCCAAGATTTTGTTCGTCACTGAGGTTCATCCGGTACAGGACTTCGATGGAGAGCCACAAGACGCAAATTCTGGCAGGGAATACTTCAAGAAACGCTTTGCAAGGCTCGCACAGAAAGCTGGCCGCTCAAAAGATCGTGAAATTTACATCCAGTTCGTGGCGTCCTTTTTGGTTGTGTCCGGTGGCGTTGAGACTTGGTTAGCATTACCACTGCGACAGATACCGCGTTATTGCGGGTAGTTATGGCAGCTGTTGAAGGTAAGACTTATTGCTTCTCACCGTCTCATCGTCGAATTGATTGATTTTTTTTACGTGATCTAATAGAGTGAGTCCCTCCCTTTTCCTCTTTTCCCTTTCCTTCTGGTCGCTTTGCATGGGTCCCATCCTCGAGTGTCCTTTTCAATGTGTATCTTACATCCCTTCCGCGCCGCAGTATGGTCCTTCGACAAAACCTTGAAGTCGCTGCTCTCATCTAATCATTCATTTAATACTGGGCTCGTCTCAGTTTTGCTTACGAGACTGGAACTTTTGTTCTGTCCCTTCCTTTTTGTTGTGACACCATCATCTTCTCCGATACTATCTCCCCCCATCTGTGACCTTGACCGCAATTGCTGTATGATTTCCCTGTCTGCATCGCTCCCTTTGCCACTTTGCTTTTCCTTTCCTTTTTTGGTTCTATTGTTCTGCCGTCTATCCAAGTTTTCTGATCTAAGCAATATCTATTCTCACTCCTACCGCGCGAAAACACGTCCTGTACCTCAATCTCAATGCTATTTCCGATCATGGTACGAATCAGCTCTATTATAAGCAAAAATGTGAGTACAAATCCCTGCGCCGCGCTACTAAACCCCGATGGGGCCATTTGATTTTAGCGCGCTCTGATCAGCGGCTGACATGCATCGTTACTCCTAGATCCGCGATATCATGCTATAACAAAGTCCTGTTTTGATATACTTTTCTGCACCCTTGTCCGCATCCTCCCAACCCCGATCACGCATTCTGTCACCTCTGCACGCTTTTATCGAGCTTGCTCGATTGTCATCCCCCATCGGCTGCATCATAGTTTCATCACAAGCTGCGTCTTTCCGTTTTTTGTTTGTCTCTCATCCTCGCGCCTTTTTATTACCTGTATATGTTTTTCAATCCTGCCACGCCATGGTGAACCATAGTTCCATCATCGTTGTTCGGATCCCATAGAGGGCCTGTATAACTTTCCTCGGAACGTCAGCACTTGGTATCTTTAGGAATCGACGTATCGTATACACCCACCTCTTTCCCCAGCTGTAATTCATTCAAGATTGATTGCTTGATCCACATTTTGATTGGCGCAAGTAATTTCAGTCACGTGTGCCAAACTTAATCAAGTGTCGATCATGAAATGAAATGAACGTTTCATGAACCCCCGACAACAAGCCTTATTTCTCAACCGTCGACGCGGGTAATAGACCCGACTCCTCCGATTGTGGACTAGCGCAAGGGTCAACTCGGTTCCATACCTATGCCTCATTGCTCCCCCGCGAAAATCCACAGGGCGTCACACTTTTCAGCTGTGCAGTAGGGGAAAAAAAAAAAAAACAAGAACGCCTGCTCGTCCCCACGTACGATATGGCACGCGCCGCAGAACGACTGTTTTGGGGATAAGGCATCGGGGAAGCCGGGGAGGGCAAGCCAACCAATCTGGCAGTCAGGCACCAGCCAAAACGTAATTTGGCACGCGCGCGCCGCGTCGCGATCAGAAACGGCTGCTATCTTAGCTTAACCTTTGCTGCCGGCGACCGCCGTATCCCCTGCCCCCATACCATATCCAGGCGGAACTAGCGTGGAGCTGAATGAATGAAGAGATGGTCCATCCAAGAAAAGGCAAGGTTGGCACTGTAGGGACTTGGGCACTACTGTCGAATGTGGGGGCGCGTCGCAGTTGCGGTGGGGTGCGGGGGCATTAGGACGCAAGGAACGCGACCAGTTTGCGCCTTAGTCGGGACAAGTAACGGGAGTGGGGCGGCCGTTGGGACGGGGGCCGCGGTGGTGGTTGGCATTCTGGAGTGAGTGGTTCACGTCAAAGACTCGAAACTCGCTGATGGACCGGACTCGACCTTACAGAGGCGGTGGTGAGGAGGATGGGTTGGTAGGTGAAGGAGGGTGATGGATGATGGATGGGGATGGATGGGGAAAGAGAGAAAGAAACGTTATGGAAACTGACGCCCGACACAAGCTCAATAACAGGATGGAAAAAAAATTCAAGGGTGCGTGCGTCCAATTCTCAATTGAACTCTGTGACATTCCAGGCCTTGGTACTCGGACGTTGTTAACGTTACGGAGTACATGAAAAGCTTACTGCACAGTACAGTATGATGTTGACACAGTACGGTATCATGGTGGTTATCATACGTGTACGGGTAGGGAATGGCGCGGAACAAGTCTGGTAGTTCGCTTCTAACCCCACCGACACAACCTCGCTAAACTCGATGTGAGCAAAGTATGCGGCGTCACGGGCCCTCGCGTAAAAAAAAAGGGTTACCGCACAGCGTACTGTACGACACCCCCTGGAGAACCCGAAATCCGAAAATTCCAAGGGGGGAAAAGGGGAGATGGCGCGGAGAATTGGTCGTCAACTTAGGTTCGTATGGCACACTAACGCGCAAAGTTGTCACCGGTCTGCGTGCGCCGCGCGCGCCACAGAGTACGGTACGGTAACTTGAAGTTAATACGTGAATGTGAACGTGTTTGAATTCAATTGCGAAAGTCACTTTTTTGAAAATTTGAAAAGCCAAGCACTCTATTCCATAGCAAGAACTTTCGCTGCTCCGCCGATGCAGCTGCCTTTTCTTTCTAGAACAACGTACTTCTCCTTTGCGGCGTCTTGTTTTTTCAAAAAAGTTGGACATTTTACTCCCCGACAGATCACGTACGTGACAGTGGCGGCAGTGTGGGCAGAATGCAGCGCTCAAGGGGGGGAGAGAGGAGTTGTGATTTCTAGCGGTTAGGGCTTATGGGGGATGGTAAGAAAAGAAGTGTGCGTAATGGTATGATATGTGAATGGTCTGGTGGTGTATGGTTTAAGTTACATGAGACGTGGACGTATTCTCTCTCTCCTTCACAGTTACTGTAATTGACGTGGGGCAGGCTGGTCAAGTCCCTGGCGTTCAGAGCGCCCATATCTTCACGGTGGCGTCGCGCCCGCCAGAAAGCAGGTAACGATCCATGTACCGCAGCTTCTCCACAGGTCCGGTGTGTCCATTCGTTGACAGCGTGGAATGTTGCATCGAAGTGCGGTTGTAAATCTGCGCACGCATGTCAGCAAACCCCCCAACGCCCCCGGAACTTTGTCGATCCCCGTCCTCTGTTGGCAACGAGCCAAAAAAAAAGCAACACTCACTTTGACGCCGTTCTCACCAGTGGCCGAGATCACCTTGCGACTGTCAAACTGAAGCGCCGTCACGCCATGATCGTACTTGATTGTCTCGAAAATCCCTCCAGTGCGGAGGTCCCAGATCTGTTGGGTTATTTTTTTAGGTTTTAATTAAATCTTTTTTGGGGGGAAGCAAGGTGATAAAGAATTAGGGTCAGCCAGTCCACGTACCCGTACGGATTTGTCCAAGCTTCCGCTGACGACATGGATTTCGTCGAACTGGAGACAAGTCACGGGACCGGTATGCCCGAGAAGAGTCCGATGGGCTTGACCAGTGCGCATGTCCCACATCCGCACCGCGCCGTCCCCACTCCCGCTCACGAGCGCGTACTCCCACGACTGCACGGCTCCGATAAAGTCCTGGTAGAGCTCCCAGCTTCCGTCCGCGTACGGGGGCGTCGGCACCGCGAACGTGCCCGCGACGGGAAATGCGGCCAGGTGCCCCGCGGGAACGGTGGTCGGCGGATGCGATATCGCCCAGAGGATGTCCATCGTCATCACGCATTGCCCCGTTGCGAGGTCCCATTGGCGTAAAGTTTTGTCGGACGCGCCCGTCACCTTTTTCTCATCAAAGGACGACCGGTTGTACCAAAGAATGAGGGACGTACGAGCGTGTCGTTCTCGAAATACAACGCCGTGACGGCTTTGCTGTGTCCTTCCAGCACCCGTACGCACGGCCCAGACGTGTCGTCTTTTGTAGCCCGACTTCTTGAGCGTGTGCCATTGGCCCCCCCGCGCGGACGATCCACTACCACACTGTCACCAGTACTTGTCCCAGTGCCATCGCCATCGTCCTCCGTCTCTTCGAGCACGTCGCTTAGGTCCCAGTCTGATGTCTCACCCTCGCCGCCAACACGGCGCAGGTCCCATAGGCGCACGGCGCCATCGGTTGCGCCGGTCGCGCAGAGATGCGCCTCCACTTGCAGTGCTTTGACAGTGCCCGTGTGTCCACGTAGGTGGCCAATCCCCTCGCCAGAGAGGAGATCCCAAACGCGTGGGTGAGCATCTTCCTGCGATGCTGTCACGAGCGTGCCGTAGGGCTCGGAAAAGTCTAGCGACGCTATTGGGGTGGAGCCACATTCGAGGGTCTGATCCGCTACTCAGTGTATGCAAAGCAGGGGTGAGGACGCGCAACACACCATGAAAGCAACCCCTGGTGGTAATTCGTCGTGTTCTGAGGGTAAAAATGCCGGACCTGGAAAGCGTGGTTGAATGTCACTAGGGAATTTAACCAGAGACGAGGTCTTCACCTCTTCTTCTCCGTGAACTGGCCATAAGCGATGCATGGACTGAACCAGAATGACTGCTTTGTGAGGTCTCCAGCTCCAACCTCTCCTGGACCATCAACACTGGGATAACTTATTTGCGTCAGATGCTGACGTCGACCCAGATCACTCACGTTCGTCATCGAGTTCGAGCTCGTCCTCCTGCAACTTGAGTAGATCGCCCTCTAGTTTAGTCCGGATTCCATCGAGCGCCTCGATCTTGGCCGTAATTTCGGCGATGTCGTTGTGCAGGAGACTCTACACCCCGTCCGCAGTTGCCGGCTAAATGAGCTACATAGAAGAAAGTGCGAGTGTAGGGCGGAAAAGCGCACCCTTCGTACATGGAGATTCCCCTTGTCCCGGGCAATCTCGCGAGTCTGGCGTTCCAGTTCTTCGCGCCCAAACACCTTGTTCGCGCTGAGACTTTCCCGTCCTCGCTTCTTGCGACCACGACGTCCCCGTTGTTCTCGCGTCACAACGACCATATCCTCCTCGCTCTCCGCCTCCTCTGCCATGAGACCTCGTGCGCCAAGCGAAAGGCGCTTGAGGCCAAGCCGCGGAGCATCGACATTGCGCGTTGCGCGGCGGCGCGCACGGGCGGTGTCTGCGCTCGGCACGGTCGCCTGAAAGCCACGCAGCAAGCTCGGCATGACCATCTCTTCGTCAGCCGGTGTGTCAGGCAGCGTCACGTCGAGGAGCTCGGATGCCGTCTCGACAACCTCGAGTTCGCGCGAAGTCGTGCGCCGCGCGCCAAGGCCGAGGCGGAGCGGCGTGCGGCCGATGGTGGCGAAATCTAGGGTGGGGCGCGTGTTAGGGGTTCCGATGGCACGCGGACGGACGGACACTGTCTGCGCGTGGGCCATCATCTTGGGAGTCATTATGACCGGAGCAACTTTGGTAGCGGAGATTAGTGGGCGTTTGGGGGTGTGAGTCATGAAGACGTGAGCAAGGGCGCAGGATCAGGGGCAAGCTGGAGAAAAAAGGACGTACGGTCTGCTAAGATCTTGCGCGAGTCCCGCTTACGGTGGTTGAAAGGCGCGAAGAGGCTGCGCGAGACGGCGTCTAGACGACTGGTGGACGCGGTACTAGGTTGAGAAGATGACGATGCGGGCTCTGTTCGGAAGTTATCATCTGGCGCAGTGCCCATGGGATATTTGCCTGAGTTACTCGTCGAAGACGAGGCAGGCATGGGTAGAGAGCAGTAGTGGATAGAGGACGAGAGAGGTTGGCAGGGTCGAGTCGACTGTGTTGGCTCTGTTGGGCCACTTTGGACGCGCTCTTGCTCTCGGCCCGCCAGGCCCGGGACTGGGCAAGGGCAACAACACGCAGGCGAAGCAAAGCAAATCGAGCGTGCTGCGTGCTTAAATTATGCAAGGTATCGTACAACTACATATCGTGACGGTGTCGCTAATCCTCTCGCGACCAACCAAAGTCCAGTATCATAGAAAAGCCATACGTCCGGAGATCGTACTTTCTCCGAAATAGAGGCATATCCACGCTTGGTGTAACTGGAGGCCCGTTGGAAGACTGCGGCCCAGCGGGAATCTGGCATGGATTACACTGGTTGTTGGAAACTGTGGAAGGTGAAGGTGGTGGGGACGTCGATAAGGCGGACGTAGGGGATGGTGGCTGGGATACCGAAAGCGATTCTCCGATGGGCCCTCTGCCATTGGTGTCTGGTGGATGGCCATTAGGTTCGTTCGATGAATCTGTCTGGCCTTCATTTGACGTTAGCTGCTCAACACGTGCGGCATCACGCTCGACTTCTTCCTTGAGTTGTTCGACGCTCGTATGCTCCCAACGCGCGATGTTAAACGGCTCGAATAGACGAGACGAGGATACATCGCACCAGCACCTGTCAGCGAGGCGTATGACCGCTGGCAGTGGTGCAGAAGGTGACGTCGAGAGGACTGCTGTGAGGGCCGTGGCAAAGGTTGTATTGATAGCCCAAGAACTGGACACGGATGAAGTGAGCGGGATGGGCTGCCAGTAGCAGGACGAGAGAAAGAGGGCTGTGAGGAGTATGATACAGTAGAAGCTGCAAGAAGTTAGATGACTTGGTGACGATGACCGTGTGGGACATACCAGGGCCGCGCATGGATGATCATGGAAATGAGGAAGAGAATGAGGAAATACGGTGGCGATGATGGTAAAGGGAGAATCAGAAGAGGGATAAACCAACGAGTGCACCTCATGAAAACAATTCAACACATAGAAAGAAGGTGGAAGCTGAGAAACTCACCACATTCTCGTCGTTTCCGTCGTTGGTGTTAGTGTTTGTTAGGTTAGTCAGTGTCGGCGGTGACGACGACGAATAATTAATAATATTAATAATTAAATATGGTCTCGGCATATCCCGATAATAAGATCAGATCAGGAGACTTTCCCCCGCGAGGCTCCTCACCCTTCGTCACCCTTTAATCACCCAACTTTGATCCATCTGCAAAAGATGTCGAGACATCCTGAGATTCTTTGGGCTCAGCGGAGCTCAGGAACCGATAAAGAAAAGGTTGGCACATGTCCCTCCAGTGTCTTTACGTGTATCTATTCACCTTGTTCTTCTCTAACTCCGTCTCAATTAGAATGTCCTATTTGTGACAGTCAACCTTCCAGATATCGTCGGATCATCTCTTCAATACGATCTCAAACCTACAGGACTCTCCTTCAAGGCACAGGCGGGGTATGCGATGGTACCTTCCGTTCCGACTGCCCGCACTCATTTCCTCATTTCATCACGTTCAGAACTGGAGAGCCCTCCACTTACGAGTTCAATATTGACTTCTACAAGGAAATAATACCAGAGGTACGTCGTCTATGGCACACCTCTCCTCGTGGTCTGAGATCCAGTGCCCTCCTTTTATAGGAATCTGGAAAGCGTCTTACATCACGCGCTCTCATCCTTAATCTTCGTAAAAATGATCTCGAAAGCGAATACTGGCCTCGCCTCACGAAGATAAAAAGCTCCTACATCAAGACCGACTTTAGCAAGTGGGTCGATGAGGATGAGCAGGAAGGTACCGGAACAGCCATTGATGAAGACCTCGATATGGGTGGCATGGGTGGTATGGGTGGCATGGGTGGCATGGGCGGCATGGGAGGCATGGGCGGCATGGGCGGCATGGGAGGCATGGGAGGCATGGGAGGCATGGGCGGCATGGGCGGCATGGATCTCGAGAAGGTGCGTCGCCTTTTGTCCCATTCCCTCTGGAATTGTGACGCTTAGTTGAATGTCAGATGATGGCGGACATGGGAGGCTCTGACAACCCGGAGGCAGAGGCAGCAGCAGCCGCAGCAGATGAGTCCGAGTCAGAATCGGATGACGAGGGCCCACCTCCGCTCGAGGAAGTTACGGCGTGAAGGAAAAGGAAACGTCGACATTATTATCTGTAGTCGTCCTGTCGATCAACCAAGAAACAGTGAAGAATATGCTGTACATTTTTTCTTGAGGGCCGACTCACTGAAACATTTGAACGGCGTGCCAATGTCCATACATTCTTTGGCTAGGTCGCCTAACACCTTTTAATTCGCAGATCTAGGTCAACTCGAATAATTATTTTCCAAGGTATTCCCTCTGCCTAATTTCTTCCACTCGCTAGCATGTGTCAACCAGCAGCATGGTTCTGGCAGAAGCTCGATTTGTCCCAGAGTGTCGTTAATCTCGACCACAACTTTGCCACCGACCCACCTTGCGGATACCCTAATGAGGGTTGCGTTAGCATTGCCTGGTAGCAATGATCGCAAGGTTCGATCTCGTACCTGGTGAGATCATCCACAATAAAATCTGGGGCTGCGCCGGATTCGACGATCTTGTCGCGTGTGTGCGAAGTGCAAACGGCGAGCGTGCGCGCACCTGCCGCGCGTCCTGCGATCAACCCCGACGGCGCGTCTTCCACCACGAGACCTGCCGCGTCGAGAGCGTGCTCAGCCGCGTGCCACTGATTTATCCTCCTCCCCCTTCTCTGCCACGCGGGACGTACAGTTCTTTGGGTCTACTCCGACACGTTCGGCGCCGGCGAGGTATGGGTCTGGCTGTGGCTTGCCACGCTTGACGTTGTTGGCAGTCACGTAGCCCACAGCGGGCTGCAGTATGCCTGTGCGTGAGAGTGCTTGCGAGGTGTAGACGTTCGTGGCTGGATAAGAGTTTTTAATTTTTTTCAAAGAGGGATTGGGGGACGTGCCAGACGTCACGATGGTCCACCCGCGCGCGGACGGCGAACTGCCCGCGTCGATCTGTGAGAGCAAGGCTTGCGCGCCTGGAAGCACGATCGGTCCGCCTTCGATGACAGCCTCCTCGAAGCGCGTGATGGCGGCCTTTTCTCATCGTTTGCATAAACCCACAAAAGCCGCGATGAGCAAGCAACCGGCGTGCGATATGAACTAACCCCTTCCCCCTCCTACTAAGTACCCATATGGGGAAGTGCAGGGAGGAGAGAATTGGGGAGTGGCGACGGGGCGAGACGGGACAAGATAAGACATACTTCGATCTGCTCGGGCGTCTCCAGCTTGCACCGCTCTCCAAGCGTTTCAGCCAACCGCCGACCGTGTCCTTCATGAGCAGCAGCGGCGCCATCGAATCCGTACTCTCGTCCGAACCGGTCCCACGCGGCTAGGACTCCCGGTGTAGAGTCGATGAGCGTTCTGAAAAGAGAGCGGTTTGGGGGATGATATCAGGACACGTCAGTCGAGATGCACCGCACCCATCCATGTCAAAGAGGACCTGCGAATGGATTATCGTGCTTCAGCTAAAGAAAGTTCTTCCTGTGACTTTGATCGGTCTCTGCACGCACCGCGTCGACGGTGATCGTATGGAGCATTCGACGGTATGTGGTGTGATGAGGTTTACTGAGCCCGGTCGATGTGTAAGTGCTTTTTATGACCCGGACATCAAAATTAAGTTTTTGGGAATAACCTACGGAGATCGCGTTTCTCCGGCTATACTGGCACTAGATGTGTTTAGGTCCTTTCGAAGGTGCACTGACAGTGGTCACCGGGGGATCTCTGAGTCTCCCTATATGAATAATACACTGCCGATGATGAAATTGCGATTGCGAATCGATTTCCGATTGAGCAGCGCCAGTACTCCTCAGTTTCTAGCTTTCCCTCACCCGAATCTCGAATGCTAGTGGGTGGGCTCTCCGTCTCTATGGAATGGCAAGCTAAGTTACCATCTTCTTCGTCAGTCGTTTAGCTCGCGCATTTGTTCGTTTTCTTCCGTGAATTCGGCAACATTTCGACGACCACACAATTGACACGTGACATCGGCTCGCTTCGCGCGCATCGCTTTGTTTTATTTTTGTCTCGAACACCTTGACCCTCGGTGAACTGGTGGGGTATTCCAACAGGATCTATTCCTGGCTCATCATCGATGCATGATCACTAGTACTGGACGACCTTCTTCTTGATGAAGAACACAACTGTGATGAAGGATGGATCAGAAGGACTCATGTCGGAACTTGGACCGTGGGTATAAAGCGGTGAAGCCTCGGCAGAAGGCCCGTCCACGGGGCCGCGGTGGTACAGTATTGCAACGCCACTGTGGAATGGAGCTTCGCCTGGGACAATGCCTTCCAAAACACCTTGAGTCACCAACTGTCGCGTTCTCGAGGCATACTTTCCGTCCCATATCGAGTACTTTTTGTTCTGTGGTGCGCCAGTGGTGCGTCCGCGTTATTTGCGGTGTTCTCTGCTCCAAAAATGGTGAAGGGTCACCGCATTTCAGTGTACTAGCGCTAATAGTATGTTCTATCCCCATTCTTGTTGTAGCGTCCTGGATATCGCCGAGAACCATCTCGCGATCATTGCAGACTCATGCCCTTCATCGCCGCTATCTATATAGTGTACCGCCCTAGAACGTATCGCCCCTGGCATGAAACTACGATAGAGTTACGCTTGCTGTAGGACCTTGGGAATCCACATGGATCGGAGCTTTGCCACAAGCTTGACACCTTCGTCATCAAGGACAAAAACAGTACCAGACATATTTATAGCACGGTCTTTGTCTCGCGCTTCTCCCTTGCCGTCCACACGTTCATTGTTCACCGCCGCTTCTTCCTCCGCTTTATAAAAGCTGTCGGGTACTCAGGTGCGGCCACCAACACGTTCCTTTTTTCCCCTTGGCCTGGTGCCAACTTTTCCTTCTGTATTATTTCTGAAGTGTATTATTAGTTCCAGCCGCAGCGTTTTTGATCTCGACATGCGTCTCCGAGTAATC
>Ga0307512_10003698_pt1 | contig 17383 bp, 15 predicted proteins | sample 14_EM_MG_FD_200267 | JGI IMG/M metagenome (GOLD analysis project Ga0307512, IMG submission 200267) | Populus trichocarpa ectomycorrhiza microbial communities from riparian zone in the Pacific Northwest, United States - 14_EM | ecosystem: Host-associated > Plants > Roots > Unclassified | place...
AACCTGAGCCGGTTGCCCGCATAGCTGAGCGCGGCAGGCCGGGCGTGGTCCGTCGGCAGTTCCAGCGGTACGAGTCCGGCGAGGCGCTCCTTCCAGTAGGCACGCTGCTCGTCCAGTGCGCCGCCCACCAGCCGATCCCGCTGCCAGCGTGCGTAGTCGGCGAACTGCAGCTCGAGCGGGCCGAGTTCGCCTCCCCCGTAGAGGGTGGAGAGTTCCTCGCACAGGACGGACATGGACCAGCCGTCGGCCACGATGTGGTGCACGACGAACAGCAGGACGTGTTCATCGGGACCCAGCCGCAGCAGGCCGTAGCGGACCAGTGGCCCCGTCTCCAGGTCGAACGGGCGCAGCAGCCAGGCGCGGGCGCGCTCGCTCGCCCCACTGCGGTCGGGGACGTCGACGGTCTCCAGGCTGACGGGGGAGGGCGGTTTCACGAACTGGCGGGGCACGTCCTCGACCCGGCCGAACGTCGTGCGCAGCACGGCATGCCGTTCGACCAGGGTGTTCAGTGCGAGCGTGAGCCGCTCCAGGTCGAGTGTGCCGCTGAGTTCGAAGGCCAGGGCGACGTTGTAGAAGGGCTGTTCGGGCGCGAGTTCGCTCAGGTACCACAGCCGCTGCTGGTCGAAGGAGAGCGGCAGTTCGCCGTGCTGCGAGAGGTCGCCCTCGTAGAACCGTCCGGGACCGTCGGTCTCGCCCTGTCCGGATCCGCCCGCCCCATCGCCCCGGGCCTCTTCCACCCGTTCGGCGAGCCGGGCCACGGTCGGACCGTCGAGCAGCACGGAGATCTGCAGGTCGACCCCGAACGCCTCGCGCACCCGGGCCATGACCTGTGCGGCCAGCAGCGAGTGGCCGCCGAGTTCGTAGAAGTCGTCGTCAAGTCCGACCCGTTCCACTCCGAGGACGTCGGCCCAGATGCCGGCGGCGGTCTCCTGGGTGGGGGTCCTGGCCTCGACGTGCTCGTCGGCGAGTCCGGCGCGGGCGCCGCTGGGCCGGGGCAGGGCCTGGCGGTCCACCTTGCCGCTGGCCGTCTTCGGCAGTTCGTCGAGGACGACCACCGCTGACGGCACCATGTAGTCGGGCAGCCGGTCCCGCAGGTCCGCCCTGAGCCGCCGGTCGGAGAAACCGCTGTCGGCGGGGACCACATGGGCGACGAGGCGCTTGTCACCGGGGGTGTCCTCACGCGCGGTGACGGCCGCCTCCCGCACGTCCGGGTGGGCCAGGACATGCGCCTCGACCTCGCCGAGCTCGACCCGGAAACCACGGATCTTCACCTGGTCGTCGGCGCGCCCGAGGAAGGTGACGGTCCCGTCCTCGGAACGGCTGCCGAAGTCCCCGGTGCGGTAGAGCCGGGCACCGGGTTCGCCGGAGATGGGATCAGGTACGAAGCGTTCCGCAGTCTGCGCCGGGCGGCCGATGTATCCATGGGCGATGCCCGCTCCCCCGATGTGGATTTCGCCACGCGCGCCGGGTTCTACGGGTCGCATCTGCTCGTCGAGCACATGGATGGCGGTCCCGGGCAGGGCCACGCCGATCGGCGGATAGTCGAGCACCGGGGGCTGCACCTCGCAGTTGGTGCAGATGACCGTGGCCTCCGTGGGGCCGTAGGCGCTGAAGAAGGCGCGGTCCTTCGCCCAGTGATCGGCGACCTCGGGCGGCACTGCCTCACCGCCGGAAATCAGCTGCCGCAGCCGCGGGAGTTCGGCCCGCGGCATGGACTGCAGGGCGGCGGAGAGCACGGCGGCCGTGGTGACCTCGTATTCCTCCAGTACGTGCAGCAGGTCGCTGCCCGAGCCGACGGCGCCGGGGGGCAGCAGGATCAGGGTTCCGCCGTTGCACAGGGCGAGACAGAAGTCGAAGACGCTGGCGTCGAACCGCACCGGGGCCAGCTGGAGTACCCGCTCACCGGGACCGTGCCGGTACAGAGTCCGTTGCGCCCGGGCGAGATTGACCACTGCGCGGTGCGGAACCATGACCCCCTTGGGGGTTCCCGTGGAACCGGACGTGTAGATCAGATAGATCGCGTTGCCTGCGGAGCCACCGGCAACGACGGGTGCCGCGGAACACCGCGCGATCTCGTCGGCGGCCTCGTCAACGTGGACGACGGTCCAGGGACCGTCGGCCCATGCGTCGGTCAGGCCGGACCGGCTCAGGACGAGGGCCACGTCCGCATCGGCGAGCATGAACCCCACGCGGTCCACCGGATCCGCCGGATCCAGCGGCAGGTAGGCACCGCCCGCCTTCATGACGGCGAGCAGCACCACCACCTGATCGATCCCCCGCTCCAAGCAGAGCCCGACCACGGTCTCCGGCCCGACTCCTCGCGCCTGTAGGAAGTGGGCCAGTCGATTGGCGCGTGCGTCGAGTTCGGCATAGTTGATCTGCTCTTTTCCGCAGACCACGGCAACCGATTCGGGAGCAGACCGCACCTGGTCGGAAATCAACTCATGGAGCAGGGACCGATCCGACATTCCTGTCAGCCCTCCTGAGCCGTGCTCGCGGCAACGGACTGACGCACGCTCAGCGGCCGTATGTCGGTCCAAACGCCCTCAATATGGGCAAGGCATTCAATCTTCGAACCACTGAATCCCTCATTGCGCCACCCGGTCGGCAATTCCTTTCCAGAAGGCCAGACCGAGTACTGCTCCTCGTGGTTCAGCACCACCGAGTATTCGTTTCCACCGATCATCCCGATACCTCATTCCACATGCCAGAGTAGGACCTGACCAGCGACAGCGGATGCTATTTATGGTGCATCCGGACCGTCAAGGTTCAGACTGGCGACCGGTGTTGGCCGGCGCCGACGAGTTCACCGCGCCGCAGCAGCTCGACCGCTTCCCTGTCGAGCACTCGCTGAATCCACTCGTCCAGCGGAGCTCCGGCCCTGGTCGCGGCTTCCTGCCAGCGCTGCATTTGCTCGGTCGGCGCTTTCAGTGTGACGGTCGCCGCGTCGACGCTCGGGATTGTTTCGCCGGACACCTTGCTTTCCTTGATATTCCGGCGCAGTTCGGTGACGGACCAACTCTGCTGTTCAGCACGGTCGAGCCACAGCTCCTGCTCCTCCTCGGCCAGGGCCGCCACTTCGGCGTGGTGCTGCATGCTCAGCGTGTCCCGTCGACGGGACACATCGAACTTCCGCGCCACCCAGGCATAGTTGCGCAGAGTCTTGTAGTGCAGCGAGCTCGCCTCTATTGCCCGCTTGTATCGATCCGGGTAGCGATTCTGTCCGTAGATGAGCCAGTCGCCCAGCCACCAGGAAGAGGCGTCCGCGATGGAGAATATTTCGAGTCCGACCGATATCCAGGCTTCCAGCGGAACGGCTCTTGGAAAGCTGAGACTGGTCCGCCTCTTCTGGACGGATACAGAAGCGGCACCGGGCCGACGTACGTTCATGGGAATCCCCCGTTCGGCGATGTGGGACAGAAACAAGACCTGTTCAGGTGGTGATCGACAGGACCGCCGGAGTCACCTTGCGGATGCCGAAGCGCTTGAGCTCTCTCACCAGCGCCTCCGCTTCGACACGGTCGTCCGCGAGCAGGCATCCCGGTTGGATACGCAGTCGTTCGATGGCGTCGGCGGGGACGCTCAGGGCGGGGTCGGCCACCTCGGCCACCTCGATTCCGGCGAGCGGAGCGGGGCCGCCGATCCACTCCGCCACGACGTCCGCGGCCGTCGGCAGACGATGCGGCACCGCGACGATGACCAGGACCTCGGCGAGCCCGCCCGGAGCGGCGAGGAACCGGGGAAGGTGGGCCACGACATCCTTGACCAGACCCTCCGCGTGGAGCGGCGGCACGCCCTCGGGGGCGTCCGCTCCGCCGGAGGCGCGTCCGGGCGCGTTGAAGACGACGTGGTCGACGGAGCCGAACTCCTCGAGCCCCGCCCGGAAGTCGCCCACTTCGAAGACCGCGTCGCGCCCGGCGAGGAGGGCGTTGGCGCGGGCATAGCCGACGGCCCGCGGATCGATGTCGACGCCCGCCACGGACTCGTACCGGTGCGCCTGATGAAGCGCCAGAACGCCGGACCCGGTGCCGATGTCCAGCAGCCGCCGCCCGCGCGCGGAGACATGCCGCATGAGGCGCAGGGTGCTGGCGTGGGGTGGCATCACGGGGTCGAAGGCACCCCCGGAGTTCTTGGCCATGGCCGGATATCCGTCGGACTCCGGACGGCACTCGAATAGCTGATCGGAGAGGTAATACGATGCGTCGAGCGGCGAGATGGAGACGCGGGACCGTAATGCACCGTCGATGTCCTGGACTATTTCCAGGGCTTCGAGTGCGAAGCGCAGGGCCGGTGAGAGCAGGCGCCGGTACAGGTCCGGAGGAACCTCGCCGTTCCTGATGAACAGTTCCGCCAGCACACCCGTCGGGGTGGCGGCCAGTTCGCCCGTCCGGTCTCTCGACCAGAGGGAATAGAGCGCGGAGTTGCGCAGCAGGTCGACATCGTCGGCGGCGCCGAGAAGAGAGGGAACGAAATCCGAGGAGAAGCCGTGCGCCTTGAGTTCATGACCCAGTTCACGAAGGGCGGACGTGAACTGCGGAGAAAGAGGTGTCGGTTCATCGGTCCAAGGAATCATGGGAGTCCACCCTGTGATGTGACTGAACGAACTGGCGGTCCACGTAGAGCAAGGGGCCGGATTCATGCGGCGTGAGATAAACATCCGTCACGAGGCCGATCAGCAGGAGATGCGTGGAGCGGTCCACGACTTCGTCGAGCTCGCACACGAAACCGGCCAGGCAGTCCGCGAGCAGTGGCGCACCCGCCTGCTTTTCGTACCACTCCCCATAGGTGAAGCGGGATTCCCCCCGCACTCCGGAGACGAGGCCGGCGAATGCCTCGGCAATGGGGCGTTGCAGGGCGGACAATACGTTGACGGCGAATACCGGGGCGGCATGGACGGCCGCCCCGAGGCGGGTGTTCTTGTTGATGCAGGCGACGAGGGTCGGTGGGTCCGCGGTGAGAGAGCAGACTGCGGTTGCCGTAAGACCGCACGGCTCGCCGCTTTCGGTGTTTCCGGTGATGACGCAGACCCCGCCGGCCAGACGTCTCATCCCCACGCGAAAGTCATCAGAAGACCGATGGATCACTTTGAACTCCCCCGTCACCCGCCCTTGAACCGACCTCGAACTTTGCTCGGACAGGCGATCGATTAGATCAACGCCGTGTCTGGCGTGTGAAGCGGCAAGCCGTCGATATCGACGCCTCGCCGCAGCGTTTCAAACACAACTGGCCGCACACCGTCTTGATCTGGACGGACAATGACCGATTTTCAGCACATGCAGGACCTTCTCCGGCCGCGGCGAGGAGTCGAGGACTCCCCCTCACCGCGGCCACACCCTCACACCAACTGGCAAGGCGCCCTTGACAATCGCGTTTTGTCAATCAAACATTGCCGCGTTCCCGCTCGCCGTCGACACCACAGCAAGGAAGGGGATCCCCCATGAACGCCTCTCCCCCCAACGCTCTGCGTTTCCCCCCTGTGTTACGCAAGGTCCTCCTGGTGACCGTGCTGGGCTCGGTCATGTCGTACCTCGACGCAACGGTCGTCAATGTGGCGCTGCGGTCCCTGTCCGACACCATGGACACGTCGCTGGCCACGATTCAGTGGCTGGTCACGGCCTATCTCCTCGGGCTGGCGGCCGTGATCCCGGCGAGCGGGTGGGCCGCGACGAGATTCGGCGCCAAGCGGGTGTACACGCTGTCCGTCGCGGCGTTCACGATCGCATCACTGGCCTGCGGACTCGCCCGGAATGTGGAGCAGTTGATCGCCTTCCGCGCGCTTCAGGGCGCCGCCGGCGGTCTCGCCCTGCCCGTGGCCACGATGATCATCGTGCGGGTCGCCGGACGCGAACGCATCGCCCGCGTGATGAGCGTCAGCGGCATCCCGACCCTGCTCGCCCCCGTCTTCGGACCGGTCCTGGGCGGTCTCCTGGTGGAACACGCGGGCTGGGAATGGATCTTCTACGTCAATGTGCCGATCGGGCTGCTGACCGTCGTCCTCGCCCAGCGGCTGGTGCCGGCCGATTCCGCGCAGGAGGCCGGACGGCTCGATGTCCCCGGCCTGATCACGATGTCCCTGGGTTTCGCGGCCGTCACCTACGGTCTCGCGGAGATCGGCACGGCGGGGGGCGCACTCTCCGCGCGGGTCCTCGTTGCGCTCGCGCTCGGCGTGGCGCTGATCGCGGTCTTCGTGTTCCACGCGATGCGCACCGACCGTCCCCTCGTCGATGTCCGGCTGTTCCGGAACAAGCTGTACTCGGCGGCCCAGTTGACCAACATCTGCCTCGGCTCCGCCGTCTTCGGATCCGTCATCCTGATGCCGCTCTACTTCCAGATCGTGCGCGGCGAGGACCCCGCCACCACGGGCCTCCTGCTGATCCCGCAGGGCATCGGGGCGGGCTTCGCGATGATGGTCAGCGCCAGGCTCACGGACAAGTTCGGCAGCGGACTCACAGCGTTCCTCGGCGGAGTCGTCAGCACGGCGGCCACCGTCCCCTTCCTCCTCATCGAGTCGGACACCCCCTACTGGTTCCTCGGTGTCGCCATGGTCGCCCGGGGCTTCGGCATCGGCGCTTGCGCCATTCCCGCGACCACCGCCGCGTACCGCGTCATCCCGCCGGCCAAGGTCAACGACGCGACGGTACAGATCGGCATCCTGCAACGCATCGGCGGATCCACAGGAACGGCACTGTTCGCGGTGGTCCTGCAGAACGAACTCGGCTCCGCGGCCGGCCCGACGGCCCAGGCCTCCGCCTTCGGCACCGCCTTCTGGTGGGTCCTCGCCACGGCGGTCCTCGCCACCGCCCCCACCCTGCTACTCATGGCCGCCGAACGCCGTGCGGCCGGTCCTGTCCCCGTCCCGGAGAACGTCTGACGCCGTCCGGACAGGGCAGTCCGCCCCGGCTCGGGCCCCCTTCATCGCCCACGTCGTGAACGCACCCCACGACGTGGGCGATGACGCGTCGGAGGGTTCGCCCTACGGCACACTCCTGGACCTGGGAACGGGCCGTTCGCTACGTTCACACGACGTCCGGCAGCCCTGTACCTCGGCCTCCCCAACTACGCGGCTGCCTGGGTCAGTTGCAGCGCTGTCCGCTCCTGGCCCTCCCATCCCGGCCTTCCGACTTCCCACGGTTGAGGTAGATGTGACGCAACGTGCTGTTGAGGCGGCCACGTCCCAGTCGTCCGCCCACGACGACCAACAGCCCGCGCCGGCCCGCCGCCGTGCGCTCGGCTACGGCCTGCTGGTCGTCCTGCCCCTGCTGGCCGCCGTCGTGATCCTGACCGCCCAGGGCTCGCCCCCGACCGGGTCGGGTGCCTCCGCCACCGACACCCACATGGCGGCAGCCCTGTTCTTCGCCCTCGCGGTGGTGGTGGCGACGGCCCGGCTGGTCGGGCTGCTCGCGGTACGGATCGGCCAGCCGCAGGTGATCGGCGAACTCATCGCGGGCATCGCGTTCGGCCCGACCGTGCTGGAGCGCTTCGCCCCGTCGGCCTGGGCATGGCTCTTCCCGAAGGAGGCCATCGCCGGCATCAACGCGCTGGCCCAACTGGGGCTGATCCTCTTCATGTTCGGCGTCGGACAGGAGGTCGTACGGACCAGCCGGGACCGGGCGCAGCGCGAAGCCCCCCTGATCGCCCTCACGTCTCTCGTGCTGCCGTTCGCCGCCGGAACCGCCATCGCGCTGCCGCTGTCCTCGCACTTCGCGGGCGCGGCGGGCAACCGCCTCACCTTCGCCCTCTTCCTCGGATGCGCGCTCAGCATCACCGCCTTCCCGGTTCTCGCGCGCATCCTCACTGACCTGGACCTTCTCGGCACCCGCACGGGACGGCTCAGCCTGTTCTCCGCCGCATTCGGCGACGGCGTCTGCTGGCTGCTGCTCACGGCGGTCCTGCTGCTGGCCCGGGGCGGCGCCATGTCCTCGCTGTGGCGGCCGCTGCTGCTGGCCCTGCTGACAGCCGCCGTCCTCCTGGGGCCGGTGCGCGCCGGGCTGGCCCGGTACGTGGGGCGCCGCGAGGGGCAAGCGGGCGGCGGGTTCGCACTGACGGTCGCGGTCGTCGGCATATCGGCCTCGGCGGGGGTCACCGCGCTCCTCGGCATCCACCAGCTGATCGGCGCCTTCCTGTTCGGGCTCGCCTGGCCGGCCCGAGCGCCGCGCGAGTCGTCCGTGGTCCCCTCCCTCGCCACCATGGCGCACCTGCTCCTGCCCTGCTTCTTCCTGGGCTTCGGGCTGTCGGTGGACCTGGGCGAACTGCCCTTCACTCTCAGGACGCTGGCCGTCACCGGAATGCTCCTGGCCGTCGCGGTCCTCACCAAGGTCTGCGGTGTCGCCCTGGCCGCCCGCTGCTGCGGAATGGACCGCAGAGAAGCGACGACCCTCGGCCTCCTGATGAACGCGCGCGGCCTCACGGAACTGGTGGTGCTCGGCATCGGTCACGAGGCAAAGCTCATCAACGGGGAGATGTTCGCCATCCTCACCGTGGTCGCCCTGGTGACGACCCTGATGACGGGACCGGGTGTACGGCTCCTCGACACGCTGGGCAAGCGGCGCGGGGAGCCGGCTCGATGACCGGGGCGCGTCGGATGGGCTTCCGGTGGTGCTTCTCAACCACCCACCGCTCGGGCCTCACGGCCACGATCCCCACCCCTCGGACACCATCCGCCTACACGTACGGAGTCGCTGCCCCCATGCCCCTCACGACCGCACGAGAACTCCCCACAGCCGGCTCCCGGGATCTGCTCGGGGGCGCGCTCGCCTTCAAACGTGACCAACTGGGCTTCCTGGCGCACAGCATCGGCCGCCACGGCGACCTCTTCCGGTTCCGGCCGCTCGGCATCCCCATGGTCCTGGCCAACCACCCCGACCACATCCAGCACATCCTGGTGGACGGAGAGCACCGGTACGACAAGGACGCGACCATCTTCAAGGTGGTCAGGCCCGTCCTCCGCGACGGCCTGATCGCCATCGCCGACAAGGAACGGTGGGGCCGCCAACGCCGCATGATGGCACCCCACTTCACCCCCCGTACGGTGGCCGGGTTCGCCGACAACATGACACACGAGACGGTGAGCATGCTGGAGCGCTGGGAACGGCGGCCGTCGTCCGGCGGGCTCCTGGACGTCACCGACGAGATAGGCCAGTTGGCGCTGCGGATCGTCAACCGGTCGCTGTTCAGCGCCGATGTGAGCGGGGCCGCCCAGGCGTTCGAGCGCGCCTTCGGCGCCGCCAACGACATACTCGGCTCCTTCTTCCGGTTTCCGTTCCCTCCGCTGAGCTGGCCCACGCCCCGGCGCCGTCGGCTGCGCCGCGCGGTCGACGACATGGACCGCTTCGTCTCCGGCGTCATCCGCGAACGGACCGACGCAGTCGGCGCCGGGCAGTCACAGGCGGCGACGCCCGACCTGCTGACGCTGCTGATGCACAGCACGGACGACGACGGAAGCGGCATGGATCCGGAGCAGCTGCACCATGAGGTGCTCAACCTCTGCATCGGCGCCTTCGAGACGACCACGAACACCCTCTCCTGGGCCTTCTACCTGCTGGCCCGGCACCCGCAGGTCGAGGAACGGCTACATGAGGAAGTGGACCGGGTGCTCGCGGGGCGCGTCCCGCAGTTCGAGGACCTGTCGCGGCTCGTGTACACCCGGATGGTCATCGACGAGACGCTGCGCATCTACTCCCCCGCGTACCAGACCATGCGGCACGCGCGCGAGGACGACGTCATCGGCGGCTACCGCATCCCGGCAGGCAGCAACGTCCTCATCAACAGCTATCTGCTGCACCGGCACCGGGAGTTCTGGCCGGATCCGGAGACCTTCGCCCCCGAGAACTTCACGCCCGAGCGCGTGGCCGCGCGTCCGAAGCACGCATACGTCCCTTTCGGCAGCGGCCGGCGCGTGTGCATCGGCAAGCATTTCGCGCTGACCGAACTCACGCTGGCCCTGGCCACGGTGGCCCGCGGCCACCGGCTGCTACTGCCGGAGGGCGCACCGGCCGTGGCGCCGCAGCCACTGATCACGCTGCACCCGCGGGGCGGAATCCACCTCCGTCTCGCACACCGCTGACGCCCCCACCCATGGAGCTGCCTTGATCGACATACCCTGCCCGTTCCCCTTCTCGGTCAGTCCGCACGCACAACAGGCCCGCGAGCATCTGGCGGACTGGACCCGGGACCACGGCCTGCTCCGCAGCGCCCAGGCCCGGGAGCGCTTCGAGCGGGCCGACTTCGGCTGGTTCGCGGCACTCGTCCATCCGACGGCCGACGCCGAGGCACTCGACCTGATGGCGGAGTGGTTCGCCTGGCTCTTCCTGGTCGACGACCAGCTGGACGACGGTTCCTTCGGCCGCTCCCCGGAGCGCATGGCACAGGCGGTCGCGCTGATGCGGGACATCCTGGACTGCGATGCCGCATACCCGGAGGACGCGCCAATGCCTCCCATCGCCTCCGCGCTCAGGGACCTGTGGCGCCGCACGGCCCGCAGGGCGTCGCCGGCATGGCGCGACAGGTTCACCTGCCATCTGGAGCAGTGCCTGACCACGGCCACGGTCTGGGAGGCGGAGAACCGGGTGCGTGGATCCGTACCGTCTGAGGAGTCCTACATCGCCAACCGGCGTCATACCGGCGCCATTTACGTGTGCATGGACCTGATCGAGATCGTCGAGGATGTCGAGGTTCCCGCCGAGAACCACCGCACGCCCGCGTTCCGGACCGCCTTGGACGCAGCCTGCGACGTCGTGTGCTGGGTCAACGACGTCTACTCCTTCGCGAAGGAACGCTCGTTGGGCGAGGTCCACAACCTGGTCCACGTCGTCGGATGCCACCGGGGACTGGACGAACGCCGGGCGATGGAGGAGGTGTGCTCCGCCATCGCCGTACGCACGGACGCCTTTCTGGCTGCTGAGGACAGCCTTCTGCAGGAGTATGCGCAGGAGGTGTCATGGCTGCGTCCCTCTCTGGCGGGGATGCGGTCGTGGATGCGCGGCAACCTCGACTGGTCGCGGCGAACGGAGCGATACACGTCCGGACTCCCGGACGGCGGTTCGGCCGCCTATGTGGAGGCGGCGCTCATGGAAGTGGGCCAGTGACCGCCATCAGCCCGGAACACGATGTGTGGGAGGCTCTGTTCCGGGCCCGGCAACTGACCGAACCCACCCTGCGCAAGACCGTGGGCCGGCTTCCCGAACCCAGTCGTTCCGTGGCGGAATATCACTTCGGCTGGCAGGACCACGAGGGCAACCCGGCCGCTGGCAACTGGGGCAAGGGGATTCGCGGAGCGCTGGTCCTCGCCTCCGCCCATGCCATGGGTGCCGCGCCGGAGCAGGCGGTCTCGGCAGCGGCCGGCGTCGAGCTGGTTCACAACTTCTCCCTGCTGCACGACGACCTCATGGACCGGGACGAGTTGCGCCGCAAACGCCCCGCGGTCTGGTCCCTGTTCGGCGACGCGCAGGCCGTACTGACCGGAGACGCGCTGCTCGTCGTGGCGATCGAGGTGCTGTCCGAGGACCCGCTGATGCTCCAGGAACTGTGTGACGCACTGCTGTGCCTGGTCGCAGGACAAGGCGCGGACCTGGCCTTCGAGCAGCGCGCGGACGTGGACCTCGACGAGTGTCTGGCGATGGCCGCCGGGAAGACGGCCGCCCTGCTCTCGAGCGCCTGCGCTCTCGGAGCCCTGGCGGCGGGCGCGACGGCGCGGCAGACCGCGGCCCTCCGGCGGTTCGGCCACCATGTGGGGCTGGCCTTCCAACTCGTCGACGACCTCCTGGGCATCTGGGGCCAAAGCTCCGTATCCGGCAAGCCGGTCGGGGCAGACCTCCGGCACCGCAAGAAGTCGCTGCCGGTCGTGGCAGCTTTGTCGTCGGACGTGCCCGAGGCCCGGCAACTGGCCGAGTTGTACCTGCCGGACGCCGGACCGCTGAGCGAGGCCCAGGTACGCGAGGCCGCCCACCTGGTCGACCGGGCGGGCGGCCGCTCCTGGGCGGAAAGGGAGGCGGAGCGGCAGCGGGACGAGGCACTCACCGCGCTGGCGGCGGCCGATCCGGCTCCCGAGGGCGCCCGGGTGCTCACCTCGCTCGCCCGGGTCATCACGCATCGCCGCTGGTGACGCCGTCACAGCGCGAGCCGGGCGGCGGCGTCACCCCAGTTCGGCGAGTACCTTGCCGAGCCGGTCGAAGCCTTCCTCCAATAGATCGGCGGGGCGCGCGAAACTGACGCGGAGCGCTCGTTCGGCGCCGAACACCTCGGCCGGCATCACCAGAGTCCGGTGCTGTTCGAGCAGACGCTCGGCGATATCCCGGGAGGGGGACGGCACAAGGGTGTTCAGCCAGGCGAAGGGGGTGCCCTGCGGCGGAACCAGCGCCACGCCCTCCGGGTGCCGCCGTGCGAAGTCCTGCAGAATTCGCAGACCGGGTTCGACGAGTTGCCGGTAGCGCTGCACATGCTCGGCCCGGCGCTGCAGGACGCCTTCCGCGACCCGCTCCCAGACCAGGGAATTGGAGACCGTGGTGTAACGCTTGTAGTTCACGACCGCGTCGATCACTTCGGCGGCAGCACACACCCACCCCAGGCGCAGTGCGGGCAGCCCGAACACCTTGGAGAGGCCGGAGACCGAGATGGCCCTGGGGTGACGGTGGACGATCGACCGGCCGAAGTCCAGCAGGTACTCCTCGTCGTTGACCACCCAGATGCCCCGCTCGGCCGCGACCTCCATGACGGCAGTCCACTCGTCGGCGCCGATCACACAACCGGAGGGGTTCCCGGGGCTGTTGAGGATGATGAGCCTGGTGCGCGGTCCCAGGGACTGGATCAACGCGTCGGTATCGAAGCGGGTACCCGGAGGCCAGGGCAGCACGGTCACGTCGCAGCCGATGTGCCGGGGCACCTCCCAGGCCTGCTGCCAGCCGGGGCTGGTGGTGACCACGTGATCACCGGACCGGAGCAGGGTGCGGTACAGGAGGTAGAGCGCCTCCTGGGCGCCGTGCGTCACGGCGACGTTCTCTGTCGGGATGCCCGAGGGGCCTCCGTACATCTCTACGATCGCCTGGCGCAGTTCCGGCCGTCCGCGGTCAAGGCTGTAGTCCAGCCCCCATTCCGGCTGAATTTCCAGATCGCCCAGCAGCTGGAACTGCACGCCGCTTTCCGCCAGATCAATGTCGTACCGCCCCTGCGCCTCGGCGAAGAGCCACTGCTGAATGGCGTACTCGGATATGCTCACGTGCTCGGCCGCCTCTCTCTCGTCACATCGAAGGTGATGACCACCACGTCCCGGCAGGCGATGACTCCGGGTAATTTGGGAGTGATGGGGCTGACGTAATGCAGGACCTTACGGTCGTCGAGATAGAGGGTCTCGCCCGGAGTCATCGTGCGGTCCAGCAGAAAGTCCCCCTCCCCCACTTCCTCGCGAACCAGGGAAATTCCGCCGCTCACGTTTTCCGCGGCCACCACGGTGACCGCGATGCTATCGAATCCGTCCCGGTGGAACCCCTCCGGAGCCGGCAGTCCAACCTGGTCTTCACCTGCAACGATCCGGATCTGATGGCAGCCGATGACGAACTCCTCGGCTCCCACAAGTTTTCGCAGGGCGGCTTCGCGAACCAGCCCCTCGGCGAACTCCCTGACGGGACCCCCCAAGGGGCTGAAGCGCCGCTCGACCCCTCCCGCATAGACGTTCACGTCCGTGCCCTGCAGAAATGACGAGTCATTGTGCCAGGAAATATCGTAGCCCTCGACATCGGCCGTCCCGAACGCTCTGAACCGGAAAGGTTTCTGCGACTTCAGATACGCATCGGGAGCAAGGCGGTTGAAGCTCATGACAAGCTCGTCCGATATCTTTCCGCAAGAGTTGAGGAGAGCCAGACGCATTCAGTTTCCCCGCATTCAAGACGAGCCCGAACCTCCATGTGATTCGAGTCGAACACGGTGCGGCTCAAGCGGTCAAGAATGGGATGCACCAACCGTTCGGAACGGTCACGCCACGCCTGCCCGAAAGTCGCCACCCCGCCGACCAGGAGGCAAGCCGAACTTGACAAACCGGCAACTGTCAAGACGTACTTGCCTCATGACTCTTCCAGACTTGGACGACCTCATCGCCGAAGTGGACAGGACCTGCGACGCCGCCCTCCGGCCGGGCGGGCAGGAGCAGCCCGACTGGCTTGCACTGCTGACGGTGGCCGCCGGAATCTCCGGCCAACTGCAGGCATTGGCAGACGACTTGGTCGAGGACTACGTCGAGCACTGCCGCATGCACGGAGTCTCCTGGGCAGATATCGGCGCCGCCCTCGGTGTCACTCGGCAGGCGGTGCAGCAGCGCTTCCACGCGCCGCACAAGCGCTACACCCCCGAGATGCTGACCGAGGGTCTGCGGCAGGCCATGACCCATATGAAGCGGGCCGCGGTGCAGCACCGCAACAACTACCTGGGAACCGAGCACCTCTTGTACGGCCTCACCGCTGAGGACGACACACAGGAGAACAGTGCGGCCCAGCTGCTGCGCGCGGTGGGCGCATCGCCGGAGAAGATCCATCGCGCGGTCGAGACCCGGCTCAGCCTGGGCGCCTCTCAGGCAGCGGAACGCATCGCGTGGACACCCTTCTCCCGCAAGGCCATCGCCATCGCGGAGGAACGGGCGGAGCAACAAGGTTCGACGTTCATCGACTGCGATCATCTGCTGCTCGGCCTCGCCCAGATCGGCCGGGGCCTCGCCGCAACGGTCCTGGGCGAGGCCGGCATCACCTTGGAGACCCTGGAAGAGGCTTTCGTGCAGGGAAAGTCAGCCACCGCGTAGGCGCATCGCCGAGACGGCCGTCGTCAGGCGGCCGCGAGATGCGGTGATGCCATCACCGAAAGGGTCGAGGTCCACTCGGGCTGATACTGCGCCGCCCCGCCCTCTTCGGGAGCGGGGGTGCGCCCCAGGTCGAGCATCGTGAACCCCTTGCGGGTGAGGTCCCCGGTGAGGTGGCGCAGCAGTGCGTGGTCCGGGGCGAGGTGCCGGTGTCCGGTGTCCGTCAAGGGGACCAAGGAGTAGCAGTGCCGGCCGCGGGTCAGGCACAGCCGCGCCGCGACCACCGTGTCATCGAGGGACAGGGTGGCGATGAACGTCGTCGCGGGGTCGAGCCGCTGCAGAGCGGATCTCCAGTGGCTCCGGCCGCTCTCCGGCGCCTGCCCGGAGAAGAGCTGGTCGTACCAACGGGCCGGGCGGAGACAGGCTATGACGGACTCGGTGTCCAGCAGGGTCTGGGGGTGACATGTACGTGCGTATGTCACCCGGCGATCCTCGGCGACGCGGCCCCAAGCCCGCTGCCGACGCGAGTGTTCGCGTCGCGTGGAACGGGACAGAGCCGCGTAGACGAAAGGCAGGCGAACGCGGGCATACCTGGTGTCGACACGATTCCACCCGGCGTTCTGCGACATCTGTGTCAGATACAGCCCCAGGCCACTGGTGGCCAGGACATCCGTCATGCTGACACCCTCGCCCGCTTCCTCTGCCAGCAACATCAGATGGAAGACGAACGACGCCACGACGGCGGGATCGTCCGCGTGCGGGCCGACCGGCCGCACGCATTCGGCGTACGGCGCCGAGAGCGGGGAGACACGCACGCCGGTGCCGTCCTCGTGGCGGGCGAGGGCCAAAGCGGCGAGCGGTCTGCCCGTCGAGGACGTGGAGACGAGGACGACCGGCGTCACCTCGCTGGACAGTTGCCGCGCCCATGCGGCAAGCCAGGCCGATGACTGGAAAGGCGTGGCGGCTGCGTCCCGCGCGTACAACGCGCGCCAGGGACCGCCGAGGAAGTCCATGGCCTGCGGACCGGTGTAAACACGAAGGGCGTGAGTCATGGTCGTCCTCTTGCCGTTCTGTACGTGGGGGGATGAACCGTCCGAGGAGAGCCACCGGCAACGCGAGACCCGACTTCTGCCCGATACGGCCAAACGGCGCGGAAGCTCGGCGACACCCAGCCCGGCCCGCTTCAACGAGCGTTCCGACAGCAAGCCTGTCTGCGGCTTCGCATCCGGGAACGCGGAGTTACTCACCTGTGCGATGCGGGGCGCCTCCTCACTTGTGGGCAAGGGGCACGCACCTGTGGCGACACGTCGCGGCGGCCTTGGCCACCGCGCCTCTCTGCACCCCCGTACACGGCTCCACCATTGGTGAAGCGTCCAAGATATTGGCACCGAAGCGCACTTGAGGTCAACCAGATACACCAGTGGTCCAACGAACCACACAGGATGGCCGATTTACCATCCTGAGGGCGCGGGGGTCGAACCTATGCTGGGGGCGTGATCACGAAGGCAGAGGGCGACCAGGGGCAACAGCGGTCACTGGCCGAGCGGTTGAACGCGTTGTTCGCGATGGTGCGATGGACCGATGCCAACGGCCGGCAAAGAGAGTACTCGACCGCCGAAGTGGCCAGAGCAGTCACCGCCGACCTGTCACATCCCGCGAACCTGTCCCGGAGTTACCTGGCGATGCTGCGCAACGGATCGCACACCAATCCGACGTTGAGCGTGCTGGAGGGTCTCGCCAAGTTCTTCGACGGCCACCGCCCCTCGGGGACTGCGCCGATCACAGTGCAGTCGCTGATCGCCCAGGACGACCCGGAGGACGAGTTGTTGCGGCAACGGCTTGCCGATCACCAGGTGCGGGCGATCGCGATGAGGGCAGGCGCAATGACGCCGGCCATGCGCAATCAACTGCTCAAGATGATTGCCGTCTTCGATCAGGACAACACCGCCGATCCGGGCAATTGAACATAAGAAGGGACACAGTGGTCGTACGCGAACGCGAACTCCGCCGGCAGTGCAAACGGCTGCTGCGGCAACTCGACATCCAACCTCCGCTGCAGGTAGATGACCTGTGCAGCAGACTCGGTGAACATCTGGGCAGACCCATCCGGTTGATTCCCTGGGCGCTGCCGGTCCCGGGACCGTTCGGATTATGGATGTCCCGGCCGAGCGAAGAGGTCATCTTCTATCAGGAGGAAACCACCCGCGTTCACCAGGATCACATCATCCTGCACGAGGTCGGTCATATTCTCGCCGATCACCAGGACGACGGTGACCCGGGCGGGGAATTCCCCGATCTCGGCCCGGACTTCCCCCGCAACCTGATCACCCGGGGCTTCCGTCGCACCTGTTACACCGAGGACTACGAACGCGAGGCCGAGCTGGTGGCGACGATCATCCAGGAATGGGCGATGGTCATCGACTACATCAGTGCCCGTACGCCCGAGGACCCGGACCTGGATCCGCTGCGTTCGGCGCTGAACCCCCCGTGGGGATGGGCCTGATGTTCCAAGTACCGCTGATCATCCTGCTGGGTGCCGGGGTGTTGTGGAAGGGCGTGGACCTGGCACGCACCCCGCACGACCGGGTACTGCGCTTCCTCGTCCTC
>Ga0307512_10003699_pt1 | contig 17382 bp, 22 predicted proteins | sample 14_EM_MG_FD_200267 | JGI IMG/M metagenome (GOLD analysis project Ga0307512, IMG submission 200267) | Populus trichocarpa ectomycorrhiza microbial communities from riparian zone in the Pacific Northwest, United States - 14_EM | ecosystem: Host-associated > Plants > Roots > Unclassified | place...
TAACACCAGTCGATCTGGTGATATCTGCTGCATCTTTCTTATACTTGTTCAATTCCGAATTGATTTCTTCTGCAACGTGGGGGAACGGTTCAGACGCGTTCTTTGCCCAGAAGAAATCTTTGGAGTCGAGATCGTATGAACGTTTCTGTGGTTGTGTGATAACTACTCGGTTAAGTTTCATGTCCAGACAGTCGGATACTAGCGCTTGGTATGTCCAACCATGGGAGATCATGGGGACCAAGTCGATGTTACGATCCAGTACGAGGAGCACTACAGCGTGGAAGTGGTAAGCCGAACATGAGGGCAAAATAAGATAAATCCGTACGCACATGGTCGCTGAAGGTTTGATAACCCGGTGGAATCATGGGCAAACAAGGTCGAAGAAGCATGCGAACGCGAAGAGGAAATGATAGCATCCCGAATCTTCTGTTCAAGCTTCCTCGCGACCATTTCAGCCGCATTCCCCTTCGGGCAACGAATATAAGGCACAAGACCTGAAGGAGGGTCATTCGTATGAGTGTCTGAATCTCTAGGGATCGAAAGTGCGAACCAGAAGTCACGACCACGCTGAACAGCCCACTCGCGATCCTCTCAATCTCAGCTTCGATTTCCTGCTCGGTCGTCTGAGGGGAATTGAGGATGTGATAAGATGTGGGTGTTGTTGAAGGACCCGGCTGTGGAGGAGCGTTCGCTGGTGCCGGTGGAGGTGGCGGAGGTACCAAAGAGAAAAGTTGGGGTGAAGGACAGATGAAGGAAAGGTACTGGTCTAACACCTACTTGGACGACGATCAGGCACCCCGAACGGAGACGAAGAGGCTCGAGGGTGAACCGACCTGTGTGATCGACTCCCCCGTACTGTCTTTCGCTGCTGCTGCAGCCAACTCCTCTAGCAAAGCCCGAGACAGAGGTTCGACAAAATTGAGATGGAAGGATTCGTAGAGACTCTTTTCTAGATCTTGTGCTATCCTTCGGACGTTTTGCAGCGTAGGCGCGATGAAATAGACGGCAGGCACGTCGGGGAGCGGCGGTCGATTAGAATGCAATTGTCTAGGATCCGACAAGATTTGGATCAGCAGAACGAATGGGTGGTCTGAAGGGGGAGGACGTACACATGTAAGGTTACACCGACATCTCTCAAATCCTGAACACGTAGTACGGTCGCGATCACGTCCTTCGTGAACTGATCCAACACCAATACCTTCCAGATGGTTGGACCACTCGGAGCGGGTACGTTTAAAGCGGTGGTCTTTCCGGTCGACGAAGAGGAGTCCTTTGCAGAAAGGTCTATTGGTTCGTTAAGGTTGAGCAGCGTAAGAAGAGCATTGGTCTGGGCTTGCTGCAGCGTCTGGGACGACGACTACTCGAGGTCAAGGGGGCTAAACAACAGGAAGAAAATCGATTTGGATTCACCTGCTTTAAGCCGCTGCTCGCCATCGTTCAGCCACAAGCGATCTGAAGAGGGAGAGAACGGATAATGCGGTAACCAGAACCGGTCCAAATGCGGAAGTACGTCAGACACCACCGCCCCTCCTCACGTCCGAGATCTGATGATATTTCTTGTCCCTCGCTCCCTTGGAAACTGGTCTATCTTGGTCTGATACCTTGGCCGTAATTCACCCATCCTTTCCATTCTCCCCCCAGGTCAGTTCCTTTCCCTGCACACTCCTACCGGCCATTTCTAACGCAAATAACAGAACTCGTGATGGGATTCCTATCTGGACTCTGCTGCGTTTCCTCCAAACACTTCGCAGAAACAGACAACGAGAAACGACCAAGGCCAAGGAACAAGCCTCCGAAGTACAACAGACACAACTTGCCGTCAATGATCGTCGAGGATCCTGCGCCTTGGGTGACGAGGAACCACAGCAAACTCGAGCGACGGAGCGACGGCGCGATAGTCATAGTCCCGCCGTCCGAAAGGTCATAGACCCACCCCATGTGCAACTCGAGCCCACGCTACCGCTCGACAGTGCTCTCACTCATTAAACCGTGAGCCTATGTACCCGCCGATCACACTACGAAACACACGCTGAGCACAGCTACTTGAATCCTCAGACTCATCGATAGATATACGACACTTGTAACATACTCGCAACCGTTTTCGTGTAGTATTTATTGGGTCGTCTCGTTCGCACCGCTCGACGTTCGGGGGCGACCCGTTACTGAATTTCAGTGTTGCCGAACGCCGAGGAGACCGCAATGGGCGCCGAAACGACATTCGAACGTCGGTTTGGTAACAAGCGAGTCTTGATGTTGGTGACATGATCTCGTTGGTATGAGAAACGTTGGGTGTTGGACAGGTTTCATGGCTACTCGAACCTCCTGACAGATGCAGGTGATCCGTTCTCAATAAGCACGTCCACAACATAAAAAGAGCGCATTTTACATGGGATTCCGTAATCCCGTCTCACGGGCACGACTGAAAGTCAGGTGAGCACCATCAAGTAGAGAGGCCGGCAACACCCACCTCTAACATTAGACTAATTCACGGCCGCTTGATAACCGTGATTCGATTCTGGAGGATCGACGGCTCCAAAAGCGGACTACTATCGGCCCCGAGTCCGTCCCAATCTCCATATAGCGCCAATGTGCGAAGGTTAGGGAAGTTTGGACCCGTCACAAACTCTAGGTGTCTCTTCAGATGACCGACCAGATCGACCGGGGTCCAACTAGGGTTCTTCCTGGCATGCAGCCCGATGGTCCTCACAGCCCCAAACGTTTGACCCTGAACCCTTACCCCAGGAAGGCACGTAAATAGCACATAGTAGTGCACTTCCTCGAGGTTCCGACACGATGGAAGGACATCTTGGATCCTGTCTTCGTTATAAAACCTCATGTCGGCCATAAATTCGAGGGTACGAATCTGACTCCGGAACCTTTCTTCCATTTCTGACCAGCCGAATTCTGAGATGACATGGAACATGGCGGGGAGCGACCACTTCTGTATCTCGCGGGTGAAGGATGTGGATAACCTTCGGAGTCGCAAGGTTTCGAGTCGAGGGAGGTGAACTTTCCTGGCCCGCTTCGAGGCTATGATATCTGGATTCCACTGGCCGGCGATGGCGAGGTATTCGAGGTTTGGTGCGTTATCGAAGACATCGTAGAAAAGGTTTATGCCTCCGGACCGGTGTGCGTCGGAATAATGCCACCATTCGAGTCGAGTTAAACTATTGAATTTGGGACAAGCGGCATGGAAGTTCCAACGGAAAGAATCGTCCTGTCGCTCCGGTCTGATAAGAGTTTGAATGTGAGGGCACGCGGCAAGGATCGCAATCGCTCCCTTGATTGTGGATCTGACGGTCCGACCGAACGGCAACACCGCCCTGCGCACACAAGCACCCTTACAGTCCTCGAGCAGGTACTTTAGCAGCGCTGTAACGTCGGTGTCGTCGCCGAGCGTGATGCTGTCGGTCCCCAGCGATGTGACGATGGAGTTCCAATACCTGGAGACGAGGGAGAACGAGAGTCGGTCGCGATTCGTGTGGGATGGCGGATGACTGTCTTCAAACGGAAGGTGTTCCGCGTGGAAAGAGATTCGAGGGGGAAGAGCAAAGGACAGGATGAGAATCCAAAGCTCGGACGGAAGGAGGGTGGATTGGTCGTCGGAGGACATGCATGTGATCTCCGAAGTCCATCCTCGTGCTCCCCGGTTGGAGCTCATCTTACAAAACATCACCCGGACGGAACATTTTCTTCTTCGGCTGTTTTTTTTTTATAACGAAATATATTTTCCAGAGAAACAAAGGATACATAAAATAAAGCGGAAGAGAGGATGATAAAGAGGCTAAGTATAATCAAGAGGTAGAGCAATTTAATCGTGATACACCGGATGTGCGCGGGGAGTAGTTAGTAGATGGGCGTAGAGGTGGTCTTGACGGGCGGGGAGAATGAGTGGATCTCGGCTGGACGGGATGGGCAGGTGGTGGGTGGCAAACAGCGGAGCAGTGACCGGTGACGTGAATTGTAAAGCGGGTAATGCAATTCAACGACAGCTCGGAACTGTGAAAGCAATAATGACTGTCAGACTCCCGCCTACATCATCTGCTACAAAGCAAGATAGCAACGGATGACTCACATAAAAGATATAAAGCAGCGGTGGGTAGGTCGTAGTGTGGGGGTAATAGTAAGGTGGCGGTGGCGGTGATGGTGGGATGGTGAGAGAGACCAAATGACCCCGGAGTCCAACTGCAGAGTTTAAACCAACGACCACCCGGGATAAGGGGAGTCATATAACGGGGAGGGTGGAATTGGCCCGGTCAAAGAGATCACTGTGGACTATTGGCATCGACTTCAAGGGTAGATCTCACGGATCCAGTTCTGACCTGAGGTGGTCGGTACAAAGCCTCTTCCATCTTTTGAAGCTCCTCTGCTCGTTTTCTGGATTCCGACCACAGACGAAGGGTGAACTGGAAGAGCGTCTGAGAGTAAATGGCTAATTGCGCAGACATTTTCTCATAAGCCACGTCCCCGGATGCCGGTGCCACTTGAGATGTGAACATTGGGTAGTGGGAGGCAGAGTAAGCCAGCTTTGGGCAGCAGAGGGGGAAGCAGATGGGTGAGGGAGGGAGAGTAGGATCTGGAGAGAAAGGGAGGAGGAGGGAGAGAGAATGCAGAGTTTTATTTGGTGTCGGCTTGTGCGATGCTCCACCTCAATTTCGAATTGACTCAATGGCTACCGTCCTATATCCATCACCGTGCGGGGAAAACGGGAGTTGTTGGAAAGTTCTGTTTCCCAACGGTGATGAGGAATTGTCCGGTGGTTAGAAAGCCTCACCCCACCTCCCGAATACTGAGCCAATCTTCATACAGGTATCTTAAGTGAGCGCCTACCGAGTTTGTTGAGATTTATCCGATAAGTTCATTCTACTAAGGCATGTGATCGTTTGCACCACCCAATTTGATCTTGATCCTATGCTCCACCTTCTCTCTAACCGATCCTCCGGACCCGGAGTATCGCAACAATTTAACTCCACTGTCGCTACCGCAGCGACCAGCGACCACGGCGAGTGGGTGGACGAGGAGCACAGACCACCGCCACTCACAAAGTGAAATACAAGAAGCAAGTACCAACGACACAGGGTAAAGAATGGTATAAGATATGGAAATACTCTCTCGTCACTCGACCACGGGTCCATCACAATCATTACAAAACAAAACAAAAAGTTCATCGTAAACGTACAACCACAATCCCTCTTCCTACCTACTACTCGTCGACCTTCTGCTCCTCGAGGACCCAGTTCGGCGTGGCATCACGTCATGCTGTGACCTCACGTCCAAGGTGACCGGCAACGAATGGTATTGTTGTAGATCATACGCCTCCTGCATCGCGATCCCCGCCGTGTCGTTGGGCAACCAAATGATTGGTGGAGGCGCGATCAGTTCAGGAGCATATAGGATCCCCGCCATATCCTCTGCATGGTCCGTGAACGGTAAAGGTGGTATGTGAGGTGGTGCATCGGGATGCGTCCGCGCAGCCCGATCGGTCGCAGTCAAGTCGTCCAATGTTTCAGTTTCTGAAACCCAGGTATTTGTGTTTAATCCACGATCAATAAACAATGGAGCCTCTGGTACTCACGGAGTGGCACGGGGCCTCTTGTCTGAGAAGGGGAGGGTATTACCGCCAACGTAATCGACATCATCTCCAAAACGCTCGCCATGGATCCTCGGGGACGGGGCTGTTTGTCTGAGCTTACGAGACTGACGCTTTCTTCATCCACATTTCGGCGCCTGGCGGGTCTTGCCGCGGCCCGAAACGTCTCCAGCGAGTTCCGGGTGACCGGACTCAGTGACCTCACCCCATGTCTCCGCGTTTTGAGGCTACAAAACAGCTCCACAAAGAGTGCGACAATAAGCGAGGTTCCCAGGAGCGCCCCCGCTTCCGGCCACAGCCGTCGGCTGAGCAGGATTAGTCCGAGTACCAGTGGCTGAAGCGCCAGAAGAAATGCAAATCTTCGCAGCATAAACAATTGCACGAGCCCCCCCGTGGGTGACTTTGTGCGTCCGTAAACGTAGCCAATGAGGAACCGGTGTGCTGTTTCACAAACCAAAAACGTCATTAGAAAGCCACGAGATTAAAATCAAGATTTGATCTGCGGAATGCCTACCGATGAGCGTCAGAAGCAATAGCAGGGTCACCGCCGGTGCAATCAGGGGAAGGATCAGAGCGAACGCTGAGGCGAAAATAATAGCCAGGATGCAGCACGACATGGCGTACACTGGGTCGTATACCCCGGGGTAGACGGCTATCAGAAACAGGGATAAATGGTTGATCAGAACAAGGATCCACTTGAATACGACACGCCCCCCACAGGCGGCAGGGGAGAGATGAAAATAGAAGATAAGGAAGTAGGTAAACACAATACATATAAAAAAAGTCCGCGAAAAGAACGTGATGACCTACCCCGGAAACGTTGGCGTGGAGTGATCGCCCTTCTCTCATTTCGGACCACCCACCATAATCGGAACGGTTGGAGCATCAATAATCCAGGGGCGACTATTGCGACATTTATTACCAGCGCGAGAACCAAGACGGTCATGAGTATTGAGCCGTCTGCGACGGTCCTGCCCGCGCCGCTGTCCTGGAAAGCGTTGACGGCATAAAGTACCGCCCCAATTGCCGTAAGCCACACTCCTCCCATGACAGCTAGGACAATGAATGCCGTCCTAAATGCTGTAATTTGAGACCCCGATACCGAAATGTGACCGCTGAATCTGGCGATATCTAATATCGGAAAGCGAAGAATGTAAGTAGATACCCAGATGACCAGGACACCGTACGGGGTGGGAACCACCATGACTTACGGCGAATCACGAGGACCACAGCGGCGATGAAAACGGTGGCAGCGATTGTGGGGATAAGAACCGTAACGATCCCAGCTGGAATCTTGTTCCAAGTCTGCAAGTTCCGGAAAAAGGGTAGGAACTCGGCAACATCCGGGCTTGTCGCAAGTAGCAGACCAGCGACGGCGGATAACCCAGCAGCAAGCAACACGAGTAGGAACGCAACCAGTGTCCAGTAGACTGTACGGTTCCCAGCGGACCCCTGATGCTGGAGCTCGTCCCACCTGATATCCTCCTTGCTCCTGCCATCGATAAGCTCTATCCCGGGCAAGTATCGGAGTCCTTTCCCAACCATCAGCCAGCCCTTGATCCTCGCTCCATCAGCGATGTCATTGTAGCTGTCTCGCTGCGCATCAGCAATCTCGACATTGATCGCCTTTAGCCTCGTCCTCCAGTTGCTGATGTCTGCGTACACGGTTCCAAGGTCATCATGATCAAGTCCCGACATTGGCCGGACGAAAGGTTGCCTTTGCTGTAGCCTCAAGTGCGGGGGAAGGGGATCATCATCGGTTTGTCTCCCCCTCTTGACCCTCAGCGGGAACGTCTCCCTGTGATCACTTGGTGGTGCAACCGGTCTCTGCGGTCGTCGTCGCGACTTTATATGTGGGAAAGGCGGCAGGTCAGGATCACCAGCACCAGCGGGACTTTCATAATCCGGTTCGTCCCCGAACTTTTGTGGTGGATCGTGTAGGACATCAACCCAATCCTCTCCGAGCTCTGAAGTGACCCTTGACTGCCCTTCTGACCTTCGGAAAAACGAGTCGTAATGCCCACTTTCGTAGGTTCCGGATGACGAAGGATCATAGTTCGGACCGAATCCTTGAATAATTGGGGATTGGGCGGCCGAAGATCGAGAAGGAACGAATTGTCCCGTCTCGTTGACGTGAACAGGACTCCCGATTGGCAGCCGACCGTACGCGGTAGAGTCTCGGTTGACCTCTTGGAACCTGCTACCCACGACACGCTGAGTGATGGTATCCGTGAAGCTAAGTTCACGAGAACGGCCCGGCCGTGATTGGCTGTCTTCCGGGTCGGTAAAGTGTCCACCGCTGACTCCTTCAACATTGCGAATCTTGTAGTAGGAAGAAGGCATCAAGTAGGAAGTTGGAGGGAGAGAGGATGAAGCGTATGCCGGGTTACGATTTCGTTGTCTCCGCCTGCTAGGACGAGGGCGGGGACGAGCAACCTGGTGAGCGTGTTAGAGAGGGGGGCATTACAATATGAGAGTTTTCATACCCCATGAGAGCCGGCGAGAGGCATCGGACGACTGATCTCGGGACGAGCAGGAACTCCAGACGACGTTCCAGTAGGCTGAAACTCGAAGTCCGCTATTGATGGCTCTGGCGTAGACGTTCGGAAGGAAGCGATATATTTGGTCTCTGCCATCTCCAGGTGATCCAGGATATCGTCCCGCTCGTCGATGAGGAAGGCCAAATGTTCGGTGTCGCTATAAAAATCGGTAAATGGTTATGAAAATTCAGTTGATGAGGTGGAAACGCACCCGATCGAAAACAGAGACTCGATGTCGATCTCTGGCCCTTCACCAGAACCGACCCTCTCTGTCAACCGTCGCTCCCTTTCCTTCTTTTCCTTTCTGCTCTCTCCTCCAGACTCCAACTTCGAGCTCAACCCTGTCTTCAGCAAGTAGTTCTTCAGCCTTTTCTCACCCCACCCAACGAAACCTGGAGCCTTGGACGCAGAAAGCCAGCCCATCTCGTTGTGAACGCACTTGACCTTCAACCATCTTTTCCTATAGCTTGCGACGGTGTTGAACTCGCGGAGGACCCTCCATAACGCTGGAATCAGGCCGAGTGCGATGAGGAGACCCGTGAGAATGATTATTCGTATCCGTGCGTTGCCCTCGAGGTCTTCTCCGTTGACGATAGCACGTGTGACGAGTTGGGTCGAGTTAGAAGAGCGTAAGTCAGTCGTGGTCGTGATTTGGCGGTCGTCTAGAAGTTGGAGCAGCCGAAGGAGCGAGAGGTCGTATACGGCGGAGTATCCGCCATAGGTATAAGTCTGTGCGGCGGACTGAGCCATGCATGGGATGTTGATAAGGTATAATGGGAGGGCACCACCCAACGCAAGAATGCTCCAACCTATACAGATCAGCAGGGCGATCCATAATATGCGTTGGGTGAGCTCTTCGTCTGATGGAAACAAATGCGCGTCTGTTACGGCATTTCTCCCGGCATCTTGGACGTCCTCGGGTAAATCTGGAACCATTGGAACTTTTGGCGAGAGGAACGCAAAGAAACCGTCGCCCAGGGGTTTGGGACGAAGACTATATATTCTTCAGTGTGCATCGACGGTGGCAGCGAGTGAAACACATACTCTTGTTGGGGGAACCATTCCCTGAGACCATAGATCTCCCGGAATTTGGGTCGAACAACAGCAAATATCAACTATGGTCAAAGCTCCGAAGTCAGCCACACTCAAGAGGGGTGAATATGTCTCGGATCACTGGCTCCACGCACCCAGATTATAAAGCCAACAAAAGCGGACAAGATAGCAACGGCAAGCAATCCGATCGATAGAGAATCTATGCCCTGTCCGATGCAAACGGAATTCGCACCGAGGTTTGACTGAGGCGACGGAGTTTGAGTGACGGCCATGGAGGTGGATGTGGTTACGACGGATGTAACGTAGGAAGTAAAAGTCGTCGAAGATTGAGAAATAACAACAGGGTATGATGTCGTGAACGTCGTGTAGCTATTCGTCAAACTCTGTCCATTAGAAAGTGAAGGCAAAGGAACGGATGAAAAGGAACCGGAAGTAGGTAGGGGTGATGTGTTGAGTGAGTCGCTGGGGCTGGTTTGTGGGGGTATAACGTCCGTGTCTGTTGAAGTGGGTGTGGGAGAATAGGTGAGAGTGACGGTCGATGACCACGTTGATTGAGAGGTGGACCACTGGTTATTGAGCTCGAGGTCCAAGTCCATATACGACCTGACGCTCAGACCTCGAAAAGCAGAGATGTGTCAGTGCAAGCGTGTGGGTTAGCAGGTTATCCAAGCAGAAATCCAAGGTATAGCGGTCGTGGACACGTCGCGTTTGTGAATTCGGCTGGTGTTACCCAGGGAGCGCGGAAGAGATCGAGAGCAAAAAAGTTCAACGAAGGGATGTTCAACACCAATCTCCGCTTGCCAAAAAGGGAAAGCGACCCGCTGCTGGAACTGAGTCGTGTTAACCGACTGTCGCACAATGAGCGGGCGTGGTCTCGCTGAGGGGTGGTTGCGATTAAGAATGGAGAACAGGAGGGAGCAGAGAAAATGGGCAGACGGAGAGTTGGAGCGAGGCAGAAACGCGGCCGATGACCAAATTTTTGGTCCACACGGCGTTTTTACCGAATACTACCCCATATAATTTTACAATGGCGGATATTCATCAAGTGAGTTTCCAGGGTTACGCCTCTCTCTGTGGTCCAGGTCGGGAGATACTATGTATTTTGAGAGCGAAAAATAAGGATACTAATACACGGGTACACGCTGGGTCAGAGAACAAGAGGTACGTAACAATAGGAAAGCATCCGCGGAAGGCGTAAGGATTTCGAAGTAGTGACAATGCTGTAGGGTAACAATCTAATAGGCAAACGAACACTCATTCACACCTGGCGAACGCGGTATTCCTCTGGGCTCCGTCGCACTTTTCAGCAATTCTCGTCGCAGCTGCCAGCGCTTCTTCGGTCACTGGTCGGTTGCAGCAGGTTTCGGGCGTGTTTGCGAGAAGATCTGTCAACAATCGTAAAGGTAACTAGCATGTCGGCGCAGTTGTGCAGCGAACCCGTACCTCGAAGCAACAGGGCGTATCTCATAACACGTTGCGTAGGGAGGATCGCAAGTTCCCGGAACGAACAGATCCTTGACGGCTCTCTTGATCTATTTGCTTCAATGCACGACAAGTACCGTCTCGAGTCACGGGGACATAATTCACGTTGACGAGTTGTATCGCAAGGGAGCTCCTCCAAGTTGGAATGTCGAAATACAGGGGGTAGTGATCCAGAGATATCTGATTTGGGCGGGGGCGAAGAAGTGTGACACTCAGAGGAATGTGCCGAATCACTTATCAGGGATCCAGTCGACACGTTATCCCCGCTCATAGGCCGTGATGGGGTTGAGCCCCTGCTCAACCTCCGAAGAACCTTGGTCACGGTGTTGCCATTGGACCACCCACGGGTCGAATCGGCTTCCAAAAATTCGGGTGACTTCCACTTGTCAAAAGCGGAAATCTGCTTCGGGCACTGCTTGGTGAGCTTGCGGGGACCGATTGATCCTGTCGAACGTGACCGCGAAGGGTTAGTGAAAGCACTCCCGATCACGCCGCACCAGGGCAGGAAAGCGTCTTCGAGTTGTTGTTCGGATTCGACAAAGGCTAGACTGACCCCGTATGCGGTCGGGTCAGAGAGGAAACGATCAAGCAGCTGGCAGGAGGCGGCAGTTAAAGATGGGAGGTAAGCCAAGAGGAGAGCGGGCGGCTGTGATCGACACTAGTAAAATGAGCATTTCGAACTGAGACAGGTTTGTGAACTCGCTCGCGTCCTTGTTTTCGAGTTGCAAAATCCCCTCCAGGTAAGTCAATTCGGTTTTGATCAGCTCTCTGCGACAAAACGCAGACTTCTGAGCTTTCCTCCACCTCCGATCGTCGTCTGGGGAAGAGGATCCATATGTACAGGAGTTGCACCGAGAGTCGGAGACTAAATAGTGATCATCCGATGGTGAATTGCCGTTAGCGAGTTCGACGCTTCTCCTAAGCTCTTCCAGCTCTGCGATCAAGACGGAGTCAGGAACATCCACCCGATTCCAGCGGGTCACGAGGTTGGAGCTTGGTCCTCGTTGGAGAGTCGGTCGTTGCAGTGGTAACGTTTTCGATGGAGGAATGTCAAGGGGTTCGAGGTGAGGGAAGTAGGGATTCTTTTCTGCGGCAGTGGTATACGACGACTCGTCCAGGGGTACAGGGGATGCACACTTGACAATGTCTGGATAGATATCGACGGTCATTGTCACTGTGGGTGTTGAGTCTTTGGTGCCTGCCGTTGACGTCGAGGGTTTCGCAGGGCGCGTCCCGCGTACCCCCGTGAGTTTTCTGGTTGGCGAGGCCAGGGTGGGCAACGAGATGGCAGTGGGCAGGGCCAGCGAGTGTTTGTGGGGAATGAGCTGGTTCGTCGGGCCATTCCCGAGTACTTGTATTTGGATCTCCTCCCATTCAATCAACTCCACCGACACGAAAGGCTACCATAGCGCTGACATCATTTCTTCGTAATGTCATTCCCGCGACCAGAACCTATCCTCCCCGAGGATCACACGGACCAATAAACAGCCAGGGAAAATACCTCTAGAAGGCGATCACACTCGTCTATAGCACCCCCTAAGGTCGTACACTCATGATACACGAGTGTCTCAACACCCACCAAGCTTCGGCGGCCTGGACTCCTTAAGTTCTGGCAAGGGAACCGATTTGCGTGCCCGACCGGCTCCCATCAGACGATTCGGTTGCATAATATAGCACCTCCTGCCTCAAGGAAGTGGCTCCTTGAACGGTTGGTGGGGAGTGTTGTGATGTTTGCACGTGGTCATCTAAGCTGCTCGATCTCCGAGTACGGCCCGAGCTGACAGGCTCGCAAACTTCCATCGCAAAGGGATCTACACTTACGTTGTAAGTGACTTCGAAGAAACTGTAGGTAATAGTCGTCTCATGAATAGATCGGAAGAACCAACTATGCAGAGTGGAGCGGCGCTCTGCGACGGATTATCATGCTCTTCAATGTTGTCGACTACGGTAAGGAACTCCCCCTTATGGCAATAAACTCGGGAATCTTGGTCAACTCCACAACTCCAACCTTCTCAGATTCCGACACAAACGCGAACCGGTTGATATCCCCACTGTTCTGCCAATCGATCTCAAACACCCCGGCAAAATTTCCACCACTGTAAGACCAAATCCGTGTCATGCTCTGAGAAGGGCGGCACCGATGTCAGCCTTGCACACCCCAATGATCCGATTGGGCTGAATTAAACCCACCTGCATATCGTACACATGAATGTCACCGTCGGCGCCACCCGTAGCCAGCCATCGCCCGCTAGGGCAGAAGGCGAGGGCGAATAACGATTCTGTATGGTCCGCGAAAACTTTCAAACATTCGCCCGTCACAGAATTCCAGATTCGTGTCGTCGCATCCTTGGCGCACGTAGCTATGAGTTCGTCTTTACCGGGTTCAGTGCGAGGGCACCATTGCACGTGTACGAGCTCCGCTGTATGTCCGCTACACACCACGCTAGTTCCTGTCTGTAAGTTCCACGTGCGTGCCGTCCCATCGTCCGAACAACTCGCTAGAGATGTTGACGAAGGGTTACACTTCACTTGGTTGATGTCATTCGTGTGGCCCCTGGAAAACGAACGATGAATATGGCATGATATTTGGTGATCCTCAGTGGGTGGACTAGCTTACTTGAGCGAGCGGATCGGTTTTGTCGTATTCAGCTGGAATACGTGTATCACTCTGTCTCCACCACAGGTTACAAACCTCGAGTCGTCGATCCATGCGACGTCCAGACAGCTGGCTGCGTTGACGATCAGGTCCTCGCTTCTCCATCGCAACGGAAGGCCGTTCCTTACCATTGTCAGCAGGATACTGTTTCTCTAACGTTTTGTCGGCAACGTTCCATAACTGAACCGTCGGGTTGAGCCCTCCGGTCAAGAGCCATTTTCCCGACGGCGAGAACTTGAGAGCGAGGATTGCTTGCTGGTGCAGAAGATTATCAGCCACTCCCACGGACCGTTCCGGTACTGTATACCAACCGACTGCTGAGAATTTCCCAGGTAAAGTTCCGCAGATGACGTGCACAGTCGCAAACGTCCGTCAACCGCACCAGTAGCCACGAGTTTCCCATCTGGGCTCCAGTCCAAACAGGTTATGTCTCGTTGGTCTTCGTCGGGAAAGTACGAAAATGTAAGTGGTGTGACCGAGGACGTCTCCTCAGAGCCGGGTGGTAGATTCCACACGTGGACTAATGCGTCTTTTGTGCTGCACAAACGTCAATTCTGCTCCCCGGCAGTTCATAATTCGAGGCGGACCAACCCAGTTGCTAGAATGTTCGCGTTTGTTGGACTCCAACCGCACACAAAGACCTGATTTTTTCAGAAAAAACGAGGCGGCGCTTGGGGGAGAGATAGCATACCGCAGATTTTGACCCATCGTGGAGCTGAACTCCGGGAACTTCGTGCTTTTGTTCGCGAGTATCTGTCGATGTTTCACCCTGGGCCTCAGCTTGAGAATCCACATCCATCTCCATCTCACATCCCTCTACTCTTCTGGGGGTTCCTTCGTCGTCGTCCACGACCGGCAGTGCTAGCCTTGAGCTATTTAAAAGCCTCGTGGTAGACTCTGGGGGTATCCTCAGAGCAGCAGGCTTGACAGCACCATCAATGTCACATGTATGTTTATCCAATAACGAGAACGGCGCGCGACAGTTTAGAGTGAGCGAACCTTCACTCCAATGGGTCTCGACCTCTATGTAAAGTAGCGCTTTACTTAGAAGATCGACGAGCTCTCCACGAGGGATGTGCTTTGAGAAGTTTGGTGAACGATCGAGATGACCTTCTGACTTGATTGCGAACGCGGTGTGATGGAAACCTGAACCGACGCGTTTAGAATACGGCTTTTTGAGAGAACTTTGAGAGTACCAGAGTCCTTGAGGTACGAGTAGATGAGACAGTTGACCTCGTCTGCTGTTATGACGTTCGGAACGATCGCCATCGGAGTTGGGTCGTCGTGGTAGCGGAGGATGTTCGGGTGCACTTGTCTCGGAGATCGGCTTCGCATTGTCCCAAGTTTGCTTCCAGCTATTCTCGTTTCGCTATCCCGTATCTTCAATACCGGCATGCAAATTGTCTGCCTAATACTTGTTCCACATACCGATACCTTTACACACTAACTTAAGAAACCCACACAACCTCCGAGACCCCTTGGCCGGGTGGCCCCACTGAAGTCCGCCGTTTCCAATACTGTGGCACGTGCCGATCTCGACGATTGATATGTCTCTCCCTCCCGGCGATTATCCGAATACCTCTTTCTCGCTCTCTTGCATTTCTCGATAGCTTTGCAGAATGAGTGACCCAGTTAACCCCCGGGACCGGGATGACATCGCGGCTCGATACGACGACTCAGATGAAGATTACCTCCCCACTGGTGCAGACGGGTTTGACACTAGTGACTACGACGACTACGACGACGACGACGACGTGTATACATCCTATTGGGGCTCTACGCTGGGCCTCCCATCCGCCGGAGACAATTGGTATCCAAAGGTCACTAAGCCGCAAACTGCCGGCATAAAACTCCTCAGGAGTGGAGATTTTGGGAAGGCAAGGAATAGGCTGGGCACATCGCGGAACAGCAACATTTACTCCAGGTTAAGAAGAATGGCATTGCAGCCACGTGCTGCAAATGCTGCCGATTTGAAACACAACTTGATTCCGAACACGCACGGGACCACAGTGGCTGCGTATTGCTCCAACATCTATGTTGCCCAATTCTCGCCCGGTGCGCCGCATGGAATGCCGGTCCATTTCCGATTGTATTCGCTGAGACTTCTATAGATGCCTCGTTCTACTACACATGTGGTCAAGGTAAGGAAAGCTACGGTTAGACAGATGACACCTACACCCTGAGACACGGTTTATATATAGACTTCTGGATGAACATCTATGATGCGGGCGCCTCCATCAAGCGGGGTCCATCGTTGAATATCCCCGATATATATAGCCGCCAATACGAGGATGGCCACATATCCACGATGAACGTGTCAAAATCATTCAGCGTTTCGGGACAGTGGTGTATTACCGGTGCGCCGGCCGTGTTGTGTGGAAATTTCATAACATTTTACCTACTGTCCTTGCAGATTCTCATCTGAGCTCGGATAATGAACGGTAAGTTCCAAGTGACAGCACGCAGTTGTAGGCCTTGTCTAATAGAGTCCACTGCGCAGCATCGTCTACTCATCAATGGTTTGTATTTACCGAGACGCGAGACCGCGCCATACTCATACGGATCGTTCAATAGTCACCGACCGTCTTCATGGCACACACTCACGACAATTCAGCGAGTCAAACAGCATTACAGTTCGGTGAAGAACACTCGCTCGGGATGTCTGCGATTTGGTCATGCAAATTCTCTGCAGACGGAAATGAGGTTTTCGCAGGCGGTAATGGACCAATATACGGTTTGTGCCGAGATATATACTGCCGGAGGCTCGGCTAAGTCTTGGCTTCCAGTCTATGACCTGATCGCGAACCGAAGGTCGATGAGGATCAGCCGTGCACACTCAAATGATGTTAATTCCGTGTGCTGGGCAGATACTGCTTCCGGGAACGTGCTGATAAGTGGATCCGATGATGGGTTTGTCAAGGTTTGGTGAGAGCGGTTAATTCTTGGCGTGTACAAGACTTTCATGTCAAAGCACATGATCTTAGGGATCGGAGATCGCTGGGCATCGGACAGAAGCCATCCGGTGTGCTTGTCGGACACACTGAAGGAATCACGTACGTGTCATCCAAGGGAGACGGTCGATATATCATTTCAAATGGCAAAGACCAAGCCCTTCGATTGTGGGATCTTCGAAGGATGAGAAGCAATGAAGAGTTCGACGGAATTGGACGCAACGAGTACAACATTAGAGGATACGATTATCGGTACGTACGCCTCGCCCCTCCCACTAAAGGGATCTTTACGTGAATCTATGAACAGACGTGGGGTATACCCAAAACCCAGGGTGTTGGCACACCCGAAAGATTGTAGCGTGATGACTTACCGAGGTCATGCCGTCCTGAGGACTCTTATCAGGTGCTACTTTAGTCCTATCGAGACAACTGGAGGACAGTACCTCTACTCTGGGTCGTATGACGGGAAAATCCATGTTAGTGTTTCAACCGTGGCCAAGATGGTCAAGTCACTGGTGATTGACTGTGTGGATGGTGCAGATCTGGTCGCTTGACGGAACAACTGTCCAGGTTCTTGATAGGTCCCAGACATTGACATTGGGCTGCGATCCATCTGACCCCGAACCTAATGAATCAATGGGGCGGCAACTGCGGGGAGACAGAAATAACAAGATCTGCGTAAGAGATGTGAGCTGGCATCCCCAGGTCCGTCTTTGGAACACCTCCGCATGTTTGAATGATCCAGGGGATGCTAATTTTAATCGTTTGTCATCATCTAGGAACCGGTCCTGATGAGCGCTGGATGGGCTCAGAACTCACGGATGAGAAGCGAGGTAGCTCGACACGAATGGAAAGGGCTGCATCGTGGAGGGAAGCTGGAGGACTGGGTTGAGAAACAGCGCCTGGAAGCGGCAGAGACGGGCTGTGAGGGGGTATCTTGGCATTAGACGTGGTGTTATCGGGTGTATTACCTTTTTTGTACGGTGACGCTGATGGGATTCAGACTCAATCACGTGGAGGACGAGAAATGCTCGGCGAACAGTGTTCCTGAGCGGAAACCCAGCTCCGGGAGCCAAGACTATCTTCGGAGGGTCATCACGCGTTGTATAA
>Ga0307512_10003700_pt1 | contig 17381 bp, 15 predicted proteins | sample 14_EM_MG_FD_200267 | JGI IMG/M metagenome (GOLD analysis project Ga0307512, IMG submission 200267) | Populus trichocarpa ectomycorrhiza microbial communities from riparian zone in the Pacific Northwest, United States - 14_EM | ecosystem: Host-associated > Plants > Roots > Unclassified | place...
CTGGGTCTTCTGGATCATCCACTTCATTTCCATCCAAAGGAGCAGAAAATTGACATTAAGAGAAATCCCCCTTGGGGATTGTGCGACGTCGATCCTTCCCTACATTGCTGATATTTGAAGTAAAAAAAAAACCCCTGAACGTCCGGACGAAAGAAGAGTCACTGCTGCTAGCTAAGCCAGGGTAAGAGCAGGGTCAACACCCTCGCCAAACTCCATGGGAACATCAGCTCCTGCCTGTTCCTGGCCTCCGGTTGGGAGAACACCAGGTTCTTCTCCTTCCTGGCCTGCGGTTGGGGGAGTACCACCGCGAGCTGTGACCAAGGCATCCCTGTCCGCCCTGCTGCCCGAAGGACCTGGACTCTCAAAACGCTAAGACCTGTCTGTCAGTTTTTGAGAACCTACAGATTAGCTACGGGTTGCTTACTGCAGCCGCAATGTACTTAGCGTACATCACCTCCAGGTTCTCCTTCTTGATGACCTGGTACTCGTACGGGTACAGCTTGCCATCCTCCCAGTCCGAGGTCGCCAAAAGTCCGGTCACCAAGCCCTGGGTGTTTCTTATCGCCCCTGCATACAGTTGCTCACTGCACCGCGATTGGAGGGTTGAAAGGCTCAGACGGACGGGCCAGATATAAAGAATGTTGTGCACCATGGCGGGGATGTGGTCCGGGTGTAGCGGGTCGAGCATCAGGTAAAACGCGGTCGCATCGTCGATTGTAGATCCAACTTGACTTTTGATGCTTTCCGATTCCATGTCGTTGACCCCTCGAAGCTGGCGTTGCAGGATGGGGTTGAGGACCCGCGATCGCCACCGCGGTGTGATCCTCCGGTTGGGCGTTTGGATTTCTTCGGCAAAGGCGTCGAGGACCTTTTGGACATATACTGCTCGGAAGAGACAGTTGTGAGTTTTGAGTTGGTCTTCTATCATGAAATCGATCTCCCGGATAAAGCCCGCCAGGAGGCGGCGGTATCCGAAAGGGATCCAGTAGGCCTGATACTCCCCGATTTCGTCCTCCGTAGGGGCGGTTAGTTCTCGGTTCTTTGTCGACATTTTTTTGTTTCGGACGATCTTCGCGATGGTTATCCTGAACATCTTCTTCTCGTCATAATCGAATAAGTCCGCTTCCTCATCTTCGGATTCTTCTGGTTCCGGTTTGTAGATTTGCACGTAGTACTGCCAACTGTGTATGAAAAGTGTGAGAGGGGAAGGCTAATGTGTATTGAAGACGTACTCGTAACCAGGGACCGAAACCGGCTTCGTATCCTCACCCGGGTTATCGCTAAGGTCGGCAGGATCATCTCCCTCCGAGACGTCGACCTCATCCTTCCGGTTTTCGAATCTCGTGCCAAGGTGGCGGAATTGCGGGACCGGTTCCACATAGTCGAAAAAGTACCACGGACGTTCCCAGTCGAGCTGCATATGTTGTGGCAGGCAGTGGAGCCTGTTCTCGGCGTTGATGGGTGCTGCGCCCTCGGGAAGCTGAGGGAGAGGGTTAGGGGGCGCTGCTGGAGTTTTCTTCCCCTTGCCCCTGCCCCTGCCCCTGCCCCTGCCCCTGCCCCTGTTGGACGGCCTGGTGTTTGTGTCTGCGGCAGGATTTTCTTTTCTTTTCACCATGATGAAGGTAAAAGATAATCGATAAGGGTTGATCGATCTGATCAATATCAAACCATTGGCCATCAGCGAGTTGCCATAAAGGATAATCGCGGGCACTAACCACAATGGGAGGTGAAGCTGATTGTGAGGAAGGCGATCCTGATGAATTTGTGCTCACTGGACTGCCATCTTATGTATGGCGCATATATACCATTCATAAATGATTCCGAAGATCTCTCTACAGACCACTCCGGCGTTAGCACGCTGAAATTCAAAGACCACTGGAGCCGAGCAAAAAATTGTCACAATAGCCGCTAATATTGCTTCCCTCATCAGCAAAATTCACTTTTGAACAATCACACAGCATAGGGGGTTGCGTTGTGAAGGGAAATGGTGAAAATAAATAAATTACACAGCAGGCTGCTTGTAAGTGATAAACGTAAAGAAGTTGCATAGGAACTTGCCTGGTGAAGGAAAATGATAAACGTAAAGAAGTTGGATAGGAGCTTGCCGGGTGAAGGGAAGTGATAAGCGTAAAGAAATCACATGAGAGGCTGCCTCATGGAGGGACATGATAAATGCGAGGAAACCGTGTGGGAGGCTGTTTCCTTCTGCCCTCACCGCATCCAAACACTCTCAACACCACATTAAATCTTACCCCCTTCCATGCAAATGACACGTACCACCGAGGCCTGCCTGGCATCGATCTTCCCCGATGCCACCAGCAACTGGGTGACGGAGCGCATTGTCGTCCGTAGTTTGATCGAGGATGGGGAGCTACGGAGAGATTTGGTAATCCTCCTTGACGGATGGCTACCGGAGACGCCATTTAAAAAGGTGCTCCTCAAACACCCTTACCTCACCGCTCCCCTGGTGTACGAGAGGGGGGAAGGGGAGGGGCCGTTCTTCCAACGGCTAATGATGAGAGAGCTGGGAGCATGATTTTGGAATTGGTAAGGTCCTTTGACCTATTGTTTCGATTAATAACTGATAATCAGTAGCACCGGCAAGCGGCAGGGCCCACGACCGCCTCTCCCTGAGTGCATGATTGGTGCCATGGGTCCTCTTTCTCTTAGATTTCCCACCGTAGCCAGAACCCCCTTTTTGTTTTGTTCCCTTCGCCCTCGTTCTTTCCGCATCCTCCTCTACCCGGACCTTTGCCTCTTCGACTTCTGGCCCCGTCCCATAACGCGCAATTGTTCTCCATTTTAGATGCAATAAACGAGAGAATTCTTTCCATAGTTCTTCTGATTGCCTCTTCTTGATTTGATGGGCCTGGAAGTCATGCAAGACCATCAAGCCACCCAAAGACATCGCCCTTGAGATCATAACATATGGCTGCTCTGTTCCTGAGCAACTTGCTAGATCTACAATGACACGTTCCATAGTTTTCCCTTGCGTCTTGTACATGGTAATTGCAGATCCCGGCTCAATCGGCACCTGCTTTCGTTTAATAGTCATAGTTCATCGTTTATGCGACGTGCCATGTTCGAACCTCAGTTCCGTCACCAAAGGCCTGGATGCGTTGAGGGACCATGTGGATTGAAGTCAGACCAAACCCAGGAGAGACCGTGGGTAAAAACAATTTCATAAGTACGTGAAATTAGAGTCGTTCAGCCAAAAGTTGATCAAACAAAAAAACAAGACCCCCACCCATACGGTCGTGGGAATTATTTTTTACCGCAGAAGGCCTTCTGTTGCATTTATGCATTTATCCCCTCCATGCTAGTAAGCTGGTCTTCCCGTGCAGTTCGACTAGGATGTTGACCCTGCTCTCTTTCGTTTGGACATTCAGGGTTTCGTTTTGTATTTTAAATATCAGCACGATGTAGGGAAGATCGACGTTGCACAATCCCCAAGAGGGATTTCTCTTAATGTCAATTTTCTGCTCCTTTGGATGGAAATGAAGTGGATGATCCAGAAGACCCAGTAGAAATTGGCCAGAGTTCTTACTGAGATCACACTCTGAACAGACGGTTGACAATGCAAGACAAAGAAGACCTACAACAGTCCTCTGCCCATCACAGACCCATGCATCCTAAACGACCATTTAATGACTCTACGTACGCTTGTGATTGCAAAAGGAACTCAAGAGTATGGCGCTAACGGCGGTGATACTTTGGGAAAACGTAGAGCCAGCTCCCTGAGGATGTCCTGTTGTCCAGTAAAGCCACCCAACCTCAAAGATTTTATTCTCCTTTGTATGCTAAATACAGGAAAGTTCTGACTGTACATACAGCGCATGCATTTTACACAGGATTCTGAAGCAACAAATGGACCATTCATTCTCTTCCCACATGCACTCTCCCTTCTTCCAACAATGTTGATATCCTAGCAGAAGCCAGAGGATCCTACAAACCTGGTTTGCATAAACGAACAAGGAAAAATGTCAGTTTAACCCGGCAATCCGAAAAACAAACAACAGCTTCCTAGGGGTTGGTAGACATGCTGTGTTCCATTTTCCTTGCCAGGAATCCAGATGCTAATGCATCTGGACTTGGATAATGCGTGTGACACATTCAAAACGCGTCAGGTCCACGTCCCTGGCCTGCGCCAGGGAACAAGCACAGGCGCCAGTGCACCCGGCCTTGGATCACGCACATGACGCGTTTTTGACGCGTCAGATCCACGTCCCTGGCCTGCGCCAGGGAACAAGCACAGGCGCCAGTGCACCCGGCCTTGGATCACGCACATGACGCGTTTTCGACGCGTCGGATCCACGTCCCTGGCCTGCGCCAGGGAACAAGCACAGGCGCCAGTGCACCCGGCCTTGGATAATTTGCGACGCGTCCACCCACATCCCTCGCATACGCCAAGGAGAGAGCCCGGGCGCTGATGCACCCGGGCTGTGGAAGGTAAGAGAAAGAGTCTCGATCACAACGCGATCGAATTTAAAGAAGAATCGGTTTGTATTTGTTTGTACACGCCGCGGGCCGATGATCGATCGGGTAACCACGTGGCCCATATCGGCAATCAACTGACTTCTGTTATTCCCGGGACTGAAAGTCCTGGGTCTTACAGTTTTTTCATTTACCTCCGTCCTGCAAAAAACACAAAAAAGCATGCAGTCACGTGATGCGGTTCCACGGTAGGCAGCATGTGACTCTTGGGTTATCATGGCGATCCCCCTAAGAGCTGATCGCATTTGTCATCACCGCGACATTGTCCCAATCTCCCACCTCTCGCAGCTGTCCCTCCAAAGTACTACCTACACCCAGCATGATGCTGCCTGGTTGCACCGGTTCTTCACCTGTTTCAATTGCGATTGAACCGGGTGTTTCTCGGTCAACAATTGCTCTCGGCTCGGTCTACCGACTGCAACTTATTAGCCGCCACCTTCTCCTTGCAAGAAGGTAGCCGGGTCTCGCAGCGCGATGTTCGATTGCATTCTTGGCGACAACTAAGGATCCACAAACGCGAATCTAACTATACTTGTTTCAAAAGCGAACCGACGTGATATGGTTCTGCTATTTTTCGTTCTCTGGTAGAACCTCTGTATTAGTATTTCACGTTGAGCACTTTCCCTGTTTACGTATCACCGTAGGCCACGTCAATGTATCATCTATTGAAGCTACTACCACGCTAGTCAGTCACCGGTCACCTGTTAAGTTTGACCAGGTTTCCAGAGTGATCACTCGCAGACCAGCAAGCTGTGTGACTTTGTATTACGCGCGGTGAACTGCCGTTATCGGCTCACCCCTTGTCCCGGGTTCTGCCGCTTGTCGGCCATAGTCCTTGTAATTATAATTTTCTATGTCAAACCAGTAGGTGACCCGCAGTAAAAAGTTCGAGCGATCAGTTATGACTTGGACAACTCTGGAGATGAGATCGTTGGAAGTTGATATATGTTGAAAAATGAGACTAAGGCGCAACCCTGGATGATTCCCCACAAATTAGTATATATATAATCGCTTCGTAGCCTCTGTTAATCAAAAGTGAATATTCTGAATAACCTCTAGCAGCTTGAGGCAACTGTATTCGACCCATATCAATTTTTTGCATATGATCCAATATTCACCATTTATCCATTCGAAATGACTCTCAACGATTCAGATTGATTTGGTATCAATTTACAACAATTTTTAATGTACTTCGACATAGTGACTCATGCGCCACATCTAGACTTGGTTGGGGGGACAAGGATCAATTGAAAGTTGGGGAGTTTGTGGGCCAACCGAAAGGCGAGGGTGGATGGGTGGATTTTAGCGCATATAGTGACCGTTCGAAACATACGTTTTGTATGGAGCCCTCTCGAGCATTCCATGTTTCGTGATTTACAGCCACGGCAGGTATTTTGAGCTTCTCAGTAAAAAAGCGAGCCTAAGCATGGAAGTGTGATGGTAAGATTTGTTGTTTCAGGAGTGTGCGCCTTCGTCGTACATGATCTGCTTCAAGTTCGTTCAGTGGCAAGATGACCAGGCAGATTTTGTTGCAATTTTCATCCAAGAGCAACAGCATAGCCCAAGGCAGCGTCTTTCCAGAACCAGTACCAGCAATAACCGTAGCATCGAGCCCGAGAGTCAATGCTTCGGCAAGATCAATCTGTCAGTCATACGGTTTGATTGTGGGACAGAGGGCGGTGACAGAGCTGGAGAGTGTGTGCCGAGTACCCTGAGAATCGTAGCCCTCTTTTTTTGTGCGAGCGTTGGCGAGTAGCTTATACGAGAGCTCCCTCTCAAGCAAGAGAGGGCTCTTCGTGGTCCACGGTAGAGTGTACGGCTCAAAAATGAAGAAAAATTGAATATCTGCTAGATCTGATCTAAGATCGGGTGCTTTTTCTGACGCTTTGAAACCGAACCAACCTTTCTCCCTCCTTCAAAATCCGGGGGACCCCGTCCCCGGTACAAATTCACCAGACGGTCAGGAGCCCCATCCCCCCGTGTGATCGCGGTGATCTGGCCGGATGGAGCCGAGACTAGAGTTAGTTCAAATCCTGCGATTGTGAACGATTTCGGGGTTTGATCGTTCGGCATCGTCCGCCATCGATCGGACTTTTTACTGGAGCTGAGGATTGAGTCAAAAAAATTATTTGCTGGACGGACTCTCTGAAGTGATCTGCCCCTAGGTTGCCTCAGGAACCCCTAAGCCCTTCTCCCAAGCCCGTCAGCACTTTTATTGTGATTACAGAGTGCCAATAACCAAGGAGAATCGGACAAGATGCCTCCTAAACCGGTGTCAAAGAAGGTGGCAAAGAAGAAGGGCTCCCGTGTAGCTGAGACAGGCAAAGCAGTGAAACTGTACTCACCCCCTATCCCCCCTCCGCTGCTGCATCAGATAGGCTAACTTGGTTTGGACTCTTCGCAGGTTGCAGCGTTCAAAGGTTACCAGAACCCTTATGGAGGCTGAGAGCGGTCCAAGTGGTACTGGGCCCTTGCCCATATTGCCCGTGTATTCGTACAAAAGCTGTGAAAACCCTCCGATCGCGGTATATACAAGGAATGAGGAAGAGGTAAACGATTTGGTTGGGACTTTACGAGGGTGAGTTTACGTGGACTTGTGTCTCCTGACCGTGGTGCGGTCGTTAACGCGAGTTCAGGTGCTTAGGATTCGATATGGAATGGATATTCTATCGGTTGGATGGGAAGACGGTATTGAAGAGGACGGCATTGATACAGATTGCCGACGATAGGACTATTCTGTTGGTTCAACTGAGTGGGATGAATCGTGAGTTGGACGTACCGTCTTGTGATCAGAGCTTAATTATTTTTGCGTTTCACCTCACAGGTTTCCCATCAGAACTTAAGGTGAGCTTCACCTCACACTTTGTGCTGTCAACAACTAAAGAGGCCATCCAGCGAGTGATCGAATCGCCAGACGTGGTGAAGCTTGGTGTGGGTATCCGGGGTGAGTCAGGTCCTCATCCAGTATTTTCCCTTTTTCTTTAAAGGTCATCGACAGGTGATGGCCAGAAGTTATACCAGGACTATGGCATTCTAGCGCGAGGCTTAGTCGACCTTTCCAGTGCCGCTCGGGATGCTGATCCCGCCTTTGCTGCAACCTACATACAACCAGAGGTGGCTCTGGCTAAAATGGTTGAGTTTTATGAAAAAAAGCATCTTCTCAAAGGCCGTGTCCGCATGAGCAACTGGGAGAAACGAACTCTGACTCCGGAGCAGATTGAGTGTTTGTTTTCTCAATTTCCTTGTGATACACGTATACCTGATGCTCCAGACCCTTAGATGCCGCAAACGACGCCTACTGTGCTGTACAAATGTACAGCAAAATCTGTGGAGTTTCCAAAAAAGCGGGAAAGACACTGACGCTTTCAAGACACACCGTAGATTTTGAACACGAATATCAGTCAGGGAGGCTTGATATGCTCACTACGCCGTCCACCATCTCGCCGAAATACCAACGCGCCCGCCATGAGCCTACACGCCAAGAACTCAGGGCCTATACTCTATGGCACGTGGACGAGTTATCCCTTGTGGAAATCTGCATCGCCCTTGGGTCGACGAATAACCCTCTGCAGGAGACCACTGTTATGTGAGTTGGTATCCTGTGTTGTCTGATGTTGCTAAGCACCGACTTGTACTGCTAGAGCATACGTTGTGAATGCTTTACATGTGGATGCCACGTTAGCCTTTAGCTTGCCAAAGCTGAAAGAGTTGGTTCAGGAGGAGATCAAGTCATGGTCACGGCATGGGTGGTGGATTCACCAGCTTGATGCGAGGAACCGTGTCCAGGCTAACTCCGCCAGCACCTCGGGCTCTCAGCATAAGCACCGATAGTATATATATTTCCATCACACTTTTTGTGGACATTCGCGTATTGCTCTTGTCGGTCTACATATGCACATAGGTCTTTCAGATGCATCACATTGCGTCACAATGGTCCAACTATAAGTCTGACCGAAAATTGTCAATCTCCAATTTTTATGATAGGGATTCCAGGTCAAAAATGTGACTAACTGCAATTACAGCTGTCGTCTGCTTGGAAACCTCCACATCCACATCTCTTACCCTGTGCACTTTTTCCTTCTGGGAAAATCTGGCCATCCGCCTAGTCATCCTTTCCCCGATGCAAAGTGCGTTACTTTTCACAGCGTACAATGTAATCCACCCATTGTCCCGCTTTATTAACGATGCAGTCGCTTAACATCCCACATGGACGTCCTTTGGTATTTATGATAAAACAGAGAATAACATCTCTGAAGCAGCATATTGGACAGTGAAACTCCCCTTGTGGAAAAAGATGCGAGTGAAGTCTCAATCGACCCTCAGATCACAACAAAACTGCTCACGCAACTTTGAGAGTTCCATTCCGTTTGTCCAACGACTCTTTGCTATGAACCCTTGCTATGGAAGAAAGACAGGGGTGAGTGTGGTTGGAACAGTTGTCGCCAAAAGCAACGAAGAAAGGGATTATTGACCCGGGTAAACCAGACTGGCGTTCCCAGTGAATTTACAGAGCATAGCACTACGGCTCACTTAGTCTTACAATAAGATAGCGCTCAATGCGACATCTTTGACCTTTTTGGCCATTTGCAGTGGATTGAATAAAAGAGAGAGAGGGGTTGCATTTGTGAGAAAATGAAAAAACCGCCATACCATGCTGTAAACAAGCAATCGGGATGTCTAGATTACACAGTAGGTCACAGTGGCATTATGGAAGATATACAGACCTTCAGAGCATATCGGAGGCTGACATGATGCTAATCTGGCTTACCCCCTCTTCCCTATCCTTAGGACAGATGTGCAATGCTTTTCGTTAGGCTCATTGATGATGGGTTTTGACTTCTAGGCTAAATCGGGCAATCCAAGGAATCTGCTGATCGATAAGATCAGCAATCAGATCACCGATTGGATTGTCTACCTTTCTACTCAACCCAATGGTTAGACGATCCAGCAGGCTGCAGTCTAAGACTTCAACTCCCATGCCTATCCCAGACCTAGAAGCCTCCCCTCTTGGTCTGCAGGTGGGGCTACGGAGCACGGAGCCAGCTGTAGAGCCCCCAACAACCCAGCCAATAGGTCTTACTGTGTCTGAAGAGTCCTCAGACGAGGGTGTAGAAGCATGGAAGAAGCTTACTGCCCTAGCAAATATTCAGCCCAGACAGCCACAAGACAAGCCTAGACAGCCACAGGACCTCAAACGGAGCAAGCTTCGTATCCTAGCAATGCATATGACCAGTGGGCTGATGGATGCTGGACAGAAGGGGCCTTCTGGAACAGATGGACCGAGGTCTCCTGCAGATCAGTTGGCACCTCTGCCCCTTGATTTCCCAGAGGTGGTGCCAGAAGGCCAGTTAGGGGTACAATCTCCTGCAGACCAGTCGACAACCCCACCCCCTGACTCCTCATCTGATTTTGAATTCGAGCAAACTCACCAAGAGCACAACCCGCCAGAATGCCACCCCACTCGGATCGTCACACCCCCAGAGATCTTAGAGTCAGATCTGAGGTAACGTCATATTTGTTCCTTTCTGCAGTAAAGAAGGGAAGACCTAATCGTTTTCTGCTCAGTGGCACAGAGTATGTCCCCTCTGATGTACCTGGGGGTCCTGCGCGGCTTAGAAGGAAAAAGAAGGAGAAGGTGGGAGAAAAGGTGGACTCTTCCCGAATCGATCCAAACGAAAAGGACGAGGCCCAAAGGCGTACCATACACCTTGACCAGGTAGATTACGAGAAGAGGAAGGCCGATCTGCAAGAGTGGATAGAGGTCATCAAGAGCCTTGGTGTTCTGGGCAATGAGCGGCAGCTAAACGAGAAAGTGATTTGTAACATCACATTGGACCGCTGGTGGGACGTCAGGTTTACCCCGGGGAAGAGGCCCATCTATCTGCAGTTTACCACTGTGCATTACCTTTCCTTTGAAATCCTGGCTAAAGGCCTCCCGTTTGATGGATGGTTCGAAGGAGATCTGTTCCGAGGAATGTACCAGTCGGTGGCTTCCAGGGAAGAAGACAAAAGGGTGTGCTTTTTCCTCCATAGGAATCAGGCGGCGATGGATTCTGGGAAGAGGGATTCGATGGAACATCCCAACCACTTTTTCACTGTGCTGTTTGACTACGATGCTCACAGTGCTCATGTGTTTGGAATCCACAATGCCAAGCCCCCAAACGTTAGGGTAGAGAGGGCTGAAGGCAGTAGATGGGCTTGTTGGTTGGGCCCCGAGCTGTGGCAGATAGTTGGCGAAGGGATGGGCTGGAGGAGGAATGTGGGTGATCCAAAGACTGTCCTTTTGGTGACCAAAAACTGGCAGCAGGTATGTGGACCTTCTTGTCGCTGCGGAAACCGATGGGGGCATGCTAACGAATCTGGGCAGAATGGATACGACTGTGGAATGTACTCACTGGAGATACTCCGCAGGCTGACCAAGCCAGATCAAGAGGAGAAACTATTGAACCAGACGGATCTGGTCGGTTTTTCGTTATGTCAGCACAAGGAGCGGATGGAACTGCTAAATGGGGTGGGGGAGTGGCTTTATTCGGCACAGGCGCTGTACAGGAAGCTGTATAAAGACGGCGAAGACCAAATCCCTGCAGGCGACCTCCCAGCGTTGGTTTTCACCCATGTTCGACAGAAAACATTTCATGCGATAGACCAATTTCGAACAGTCGAAATTAACCTGAGGAGGTCCTTAATGACATGCGGAAACTGTGCCGCTCGGAGGGGACAAGCGAAGCGGAAACTTGAGGGCCCGCAGGTAGACCATGGGTTGGTTCTAAAGCGACCTAAGCCGAGGCAGACCGGTGCAGGCGAAGAAGAAAAGGAGCGGGAGCCAGGGGAACTCAGTGATGGGGAAACGGAAGCCGAGTTGAATCCTCGAAGGGCGCTTCTCGAAGTGGCTCAACGGCTTGGGGGAGAGGTGGTGGAGAGACGAAATGAGGCGAAGAAGAACAAGTCGGTGCAACCCTACCAGTTTCCAGAGGGCAGGCCCCATGGAGTGGTGAAGCAGTTCGACCCTTGGTTCGACAGCTACGACACCGGTCCAACGGCAGAGGATGTTGTGGAGATGTATACAGAGGTCTACGCAGCCTACCAGGCCAGCCCTGCGTCTGCCAGGTGCATCACGGTGGGAAGCAGGTTTAGTGACCATGGCTACAGACGGACGACCGGAGGATTCCACCAGTTCTACCTGAACGACCCCTCAGAGGACGACCAGCTGGCACACTTTTTCCCCCTCCCCCCTGAAGACGTTGTTAAAGCGTGGAAGAAAAGGAGGACCCTGGAACGAATGGATCTAACCTTGCTAGCCAATTCCGAACGGTTAGATCCCCTTCCTCCGGCAATGATCAAAGGCAATGACCTGGAGGTGTGGACGCTGAAAAAGATGGTGCAAGCAGGGGCAGGCTTAGAGGGAACAGAGAAGGGGATGAAGATCTACGTTAACGGTAGAACAGAGTCAAACTCGCTCATCCGTTTGGACATCAATGGGTCGCGAAATCCGGTGAAGCTTGAAACGCTCCAATTCTCGGCCGACATCGACAGCGTCATCTGGCAGACGGATAGGCTCAAGACCCTGGGATCCATCAATCTACACCTCTTGCCTTTCAAAGGAGACAAGGCTCCCATCAGCAAGCATAACCATACGTACGTTCAGCTCTATTGGCCAAGGACGGAGGAGGACGTCAAAAAAGGGGAAAGGAGCACGGCTTCACAGGAGGTTCCCGTGTCCAACCTACCGAACACTCACTTTGCTCACTTTGGTAAGACGGAGGGATCGGCAGAAGTACTTGTCGTCTTTCCCAGGATGAAGCACAAGCATCCCCTCCGAAAAAAGTGGGAGACCAAGATACCGTACGAAATAGAGGTCGTCTGGCTGGAGCACGTGTTGTACCCTGCGCTGAGGAGGGTGAAGGGGAGGGGAATTCAACCATACACAGACTGGGCCTTGGACGACACATTGTACAAGAACAGAGGGGCCATGGACAAAACGATCCTGCTGTCTCCAAAGCAGCTGAACGAAGTCCAGGACGCGATTCACGCCATCCTGAGGGAGAACGAGGACGATGAAGAGAAAGACTTCAGCCCATTTGGGTCCCTGTTCTTCGTCCTGCAAATCATTGGAATCAAGGTCTCTACGTCCCAGGACTACAATTGGGCCTATCTGTGGGATAAGTTGGTGAGACAGCAGCCAAACCTAGATTGGGACTACATGGCAGACACGGAGAACGGAGAGCTGTTGTTGGACTTGGGAATTGGTATCCATCCATTGGACAGTGAGGGGGTAGTTGGGTTCTGGGACATAGATGCGCTGCGGGTGGGGTTTGACTACGGAGGGTACAACAAAGGGACCACTCACGGGGTCAGCACGGTTCCTACAATCGGGGGAATCCACGCAGAGATGGGGGTCACCCGTAGAATGTGGACTCACATCGCATACCGGTTGACTTACAACCTGGTGTACGAAGTCCTGAGGGGCAAGCAGACCAGGCTGAGGGATGGCTTCTTCCCCACGCGTTTGGCTTATGATCTGGACCACAAGTACAGGCAGGGGATCAACGACGTGGTTGAGGCCTACCAGAGGAACATTCACAAGTCCTTTGGTGTACGGGATGAGTACCGTTGCAGGGCAAGTTCCATGAAAAAGCTGCTCCCTCGCCTAAGGCACAAGGTGAGAGATTATCATTCCCAAGGCAGCCCTATCGTGATTCTGAATGCACCGATCACAGGCCAACGAATACATCAAAAACCTAGACCCCATCATCTGGCTCTCCACCATAGACTGGTTCAGGTTCGTTCAGAGGAGAGTCAAAGAGATGAGTAACTTCCAGGAGAAGCTGTACCTGTTCAAGCACCCAGTGGAAAACTACGGCGTTCTCACCTCTATCCTGACCCACATCATCCAACACGTCGGGATTACGCCAATCGTCATGGACCCAGACCTCAGGTACAATCTGAAAGTGCTCCATTTCGAGGCCATATCAAGCCGATTTGGCTGCTTCTTCCTCCACGACCTCGACCTGGCAAACGGAAAGCTTAAGGAGGTGCAGCAGAAGGATCCACCTCAGATGTTGGTGCGGATGGGGATCAAATCCGCCCAGAAACGGAGGGGCAAGAGTCCGGATCCAGAGCTACTTCCGTCACAGGATTCCCTCACCTGGAAGGAGCTTGGACTGCTGGTGAATTCGGAAGGCGACTCGCGGGCGAGGATACGGAACTTCGTATGGGACCCTCTATGGTTGGCCTACTCAGATGCCCGGGCCCTGTTCTGCGATTTCACCTACCAATACTGGATGCTGATGGGGGATAAGGTTTTCATACAACTGACCGAAGTGCCGCCCACCCTGGAGCAGGCGATGAAGCTGTGGACATTGAAATCAGTCAAGGACAGGTTATTACCGAAATTCAATTACCACCTCATGCCCTCTGCTGATGGACTGGACAACAACGTTCCGGTCAAGAGCCGGGGACAGCTCTTCAATCGGAAACGGACCGCGTTTTTCCCGGAGCCAGATGGACCGATTACAAACCCTGGCTGGAAATTGTTTTGCGAGGTTGGATATGTCAAGGACTATCACACGGCCATCGAAAGCTCGTCAGAGGGGGGGAAACGTATCAAAGACGCCCTGGACGGTATATTTGCAAACCTGCAGATTCTACCATTTAACCCCGGGAGGCCATCCGATGCAAAGATGTTATGGAGGTGGACCGGTAACGATCTCGAGCTCCTCATCAATTCGTCATACATCCAGCTGTTGGACAGAACGCTCCGGTATAAGGGTGGAAAGGGAAAGGAGAGAAGACAGGGGGGAAAGCACAAGATAAGGTCGCCAGCTGAGATGATGAAGGTGGTGTTCAGGGAGAAAAAACTACAGCTGCCCCTTAAAAAGACCAAGGCGGTCCAAAAGTTCACTGCCATCGAAACTCAGGAGCTCATGCGGGGAAGGAGAGGCAAGCCGAAGAACTACCGAGCCCCTCCGACCAGAGGGAAGAAAGTGGCACTGGAGCCAGAAGAGGAGTCGAGTGAAAGTGACCAGGCGCTCAAGGATGTACAGAAGCTCACTAGGCAGCGGAAGAGGCTGATAGTGGAATCCGATAGCGACTCGGCTGTAGGTGAAGGGGATGGTGGAGGGGTCGATCTCCCTCCTATCAACCGTCTTGAAGAGGGATATGAGTCAGATTGTGAGGAGGAGGAGTTTTAGTCAGATGATGAGGGGGGGAGATAGTGTGCAGGTATAGAGAGCAGTTCAAGTGAGGTTGAAAGCTGTTTCACACTGTAGGATTCGCCAGATTATATATAGCCAAAGATTTAAACTAAACACAACCAGGACATATGATATTTGTGTCTAGTAACCCTCCCATTGCCATCACATTGAGCAATTCCTCCGCAGAGTCTCTGTACAAAAGTTCTACCCCATCGAAATTGTGCTCCCTCCAATTGCAGGTGGCAGGGTCAAGCCGATTAGCCCATGCCCTCTCCACAGCCCTGGCACCATACCAGGCCACAGGTGCAGTCCCTGCATAGCCATAATCCCCCCCCTTCAACAACGGCATGCTTGCAAGGTCTTCTATGGTGTCGCATGCCTTCTTCTTCAATGGCTCCTTTTTGCAGCAATTGAGGTGGTACCAGAACTTGCAGCTGGTACAGAACCACATCACATCTGCTGTGTTCCAAAACCGGTTGTCCGTACAGTCCTCCCTGCACCACCTCTCTGCTACCTGTAGACCCTCAGCCCTCTTAAACGGGAGACCAGGAGTGGACACTTACAACAGATACATCTTCAGACTTGTAAGTCCATCGGTAGAGGATGTACTGGCTTCCATCTTTCGGCAGAGGGGTCCTACACAAACCAGATATATCGAACCATTCAACAACGCCTGTAAATGAGTCAGAACAGGCTGGAAATATCACTAAGCCCTGCCTACAGTTGATCATGTTTATCTCAAGATTAGCCTCCACCGTCCCAAGGGCAAATACTTTCTTATCCATAGCCTCTCTCAAGTGGATATGTTGCTGGGTTGGTGCCTTTCTTGGAAGCCGTTTCATGTAGTGAGATCGTGCATAGAACCAGAGCACCGTGACCGTAAGCCCAAGTTGATGAACTTCCAATGTGACTGTGACATCTTCCTGGGGTAGATTGAAAACGCTTCTGTCAAAGTTCCAACGGACCACATAGGCAAACCATTCCTCGTATCTGGGCTTGCCTGTTTTACTGGCATCACCATTCACGGAAACGCTATGCAAAACTAGATCAACCCAAAGAAGGCTCCGCCTTGCAATAAGCTCACCAGTCACCAGGGCCAAAGTACAAGCCTTCACGCTTTGAGCGGAAAAATTGCAGTTTTTCAAAACCAAAGTCTTGCATTGGCGTCATAGAGGTGGAGGGAATGACAGAGCTCAGGAGAATCTGGCAATGAACTTTATTATATAATGACACAGATTCGTGTGACAGTACGGTTGGCTAGACTTTTTTGACTTCGGGGTTCCGAATTTCTCTGACAACAAGATTAATCCCATTTCTCTGACAGTAGGCTTAACCGAGCATCGGCCGATGGTGACCTAGCCGACCTCTTCACAGAAGCTGATGTCTGTGCAGCCGGGAATGCAGCTGTAGCCCAGGCATAAAAGGGTCAAGATTGGCCGCAGTTACTCAGACATAAATCATGCCACTTACTGCCGATCAGAAGTCCAGGCTAATTTCTAACAGGCGCACAAAAGGCCCTAAATGCTACATGTGGGACACTGTGCTCCCAAGCGAGACCACCAAGAACTACATTTCCAAGTAGGCTTCAGGGTCACATGTCCGGCCCCTTCAGCTTTGTCATTCACATGATGTCTGCAGGTTCAAGCTTACGATTCAGCTAACCGCTGATTGTACGGTGGTTAATGTCTGCAAGCGGTCTACCGGAACCCAATGGCAGAAGAACATCCACTCCGGATATCACAGGCACCTTTCCCGGATTCAACAGGAATCGACCGGAAATTCCGGAAGGTGCAAGTGGCTTGAAAACCTCTTAGACCTTTTTGTGGATGAGCTCCACGAGCTCCCAGAGGATTTCTCATCCTGGCGATCCAATATTCTCAACCCGATGCTGATGAGGGCTTTCTATTACATGCCTGACAACGATAGCAAGAAAACCAAAACAATGGGTGCCGCGCAAAATGTACCAGACAACATTCCTGGTTGGGAGGGCTTCTATACCTCCCTTGACATCATCAGTCACGAGCATGACCCCAGTTGGGATGAACTGGAGCCCAGGGTTTTCAAACAGGGCAGCAATGATCAGCCAGTGGCTCAAGTTCCAGGTAGAGACCATCCACCCATGATCCTTGACTGTTGCTCACTCCAACCTTAGCCATCCCTGTACTGCCGGTTCGATCACCACCAGTTCAGCCCTTGCTGGTGGAAAGGACGGTAACCTATGAACAAGGTAACACTATGCTGCAATCAACGGTCAGTCTTCAAACCCACAATTCTAACCAGTCTTCTCCAGTTGCCCAAAAACGGCCAAGGGGAAGGCCAAAGAAGCAGCAGATAAAGCCTGGCCTATCTGGCCCCCGAATCCTTCGCAGCCAAGGGAGAGTCCCAGAGGCAGTATCCTCCGAGCAGACGATACAGTTGGCCTCTAACACAGGTGCTATAACCGAGCATTTGTTGGAAGGTTTATCAGTGGACGCTCCTCCTTTGAGTTTGGCGGAAGGTCTGTCAGCAGTCGCTCTTCCACTGACTTTGGAAGAGGGTCCATCAGTGGACACCCCTTCGTTGACTTTGGGAGAAGGGCCATCAGTGGGCGTCCCTTCGTTGACTTTGGGAGAAGGGCCATCAGTGGACGTCCCTTCGTTGACTTTGGGAGAAGGGCCATCAGTGGACGTCCCTTCGTTGACTTTGGGAGAAGGG
>Ga0307512_10003701_pt1 | contig 17379 bp, 19 predicted proteins | sample 14_EM_MG_FD_200267 | JGI IMG/M metagenome (GOLD analysis project Ga0307512, IMG submission 200267) | Populus trichocarpa ectomycorrhiza microbial communities from riparian zone in the Pacific Northwest, United States - 14_EM | ecosystem: Host-associated > Plants > Roots > Unclassified | place...
TCGTCTCCCTGGACGGCGTCGTCGAGGCGCCCGGCGGGGAGGAGGGCTACCGCAACGCCGGCTGGACGTTCAAGGACGTCGAGTTCCTGCCGGCGGCCTACGAGCTCAAGGGCCGCGAGCAGGACGAGGCCACCGCGCTGCTGCTGGGCCGGGTCAGCTACCAGGCGTTCAGCCCGGTCTGGCCGAAGATGACCACGGAGTTCGCCGGGTACAACGCGATGCCCAAGTACGTCGTGTCCACCACGCTGGGAGACGACGACCTCGTGGACAACTGGGGTGAGACGACCATCCTGCGCTCGCTGGACGAGGTGGCCGCCCTGAAGGAGACCGAGGGCGGGCCGATCATCATCAACGGCAGCGCCACGTTGAACCGCAACCTGTCCGACGCCGGCCTGATCGACCGCTACCACCTGCTGGTGTTCCCGGTCCTGCTCGGCGCGGGCAAGCGGCTGTTCAGCGACGCCGACGCCGACAAGAACATGCTCAGGCTGGTCGAGAGCGAGTCCTACCCCAACGGCGTCCAGAAACTGATCTACGACGTCGCCCACTGACACACGTCAGAGGAACGGGGTCAGCGCCGCTCGCCACGTCTCGTCCAGGTCCGCGTCCGGGGGGAAGCGGCCCGCCAACTCCAGGTCCACCAAGCCGTGCGCCAGGGCCCACAGTGCCCGCGCCCGGTGTTCCTCCCCGCCTGCCGCCGCCACGAGCGGGGCCGCGGTCGCTGCCTCCACCTCCGCGGGGATCACGTCCCTGCGGAGTGGGCGGCGGGTGGCCAGCTCGTACAGGCCCGGCCGCGCCAGTGCCCACCGGCGGTAGGCGGCCGCGATGGCCAGTAGGTCGGTGCCGGCCGGGGCCAGCGCCTGCGCCATGTCGCGGAGTGCTCGTTCCTGCAGGCCGGCTTCGATGTCGTCCTTGCTGGTCACGTGCTTGTACAGCGACGGCGCGCGGATGCCCATCTCGCCGGCGACCCTGCGCATGGTCAGCGCGGCCGGGCCCTCCGACTCCAGCAGGGACTCGGCGACATCAAGGATTTCCTCCCTGCGGGTCATGACTTGGCGCGTGCCTTCAGTGCCTCGTTCATCGCCTGGAAACCTGCCTTCGTCTTCGCCATGATGCCGCCGGTCAGCGGGACCAGGATGCCGGTGAACGTCTCCTCCTGCGTCAGGCGGGTGCCCGTCGCGGTCGGTTCGAGGGTGAACGTGTGGCGGCCGTCGAAGATGCCCGGCATCAGCACGCGGCCCAGCCACTCCAGCTTGCGGCCCTCGTCGGCGGCCGTCACGGTCGGGCGGAACGTCATCGGCTTGCCGTCCGGCGGCGCGATGCGCACGGTCAGCCGCTCGCCCTTCGTCAGCGTGCCCTCCAGGGAGGTGATGAACGGGTTCCAGGTCGGGAACTCCGACGTGCCGGTGAGCTGGGCCCACACGACCTCGACGGGGGCGGCGATCTCGGTGGTGACGGCGATCCTGCGCATTGCTTCCTCCTGCGGCTAACGTTGTTAGCTAGAACATTAAGCTAACGTCGTTAGCCATGTCAAGGGAGCGAGTCGCGGACCGGCGGGAGAGAATCCGGATCATGCCCGGAGGACACCTGTACCTGCTCCGCCACGGCGAGACCGAGTGGTCACGCAGCGGCCAGCACACCGGCCGCACCGACATCCCCCTCACGGAGAACGGCGAGCGGCGCGCCATCGACGCCGGCCGCATGCTCGCCGGACTGCGTGGGGACCAGCCGCTCGCGCTGGTGCTGTCGTCGCCGCGCTCGCGGGCGCTGCGGACGGCGTCGCTCGCCGACCTGACGGTCACCGAGACGACCGAGGACCTCGCGGAGTGGGACTACGGCGAGTACGAAGGCCTGACCACACCCCAGATCCGCGAGACCGTGCCGGGCTGGACGGTGTGGACGCACCCGAACCCCGGCGGTGAGACGGCCGACCAGGTCAGCGCGCGGGCGGCGAAAATACTGGCACGGGCGCGGGAGGCGCTGGCCGACGGTGACGTGATCCTGGTGGGGCACGGACATTTCAGCCGCGTGCTGGTGGCGACGTGGCTCGGCCTGCCGCCTACCGCCGGCGTCCATTTCGCGATGGACGCCGCGGCGATCTCGGAGCTCGGCGACGAGCGCGGGGTGCCGCAGATCGAACGACTGAACGTTCCCCCGTTGCCAGAGCGAGGTTTCCCGCATGCCTGAGATCCGCCGCATCCGTCCGTCCGATGTGGACGCGGTGGTCGAGCTGGTGTACGCGCTCGCCACGTACGAGAGTGCGCCGGACGAGTGCCATCTCGAACCGCGACAGCTGCACGACGCGTTGTTCCGGCCGTCGCCCGCGCTGTTCGGCCACGTGGCCACAGTGGACGACGAGGTCGTCGGCTATGCCTTGTGGTTCCTGAACTTCTCGACCTGGCGTGGCACGCACGGGATCTACCTGGAGGACCTGTTCGTGCGGCCGGAGCACCGGAGGTTGGGGCTGGGCAAGGCTTTTCTGTCGACGCTGGCGGCCGAGTGCGTGCGGCAGGGCTACCCACGACTCGAGTGGATCGTGCTCGACTCGCTGGACTCGACGAGAGAGTTCTACAAGTCGCTCGGCGCGGTTCCCCTGGACGAGTGGACGGTCTTCCGCCTCACCGACGAACCGCTGCACGCACTCGGCTCAGCACCGATCACACTCCGGCAACGCTAGCGATCCAGTCGCGGTACACGGTGACGTTGCCGTACGCGGTGAAGCTCTGCCGGTCACTGGTGGAGGCCACGCCCACCTGCACGTAGCTGCCGTCCGGCGCGGTGGCGAACATCGGGCCGCCGGAGTCGCCGCCCGCCGTGATGCCGTCGCCTCGGGTGGCGCACACCGCCGTGCCGCCGCGGTAGTCCGAGCAGCTCACCGAGCTGACATCGACGTTCGCGACCTTCAGGAGCTGTGACTGGCACTCGATCTCCGGACGGTCGGTGCACGTGGCGCCCCAGCCGTACACCTGGACGGTGTCGCCGGTCGCGACCGCGCCGGGGTTGCCGAGCGGCGAGTACGTCGCGGTCACCGCGTGGTCCAGTTCCACCAGCGCGAGGTCCGCGGTCGGGTGGGTGTGGATGGCGATGCCCGTCGCCGACTCGCCCTGGGTCTGGTCCAGGCTGCCGATGTGGAACGTGTACGTGCCCGCATTCGCCACGCAGTGCTGGGCGGTCAGGATCCACGTCGGCGCGATGATGGTCGCCGAGCAGTTCTCCCGGCCGTCGACGAACAACCGCGCGGCCCACGGGCCGGACGTGGCGTTGCCGCCGTCGATGATTGCCGGACTCACGTTGCCCGGCGGCTGGTCGGCGTTGGCCAGTGGCGACAGGAACAGCGCCAGTGCCACGCCCGCCAAAGCCGCCCCGACACGACTGAGACGCATTGCGGATCACCTCGAAAACCGCGACTCAGGGTCGCGGAGCAGGGTTAACAAGGACCCGTTCAGGGTCACCTGTTCGTGTGCGATCCACTACCCGCCGTTAGTCTGGATCCTCGTCCGAACCGTGGGCCATGGCCCACTCCCGCCCGCGGGTGTTGAGCAGCAGGTACAGCACCACCAGGCACAGCACGGCGACCGGGATGCCGTACTCGGGCCGGCTGGACGGGCCGGTCGCGTACCCGGCGATCCCCAACAGCAGGAGCTCGATGAGCACCGCGGGACTGCGGGCGCCGCGTTTCCCGAACACGAGCGCGGCCCCGAAACCGATGACCGCGGCCGCCATGACCGCGAAGAACCCCGCCTCGCCGAGACGATCGCTCGTGGTGAGGACACCCGGCTGGACCAGCACGGCGACGGCGAACACGAGACCGGCGAGCCCCTGCAGCCCGACGAGCATCCCGCCGGCACGGACGGTAGTCGGGGTGGCGGGATCGAGTCGCACGCTGTGGCCTTCCACGCGGTAACGGACAGATATCCCGAATGGTAGCTACGCTGCGGTAGTGCGAGCTGTTCTGGTGGTGAACCCCAAGGCGACCGCGACGACCGCGGCCGGCCGGGACGTGCTCGCGCACGCACTGGCCAGCGAGGTCAAGCTGGACATCATCGAGACCGACTACCGGGGCCACGCGATGGCGGCTGCCGCGCAGGCCATGGTGGACGGCGCGGACCTGGTGGTCGCGCACGGCGGCGACGGCACCGTGAACGAAGTGGTCAACGGCCTGCTCGCGAGTGGACCAGGCAGCTCGGTGCCGATGCTCGGGATCGTGCCCGGCGGGTCGGCCAACGTGTTCGCGCGGTCGCTCGGACTGCCGCGCGACCCGGTCGAGGCGACGCACCAACTGCTGCACGCGCTCCTGGACGGACGCAGGCGGCGGGTCGGGCTCGGCCGCATCGAACTGGGCGCGCCAGGCGAGGCGCCGCGGTGGTTCACGTTCAGCGCCGGGGTCGGCTGGGACGCCGACGTGGTGGCCGAAGTGGACCGCAAGCGCGGCAAGAAGGCCAGCCCCGCCCTGTACACACGGGTCGCGCTGACGCAGTACCTCAAACCGGCGCACGGCGGACCGCGGCTGACCGTCGAGATTCCCGGCGAGGAGCCGGTTTCCGGACTGCGGCTGGTGTTCGTGTCCAACACGGACCCGTGGACCTATCTCGGGACCCGGCCGATCCACCTGAACCGGGGCACGGGCTTCGACGGCGGGCTCGGTGTTTTCGCCCTGCACAGCCTGGCTTTACCGACGGTGGCTCGACACCTCCGTCAGGCGATCAGTCGAAAGGGTGAGACTCGCGGCCGGAAACTGCTTCGCCGTGACGACGTGCCCGGTATGCGGATAACGAGCGAGACGCCCGTCCGCGTGCAATGCGATGGGGACCTCATCGGTGAGCGGACCTGCGTCGAAATTGCGTCGGTGAGGCATGCCCTGACGGTGATCGGGTAGGCCTTCCGAGACCGGCTCGGAGTCGACCAACGGTGGTGAACCGTGAGACACACTCGTGATCAAATTGTAACTCTGCGCAGCCGCAGGCCTCTGACGTCGAGCTTTCGGGTGAGTTCACGCACTGGCTGATGAAGAGGTCTTGACATATGGCTGGTTCGTGAAAGCATTCACAAGCACCCCAACGACCGGTTGACGACTAGAGGCGCACCGGAACGCGCCCAAGCGAGGAGCAAGTGGAAATGGACTGGCGCCACAACGCGGCCTGCCGTGACGAGGACCCCGAGCTGTTCTTCCCCGTGGGAACCAGCGGTCCGGCCATTCTGCAGGTTGCCCAGGCGAAATCCGTTTGTCATCGCTGCACCGTCGCTTCCGACTGCCTGACCTGGGCGCTTCAAAGCGGTCAGGACGCGGGCGTCTGGGGCGGGATGAGTGAGGACGAGCGCCGTGCGCTCAAGCGTCGCAACGCGCGCACCCGCACTCGCAGCAACGTGTGACAAACGCATAGAAGAAGTCGCCAAGGCCCGGTGCCCCAAGAGGTACCGGGCCTTCGTGTGTCCGGAACCCTTACAGGGCGCCGAACTCCGACCACGACCCCAGCGGGTTCGGCCCGAACGTCATGCCGAGCAGCAACGGATGCATTCCCCAGGACAGGAACGCCGACAGGATCAGCGGACCGCTCAGCGCGAACGCCTTGTCGCTCGCCGGCACCGCGATCACCTGGCGCTCGGCCTCGTGCGGGACCGGGTGGTCACTCCAGAAGTCCGCGTCGTCCGGCACCGGCGTCGCACGCACTTCGGTCCGCGGTGCGCCATCGGCGTCACGCGCCAACTCGACCACCACGATCGGTGCGGCTCCCTCCCAACTGCCCTCGTGCACTGCCAACCACTCGCCACGGCCGGCGGCGGTGAGTGCCACCTCCCCAAGCCACGACGCCACTTCGACACCGCCGCTCAGGGACTCTTCCTTCGCCTCCTCCATGGTCGCCGGGGTGAGTGCGACGAGCTGGGACACGGGCGCGCCACCCGGCCCCGGCTCCAGGTCACGCAGGTCCAGCAGACCGGAGTCGTGGTCGAGCATCCCCAGCTCGCGGTAGCGGCCGGTCTCGTCGTCGACCCGCAACATGGCGCCGGCGCACAGAATGCTCGGCGGCTCGCCGGGGAGACGCCAGAAGCTGACGTCGTCCTGTTCCCACAGCGCGATGTAGCCGCCGACCGGCGGTCCAACGAGGACGCCACGGAATCCGTCACCGGATAAGTCAAGATCCATCCGGGCAATGTAGCGAGGGTCAGCGGCGGTGGGACAGGGGGACTCTCAGCATTGCCTCGGTGCCGCCTTTTTGCCTGCGGCGCAACGACAGCGAGCCCCTCAGCTCCGACTCCACCAACGTGCGGACGATCTGAAGACCGAGACCGTTCGAGCGTTCCAGTGAGAAGCCGCGCGGCAGGCCCCGGCCGTCGTCGATGACCGCCACGTCCAGCCAGCGGGCCGAGCGTTCCGCCGACACGATGACCTCGCCGCTCGCGCCGGCCGGGTAAGCGTGTTCCACCGCGTTCTGCACGAGTTCCGTCAGGACCATCACCAGCGGCGTGGCCACTTCCGCCGCCACCACGCCGAACTGGCCGGTGCGCCGGACGCGGACGTGGTTCTCCGCCACCGCGACATCGCCGACGACCGGAATCACCTTGTCCACCAACGAGTTCAGGTCGACCCGCTCGTCAACCGACGTCGACAGCGCCTCGTGCACCGCGGCGATCGCGGCCACGCGGCGGACCGACTCGCCCAGTGCGGCGCGGGCTTCCTCGCTCGCCGTGCGGCGGGACTGCAGGCGCAGCAACGCGGCCACCGTCTGCAGGTTGTTCTTCACCCGGTGGTGGATCTCGCGGATGGTCGCGTCCTTGGACATCAGCGCCCGGTCCCGACGACGGACTTCCGTCACGTCGCGGACCAGCACCAGCGCGCCAGCGGCCTTGCCGCCCGGCCGCAACGGCAGCGCTCGGAAAAGCACCGCCGCGCCCCGGCCCGACTCCGCCTCCGCACGCATCGACGGCTGACCGTCGAGCGCGGCCAGGATTCGCTGCGCGATCTCCGTCGCGTCGAACGGGTCCGCGATCAGGCCGCGGGTGAGTGGCGCCAGGCGCACGCCCACCAGCTCGGCCGCGTGACCCATGCGGTGGTAGGCCGACTGTGCGTTCGGGGACGCGAACACCACCGCGCCCGTCGGGTCCAGGCGGATCAGGCCATCACCCACCCGGGGCGATGTGTGCACGTCCGGGGCCGGTTCGGAGGTGGGGAAGCTACCGTCCGCGACCATCTGGCACAGGTCGGCGGCAATGCCGAGGTACGCGATCTCCAGCGAGGACGGCACGCGTGGCACCGCGAGGTCGGTCTCGCGGGACAGCACGGCGATCACCCGGTCGTCGTAGGTCACCGGGATCGTCTCGCGGCGGACCGGCACGCCGAGGTACCAGGACGGGTCCTCCTCGCGGCACACCCTGGCCTCGAGGACCGCCCTGCGGAGCTGGGGGTGCTCGTCGACGGGAACCTTGGTGCCGACCACGTCCTCGGGGTGCGCGGTCGGCGCGGTCGTCGCGCGGGCCTGGGCCACGCACAGGAACTCGTCCAGGGCGGGGCCCTCGCCGACCGGCACCCACATCAGCAGGTCGGCGAAGGACAGGTCGGACAGCAGCTGCCACTCGGCGACCACCATCTGCAGGTGGTCGACCTCGCCACCCGACAGTTTGGTGTGCTCGGCGAGCAGATCGGAGAGAGTCGACAAAGGCGCTACTCGACGACCGCGATGAGGTCGTGCTCCTGCACCACGTCGCCGACGCTCACGGCGATGGTTCTGAGCACGCCCGCGGACTCCGTGACGACGGGGATCTCCATCTTCATGGACTCCAGGATGATGACCGTGGCCCCTTTCGCGACGGCGTCCCCCTCCGACACGTTCACCGTCAGCACGTTGCCGACTATCTCGGCGCGGATCTCTTCGGCCATCGTCCGGTCCCTTCTCGGCGGCGTGACGCCGCGAGCCTCACGGAATGTCGGGCCTATCCTGCACCCGGCAGGCCACCGTGATCCACCACGGTCTTCCTGATCTCCGCCCGGAGTCGCGCCTTGAGCGAGTCCGGCGCGTGCTCACCACCGCACTTGCGCGCGAGCAACACCTTCAGGTGCTCCTCGATGCCGAACTGCTCCAGGCAGGGGCTGCACTCGTCGAGGTGCTGCTCAAGCAGCATGCGGCGCTTCTCGTCGCACTCGTGGTCGAGAAAGAGCCACACCTCGGACAGCACCTCCGAGCAGTCGGTCTCATGGGGTTCGCCGCAGCTCATGATCCGGTCACCTCACGGTCGGCCGACCGCAGAAACCCGCGGTCCTGTGCGACCTCGGACAGCAGGTCGCGAAGCTGCCGCCGGCCACGGTGCAGTCGAGACATCACCGTCCCGATCGGCGTGTGCATTATCTCCGCGATCTCCTTGTATGCGAAGCCCTCGACGTCAGCGAGGTAGACAGCGAGGCGGAAGTCCTCCGGCAGCTGCTGGAGGGCCTCTTTCACGTCGTTGTCGGGCAGGCGGTCCATCGCCTCGATCTCGGCGGACCGCAGCCCGGTCGAGGTGTGGGACTCGGCCTGCGCGAGCTGCCAGTCCGTGATCTCCTCGGTCGGGGACTGCTGAGGCTGCCGCTGCCGCTTCCGGTACCCGTTGATGTAGGTATTGGTCAGGATGCGGTAGAGCCAGGCCTTCAGGTTCGTGCCGGCCGAGAACGACGCGAAGGCGGCGTACGCCTTGAGGTAGGTCTCCTGGACCAGGTCCTCGGCGTCGGCCGGGTTGCGTGTCATCCGCAGCGCGGCGGAGTAAAGCTGGTCGAGCATCGGCATGGCGTCGCGCTCGAAGCGCTCCGCTCGCTCCTGCTCGGTCTCAGCCTGGGGGTTTGGCTGGGTTTCGGTGCTCGGCACCGTGCTCCCTTCCAGTCGGAACGGTCCCATCTCCGGAATGGCACGGGACCCCTGTGAGGATACGCGGCGGGTCTGAGTAAGCACGCTCACGTAAACGCTGGATCGTCCCTGCTCATTCCCCTAGTCGAGGGGCCGCAGGATCCGGTCCAACCATTCCTCCACCGCACGGAAAACGCCTGGCACGTCCTTCTTCAGCGAGTGGTCACCAGCGAGAACGACGATCTCACGGTGGTGCGCCGGACCGGGCATACCGAACGGATCGGTCTCGCCCTGCACGACGAGAGTGGGCACTGTCACGGCGTCCAGCTCCGGCATGCGGGTCTTGTCCGGCTTGCCTGGCGGGTGCACGGGGAACGCCAGGCACAGCACGGCCACGGCCTGCCCCTCGGCGGACGTGCGGCAGGCCACCCTGGAACCGGACGAGCGGCCCCCGAACACCAGGGGTAACTCGTGGAACCACTCCGTCGAGAGCTGTTCGACGACCGCCAGCCACGCCGTGTCCAGCTGGTGCGCGGGTGCTGGCGCCCGCCGGCCCGCGACCCGGTAGGGCTGCTCGACCAGCGCGACGTGCACGCCGGCCGCCGTCGCCGCTCGGGTCGCCGCGACCAGGTCCGGAGCGCCGACGCCGCCGCCAGCGCCGTGGCCGAGCAGCAGCCCGGCCCGGCCCTCGGTGGCGCAGTGCAGCTCCGCGCGGGCGGGCCCGTGCGGGGTGTCGATCAGCAGCGTGCTCATCGCGGGTTGTCGAACAGTGTCAGGTCGGCCTTCTCTTCCTCGCGTTCGAGCAGCTCAGGGCCGTTGTTGCGGACGCTGTTGACCTTCGAGGACACCGGTCGCAGCTCGAGTGACTCCACCAGCTCGAGCGACGGCGGCGTGCCGAGTAGCTCCGCCACGTCATCGGCGTCGGGGTCCAGCCAGCTCTCCCACGAGTCCGGGGTCATGAGCAGCGGCATCCGGTCGTGGATGTCGCTCAGCTGCCCGATCGCGTCCGTGGTCAGCACGGCGGCGCTGACCACCGGCGGGCCGTCCTTGTTCGCCGGGTCGCGCCAGACCGTCCACAGGCCGGCCATCGCGATGCTGTGCCCGTCCGGCCTGGTCATGAAGTACGGCTGCTTCGCCTTGCCGTCCCGCTTCCACTCGTACCAGCCGTCGGCGGGGACCAGGCAGCGCCGCTTGGCCACCGACGTGCGGAACGCCGAGGTCGTGGCGGCCGTCTCGGACCGCGCGTTGATCATCCGCGCGCCGATGGACATGTCCTTGGCCCAGGCCGGGATCAGGCCCCAGCGCATCACCCGCAGGCTGCGCACGGTCGTCGACGGGTCCGGCTCGCCCTCGTCGTCCCGAGGGTGGCGCTGCACGACCGCGACCACGTTCTTGGTCGGCGCGACGTTGTAGTCCGTTGCGGGCGCGTGATCCTCCATCGTGTCGAGCGCGTCGAACTCCGCGGCCAGCGTGGCCGGGTCCTTCGTGGCGGCGTATCTCCCGCACACGTCAATCACCTCCTGCCGGCATGGTGTCATCACCCACCGACAGTCTGCACCGCGTGCGGGGTCATGCGGGATCATCAAGGCATGAACCAGCCCTGGTCCGCACCGTCCGCGACCGGTCCCGTCCGCGCCACCGTGGCCGTGCCCGGCTCGAAGTCGATCACCAACCGGGCGCTGCTGCTCGCCGCGCTGAGCGAGCGGGGCGGCACGCTGACCGGCGCGTTGCGCAGCCGCGACAGCCGGCTGATGATCGACGCGCTGCGGGCGCTCGGCGTGCCCGTCGACGACTCGGGCGACCAGGTCGTCGTCGGCGCTCACCAGGGCCTGCGCGGGCCGGCACAGGTCGACTGCGGGCTCGCCGGCACGGTCATGCGGTTCGTGCCGCCCGCCGCGGCGATCGCGGACGGCGACGTGCTCTTCGACGGCGACCCCCGGGCTCGTGAGCGGCCCATGAGCACCGTGCTGGACGCGTTGCGGGCGCTCGGCGCGTCACTCGACGGGGACACGCTGCCGTTCACCCTGCACGGCAAGGGTGGGCTGCCGGGCGGCGCGGTCACGATCGACGCCTCGGCGTCCTCGCAGTTCGTCTCGGGGCTGCTGCTGGCCGGCGCCAGGTACGACGCGGGCGTGAGCGTGCACCACGACGGCAAGCCGGTGCCCTCGCTGCCGCACATCGACATGACCGTGCAGATGCTGCGCGAGGCCGGGGTGACGGTCGACGACTCGGAGCCGAACACGTGGCGGGTGTCTCCTGGGCCGATCGCGTCACACGACTGGGTGGTAGAGCCGGACCTCTCGAACGCGACGCCGTTCCTCGCGGCCGCGGCGGTCACGGGTGGTTCCGTGACCGTGCCCGGTTGGCCGACCGTGACCACCCAGCCGGGTGACGTGTTCGGGGACATCGCGGAACGCATGGGCTGCACGGTCCGCCGCGGCCCCGACGGGCTGACCCTCACCGGGCCGGACCAGCTGCACGGCATCGACGTCGACCTGCACGACGTCGGCGAGCTGACCCCGACCGTCGCCGCGCTCGCCGTGCTGGCGCACGAGCCGAGCGTGCTGCGGGGCATCGCGCACCTGCGTGGCCACGAGACCGACCGGCTCGCCGCGCTGGCCGCGGAGATCAACGCGCTCGGCGGCAGCGCGACCGAGACCGAGGACGGCCTGGAGATCCGGCCGATGCCGCTGCACGCGGGCCTGTGGCACGCCTACGACGACCACCGGATGGCCACCGCTGGCGCGATCGTCGGCCTGATGGTGATGGGTGTCGAGGTCGACGACATAGCCACGACGGCCAAGACGCTGCCAGACTTCCCCAGCATGTGGGCGGAGATGCTGGTTTGAGCAGGCGCGGCCGGAAGGCCGACTGGGACCGTCTGGACGAGTCCGATGTCCGGGTGCGACCGGGGAAGGGCACCCGGCCTCGCAGCAAGCTGCGACCGGAACACGCGGACGCACACACGGCGATGGTCGTCGGGGTCGACCGGGGCCGGTGGACGTGTGCACTGGACAGCAAGCCGGACCACGAGGTCATCGCGATGCGTGCTCGTGAGTTGGGGCGTACCCCGATCGTCGTCGGCGATCTCGTCGACCTCGTGGGTGACACCTCGGGCCGTCCGGACACGCTCGCGCGGGTCGTGCGGGTGGCCGACCGGTCGAGCGTCCTGCGCCGCACCGCCGACGACAACGACCCGTTCGAGCGGGTCGTGGTGGCCAACGCACAGCAGCTGCTGATCGTGTGCTCGCTCGCCGATCCCCCGCCGCGCACGGGTTTCATCGACCGCTGCCTGGTCGCCGCGTACGCGGGTGGGCTGAAACCCGTGCTGTGCCTGACGAAGTCGGACCTCGCGTCGCCCGATCAGGTGATCTCGGCGTACGCGGACCTGAACCTGCCCGTGCTGGTGACCCGCAGCGACCGCGAGCCGGACGAGGTGCGCGAACGGTTGACCAACCAGGTGTCCGCGCTGGTCGGGCACTCCGGGGTGGGCAAGTCGACGCTGGTGAACAAGCTGGTGCCGGACGCGTTCCGCGCGGTGAGCGCCGTGAGCGCGGTCGGCAAGGGCCGGCACACGTCGGTCACGGCGGTCGCGCTGCCGCTGCCGGATGGCGGTTGGGTGGTCGACACACCGGGTATCCGGTCCTTCGGGCTGGCCCACATCGGGCCGGACGACATAGTGGCGGCGTTCCCCGAGTTCGTCGAACCGGCCGAGGAATGCCCGACCAACTGCGGACACCTCGGCCCGCCCGAGGATCCGGAGTGCATGCTGGACGTGGTCACCGAGGAGGGCCTGGCGACCCCGGGCCGGCTCGAGTCGCTGCGCAGGCTGCTCGCCTCGCGGGCACGGTTGGACGAATACGCCGACTAGCTGAGTTCGCCTAGTCCGTCCGGTCTACCCTGTGGCCACACTCACGTGAGGGAGAACGGCTATGCGCAAGGCAGCGATCGTCCTGTCCGCGTTCGCGTTGGCGGCGACGCTGGGCGCGTGCGGCGACACGTCCACGGCTGCGAAGGACACTGGCGGCAACGGGCAGGCCGGGTCGATGAACCTGGTCGACCTCGCGAAGTCGATCGGCGACGAGACCGCCGAAAAGAGCTCCGCGCACATGAAGATCACCGGCAAGGCGGCTGGCCAGGACATCACCGGCGAGGGTGATCTCAAGTTCGGGTCGGGCGCCGCCGCGTTGTCGATGGACATGACGACGCCGCAGGGCTCGATCTCCATGGTGTTCCTGGACAGCGTGCTCTACGTGAAGCTGCCGAAGGAGCTCCAGCCTGGCAAGGCCTGGGTCAGGATCGACTCCACCAGTGACAGCCCGATCGCCAAGGCGCTCAGCACGGTCAACGAGCAGCTGGGCAAGAACGCCGACCCGCGCGCCGCGCTGCAGGAGTTCGAGAAGTCCGGCGAGATCACCGCCACCAGGGAAGAAGAGCTCGGCGACAAGAAGACCACGCACTACACGGTCACCGTGAACGTGCAGAAGATGGCCGACAACCAGACCGACCCGACCCAGAAGAAGGCCATGCAGGACGCCATCGCCGCCGGGATGAAGGACTTCCCGGTCGACGTGTGGGTCGACGAGGAGGGCCTGCCGGTGCGGTTCGCGCTGGACACCCCGACGCCGGACGGTTCCGGTGGAATGACCTCGGTCAAGATGCAGGTCGACTACACGGACTGGGGCAAGCCGGTGGAGATCGCCGCGCCGCCGGCCGACCAGGTCGCGGAACTGCCTGCCTGACCGCGCTTTCCGCCCCCGCCCCGGCGGGGGCTCTGTGATCCGCCGATGGTCTTCCCTGGGGTCTGCCCGCCCGCAAGGCCCGGCGGCTGAGCCCGCTTTGCCGGCGAGGCCCGCTTCGCGGCCGAGCCGCTTTGCCGGCGAGGCCCGCTTCGCGGCCGAGCCGCTTTGCCGGCGAGGCGCGCTTCGCCGGCGGGGCCGCTTTGCCGGCGAGGCGCTTTGCGGGCTGGGGCGCGCTGTGTGTGGCTTGTGAGGGGCGCTTTCGGGACGTGGCTCGATGTCTTGAGGGTGCCCTTCAGGGCGTTGAGCGTCCTATGGGTGCCCCTCAGGACATCGCCGCTGTCCTCCAAGCGCCCCTCGCGGCGCGCCACCCGCAGGGCAGGGCGTTCTTCGTTACACGGCCTCGAAAAGCTTCTCCAGGAGGACGCTCACGACGTCCGGGCGATTCTCGACGAGTGGCGGGCGGGCCCGTTTGATCGTCACGTGGCTCGCGTTCGCGGCGGTGTCGGCGACCCGCCTCGACAGTTCGCTGTTCTCGGTGCCGGACACGACGAGCAGTGGGACGGTCGTGCCGACCAGTTCGCCCAGCACGGACTCCTCGTCGGCGGAGGAGGAGAAGATCGCCGCCGAGCTGAGCAGTTCCGGGCGGCGGGCGACCAGTCGCAGTGCGACGAAACCGCCCACGTCGTTGCCGACGAAGTGGCATGGCCCCAGCGAGAGTGCCTCGATGAGCGCTGCCGCGTCCTCGTACAGCGTGTCGTTGTCCGAGTCGCGGTGGTCGTAGGCCACCACCCGGTAACCCCGGCCGAACCAGTCCACCTGGCCCTCGAACGCGGTGCGGTCGACGAAGACCACGGGCTGGCCGTCGCCGCCGGTGTCGTCGTAGTCGATCGTGGTGCCGTTGACGTCGATCGTGGGCAACGCCGCCCCCTCATGGTCTCGTTTCAAGACCATTATGGGGGCGGCGTCACCCGGTTGGCCTACTTCAGCGCATAAGCCCTGATGATCGTCAGGTGTTGCGTGTTCCCGTCCCGGTCGGACAGGGTCGACCGCAGGGACACGAACTGCGCGCCCTTCGGGTGGTTGACCGTGGCCTGCCAGTCCTTGTGGTCACGGCTCACCTTCGCCGCCTGCCAGGTCTTGCCGTCGTCGTAGGAGACCTCGACGGCCGGCGTGTTCACCCGGCCCACCTCGCTGGTTCCGTTGCGTTCCACGAACATGGGGATCGTGAAGCGCTTCCCGGCCGATGTCGCGTTGTGGTCGTCCAGCGTCGGCGCGAAACGCAGTGCCAGCATCGGCAGCGCGACCGGTTCCGGTGCGTCGCTGTGCTCCGAGGTGAACGTCCAGTCCGCACTGACCTGTGTGGACAGTCGACTGTCCGGGCGGTTCATGGTGGCACGCCACGTGTACCGCGCCCGTTCCGGGCCGACCTTGAACACACCACCGTCCGGGTACGGGGTCTCGCCGACGACCTGGCCGTCCCGCAGCAGCTGCGTGGTACCGGTGGCGGAGTACGCGTAGCCCATCCGGCCCCTGCTCTGGTCGGTGGCCATCGGCAGGCTGCCGCCGATCTCGTCCGTGAGCCGGCCGGCCAGGTCACCCTCGCCGTACGGGCTGGTCGGCAGCGCCGGGCCGATCACGCCGTAGTTCCACCTGTCGGTCGTGGTGCGGCCACGGTGGTACGTCTTCGGCTCGAGCTGGTAGGTGCTCGACACGGGGTTGTCGGGGTTCTCCAGGAACTGGCCGTCCCACGGCGTTTCCGGGCTGTAGTACTCGGTCAGCGTGGTCGGCAGCGGGAAGGTGAGGAAGTTCTCCCGCTGACCGGTCGTGCCCGGCGTGCCCACCGCGTACTCGCCACGAACCTTCGCGAGCTGCCGGTCGTGGAAGGTCCACTGGAAACTCTGTGGCACGAAGCCGTTGTCGGTGTGCCGCACGCTGTACAGGTATGTGCCGCCGAACGACGTGCCGTTCCACTCCGCCATCCTGGCCTCGGCGTTGAAGGTGAACCTGTCCTTCTTCGTCGTGGTGGACGGCTTGAAGCTGAAGTCGTCGTAGTTCCCGATGTACGCCGTGGTTCCCGTGTCGCCCCAGGCGGTCTTGAGTGCGAACTGGAAGATCCCGGTGCCCACCTTGGCATTCGGCTTGTCGACCGTGAACGTGGCTGGTTTGGTCTCGCGTGCGTCGGCGACGAACGTCGAGTCTCCGGTGACGGTGAACGCCGGCTCGGCGAACTCGGCGTTGCGGTAGTCGAACTCGCCGATCTCGGTCTGGACCGTGGCCTCGAAGTAGTACTCGCCCTTCGGCAGCCGCACCGTCACGGTGCCAGACTCGTCGTAGGGGAAGTACGCCTTGGGGTTGTTGACGTCCACGAACCGGTAGTAGTACTTCTCGGTCGGCGCACCGTTGTGGTCGATGAACTTCACGGTCACGTCGTAGCTCTCGACCTCGCGGTTCACGGCGAACGGCGTGCGCACCGACTGGCCTGCGCCGGTCGCGGTCAGCGAGCCGCTGTAGACGCCGTCCGTCGCCTCGACCGTCGTGTCGGTCGTGACGGTCGCACTCGCCTGACCGCCGGCCGGCACCGTCAGCTGGGCCGGCGCCACGGTGAACATCCCCTGCGGGACAGCGGATGGGCCCTTGACGTCGAGTGCGAGGTCCAGTGTGACCGGCTCGGCGCCACTGTTGGTGTAGGTGACGGTCTTCGCGATCGGCTGGTCGTCGGTGTGCGGCCACTGGACCGTGCCGACGTCGACGCTCGCGGGTGACGCGAACACCGTCGACGTGGTGGCCTTGGCGACATCGACGCGGCCGGCGCCTTCCTCGAACACACTCAGCGCGCCGTTCGGCTTGGCGCTGCCCATCAGGGTCGACTTCAGCTGGTCGGCCGTCCAGTCCGGGTGCTCGCCGGCGAGAATCGCCGCCGCGCCGGACACGTGCGGGGTGGCCATCGAGGTGCCGGACAGCGAGACGTAGCCGTCCGCCGCCGGGTCGCCGATCTGGCCGTTCTTCGCCTTGGCGGCAACGATGTCCACGCCAGGCGCGGTGATGTCCGGTTTGATCGCACCGTCTATCCTGCCCCGGCTGGAGAAGTCGGCCAGCTGGTCGTCACGGTCCACCGCGCCGACCGTCAACGCCGCGTCCGCGGCGCCAGGGCTGCCGATCTGCCCACCCGAGTTGCCGGCCGCGATGACGAACAACGCGCCGGTGTCGGCCGTGATCCTGTTGACGGCCTGCGACATCGGGTCGGTGCCGTCGCTCGGGAACGAGCTGCCGAGGCTCATGCTGATCACGTCGGCGCCACTGGATGCGGCCCATTCCATGCCGGCGATGATCCAGGACTCGGCGCCGCCGCCGTAGTCGTTCAGCACCTTGCCGTTGAGCAGCTTGGCATCCGGCGCGACGCCCTTGTACTTCCCACCACTGGCCGCACCACTGCCGGTGATGATCGACGCGACGTGGGTGCCGTGCCCGAACCGGTCGTCGGTCGTGTCGCTGTCGGTGAAGTTCTTCTCACCCGTGACCGCGTCCGACAGATCCGGATGCGTCACGTCGATCCCGGTGTCCAGCACCGCGACCGTCGAGCCGGCGCCGGTGTACCCGGCCGCCCACGCCTCTGGCGCGCCGATCTGCGGCACCGAGTGGTCCAGGCTCGCCTTGACCGGCCCATCGAGCCAAATGTGCTCGGCATTCCGTGCCGTGGCCCAGAAATCAGGCGTCCGATCGACCGAGACCGCCGCCGCGCTCATCGCCGGCAGCTCACGGCTGACCTGCGCGCTCGCCACCCGGGGCGTCTTGCCCGGGTAGTCCACGATCAGCGGCAACCGGTCGCG
>Ga0307512_10003702_pt1 | contig 17368 bp, 18 predicted proteins | sample 14_EM_MG_FD_200267 | JGI IMG/M metagenome (GOLD analysis project Ga0307512, IMG submission 200267) | Populus trichocarpa ectomycorrhiza microbial communities from riparian zone in the Pacific Northwest, United States - 14_EM | ecosystem: Host-associated > Plants > Roots > Unclassified | place...
TACATCTACATCTACTATCACTCGCATCCACGTTTGCAACCGTATTCCTATAATTACCATACGTATACCTATGAGGCCGAACGCAGGCATACGTGCCCTTACATTATACTAAAAATATGGACAACCTTACATCTACCAATCCACATCAACATCCACCATTCATAAAGGGTAGCTATCAGGAACTTACTCTGCGGGCAGCTGCTCGTCTTCTGTCCCCTGCTGAGCTCATCCCAGATGTAAGCGCAATGGCAACAGTACAACTGTTCGTTGCAAGTGTTTTAAAGCAAATAACAATTGCACACTTCATTGCCATGGCCAAGCTGGTGGTGCGCAATGCATATGTACTGGACCATCCGCTGCATGATCAGGTATTCCAATCTCAAATGAAACCGATGATCAGCACCGCCGGAACCAAGATACAAACTATAACGCCATCGATTCCATACACAATGAGATGCCTCCGTGGATACTCATCCGTTGGCTAGGAGTTCGGCTCAGTAGCTGCCTTAGTCATCGATGCTGGTGGACTCAGGCATGATCCCGGTGGCTTGCCACCCCCATTGACCTCGTCTGCCCCCACCAGTCTCATGTGCCCCCCATCGGCCTTGCCTGCCCACATGCTCAGTAGGAGGCCTAGCCTCGCATCCGATGCTTGGCTTCTGGCTACAGCTCTGGCAGTCAGCGTGGAGCGTTTTGTGCTCTCTCTTTCGAACATATGTCCATGCTTTTGAGTCGCATTGGATGGACTGACAATTGAGCTTTGTCGTCCTTTCCCTTTTACTGTCAACATATCCCACATCTGCAGAGAATACTGCCAATAAGAGCAGTGATTTGACTGACCGGGATACTGAGGATGAGGATGTTCTTGAGGAGGATTGGGTCACTGGAGAGGAAGAGGAAGAGGAGCAGGCGCTGAAGATGAGGGCAATGAGAAGGACAATGAGGAAGATGAGCAGGTTTCAATGATGACATAGATCACAGTATAATTGTAATTCGATGAGGACGTCCAATTGGCATCCCATTGTACAGATCACAATGATGTATAGATGGTTCATAATTTATCATTGACTCCGGGAATGAACTAGTCAGTTCACGGAGGTGGGGTACTCACTCCATGAATGGACAGTTCATTCCTGGAAGGTGGGCCTCCATGAACTGACTAGGTACTCTGCAGAGGAACCGCCTCCTTGAATGGACTACAACATCTGACAGTTAAAAGGTATAACAGAAAATTGTAAAACAGTCTGGAAGCTATTTGCAAAACTTCTCAATACTGTTGGTCCACATCAGTGATACTTCTAAGTAATTCCAGGCCATTCCAGGCCCCCCAGAAGTTAGGCATTATACTTCTTGATACTGCAAGAGCATTTTCAGTTACTACTAAATGTACCTACAGTGATGGAAGTGTATTTACCAGGTCAGAAAAGCTGGCTAATTGGATCATCCAATTTTAGAATACCTGAGACCTCTGCACAGGTCTGCAGGAAACTTTCTACTTGGTGTTATATTCTCACAGCACTGATTCTTAGGGTTCCAGGTCTCTGCACAGCCAAATACATCTACACTTGGCTGCAGACATGTAATTTGAGTAGTACAGTTGCACATGGCAACGGGTGAGGATACATTGAGTAGTGAGTAGTAAGATATGTGACACAGATCTCAGTGCCATGACATTGCCAATGAATATACCATACATGGTTACCTAGTCTCAGGTACCTGCTACATTCCACCAATCTGACTGGACCTTGCTATTATATTATCCCTCACTTTGAGCACAGATATCCTGGGCTGCATTTGCCAGAACAAGAATAGTACACATTCATTTGTGTTTTCCATTGTCCAAGCCTAAAACCCGCACAACAGATAGCACCATATGGTAGCCTGATGGTAGATTCAACTCATGAGGAGGCCCAATGTCCCATCGGTTCAAACCTCGAGACAGTAAACCCCATGTCAATGCAAGATACATTGGGCTGAGATCCATTCAGAAAAGAAGATAATCGAAAAATAAGAGTACAAATGAAATGTCCACACCGCTTCCATATCCTTCATATCTGAACCCCTACCCTCTGTGTGTCTACTACCATTGCCCACCAAGATGCTCTCCGTGAAACTCATTAACTAGGTTTCGCAGAGATTGGAAGTTCTCTGCCAGTTTCCTGCTGGACCGTCTGTGACTGTACCCAGCCCATTCGATGAGGTCATGCAGCATCTGATAGCAGTGGCTTGAGTGCAATATGAAGTCAACCTCCAATTCCCCTCTTTATTCAACTCTCACAAGATATGGTTCCAGGGACAGTTGGCCCATGACTGGCAGTGTAAAACTATTGGAGCGCACTACATGGAATATGTTGAAATTCTGCATTGTACTGAGCAAATCTAGTGTGTAGGGATTCTTATTGATGATCCAACTTGCTGTATATAGTCCAGTGTACTTGTAATTTAGCTTGGTATAAAGGGATCTTCACCTATACTCGGCTGTGGACATATGGTATTGCAAGAAAGATGCAGACGCGAATGAGTCAATACAACTGGAGATGCAAGTGGTACGATAATTGATATACATCAAAGTACCATGCCATTGGACATCACAATTGGATACATGTATACCCAGCCTCGGTCCCATCCCACTTTGCACCAATCAGCTTGGCCCATGCAGTTATGTTATTCCCCTCATTGCGCACAGACCTTCTGGGCTGCATTCACCTGTACTAGAGTAGTACACATTCCAGTGCAAAAGCCATCATATCAGCCTGTAGGTCATGCGACTGATTTGTACCATATCATAGTCTTTCAGTGGATCCTGTGCATGGTAACACTCCACCTCCCATTAGCTGAGATCAAAATATCATAAATCTCATACTGAATTCAGTTATACTGGACTGCAATCAAATCAAAAGAGAAAAAAATCAAAAATATGAATTCAAATGAAAAGTCCAATCTGAGTTGATATCCTGCATACGTTATTACTCAAGTACTGCCTCTAGCTGAGTCGACCATTGGAATGGTCACCATGAAACTTGGAAGTGAGATTTTTTCCATTCTCTAGGCACTTTCCCAGTTCTCAGCTGAATGGTATTTGATTGGAGTGGGCCATAGCATTATGTAATTCACCTTCTGATAGCCTCACCATGGGTCATGTATGTAGTTGACATCCCATTCCTCCGATTCTGAGACTATCATTGGTCGATGTTGTTGTGGTACAGTGGCGTGCGCTCGAGTCCTCGAGTGTGTGCATGCGTATGTGAAGGTGTCTATTGTATCGTGTAATGAGACATGTCGCATCGACACAAGGTCGATCGATGTCTAATGGTCCTGACTACAAAAGAGGCAAGTTATATCATAGTCCTTGGCACAGTGATATCTGTACTTCCAATTAGCTCAACACTCCTCCAGGACAGCTATCACGTCCGTTTCAAACAACTCAGTAAACAAAGGAGAAGAGGAGCCAATTAAACATTGGGGATCTCCTCGAAATAAACGTGCCCAATCAATTTACTTTCCGACGGCATTGCCCATCCCTTTCCCAGTTTCAATTACGATACCAATCCTGTGACTATTCCCGAGACCATTTCCATGCATATCGAGGCCATTTCCGAGGCCATTCCCGATTCCAATCCCGAGGGCATTCCCGAGTCCGATTCCGATCATTCCCATTGCAGCACATTGCTTCAAGAAGGCGGACTTCGGCAGTGGCTTTGTGAAGCAGTCGGCAAGCATCTCAGTAGTCGGTACATAGCTCAAGTCGATCTCTCCATCTCTAGCCATATCTGCTGCAAGATAGTACTTGGTCGCAATGTGTGCAACTGCAGTTCCGCGGTATATTCTGTTCTTCATGCTCGCGATCAGTGACTGTTAATCGGAGAACACGTTAGGGATAGTCGGGATGCCGAGCTCGTTCAAGAGATGCGAGATCTGTGTGAGTCTCATGCAGCCTACTCCTAAGGCATAGTCTTCGGCATCAGTCATGGACTGGGCAGTCGACATCTGCTTTCTCGATCTCCAGTCGACCGCTCCTCCGAAGGTGATAACCTGTCCACTTGTCGATTTATAGTCATCCGGGCATCCAGCATAGTCCGAATTGACATAACATCTAAGTGCGCCTTCTGCTTCTCCTCCGAGTGCTCATCCGAGTGCTCCTCCGGGTGCTCCTCCGAAACACAGTCGCTAGTCCTTCGTGCCGTTGAGGTACCGAAACATGCTCTTGAGAGCTACCATATGCTAATTGCTAGGATCATGATTGTACCGGCGAAGGACTCCGATGGCATATGCGATATCGGGCCGAGTGGCGGTCATCGGGTACATAATGCTTCCGATCATCGATTGGTATATGGCCAGATCGCAGGCTTCTTCGTAGGGCTTCCTCTTGTGAAGCTTCATAACCATTGGCGTGGCAACTGGCCTGGACTCGTCCATTCTGAACTTCGGCAACATCGTCCGAATGTAGCTGTGCTGATGGATGTCGAACGTGTGAATCTCCCGATTGCATTCGATGTGCATGCTGAGATAGAAGGAGACACTCCCGAGATCATGCATCCGGAACCTCTTCTTCATCTGGTTCTTGATCTGCCCAATCAAGCCCTCGTTAGCAATGATAAGGAGATCATCGACGTACAGAACAACTGCGGTGACGACTATGCCATGATCCTCCTTGTCATGGAGCTCGAACAGTCCTCCGTCGACCCATGATGCCACAAATCCAATCGAGATCACGAATTGCTTAAATGTGCCGTACCAACCGTGCGAAGACTGTTTCAGGCCATAAAGAGACTTTCTCAGGCGGAGTACCATCTTCCGCGAAGTCTTTGACCTTGGATCCAAATATCGGCTCCCAGTTTGGACCAAACGAAAATATCCCTGCTGCGGGTGCATATTCATCTCTTCCTCCAAGTCAACTCCCAAAAAAGCCGTGTATACGTCCATTTGATGGATCTCGAGATCGTACTTCGCGGCAATGGTGAGTGCCAGCCTAACGTGGCCCAAGCGAGCATTAGGTGCATACATAGCCTGTTAGTCGATGCCTTCGATATGATGATTTCCTCCACAGACAAGCCTGGGCTTGAACTGCTGCACATTGCCTGCTCCATCACGCTTGATCTTGTATTCCCAATGACATGGCAAAGCCTTTCTCCCTTCCGGAAGCTCCACGAAATCTCCAAAGATTTGATGCCGACCAATTTCATCTGACTCTTCTTTCATCGCCGTATCGCATTTCTCGGCGAGCAGAGACTCGGTCGCTGCTTTGTAAGACTTTGGATCAATTGCATCCTTGTGATCGTCGTTATCGGAGATCGCAGCTGCAGCGGAGAGCGGAATCATATCCTCATATTCCTCATTTTGGAGAGCTAATTGTGCAGACTCTGCCAACGTATCCTTCCCAGCGCAGTTTCGGTCACTACCTTCGGCCGGCAGCTTCCATGCATCTGCAAGTGTCGTCTCAAGGCCAGCGAATTCTCGTGAGTACTTCTTTGGCTTCGGAGGTGATTCGTCGTCCAATGGCTCCTCCGTTTGACATTCGCAATTTCCATCTCCGGTTGGCGGCTTCTCGATTGACTGTGAGGTTTCAGATTGCGTCTTGGTGGGTGTGGGTTCCACGATGACGTCTCTGTAGAAGTGCTTGTTCAAGATCGCTTCGTCTGCACCATTCGGTGCTGTGAACCGCTTGCCTGCTCTGAATACCGGATCTCTGGAGCGGTGAAGCGTTTTGGCCAATGGATCCTATACGAAGTACTGTCTAGTCGATATGCTGTACCCAACGAATATGCCAGGAGTGGCTCTGTAATCCAGCTTCTTTAGTTTTTCTTTTGGAACGTGGTCGAAAGCCAAGCATCCGACCACACCAAGATGCTTCAAAGACGGCTTTCTCCCAGATCCATACCAGGCCTCGTATGGAGAATTGCCGACTACCGATTCCTTTGGAGTGCGGTTCACCTGTTCGACGACTCCATTAGACTGAGCAGTGTAGTGCGTAGTCGTTTCCTTTAGTGTGCCCTCTGATTTTAGGTATTCTGCAAATTTCTGAGAGGTGTACTAACCACCTCCATCTGTGCGAAATCGCTTGACTTGCTTGCCCGACGCTATTTCTCTTAGAGCCTTCCATTCTTTGAATTTCTCAAGGGCTTCCGACTTGTACTTCATTAAGTACTCATCCATATGCCTCGTGGCATCGTCGATGAAGAGCAGCATATACCGACCTCTTCCGATGGCAGTTTCCAGGGGACCGCATATGCCCGAGTGCACGAGCTTCAGAGGCTCAGCAGCATGGGAAGTCGTGGGAGAAATGGGCTTTCGAGCGAATTTGCACTCGATGCAGCTCTCGCAATCGCACTTCCCGTTCATCTTCAGATTGTCGGTGATCGTCAGCAAGATCTCCATGGCCTTCTGACCGATGTGCGCCAGGTGTCGGTGCTATAACATCCGCTTCTCTGCATCGTGCCGAGATGCATGCCCAGTCGCGTTAACTGCCAGCAGGCAGTTGTCGTTGATATCGGTGTATTCGGTCGATTCCCAATCCGGAACTCGATCTAGAACCAAGAGCCCATCGACCTGAGGTGCAGTGGCAATCAACTTGTCATGGCGATTGTAGAGGTTGAGACCGTAGTGATTCATCGGTTCGACTTTGACCTCCTTGTCCATGATCTGAGACTGTGAGATGAGGTTGAACGACCCCGGCAAATGCAGCACTTGTTGAAGTATGATCGTGTCCGTCTTTCCATCTGGCGGCTGGCAAATCAACCTAACACTTCCATATCCGGATGCAAATGATATGACCCCATTGTATCCCTTCACATTCTTGGTATTCGGAGGATATTCGGTGTAGGTGATGAACATTGATCAACGGCTGGAGATATGAGTCGTGCATCCGCAATCAATGAACCAATCACTGGAAAAAGAACTTGAGCTGGCCACGATCCAATAGTTCTCGAGTGAAGTATTCTCAGTCGATGCTTTTGCTGCAGTGTCAGCAGCCTTTGGACGATTGCCGCGTGGCTTGCTCAAGCCGTTCTCGGTGGTATGCCCTCACCGCTGGCATTGAAAGCACTTCCGGAAATCCTTCTCTTTCCTATCGTCTTTTTATCTCTCTTATCATCTCTCTTATCCCTCCATGGACTTTTGCCGCCTTTACCGGCTTTACCGCCATTACCACCACCTTTCTTTGCAAAGAGCAGAGCTTCTGGAGCGAGTCGTTTCCCTCTCATAATTGCAGATTCCTTTTCAACGAGCGTGTTGACGATCTCATCGGGGTAGACGGTCATCGTTGTGTTTTTGTCCATCATGAGCTCCAGGAACACGTTCCACTGGTCGTTCCTTGGGATCCCGCAAAGAAGGTAGAAGATGTGTTCCTGCTCGCTGCTCTTCACGATTGTCTTTGCAGTGTCCGTATCAGTGTCAGTGGTCGATGGCCCCGGGCGGAGAATATAATCCTTGACTTTCCGATCGATCCGCGATGCCTAATTGTTGACATCTCCACAGTCTTGTAGCTTGATGCTCCAAAGTTCTTCCTTGATCTCAAAGATGTTGAGCTTTAGCTTTGACTTGTAGGCTGATGCTAGCTTCACCCAAAGCGTCTTTGCATTCTCGACTACCGTATAGTCTGCTTGTATCCTCGGTTCCATGGCGAACAAGATAGTTGATCTGTCGACACCATGGCGATTTATCCAGTCTTTGAAAGCGGCCTTCTCTGTAGCGGTCGCGTTTGCTGCTGGCTCTTCCTGCTTGTCGTCATATCCTGTGATGATACCATACTCTTGCTTCTGCTCGAGAAGTAGTGTCATCTCGGTTGCCCATTGTGCATGGTTCGTGCCATTGAACTTGGTGATGGTGATGGTAGTTGAACTCATCATGTATCGGAATTGTCAGTTATTGTAGTCTCTCAGACCGAGCGGGTAACGTCCAGCAGCCGCCGTCAGAATCACAGCGGGGTGCGGGGTAATTGCTTTGCTTGGGGAGACACTTCTCCATGACGAAGTTGACTTCCACTCAACAAACGAAAACGGAAGTATTGATCGTTGGTTCTCTTTTACACGCAAGGGCTCATAACCTGGTGTACAGTGGCGTGCGCAGGAGTAGTGGAGTGTGGGCGGGCGTATGTGAAGGGGTTTATTGTATCGTGTAACGAGATATGGCGCATCAACATAAGGTCCATCGATGACTAATGGTGCTAACTACAAAACGAGGCAATTTACATCATAGTCCTTGGCATAGTGATATCCGTACTTCCAATTAGCTCAACAGCAGTGGCAATATTTGGCCCATAACTGGCAGTCCATAACAATTATAAAGGGACATTTGCAAAATGTCGTGATTTATCATTGTACTCAGCAAATTCAGTTTGTAACCATTCATATTGATCATTGTGCTTACTGTATATGTTCCCGTGCACATGTATTGCAGCTTGCTTTAATTGCTGGATTTTAGCAAATGCCTGGTTGAAATCCACACTTTGTCTCCAACTTCAAATTCATCACTTTTTGCTAGCATGGTCTGATTGCAATGAATCAACCTACAGTACCTGTTGCTGGAGAACTTGATAAGTCTCTTCCATGACTGCCATTCACATGTCTAGCTGCTTCTGTAATCAGAAACTAGAAACCTTGGGCAACTTGAATTGCATTGCAGAATAGTAGTTGTTGATCACCCAGAATGGCATGAATAGCATGGAGAGGTGAACATGGCTATTGTATGCATATTCTGCCACTGGGAACAGTTCACCCCCGGTTATCCTGCCCATAGTTGCAAAACACTTACATATAATGTTCCAAGATTGGGTTTTGCGACTTGGTGTAATCTTTCATCTGTCGGTGAAAGGATGTCAAGCTGAATTGATTAATTCCGCAATTGAAGCACACTCTATACAAAAATCAACATGTGAATTCTGTGTCCTAATTGGTGGTGACACAATCATATCAACTGCATGTTCTGATCACTCGTTCGAAATACATTTGTAAGATCTCTGCCAGGTAGAGGTCTTTTCTGCACCGTGGTTGGTGAGTACAATTTTAGTGAAATGGGAATTAATTACAGTGATTCTGGCGAATTCCAATACTGCTGTCGCTGGCAAGGCAGTGATATGATCCATGGTACGATTCTCCACAAGACCTGAAAACATCAAAAGTGGCATGTTGAGTCCATACTGTGCATGACTCTATCCCTTCATTCTGTGCTACAAATTGCTGCTTGCAATGTACTTGCATATTGCTGACTTCATTCCGAGCATATCAGAATGCTGTGATGTGACGATGAGTGTGTTTCTGACTCTGAAGGGACCTGATTCGCAATTGTTGTGGGAATGGTTGGTCACACTCCTATGCAGAGACTTGTGCAATTAAATCCTCCTCCTGACAAACAAAGCTCCCTCATATGAATTCAATGGACTGAATTCTGCAATCGGACAATGGACAAAGGTTGGTCGGACGTAGGTGGCAAAGAGTCTGTCATTTTCTTGGGCTGCTATACTATTTGGCAGAAGGTCACCATATAATTCTGTGATGGTAGCAGTTGCTAAAGTGGCGATAAGCCATGCCGTTGATGACTCATAGCCTGTCTGATAGTCTGGTCTTCTCAATGGGCAATTGGCTGGGTGCTTCATGCCATCCAGATGTTCAATAACACAGTCATATGAAAAATTAATCTATGCCAAACTAGCCTGCCACTATAAGAGCACTTTTGATTGTTGGAAGTGCTAATAAATCATGTGGGCGCAGTTTATGAGCATCATTTGATTTTCTCCCTCAAGGTAGTACTGCAACTGCTTTATACTCTACACCATGATTAATTCCTTCCAATCACACATACCATAGTTCTGTTTGGCCAATGAGCATCTGGATCAGTAGATGTTCACTAGTAAGAGAATTCCAAATCAGTTGGACTGGTTGAGAATGCTGGCAATCATGAATCCTCTATCATCAGTCTGCAGATTAAATGGAATTGTTGGGTAATAATGATAACGAATCAATATATTGCGGCAAATACATTGAAACATTCCCGACCCAACTTTTGGTGTCCCTAGTGTATCCTATTTGTGATATTTAGATGTACTGGAAATTTCTGCTTGCACCTGCCGGTCTGATATGGGTGATGTCACTGTTGATTATTTGGGAATGAACAGCCAGTAGAAATTGATGATTTGAAAAACCAGCTTCATGTTCTAAACAGTCTGAAGGAGTCACCAGGCATCATTCCTCCAAATATGGTACGACTTCATTGTGATTGCATCATGGTGATTGAGATATCTTCGAAAGTCAACATCCACAAGGCCAAGATGCTTGTGTTAGAAATGGTTCGGGATTGTCACTTTGAATCCGGGTCCAGTTTGGATTTACACTGTCACCAAATTGGCAGTCTAGGTTGTCAATACACCCCAACTGTGATTTCAGGTACAGTTGGATGGAAATATCTCAATCCATCTGAATTGAGCGGGTTGTCAGCGGGTTGTCCAGCGGGACCATCTGTAGATTAATATAATGCTCTTGCTTTTGCTGTTTGATAATAGTATTGGATCAATTCGGGTGTTCAACATCCAGTAATGCCTTTTTGAATACCTTGCAGGTTGCGATATTGATTATATTGTAATCAATGTATTTCCTAGTGTGTTTTGTATTTTGGACAACTAAGACGGTCAATGGTTCGGTTATGATCTCAAATATCCACGCGATACCTTGATTAACTATTATACAAGATAAACAATTGTTGATGCTCCATTGACAGTCATTATCAAAATGGGGTAAAGAAGATATTGTACACCGGTTTAGCTGAGAAGATTGCCCTGACATGGCATATGAAATGTTGCCACAAAGCAAGACTTGGATTACCAACAATGCAAGATGGAAAATTGTTGCAACTCTGTTGATGCTCATTTTCTGGATGGGGCAGGGAGTGTGCCACCGTTAGTTTTGCCTCTAAAGGTGGCTAATTCCTCATTTATGGATGTGTGCAACCAATTGCCACTTAGATAACACAAGATGCAAAGGCAAAGATGATTGACACTCTGTTGATGATCATTTTCAGACTGGGGCAATGACCGTGTCGCTTTCTCTTTACGCTATAATGACTGCCATGGCATTCATTTTGTCTAACCACCACCAGATCACTTTGTAATTTCCTGACTGAAAAGACCAAAAATAGTTGATGCTCCATGGATGCACATTTTCAGGATGGGGTAATGATGAGATCCTATATTGTTTTGCCTGAAATGGCCACCAATCCATCGCATATGAAGTATTGCGACAAATAGACTTGTAGATAACCGAAGAATTCAAAGCCAAACATCATTGATGCTCGGTTGATGCTCATTATCAGAATGGGCCAATCACCGTGTTGGTTGCTGTTTTGCCTATAAAGGCACCCAATATATTGGTTATGCTTCACACCAACCAAATCACTTTACAATTTGCTTGCTGGCAAGGCCAAAAATCATGGACACTCGATGGACACTCATTTTAATGTATTGTCTAATCAATATCTGCAGCCATCAAACATTGCACAAATTATTATTTGGACTTATTGGTTGGCTTTGTGCCAGATTGAGACTCAGCCCTGTGGCAAAGCCATGCCCACTAATATTGTTGCATGGGTCACTTTCATTCTACCAAATTTGACATATCTTACTGAATGATTCATTCCACCTACAAGACTTCTGTTTTGGAACAAATGATGGAATGGGACTGCTCAATTTTCTCCGATAGTATTTCTCTAAATGAAATTCTAGGTCAAGCAACATATAAAACTTGGTGAAACATATTGACCCATTCTGTCTTACATTTTCTTGTGTCCCAGATTCCTCTGTGTTTCCATTGCAGTGACTGTCATCAACCCATTGTCATCCTGGTTTACAAACATGCGTGTGAGCCCAATCAATCCGGGAACGGTTTGTGTGGCATTATCATCGGGGTGTGCTGGGCAGTCCCTACCCTCGAACATATTGCCCAGTGCTATCTCGGACATGTCGTCAGAATCCCAGTTGTCTTCCTTCACATTAGGATTATCGAAATCAACAATCCAGTTCAGCCAATGTTCAGTATTGGAAATGCTTTCATGTGCATTGTCATCATCACTTGTGACTGGATGATGGTTGAGTCTTTTGATCAGGCGCACAGTTAATACTGGAGTTTGTCCTCCATGGATGTCCTTTCCAGACACAGCTGGTGGTAAAGGTGATTTGTCTGACAATGTCAATGCAGCCACACCATGATGTTGAAAGTTTGACCACGATGCTTTGATGACCTGTTTGGTATGTGCAATGTATCCAACAGCTGTCATTTGCTTGTTTTGGCCACACGATGCGGTCAGTGTAGCATGTATGTTTTGGCTGCCCTGCCACATCTCGAAATTGTTGTGAACCCTGGCCATTGAGAGCAATTTCCTTTCCTCCCCTTCATGAATCAATTCTAAGTCATTATCAGTTTCTATGTTATAACATGCTGTGTAATTACCTGCCATTATTCTATTATTGACTCAAGCAGACTGCTTTACAACAATGTTTTCCCAACTGCTCTCGCCAGTGGTTTTAGACTATCTTCAGCTGATAACGCCTTGCCCGAGGGAAAAACTGCCATCCACTCCAACATGATGTTGTATGATAGAGATTATGATGCGTGTAAGGGGGCAGAGATCAGCATCCTTTGAGCACCTATCCTCTCCTTGATGCCCACAGTTTATGATTTCCGGTAACCAAAATTAACTGCAATTTTCCATGGGGTCGGAGTGGTAATCATGAAGATTTGGATCAAATTGCCCCCAGTTCCTTGGTGATTGAGGCAGTGCATTGCAATAGAGGGTTGCAGGACTCAATAAGCATGATGTACGATTGCTTCATCCGGGTGTCGTTTCAGCCCCCTTTATAGGTGTCAAGTATTGTTCATCATCCTTGGACAAATCTTATGCTTTAAAAGAAGATTGACCAAATCCACAAGCCTTTACAGAGCGGAAGAGATTGCTGCCCAGAACATTTTGTGGTTTAATGACAGATATGCACTGATGGTTGGCATGGTGTGTGTTCTCCAGATACTTCAGAAACATCCCATCGGATTCGGTAGTATATGGCATCTTGTACTCCGGAATAATTTTCATTCCGTCGTCTCACTACGTAAATGCTAACAACTTCTGGGAAGAATCGAGGATATGTGCTGAAAAGAGATGCTTACCAGTCATTGGAGTTACTTCTGCATAATATTTACACAGCATCTGCCACCCAAAATTCATTGCAAAGAATAAGACTTCGTTCCACGGAGTTTTCTTATTACCTAAAGCACACATAATGCCATCCAGATGATTGAACATGTCATTGTAGACAGTGATAATGTGATGGAGAGCAACGGATAGCTTTTTATCATCCACAGGGACCAGTATTGGAAGGGCCTTAGAAGGTCCATCACATACTTGATAATGGTCCATCCATCCGCTGTTGTGAAGAGTCGCCAGGATTCGCTGAGTCTTATACTGTGTAGCCACTTCCGGAGGAATTCTCACAATTTGTAGGTTTGCTCAAACTGCTCCAATGTGGAATTCCACTGTGTTTTCACATCCATAATAGGAAGTAATGATTTGTGTACTTTCCGTTTTTGAGAGTCGATAAACTCGTTTTGACCACCAGTTGTCAACATGATCAATACAGCAGGTGTTCTCTGCTACATGATGGTCAGTGTCAGGTCTTTCTGAATGACTTGAAATAGGTACTTCCTCAAATATCGTTGCTTAACCTGGTGTCATTGATGACACCTGGTTGATTCAAGCATTGCCATCTGTTTGCAGTCTTTGACTCTTCCCAATGTCTGTGAGTTCATTCTGACAACCATGCTGGTCACACTGGCAAGGAAAATACATTTCTGTATGGGCAGAATGGCAGTGCCAGAGTGAATGTGGTCCGGCCAAGCCTTCGGAGACACCCCGGGGGCACATGATTTCACTCCCGGCAGTAATTCTAGGTGTCAGGCTGCATGTACCCTTCTCATTGCCGTTTCACCGTTTGTTCTCCATCTGTCGGTGTCCAATTTTAAAAATAGAATCTGGCATTGTGGGCAACTTTGACCATACATCGGAATAGGTTCATTGGGTACAAGCTTGCATTGGGATTGCAATGCAATGGGTTACAAAGCGAAAATCTCTCCTCCTGATCCTTGAACATTAAGCTTGAGTAGTGTTAGCAACGGGTCTGGACCGTCACTTCGGGTCCGGGTACGGGTCGGAACCTGACCAGAGCCAGATTGCCGGTCCGGGTCGTCAATAAACCCGAACTGTCGATTCGGGTACGGTTCCATCGACATCTCCCTACCCGTCTGAATTGGGCGGGTTTTCAGCGGGTTGTATAGCACGTTCATCTGTACATTGAGATAATATGCTTGCCTTTGCTATTCGATTATAGTACTCAGTCAAAATCGATCATTTGACATCCAGTAATCACATTTTGCATGTTTTGCATGTTGCGAGATCGACAATATTTTAATTCATGTTTTTCTTTCAATGATTTGTATTTTTGACCAGGGAGGAGGTCAATAGTTCAATTATAAGCTCAAATATCCATTCGATGCCTTCATTACCCGATCTGCATCACCAGCAATTGAGGACCCTCAGTTAATGCTGAGTTGACAGATGTTGTCAGAACGGCACCGTGACCGTGTCACTTCCTTTTTTGCACATAGTGTATGGCAATATATTGGTTATGGATAGCAGCGAGCAAATCACTTACCAATTACCTTATTTACAAGACCAAAAATTGTGGAGCCTCCATTGATGCTTGAGGTGTAACGGCATTGACACAGACCATATTGCCTATAAAGGCTGCCAATACTTCGAATATGGGTAAATGCCGTAGCACAGCCCTTGGATTATACAAGATGCAACACACAAAATCGTTGACGCTCTGTTGACGCTCATTTTCAGACAGGTGCTGTGACCATGTCACGATAGCATTTGCACATAACGGCTGCCAATACGTTGATTATGAACATATGCCGTAGCAGAGCCCTTGGAATATACATGATGCAACACCCAAAAGCATTGACACTCTGTTGATACTCAGTTGACACTGTGTTGATGCTCTGTTGACGCTCTGTTGATGCTGTGTTGACGCTCTGTTGACGCTCATTTTGAGGTGTAACGGTATCGACAAACACGATATTGCCTATAAAAGCTGCCAATACTTCGATTATGGATAAATGCCGTAGCACAGCCCTTGGATTATACAAGATGCAACACACAAAATCGTTGACGCTCTGTTGACGCTCATTTTCAGACAGGTGCTGTGACCATCTCACGATCGCATTTGCACAGAACGGCTGCCAATACGTTGAATATGGACATATGCAGCAGCAGAGCCCTTGGATTATACATGATGCAACACCCAAAAGCGTTGACACTCTGTTGACACTCTCTTGACACTTTGTTGATGCTCTGTTGACGCTCTGTTGATGTTCTGTTGACGCGCTGTTGACGCTCTGTTGACGCTCATTTTTCGGTGCAACGGTATCGACACACACGATATTGCCTATAAAGGCTGCCAATACTTCGATTATGGATAAATGCTGTAGCACAGCCCTTGGATTATACAAGATGCAACACACAAAATCATTGACGCTCTGTTGACGCTCATTTTCAAACAGGTGCTGTGACCATGTCACTATCGCATTTGCAAAGAACGGCTGCGAACACGTTGATTATGGGTCTATGCCGTAGCTAAGCCCTTGGATTATACATTATGCAACACCCAAAAGCGTTGACACTCTGTTGACACTCTGTTGATGATCTGTTGATGCTCTGTTGATGTTCTGTTGACGCGCTGTTGATGCTCTGTTGACACTCATTTTGAGGTGCAACGGTATCGACACACACGATATTGCCTATAAAGGCTGCCAATACTTCGATTATGGATAAATGCTGTAGCACAGCCCTTGGATTATACAAGATGCAACACACAAAATCATTGACGCTCTGTTGACGCTCATTTTCAAACAGGTGCTGTGACCATGTCACTATCGCATTTGCAAAGAACGGCTGCCAAAACGTTGATTATGGGTCTATGCCGTAGCAAAGCCCTTGGATTATACATGATGCAACACCCAAAAGCGTTGACACTCTGTTGACACTCTGTTGATGATCTGTTGACGCTCTGTTGATGTTCTGTTGACGCGCTGTTGATGCTCTGTTGACGCTCATTTTGAGGTGCAACGGTATCGACACACACGATATTGCCTATAAAGGCTGCCAATACTTCGATTTTGGATAAATGCCGTAGCTCAGCCCTTGGATTATACAAGATGCAACACACAAAATCGTTGACGCTCTGTTGACGCTCATTTTCAAACAGGTGCTGTGACCATGTCACTATCGCATTTGCAAAGAACGGCTGCCAATACGTTGATTATCGGTCTATGCCGTAGCAGAGCCCTTGGATTATACATGATGCAACACCCAAAAGCGTTGACACTCTGTTGACACTCGGTTGACACTTTGTTGATGCTCTGTTGACGCTCTGTTGATGTTCTGTTGACGCGCTGTTGACGCTCTGTGGACGCTCATTTTGAGCTGCAACGGTATCGACACACACGATATTGCCTATAAAGGCTGCCAATACTTTGATTATGGATAAATGCCGTAGCACAGCCGTTGGATTATACAAGGTGCAACACACAAAATTGTTGACGCTCTGTTGACGCTCATTTTCAGAGTGGGGTTGTGACCATGTCGCGATCACTTTTGCTCAGAACAGCTGCCAATACAATGATTATGGATATCTGCCATAGCAGAGCCCTTGGATTATACAAGATGCAATGCCCAAAATCGTTGACACTCTGTTGACACTCTGTTGACACTCTGTTGACACTCTGGTGACGCGGTGATGACGCTCTGTTGATGCTCTGTTGACGTTCTGTTGACGCTCATTTGGTGGTGTAGCAGTATTGACACACACGATATTGCCTGTAAAGGCTGACAATACTTCGATTATGGATAAATGCCATAGCACAGCCTTTGGATTACCAAAGATGCAACCCACAAAATCGTTGACGCTCTGTTGACGCTCATTTTCAGACTGGGGCAGTGACCATATCGTGATCGCTTTTATTCAGAATGGATGCCAATACGTTGATTATGGGTACATTCCATAGCCGAGCGGATGGATTTTATATGATGCAACACCCAAAATCGTTGACACTCTGTTGACAATGTGTCGACGCTGTGTGGATGCTCTGTTGCCAATCCGTTGACGCTCTGTTGACGCTCATTTTGAGGTGTAGCAGTATCGACACACACAGTATTACCTATAAAGGCTGCCAATACTTCAATTATGGGTAAATGCTGTATCAAAGCCCTTGGATTATACAAGATGCAACACCCAAAATTGTTGACGCTCTGTTGACGCTCATTTTCAGACTGG
>Ga0307512_10003703_pt1 | contig 17364 bp, 16 predicted proteins | sample 14_EM_MG_FD_200267 | JGI IMG/M metagenome (GOLD analysis project Ga0307512, IMG submission 200267) | Populus trichocarpa ectomycorrhiza microbial communities from riparian zone in the Pacific Northwest, United States - 14_EM | ecosystem: Host-associated > Plants > Roots > Unclassified | place...
TCCTCCCACCTTCTCTGGTAATCACTCCACTCTTTAACCTAATAGTCCAGAAAAAAGAAGCCCAACAGCTTTCAAGTCCCTGTTTATAGCTCTGAATATCCAATAATCAAGGAATAAAGAAAGAGAGAGACGAAAGCAATATAAAGGTATATACATATATATTGTATTCAGTATTATTTTTACTGATTTTATGTTCATTGCTTACAATGTTTATTCCTTAGAGTTGTAGTTGAAGTTTGATTGCAAATTTAAGCGGATTGTTACCCTGTCAAAAAAACTTTTTATTCAGCATGATCATGACCCTGAAAATGATTTCTTGCAAAGAAGAACGATTTTGCTAAATAAGGGAATTCGGGGCTGCTTCAGAAACTTCTTGTTGTTGATAATGATATTTCTCTGTAGAAATTAGGATGGATGGTATTTTTATTTATTTATGTTTTAAAAGATAATTCGGTTAAATCTAAAATACTGCAACGTTGTTTGTACAACAGAGTAAATGGCTCAAGATACTGCTTCTCCGGGTGTTGATTCACCTAGGCGGCGTTCCGGTCTCTTGAGAGATCAGGTCCAAGCGGTTAAAAAGGACTCTGATCGCTATGAGATTGTTCCAATTGGAGAAACATTGTCGTTTGAGAAAGGTTTCTTTATAGTAATCCGTGCATGCCAGTTGCTGGCCCAAAAGAATGATGGATTGATATTAGTTGGAGTAGCAGGTCCTTCTGGCGCCGGAAAGACTGTATTCACTGAGAAGGTGCTCAACTTTATGCCCAGTATTGCTGTCATAACCATGGATAACTACAATGATTCAAGTCGAATCATTGATGGAAACTTTGATGGTAAAAATCATTTCTGTCCTTTAGCCTCATTTCAATAACTTCTTCTGGTGGCTCCGTCTATTTTCACTAATTGAATTTTTAAGGGGGATAGAATGAGTGACTTCCGTTTTGATTACCGACATGCATGGCTGTGTTTGAAAATGTTGTTAGGTGACCTCTGCTTCTACGCAAAGATGGTTGCAAATGCTCATGTAATTTCAAACATGGTAAAAGAACTGAAAGAGGATAAACTCTTTGTAGAATTTCTCATTGTTAAAATGAGTAATGTCACAGTTCGTATGTGTGACCAATAGAGCTAGCATATGTCAGTTGCTAAAATTGATTGATGCCCTGGTAGATGAGTTCTTGGAGAGTCATTACTTGGCTTATACATAGCTGGTCCGATAGCCAAAGAAGCAGGATTATGGTTAGCAAAAAAGAAGAAATGTTGTAAAAAGGGCTTGTAGAAGAGTCAAAGCTTTCGCTATTGTAGATTTGGTTCTACCACCAAGCGATAGGGGATAGTGATTGGTATTGGTCGTGATTAAAATAAGAAAGAGAAAAGTACATGAGTGGTTATTAGGACACGAGGAGCTCTAGAGGATAGTTGTTGAATCTAATATAAGATTGGCAAAGTTTAGGACCTTAAGCTTGAAGTACCAGGTGTTTCAAGTGAACATTTGAGAGCTCAATGAAGAAGTAAATTGAGGTAATTCAGGTAACAGCGTAAATGATCTTATATATAAATTCCAAATGGTGGTGGCTGCATATTGTAGCAAATATGGAATGGCTTTGGCCATATGAGATCGTGGACAATTATGGAAATTAAATTATAAGCTCTAGAAAAACTGATTAGAAATTTAACTATGGTAATCTATTTATGGTGAATATGAAAATGCTCTTGAAATTGATTTCTGGTGATGTAGTTTGTGTGTTAACTCAGTTTTGAGTGTTTGTAACCAGAAATAAAAAATAGAACTTAATTTTCAGTGAAAAGTGCTGAAGCTGTTTCCCAACTATTGCAGTCATGATTATGGCTCACAGTATCACCCCTATGTGACATGTGGTTTTGGCATTTAGGACTTCTGACAATAGTGAATTTTCTTAGAAGTTCGCAGCAAACTAAGTGCATTGTCCTACAGTGCTTTCAAACAAGTGTCCTTCATTTATTCTCTGTTGCCTGACATCCTTTTACTTAAACATCTCGAGGCAGATATCATGCAAGATATCTTTGACGAAGATTTCTTGGTCTAGGTCTCCTACACTTAGAGGAAGCATCATTCTAGTTTGAGTTTAAGGCGTGGAAATATAGTTTTAATCTCATTTAGCTGGTGGAAAATGTAATTTAAGCATCTTGTATCTATGACAATAAACTGCCGGTGCACCAAACACACAATAGAAGGATTTAGTGGGTAGTCTATGAGGTGAATATCCTGCCAATAATAAGGTTAGTTTTGAGTTGTTCATGCAGTTCAAATTCTTATGGTCCTTGCAAATTATAATGAGAAAATTATTTGTGCATATTTTGTTCATCAGTTTAGGGCTGTTTTTAATCACTGATCCATCAACATAGTGATTAGAGAATGGGGATTCACAGAATTCTAATGATTGTAATTTTTTGAAACAGACCCACGGTTGACGGATTATAATACACTTCTCGATAATATACATGGTTTAAAAGCAGGGAAACCTGTTCAGGTTCCCATATACGACTTCAAGACTAGCTCTCGCATAGGTTACAGGTTCTGGTTCTCTCTGGCCTAATTTTGAATATATGAATTTTTTTTCCTGCATGTCATGCTATCTCTACTTGTTTTACCAACACAAGGAGAGGAGCCCGGGGATGAAATGAATTATGATGCATTCATGGAGGCCCACATTTTTTTATGATACGCCATCAAGAATGCCAGAACTGCTCATGGGACTTCTAGTTCATGCTTTCCTGCTATGTTCATGAGATCATCATCTCTGTTTTTTCTAATCTTCGCCACTTTTTCAGAAATCTATTTGTTCCTAGTAATAATTTCTCAGCTATGCTTCTAACAGGACTGTGGAAGTCCCTAGCTCCCGCATTGTGATTATTGAAGGCATCTATGCCTTAAGCGAAAGACTGCGACCTTTGTTAGATCTTCGTGTGTCTGTCACTGGTGGTGTTCATTTTGACCTTGTCAAAAGGGTTTTGCGAGATATTCAACGCGCTGGCCAAGAGCCTGAAGAAATAATTCATCAAATCTCAGAAACGGTGATTTGCTGATCCAAGCTAATATATTATCTTGTAGCCTAACTGTGTACTTTTTATCAGGCATTTCCTTGATGTGTTTCCTTTGATATCCAAATTCTTTAGATTTTATGGTAATTCTTCTGCACTTATTTATTGTTGGCTCAACAGGTTTATCCCATGTATAAGGCTTTTATTGAGCCAGATCTCCAAACTGCACACATTAAAATCATCAACAAGTTTAATCCTTTCTCGGGGTTTCAGAACCCAACTTACATTTTAAAGGTAAATCTCCGTGTACTTCTTCCTGCCAAATTTATAATGGTTTCTCACGTTAAGAGCCATGGTTACATTCTTGTTTCAACTCTATATCTACTCTCTTTCGCTGCAGTCAACAAGGTCAGTGACAGTTGAACAGATTAAGACCATTCTTTCTGAAGAATACAAGGAAACAAAGGAGGAAACTTATGACATATATCTTCTACCACCTGGTGAAGATCCTGAAGCATGTCAATCGTATCTAAGAATGAGAAACAGGGATGGAAAATACAATCTCATGTTTGAGGTTTGGATGATTGCAGATTAGCACCTTCTTAGACAAGTTTTGCAGTTGGAAATTATTTTTATGAAATAGGTCTTTTCACCCCTTCTACACATACAATTAGTTGTCCTACTGCCCATAATTAATTAATTAATCGTGCAGGATATAAACTCCAATCATAGGTCTAGAATCAAGTAATTGTAGGGTATGATTTCAGATTTATACTGTCATTTTCAAAAAATTGACATTTTTCACTTCTAAGCTTTTGCTCTCTTTGCTTTTCTAGTAATGCCACACCTTATATACTTTGTTGACCATGCTGTTTTCTTGCTATTTCTTTACCCAGCTAGTGCTGATGTGTGAGCTGACCTTTTAGCCCGTGAAAAAAAATTCTGTTATGCTCTTTGAGATTATAGATCCTAGAATTTCTTTGGTCGTCCATCATACAATGTTTCTATAATTTAAGAGAGCTGATGCTTTTATTTGGAGTCGTGGAATCTTGTTGTATTTGTCATCTTTCTCTCTCTTGTTCTACGGACTCGTATAGACATCATGAAAATAAGGTATACTCTTTTGACTTGGGCCATTCGTCTTAACAAATGTAATTTGAGAGAATATGGTGCTGTCTTCCATAATATAACTTTTGCAAATAAAGGAAAATTAATACTCTTCATACAATCAATGATTAGGCGATTGTGTATGTTTTGACTGATATACATCAAGAAGAAAATGGAGAAACACTTTCACTTAGGAAGTAGTAATATGAAGAAAAAGTTTCAACAAATCTTAGACAGCCCATGTGGCTGTTTCAAAACTAAAATTAAATAACAAGTGCAGATACACCTCTGAAAAGAGATATACCTGTATATGATAGAAATGCTTTGCTTTTTTATTGCTCAATTAAACTTGTTCACTTGCCTAATTTCATTATTAAGATTTTTGCTGAATAGTTTGTGGATACTAAGGGTGCTAAGAAGTTTGGGTTTCTAACCTTTATGCTTCTGTTTCAGGAATGGGTTACAGATAGTCCATTTATAATCTCACCTAGGATAACCTTTGAGGTTAGCGTACGTCTTCTTGGAGGGTTGATGGCATTGGGGTACACAATTGCAACCATCCTGAAAAGAAGCAGTCATATCTTCTGTGATGATAGGGTTTCCATCAAAACTGACTGGCTAGAACAACTTAATCGCCATTATGTTCAGGTACTACATGCTGTTCTCCTTTTATTGCATTCTGTTCTATATTTCCACTTTTTGACATGGATGAACACTCTGTCTATTTGTGCTGTGATTCAATTATTAGCTTTTCTATTGTTGTTTTGCTTTCATGATCTTGCCTGCGTTTCAGTTAGTATCTCTTTTCTCAATAGTTTTCTGTTCTAATCTCTCCAACTTATCTCATAACTTGGCTTAACTATGCTTTTTAACATAATTCGCTCATTTGAGTTTCAACTTTCTAGCCAGTTGAAAATCCAAGCCAACTGCCGCTATTAAAATAGTTGTGTTGATCAACTGACCGCATTACCCCATCGCCTAACTATTACCAGGGTATTTGTGTAATTGCTTACATACTCTATATATGTCTATATTGTGGGTCTACACAGTAAGGACACACAACACTTTTATCTCTTTCCTCTTCTATCATTTCTTTCTCCTCATCCTTTCTTCTTCCTCTTCTCCTCCTTTCTCCATTTTCAGTTATTTCAATATAAGAAAACCAACGTGGTGGTATCAGAGCACTAAGAACACTAACAAAAGTCAACCTTATGCTGACATTAGTGATGACATCGTGTTGATGTCAGATGATGTGCCTTTTCCTGTTTTTGAAAGCTCTTTTACCCAGCAACAAAAGCCATATGGTTCCTTTTCCTGTTTTTGAAAGCTCTTTTACCCAGCAACAAAAGCCATATGGTTTCAACAAAAATGATGTCATTTACTTTGCTAACTTGTAGAGAGATTGCTTGATAGAAAGGTATCCACTTTTAAGGATTGTTTTGATCAAGATATTTGGCATTTTTGAAGATATGCTTTGTTATGGAGATAATTTAGGGATTTGATTTGTACTATTTTAGGGATGTTTACTTACCTTGTATAGCATTTAGGTGCTGGAAATCTGCCATTAATTATGTAAAACTTCTCTTTATAATGAACGGAAACCCTATGGAAAGGGCATTCAGACCAATTTTGTCATGCTTAACTGAGTTTGTCTTGGTTTTTAAGGATTAGCAAAAGTCAAGTAGTCTCTTGTAGAGTTGAGATTGATTTTGGTTCAATTGTACTAGTTTTAAACATGATAGAAGTAAGTTCAGGGGGAACTTGAAAAATGATATTAGCAAGAGTAATGGAAGTCGAGTTAGAGCTTTTGGTGATAATCCCTCATTTCATATCAGTCCTGTTAAATTAGATGGAATCAATTATCTTGTGTTTGGTCGCATTCATGCCTATTATTTATCAAAGCCCGAGGATTGTATGATTATATCACAGAAGAACAAGTAAGGCTAGCAACAACTGACCCATCACTTAATCGATGGTATTCGGAAAGCTCATTAGTTATGTCTTGGCACATTAACTCCATGGAGCCTTCTATTGCTTGTGGTTATCTACTCCTTGATTCTGCGTAGAAAATGTAGAGTGTTGCTAATCAGACATACTCTTAACTTGGTAATGATACCTAAGTTTTTGAGCTACGTAATAAGATACATGAGACCAAACAGGGTGGGATGATTATAGCTTAATATTTTGCAGAACTCAACAGTTTATGGCAGAAGTTGAATTTCTATCAAGATTTTCAAGTTGATTGTCCAAATGATGCAGCTAAATTTCAGAAGTTAGTGGATAAAGAAAGAGTTTATGACTTCTTTGCTGGACTCAATATGGAGTATGATCAAATTAGGGTTTAGGTTCTTGGTAAGATAAGGATCATTTTCCTTCATTAAGACAAACATACTCATATGTTTAAAATAAAGAGAGTAGGAGGAATGTTATGTTACAACATGTAATTCCACATGGATCAACCATGATTGTTCATTTTCCCCAATGGGATAATAAAGGACAAACTCGATTTAGTGATCAAGGAATATCAGACAAAGAGCAATTGAAATGTGATTATTGTAGGCGTACTAAACACACTAGAGAAACCTACTGGAAACTTTATGGACGTTCTACCAGGGGACATGGAGGAGAAAGGGTTGGCCTATCCGATCACAAGCTCACATGTTAGTGGTGACTGAAATTACAGCTTCGGGTGGAGACTAAAATTCTTCCACTCTTTCTAAGGAGGATTAGACATCTGATGACCAAGCTTGAATCTCCCTCCAATTTCTCATCCAACTTTGCTCATACAAGTATAAATGTCATAGCTCTAAATAATTCCACTAGCTGATTCTAGTTCATGAGTTATAGATTCAGGAGCAAATGATCACGTGACTAGATCTTCCGAACATTTTTTATCTTATTATCTTATTCAGGAGCAAATAATTCCACTCTATGTTTTGTTTCCGAGAAAGGTTTAGTTTAATGCACTCTTACTTTTCTCGTCTTCAATTCTTCATGTTGCCCATTTTTCTAATAATTTGTTTTCTTTTAGTAAAATAACAAAAGATTTAAATTGTAAAGTCTCATTCTTTTCAAATTAATTTGTGTTTAAGGACTTAGAAGACGAGGAAGGTGATTAGCTATGGTAAAGTGGAAGATGACTTGTATCTATTGAATGTGGATTTTGTTAATCTGGTTGGGACAAGTATAGCTAGATATACTCTGAAACTTGATTCTTCAATGACTGCTCAACAACAGTTATATCAGTGGGCATAATTGTTTAGGGCATTGTTCTTTTATAGCCTTAAATAGGATCTTTCCAACCATGTCCAAACACTATAATGTGAAAGAACTTATTATATGATGTATGTGAATTTGCAAAGCATACACGTGTTACATATTCATCTATTAATAAGAGAAGCATTACGCCTTTGGCATTGATTATCTAGAGACATTTGCTCTTTTGTAGTTCCTCCTAATGTGTTTGGTTGTGTATGTTTTGTTCGAGATCATCGACAAACAGTTGGAAAATTAGAATCTAAAGCTCTAAAATGTGTATTTATTGGTTAATCTGCCACTTAAAAAAGTTATAAATGTTATCATCCTCCTAGCAGAAAAACATTTGTTAATATGAATTTGACATTTTATGAAAGTGAGGCCTATTTCACCGAGTCATCTCTTCAGGGGGGAGTGGTATAAAGGAAAATCTGACTTTGTCCTTGTCTTCTTCATAGACTTCTAAATTTGATTTAGAAAATGGAAGTGAGGGGGGAGAAAGAAAAAGATAATTCTATAGATGAGGAGAAAGAGGTGGGGACTAGAAGTAAAGAAGGAGAAGAAAGATATAATATCTCAAAAGATGGGGAGAAGAAGATTTTGACTTACTCTCGGAGGAAGCCAATAGATAAAGCTATTTTGCATACTCGACCAAGTCAATAGCCAACCTTCGATTCAATGTCGCAATCTTCTCATTTTGGTATACCTCCTATCACCATTTCTGAGTTTTTTGTTCATAGTTTTGATGCTGATGATCTTCCTTCAAAATTGTATTAAGTATCCTATATGTAATTTTATTTTTTATGACTCTTTTATCTTCTTCGTTTAGAGCCTTTAAATGTTCTTTGTTTTCTACATTAGTTAGACATGCTTGGAAGGAAGCTTTAGGGGAACCAAATTGAAAAACATCTATGGTGGAGGAAATGAATGTGTTGGCAAAGAATGACACATGGAAGCCTACCACTTTTCCTACTGAGAAGAAACATTAGGATGTAAGTAGGTTTTTGTTGTTAAACAAAAACTTGATGGGCTCAAAGCAAGACTGGTGGTAAAAGGCTTCACTCAAACCTTTGGCATTGATTATCCGGAAACATTTGCTCCAATAGCAAAAATGATCACTATACGGGTCCTTTTATCTTATGCTGTAAATTTGGGTTGGGATTTACAACAATTAGATGTAAGGAGTGCCTTTTTTGCATGAAGATTTGGAAGAAGAAGTTTACATGGAGGTACCCTTGGTTTTGCTTGCAAAAGGACAGAGAAAAGTTTGTAAATTGAAGAAAGCCTTTTATGGGTTAAAACAACCTCCACGAGCTTGGTTTGATAAATTTAGCAAAATTGTAGTTAGTTTTGGGACAAACAAAGTAACGCAGATCACACTTGGTTCATTAAACATTGCAATGGTAAGACCACGACTCTCATTGTATATGTTTGATGATATTGTGGTGACAAGAAATGATTATGAAGAAATCACCTTGTTGAAGGTTTATCTTGCCCAGAGGTTTGAGATTAAGGGAAAATTATGATAGTTCTTGAGAATTGAACTTGCTTGATCAAATAAGGGCTTCTTCATTTCTCAAAGAAAGTATATCCTTTATTTACTTACATACTTACAGAGACTAAAATGTTGGGATGCAAACCTATTGATTCTCTTATGGAAACCAACCATCACCACAAAGGTTGTATAGGTGTGCTAGTGGACAGAGGGAGATATCAAAGATTAGTTGGGAGGTTGATTTCTCTCTCCCATACTCGTCCAAACATAGCTATTTAGTCAATGTGGTTAGTCAATTTATGCATAATCCTCGCTCACCTCATCTAAATATTGAATATCGCATTCTTAGATATTTGAAGTCAGCTCCTGGAAAAGGATTGTTATTTTCTAATAATGGTCATTTGATGATGGAAGTCCTTATTGAAGTTTACTAGACTAGATTTCCAAATGATAAAAAGTCTACATCTAGATATTACATTTTTATTGGTGGTAATCTAGTTTCATGGAGAAGTAAGAAACAAACAACGGTGGCAAGGTTTAGTGCAGAGGCTGAATATAGGGCTATGACACATGGAGTCTGTGAATTGTTTTAGCTTAAAAATCTGATGGAGAAACTGAGAATAACAAGTGATAATCTTGTTTCTTTGTTTTGTGATAACAAAGCTGCCATTAATATTGCTCATAATCTAGTTGAACATGACAAGACAAAGCATATTGAGATTTATAAGTACTTTATCAAGAAGAAAATAAATGATGATGGGACAATTTGTATACCTTTTGTAAACTTTGAAATCAAATAGCTTATATTTTTACTAAGGGTTTTTGTAGTAGGATGTTTCACTCAATTTCCTGCAAGATGGGCATCAAAGACATTTATGCACCATCTTGATGGGGGTATTATCAAGGTATTTATGTAATTGCTTACATACTCTATAGTGTGTGTGGGTCTACACAGTAAGACATACAACATGTCTATCTCTTTCCTCTTCTTTCATCTTTCTCTCTTTCTTTTCTCCTTCTCCTTTCTCTATTTTCAGTTATTTCAATCTAAGATAACCAACGCTTACTCATCACGTTTTCTTTGGCAATAAAATGCTGTAGATTTTGTGCATCGGATAGACAATAACAACTCATTTGTTATGTTTCTTTAGAGATGGAGGTTTTACCTTTCTAGTATACAATCCATTATTATTAGCTTATTGGCTAAATTTTGCAAAGCTTGGATCTAATTAAATCCATGTTGTTCATGGGAAGGTGCAAGGTAAAGAGCGTTTGTACGTTAAATATGTTGCGGAGCAGCTAGGCTTGGATGGCTCATATGTTCCTCGCACATACATAGAACAGATTCAGCTAGAGAAGCTTGTGAATGATGTCATGGTATGATTCTTTCAGCTGGAAATATATTCCCGAGTTGCGCACAATCCTTATCTGATCAATCTGCAGGCATTGCCAGATGATTTGAAGACAAAGCTCAGCATCGACGATGATTTGGTTTCAAGCCCTAAAGAAGCCCTTTCCAGAGCTTCTGCAGACAGGAGAAATAAGTATCTGGGCCGGTATTCTCTACTTCTAGCACATGGTTTGATTTATCTTCCCTCCTAAACAAGAAGACAGTTAAAGGAACAAAATAAATAAATAAACCAAAAGGAAAGATAGGAATATCAAATAGGTAGGCGTCTATTTGGGTATTAATCTTGTTCCTTGATCGGATGATTGCTTGAGAATGAAATATCACTCGACTTTCAATTGAACTGTACATGTTTGGAAATTCAACTGTTTATTTCACACACTCTCACTCACAGAGTAATCAAGAGTCCTAATTTCAAAATTGTGGAAATGGAAGCCATATCTGCAATGCTTTTATTAGGCTAATACTAGCAATCTATGAAACTAACATGGTTCATCTGACAATACATAATGTGCAGCAGTTTGTCACTCACATATTCAAATCAACGGGAGAAGAATCTGTCCAAGCTGACAAGACTTGCTGTTAATAATAGAAGATTTGATGGAAGAACTGTAGAGTCACCTGCTGCAGTTGCCAACCAGGTGAGTATATTCCTGGCATCAGAGGCATCTAGATAAAAGGCATTATAATGGTCTATTTCCTCGGCATTCTCAGCAGTTATTCAGCTGTTGACATAATTGAGAAAATATCAGTGTTGAACTTTCTGTTATTCATTATCTAGAACATAGGAAGATGATTGTTTTAAGTTCTTAAACTTCTTTTAGGTAGTATGTTCCCTAGTTCTAGTTAATTGTTCTTCCTCTTATATGGGTTTGTGATGGTTCGTGGAAAAACAATTCTTGCCAGTCAGATCCAACTTGCTAGAGAATGCACTCTTGTTCGTTCTTTTGATTTTTTCTGACTAGAATGGTTGCCTTTTTTCTCTCATAGTTTTTCTGTTTTCATTACCTGCATCCCTTCTGAATGTAACTTTTATTTTTATTTTAATCATAATTTTATCTTCTGGAATGTTTCAGGGTGTCATTACTCAACTCTCTGAGCAAATTTCCACACTGAATGAGAGGATGGATGAGTTTACATCTCGCATCGAGGAGCTCAATTCCAAGTTTTCCACCAGAAAAGTTTCAGCTAGCCAACAAAATTTGGCTTTGCAGGGCGAACCCTGCAATGGATCTGGACCAACTTCTCTATTTGTTACTGGCTTGGGAAATGGCTCGCTAACTGGATCGATACTGCCAAATTCTTCATCTTCTTCCCAGTTAAGTAGGGAGTCTCCACTAATGGAAGAGGTACCGCAACTTTATCTCTTAGAGTTTTTGGCATGAAAAAGAGAGTAAAATCACGAGGTTAACCATAATATGGTGGATGTGTGCAAGGCTAATTTCTACATGATATTCATGAATATGGAACAACCTTGTTCAATAGAACTACAGTAGATATTTCTCCATCTTTTCTTTTGAGCAAAATATGCTACAATAGTAAGTTTTTTATGTTTTACTTTTGGGTTCAAGTTCTTGAAATTTGTTGAAACAACAAAGAAAATAGGTGTAAAATTCTCACTTGTTAGAAATAGTGGAACAACTTAGCAAAGTGACATTATTTTCATTTGAACAGGATAGGCTAGAATAGTAGTGTTTGTATCGTATACTGTTGGAATCAAGTTTTGTAAACCGTCTTAAACATAACAGAAAACGTGTAATTTTTTTGTTAGGAGTAGTGAGGAGGAACTATCCTTGTGTGCTCGGAAAACTACATCAAGGAAATAGTGAAGTGAAACAATCCTTGTGTGCTAGGACGACTAGTTGATGATTTACATGGATTTAACTGGATATAAATTATACCTTCTGGCAATTTTCGAGATTAAAACTCAATATGTTTTCGATTTTCTAATTACCATGTTAACAACACTCTTTGCTAAAGAAATTGATAGACAAAATTCCTTGGATTAGAGGTGTATTAAGCGTCTTTAGCTCTCCCTCTTCATGCTTGAGAATTGGAATAGCAGTTGACATAATGGGGAGTAGGTTTATAAGGATTTGATCTGTTTGGGATTATGTTGTCAAAGTGACTTACAATCGATCAGCAGTAGCGTGTTCAGAAATGGTGCGAGTCAACCTCAGCATTGCTTCCATATGAATCTGCTTTGATTGCCACCACACATTTAACTCCCTGTTCTATTTTCCTTTGAAAACTGTTTTGTTTGATTGTTGAAGCCATGGCCTGAACAGGTTCTTCTAATCGCACGGGGACAGCGTCAAATAATGCACCAATTAGATAATCTAACCAATCTTCTGCATGAACACCGGGGAGAGAGGTCTCGTGCAGATACTATAAACAGTACAGTCGACATTGATTCCATCGCCTTTCCGCTTATTTTAACTTTAGCAATTGGGGGCTTAGGTGTGCTTCTGTTCAGCAGTATGACCTCCAGAAAATGATTTTTTAGGCAAAGCAGATGTTAGTCTCACCACATGTACTCTTTGTTCACTCCAGTTCTCACCGCTATATAATACTGTATAGGCTTGTTGTTCATAAGTTCATGGCGCTCTACTATTTGTGCTCTTAAGAAGGAGGGTTACAGTTCAGAAAGAAGTAATATTCATATTATTTGTGGGTGTTAGCGAATGCTCGATTATCTCTCATGTTTAGTTTTTATTTGAAACGATGCAAAAGGGGCTTGAAGCCATGCCATCTGAAATTGAGTTAATCAAATAATCTCCCCTCAAACAACTCCATTCCACGTTGTGAGTAGCAGCACTAAAAATTGTCGGGGATTTGAAACGGGAAACCACAAGTGTTTTGCACTGAGATTGTGCCACAAAATCTTGTTCTCAAGGTGGCTTGAAAGAAATCAAGATCAACAAAGTCAGCTAAAACCCCTCTTGTCTAAATATAAAAGAAGGATCATATGCTAATCACCGATTCCTTCAACCAGTAGCTAAAGAAACTGAAACAAGTAGAGGAAAGAAATACATAGTAAAGGAAAGACACAGCCTATTGGCCAGATGATCACACCCGCCCTCCAGGACCCCTTCCAGTTTCCCTTCGCCTCTCCAGTTCCGACAAGCTTAAACTTACAGTCATTAATAATGGAACTCCAACTCCAAAAAAGCTACAAATTAAGAACAAAACGCAAAGAAGACAAAGTTAGGGGGCCAAGTTGCCTGTGCCTTCCTCCGCCTATTGATGACACTAATAATAGTAATACTATGGACGGAACATACGGTCTGCACTCAACAATGGTTTAACTCTTGGACCCGAAGAGTTGCTTTCAGGGGAAGATATTTTCAAAATAAAGTGTAAAGTTAAGGAAACTATCGAAGTAATTTTTCCTAATTGAGAAATCAAATAGTCGTTATTGGTATATATTATAACGTCTAATTGAGAAATCAAATAGAAAAGGCTCGAGTTGATAGTTCACAAATCAGATCCCCAACTTGGGACGTTGGATTGTACGAATTGGAATCTTCATATCATTGAATTACTGACAGACAACAAACTGGTTGTAGTGGGGTGGGGGCTTGGTTGAAGGCATTACAGTCTCTGGCTAAGACATTTCCACTACCAATTTCCATTCAGAGACAAACACAAGGCCTCCTTGATCCCATTTTGTCTAAATCTAATTAGAGCACATCTCCAGGCCAGCCGAGTAGATACATGGGAAGAGAAATAACTACAGGTTATTATTGAGGATCGGATCATGTTAGCATCACCGGTACACAGCACAGTTGCAAGACTGATTGACATCATATGAAGCTCGGATCACATATGCTTTAAATCAGCCATAAATTCTTGAATATCCTCCACTGTTGCATTTGGGAGACCTAGAAAACAAAAGGAAGTATCAGGAAACGCAAACTTTTAATTCATAATGCAATCATATCAAGCTTGCCAAGCACCAAACAACAAATTGTTGCTAGTTAAGTTTACCCTTCCTGTAATTTGATGCCAATAAATCTCTGTTCGGATCGTTAATCCTCTTTGCTCTAATGCATTCTAAGTTTTCCACCTTTCTGGTCCTCAGCTTCTCCATTTTTTCATGAAGTTCGGACATGGTTGACAGCATATCTGCGAGAAGCAATTGTCAATAGCAAATTGCAGAACTAATAAAAATTACAAAATAATTTGTCCTATGAGGAATTTCAGGGATATAAACAGCTAAATGAGCTGAGTTTAAAAATAATTATATGATCAACTAAGAGCTGTCATAAATCCTTGCATCCATATACGAAGTTCTTCATTAGTGGCTTTGAAGTTGCTGATAGCACAAGATAAAGCACATTCACAAGGTCTAGCCTCCTAGCACGTTGCAATACACTACAAGGGAAAGGGGAAAAAAGAAGAAAAAAGAGGCATTTATTCTAAAGAGCACTATATCAGGGAAAACTTCTTCACAAGCCAGAGTTGCAGAACTACATAAACTTTCAAGGATTTACAAGCAAAACCCCTCTGCAACCAATTCTGTGTTGGTTCCAAATACATTTTTAAAAGACTTCAAGCTGGTTAAACATAATTTACAGGAAAAAATAAAATCAAGGGAAAAATAAAACAGCAGTACTGAATATTCTAAAGACTCAAAAAGTTAGAAAGTGTGTGCATAACACTAAACCTCCTAGAACATGAAGCACAGCTCATGATATTCGGAATATCAGTGTGCTATTTAAGGGCTTTGGTTTACGTAAAATGTTGGAAGCAACAGTACCTTAGGCATACATGGAGGTGACACAGAAATGGGAAACAAAATTGACAACAGTGTTCTGTTTCAAAACAGTGGAGATTGTTGCCAACAATAGCGACTGCTATGAGCAAACAAAACCAAGTAACAGAAAACTGGAAAGGTCCACCTCAAACAAAAACTTGCTTTCTGAAAATGTCAAAGCATTGTAAACATGTAATCACCCACATATTTAAGGCTTCAACAGTTACCTTGATACATGTCTTGCGTGGAGGCTTGGTCATATAATAGCAGGGCCTCACTGACAAGTTCTGCACAATGATCACTTGAAGCGGATTGCCTTTCCAAGGCTTGGAGCTCATGATTCAGCTCAGAAGACTCCTTTCCTACCTGTAGAATATATTTACATAACAAAAACAATCTAGAAAATAAACAGAACAGGAAACCACGCACGGATGGAAGTTTTTGCTCTACAACAAGTTGTTCTTACCATAGTAAGCCTGTTCCTCAAGATATCCAACTGTGCATCCAGATCAGGATCAGAAAGCAAATCTTGACACGTGAAAGTTTCAGCTGGTGATTCCTTCCAGAAACAACATTACAACAGATGTCAGATCCAACTAGATCACCAGGTAAACGCGATTATCATTGCCCTAAACAAGAGAAAGAGATTATGACAAGGAAATACAAGAAGAAACGCAGAAGCGGATCGTTAAAAAACTGATCAATAGCACCTTCCATCTTTCTGAAAATATGCATCCCATTCCTTGTCATTGTTCCTCATCATGTCCAGTTGATGAACATTCCCCTGTGCCTTTTAAGACTATGTACACTAGGCTAAATTCTATTCAGCCAATTAAGCTGTTGACCAAGTATCTATTTAACCGCGCCTTACCCGACAATATCCTTTGGAACTGACAAGTGTTGAAATGGGGTATATGACTAGAAACCTTGCAGCGCAATCCAATAAATGGAAAGTTGACACAACAGAAACTTAAAATCCATGAAAGGTTGGCGATCGTGGAAAGCGAAAAAAGAAACCAAGACAAATATTATGAGGAATGAAGAGCTGCAAGGATTGGTTAAGAGAGAACATACAGTTTGAGGTAAAGAGAAACCCGCAGGAACCGCAAAAACATGGTGAAGACAGTACTTCTCCCACATACCCAACCGCGTATCCAAGTCCGATTGTATCATATCGCGGACGTAAGCAATTCCCTTTTTTATGAAATTCAAATAACATCAGGCTAATAATTAACCTCAGATCCAATAAATTAAGAGAGGAAAAAAAACAAGAAAAAAATACCTCGCTTATAAATTGGGATCTACTAGTGCCGTCAGTTTTCAAAAGGGTTGATGCTTCCCTGTGGGGTGGCAAAAAAACAAGAATAATTAGTAACATGATTAGAGAAAAGAAAGAGAAACGGAAATGGTACTGACTGGTGGAAGAAATGGAAAGCGTCGTCCAGCAAATCGTCGACGGTGTTTAGGGTTTCGTTGATGAAAAGTTGGGGGTTCAGATTTAGGGATTCGAACACTGCCTCGCTTTCACTGCCTTCCATCTTTCAAATTCTATTTTTTTTTTAATAAAAAAAAAATCCCTTCTCCAGGATGACAACTACAAGTATCCTTACTCTGATACTGTCTCCATTTCCAGGACCTTTTTATATATATATATATAGAAAATAGCTGAAGATGGGCAAAAACACTCAATTAATTTGAATATAGAAGTGGAGGGGAAGCCGATGGAGCTTCATTCTCTTACTTTTATTTTACTTTTACCATTACTTCATAGAAATTGATCATGGAAAAGATCACATTAGAGGTCCCCACTTCTTCTTCTATTAGAGGTCACTGCCTATTAAAAAAGAGACGAGTATTAAGATCAGGAGGCCTCAATGGATGTGGAGATGGAGGATATGCATTATCCGCCTTTATAAGCCTCTGAAATATTTCATCTTTATTTATTGTAATAGAGGTTACTAGCTGGAATATGTTAGGGATAATTTCTACATGGTCACCTCAAAGTTAGACATGAAATTAGGTTAGAAAATTTAAAAATTGATTTGATGATTCATTCTTAATAACAACACCAAAAATTTCCTGACATTTTCTTTACATTTAAATTTTTTTTATTTAAAACTAGTATAATAAAAACAATTATAATATTTTGATGGAAATTCTTAATTTTACATGATTAGTTGTCCATTTAATTTTTTTTTTTATTGTATCGAAGGGCTAATATAATGTTAAAATTTAGATATATATTAAAATGGAGAAATTTGACATATACACTAACCAATCTTCAATTAAAATTTATTTGAGTATGTCACTTTTAAT